>Ga0134124_10005202_pt1 | contig 10458 bp, 11 predicted proteins | sample KB304_FD_96880 | JGI IMG/M metagenome (GOLD analysis project Ga0134124, IMG submission 96880) | Terrestrial soil microbial communities without Nitrogen fertilizer from Kellogg Biological Station, Michigan, USA - KB3-0-4 | ecosystem: Environmental > Terrestrial > Soil > Unclassified ... | reverse complement strand
CGCCCCCACGACACCGGCATGGTCTCCATGATCTCCCAGAACCTGACCCAGTTCGAACTGCACGTGCGCGCCATACTCGGACTGCCGGTTCCCGAGATCCTCAACCTTGCCCCTTCGGCCAGCCACGTGATCCTGGCGGGAGACAGCCGGGACAACGTGCGTTTCGAAGGGGTTGTCGATGCGCTCAATGTCCCCACCGCCAAGCTGCGCCTGTTCGGCAAGCCGGACACGCGTCCCGGCCGGCGCATGGGGGTTGCCCTGACCCAGGGTGCATCCACGGATGAAGCCAGAAGCCGTGCCGAAACTTCTGCCCACAGCGTCCGCCTGGTCCCTGCGTCGTAACAGGGTTCAATAACATGAGCAAATATGCAGAGAGCACCATCGCCGAAACCCTGCTCTTCCTGCCTGGCGCAGCTGGCAACATGCAGCTCTGGCAACCGGTCAGCGACGGGCTGCGGCATCCGGGCAGACGCGAATTCATCTCCTGGCCGGGGTTCGGCGGTGTGCCGCCTGAGCCTGGGATAAACGGCATGGACGACCTGGTGGCGCGGGTGGTAGGGGCGATGACCGGGCCGGTAGATCTCCTGGCGCAGTCCATGGGGGGGACCATCGCCATCCGGGCAGCACTGCAGAAACCTTCGCTGGTGCGCCATCTGGTGCTGTCGGTCACCTCGGGCGGCATAGATCTGGCTTCACTGGGAGCACCTGACTGGCGGCCGGAGTACCGGGCCCACAACCCGACGCTTCCCGACTGGTTCATGACCGAGCGCACGGACCTGACCGGACGGCTGCGCGAGCTGACCATGCCGGTGCTGCTCCTCTGGGGGGATGCCGACCCGATCAGCCCGGTGGCGGTCGGCAGGAAGCTGGCAGAGCTTCTGCCGAGAGCTGAGCTGGTGATCGTCAAGGGGGGCACGCACGATCTCGCTTTCGAACGGGCCGGTGAGATTATCCCGTATATCGAAAAGCACCTGCTTTCGTAGCTGAAAGAATGGAGGGACCAACCCTATGCAGACCCTGATTCTGAACGGTTGCAGCCTTAGCGACGAGTTTGCGCAGAGCGCACTCTCCCTTGTGACCGCTAGCCTCGGTGAAGGCGGTGATCCGCCGCAGGTCATAAACCTTGAAGGGCTGCGGATCGCCGATTGTAACGGCTGCTTCGGCTGCTGGACCAGAACGCCGGGAGAGTGCGTCATCCATGACGATGCACCGGCCGTGACGGCGAAGCTGGCCTTTGCCGACCGGATCGTGTTCTTCTGCCCGGTGGTCTTCGGCGGCTTCGACCCGGTGCTGAAGCGGGTGATCGAGCGCTCCATCTCCCTGCTCCTCCCCTATATGCGGGTCTACCACGGAGAGCTGCACCATCCGCCGCGTTACAACAGGGAGTACGAACTCTGCGGTATCGGCATTCTCGGCCGGCCGGACCCGGAGGGAGCAGCCTGCTTCAGGGAGCGGCTCCGGCGGCTCTCCCTCAACTACAACGGCAGGCGCTTCTCGGCAGGCACGCTGGTCCGCGGGGAGACAGTCGACGCGGACCGGATCAGGGCCATAATCGACGTCCGGGAGGAGCTATGAAGAAGATCGAAAGCGCCCTCATTCTCTGCGGCAGCCCGAAGCGAAAGCAGAGCGCCTCCTTTGAGCTGGGCTCTTATCTGGCGCGCCGCCTGGAAGCTGCCGGGATCAAGGCAATTGTCCGCTCCTGCGCACCGCGCGACACCCTGCTTGCCGATGTCACCGCTGCCGATCTGCTGGTGCTCTCCTTCCCTCTGTATGCCGACGGCATCCCGGCACGGCTGAAAGAGGCCCTGATGCAGATCGTTGCCGGTCAACCGGGGCCGAAATATTGCGCAGCCCTTGTGCAGTGCGGCTTTCTCGAATCCGCGCAGAACGATACCGCCATCGAGATGTGCCGGCTCTTTGCCCGCGATGCCGGTTTTGTCTGGCTGGGGGGACTCGGGCGGGGCGCAGGTGGTATGCTTTCCGCCAAGCCGCTCGAACAGTCGCCGCCGCCGATGCGCGCTACGCGCGAAGCCCTGGACCTGGCCGCCGAACTGCTTTCCCGTGGGGAGCCCTTCACAGCCGAGATCAAACAGGTCTTCCGGGTACCGCCGCTACCGCGCTGGCTCTACGCCGGCGCTTCGGAAATCGGTTTCCTGCTCCAGCTGATCAGAAACGGCAAGCTGCTGTCGCTGTTCAGAAAACCGTACCGCTCTGATACTGCGAGGTAACGCTTATGTGCAGAAACATCAGGACTCTCTTCAACTTCGAACCGCCGGTAACGGACGAAGAAATTCGTGCGGCTGCGATGCAGTTCGTCAGGAAAATAAGCGGCTTCAGCAAGCCGTCAAAGGCGAACGAAGCCGCATTCCTTGCGGCTGTCGACCAGGTGGAGGCGGTTTCCAGAAACCTTCTGGGCTCGCTTGAGACGAATGCGCCGCCGAAAAGCCGCGCCGAAGAGATAGCCAGGGCACGGGCACGTGCTGCCCGGAGATTTACGGCATGATAATGGAGAAATAAGCTGGTGGAAGAGCTGGTCAAAATCATGCTTGTCTCCGGCAGGGCCGGTCTGGAGCTGGCTTTTTACGTACTGCTTCCGGTGCTGGTCATCATGATGGCCATCATGAAGGTGGTCGAGGCCCGCGGTATTCTGGCCCTCGTTGCCCGGACCGTACAGCCGCTTTTGCGGCGTTTCGGCATTCCGGGCGCAGGTGCCTTTGCCATCATGCAGATGCTGCTGGTCAGCTTTGCCGCCCCTCTCGCCACCCTGACGATCATGGAGAAAGACGGCACCTCGAAGCGGCAGATTGCAGCCACGCTGGCCATGATCCTTACCCTGTCCCAGGCCAATGTCGTCTTCCCCATGGTGGCTGTAGGGCTGAACCTGGGAATCATCATGCTGACCTCGATTGCCGGCGGCCTGGCAGCGGCAGCGGTTACCTACTACCTGTTCGCCCGGACGGTCGACGATGCCAGCCACACCGAAGCCGCCTTTGAGCCTCCTCCGGAAAAGGTGCGTAAGACCACTACCCTCAACCTGATGATTGTCGGCGGTCAGGAAGCGGTGCGGGTCATCCTCGACACGATTCCGATGCTGATCCTGGCGATCTTCCTCGTCAACATCCTCAAGGCGACCGGCGCCATCGCCCTGCTGGAGACGCTGCTGACCCCCCTCTTCCGCCTGATCGGCTTTCCGGTAGTTGCCGTGCTGCCGCTTGCCACCAAATATCTGGCCGGCGGTACCGCCATGATGGGGGTGACGGTCAACCTGCTGAAGGAGGGTGCCATCACGGTCCAGGAGCTGAACCGGATGGCCGGTTTCATAACCAACCCCTGCGATCTGGTCGGCGTCGCCGTGCTGATCTCGGCCGGGCAGCGCTGCGCCTCCGTGGTACGGCCGGTCATTGCCGGGGTGGTGGTGGGAGTGCTGATCCGTGGTATACTCCATCTGTTGATTTTTTGAGATCCGACAGCAGCCACAGGAATATCATGAACGATCTGCCAGCGGCATTTTTCAGACAAATACCGGAAAACGCATTTGAACTCATGAAAAGAATGGTTTTGGTGTTGGTTACCGGTTTTACCCTGTTGGTCAATATAGCCGGCGCACAGGCCGGTCAGCTTCAGGACTCGCTGACGGATTATAAGGTCAAGATTTCGGAAGCACTTGCAGATGAAAAATTTGAATTTGCGAAAAAGTATCTTTTATCCTGCCTCGCTGCCGCTGACAACCTGAACGGCCTGGAGGCCGGCGACAAGCGCGTTTCAGAGGCGTTTCACAAACTCGTAAGTATGCGTCTCGAAGCCTTGAGCGGACTCACTCCGCAGACCAGCGGCGCAGCAGGAGTCCGAGCTGAAAAAGATGCCTACGACGCCTATCTCCAGCCGTTTCTACTGGACGAATATATCGGCCTGGTCGCGTTGCAGGATCGACTGCTTGAAAGAAAATACTTCAAGAGTGAAACGGCCCAATACTCCAACTTTATTGAGAGATACATCAACGGCAAATGGTCGTTGACCCGTGCCGACCACTCCGATATTACCAAGGTGCTTGGAGAACCTCATCTCGGCATTTCACCCTGGGAAGCAATCGTTCGACTCGAACCCGCAGCTACCTTTAACCGCGGCGCACAGGCAGCGATTCTCGGCACGGCCGGCTTGAGCTACACCTTTTTCCCCGTCATTGACCGAAGTAAAACACCGCCGGGTTTTGACGAAAGCTTCTGGTCAAAGTGGCTTAAAAAAAGCGGCGGCAAAATAACCATCGGGGTTGGCAGCAACGAAAACAAGGCTCGTATTTTAGCCGGGACGGGAGTACAGATTAATGCGGTTGTCCTGTGGGCACTTTATGAGCCTGAGGGACGTGATTTCATGTTCGGTCTGAGTGCCAGCGATTTAGGCGTTATCAAGAAAATCGTTCCGTGGTTTTTGTAGCAGGTGCGGGCGGTTACCATCCCCGGGACAGGTACAACACTATGAAAAAGCTTCTTCTGGCAATAATCATCCTCATTACCTTTTGCGTTGTCGGCTCCTCTGCAGAGGAGTACCGCAATACCATAACGATCTATGTGGAGAACAAATCACCGTTTCCCAACAGGGTCCAGGTGCAGGACGCCAATCTGCGGCTCGGCGTTTCGGAGGATTGCCGCATTGCCAAAAAAGTGGCAAGTCTGTGCGATGGTGACCCGAAGAAGGAACTCCGCCCTCCCCCACGGGAGAAGATGACCTGCGCTCTGGCCCTCGCTCTTGCTGAAGAGCCGCGGTGCGCCATCAAGGATCTGATTTTCGATGACTGGATGGACGGAGGAATGAAGGTCAAGCTGACCATTCACACCGACATCGATGATTTCGGGAGGGTTAGAGTGCGGGCGCTGAACAACACCGAGAGCTGGACGACCAAGCCGGGTCTGCGGGACGGCGATACCGTGGGGCATCAGTAGCCGCTTCAATATAGCTGATGTAACTTGTTGATAAGGCATTGTAGGGGCGAGGCATGCCTCGCCCCTACGTCTAAACACCATGCCGAACCCGGCTCAAGCGGAGGTGCCGTATGTCAAAGAGATTGAAGATCTGCATCAATACCGGCGGCGGTGATGCGCCTGGTCTGAACGCCGTTATCGAGGCGGTGACCATGGCGGCCTACAACCGGCAGTGGGAGGTCTACGGCATCAAGAGCGGCTATGCCGGTCTCCTTAACACCGAGGAGATCATCCAGCTGACGCCGGAGAAGGTCGACGGTATCGCCAGCCTGGGCGGCACCATCCTTGGCACCACCAACAAGGGGAATCCGTTCATGATGCCGGTCTGCAATGCGGCCGGCGAATGCGAGCAGCGCGATCTCTCCGACCGGGTCATGGAGAACTTCCGCCGCCTCCATTTCGATGCCCTCGTGGCGGTCGGCGGCGACGGCAGCCTCGACATCGCCCACCGTTTCGCGGCCAAGGGGATGCCTGTGGTAGGGGTCCCCAAGACCATCGACAACGACATGGGCGGGACGGTCATCACCTTCGGTTTCGATACCGCTGTCAGCATCGCCACCGAGGCGATCGACCGCCTGCATTCCACGGCCAAGTCGCACGACCGGGTCATGGTGGTGGAGGTGATGGGGCGCAATGCCGGCTTTATCGCTCTGAACAGCGGCATCTCCGGCAATGCGGACGTGATCCTCATCCCGGAGATCCCGTTCGAGATCGACAAGGTCTGCGAGAAGCTGATGGAGAATGAACTGCGTGGCCACAAGTACGCCATCGTAGTCGTGGCCGAGGGGGCTGTCCCCAAGGGTGGCGACGTGATCATCAAGGGTGGGCCGGAGCTCGGCCGCCAGCATGTGATCCTGGGAGGAATGGCCGAGTACGTCTCCAAAGAGATCTCGAAGCGCACCGGCAAGGACTCGCGCTCCCTGGTCCTGGGTCATTTGCAGCGCGGCGGTTCCCCCACCACCTTCGACCGCCTGCTGTCGCTCCGGTTCGGTGCCGCAGCGGTACGCGCCATCGAACAGGGGAAGTTCGACCACATGGTGGGGCTCCAGTCGCCAGACATCGTCTTCGTGCCGCTTGAAGAGGCCCTCGGAATGCAGAAGCGCGTCCGGGTCGACGGCGATACGGTGCTGACCGGCCGCGATCTCGGCATCTGTTTCGGAGACTGAAACATCCATGACTATCCCTTCATATCTCTACATTCTCGATCTCGACGGCACCCTCATCGACTCCCTTGACGACCTGACCGCTTCGGTCAATGTCATGCGGCAGGAGTTCGCCCTCCCCTCCCTGGACCGGCAGGCGGTCAGGGGGATGGTGGGCCAGGGTGCCCGAAATCTGGTGGAACGCGCCATGCCGGGGCGGAGCACAAAAGAGGTCGATAACGGACTCGCGATCTTCCTCAGCCACAACGAAGCGCATCTCTACGACCGGACCCGTCTCTATCCCGGAGTTGCAGAAACCCTGGCAACGCTTGGCGGGCAGGGACACAGCCTGGCGCTCCTTTCCAACAAGAACGAAGGGCTCTGCCGGAAGCTGCTGGAGCACTTCGGCATTGCCGGTCACTTTGCAACTGTCATGGGGGGCGACTCCATGGCCAGCCGCAAGCCTTCACCGGAGCCTGTTCTCCGGCTTATGAAACTGCTGGCACGTCGCCCCGGCGAGACGTTCATGGTGGGGGACAGCATCAACGACATCGCTGCCGGCCGGGATGCCGGGGCCAGAACAATCGGCTGCAGCTTCGGCTACGGTGAACTGTCCGAACTGGCTGACGCTACTTTTATCATCAACTCCTTTCCCGAACTGCTGCTGATCCCTGCCGGGAAGGAAGAAATTACTTCGAGGTACTCATGAAAATCGACTTCAGTTCCGACAGCCCGCTGAAACATTCCACCCCTGCCCTGGTCATCGGCTGCTTTGAGGATGGCGAAAACGAGCTTTTCACCGGATGCAACTCCGCACTGGACGGCTGTCTGCAGCGACTAGGGGCAACCGGGGAGTTCACCGGCAAGGTCAACACCACCCGCCTTCTTCACACCCTGGGGAAACTGCCGGCTGAGCGGCTGCTGCTGGTCGGTCTCGGCAAGAAAGGCGAACTTGATTCCGGGCGGCTGCGGCAGGCAGCAGGGAGCGCCGTGCAGGCGCTGCGGGGAGCACGGGTGGCCTCGTTCTCTCTGGCTCTGCAACTCCTCAGTGACGATGATGCTGCCCTGGAGGCGGTCTGCGAGGGGGCTCTGCTAGGCAGTTACAGCTTCGACGAATACAAGACGAAAGACAGGGATGAGCGGTTCAATTTTGCCGGGATGACCCTGCTGCTCCCCAAAGGTATAAAGGTCAAGGAGGCACGGGCTAGAGTCGGGCGCATCGAAGCGCTCTGCCATGGGGTAAGCCTGGCCCGGGATCTGGTCTCCCATCCGGGGAATGTGGCCACGACCGGCTACCTGGCTGCCGCGGCGCGCCGAGTAGCTAAGCACCACGGACTTGCCTGCCGGGTACTGGAAAAGGCCGAGCTGGAAAAACTGGGGATGAATGCCCTCGTGGCTGTGGGCAAAGGTTCTGTAGAGCCGCCGCGCCTCATCGTACTCGAGTACCACGGCAGCGGCGCCAAGGGGAAACCGGTCGCACTGGTCGGCAAGGGGATCACCTTCGATTCCGGCGGCATCTCCATCAAGCCGGGCGCCGGAATGGAGGAGATGAAGACCGACATGTCAGGCGCCGCGGCCGTGCTAGGCACCATGGAGGCTGCTGCCGCCCTGCAGCTGCCAATCAACCTGGTCGCAGTCATCCCGACAGCCGAGAACATGCCGGACGGCAAGGCCTACAAGCCGGGCGACGTGCTTTCATCCATGTCCGGACTGACCATCGAGATCACCAACACGGACGCCGAAGGGCGCCTGATCCTCTGCGACGCGCTCCATTTTGCCCTGACGGAATTCAAACCGGCTGCCATGATCGATCTGGCCACCCTCACCGGAGCCTGCGTAGTGGCCCTGGGGCACGAGGCGAGCGGCATGATGGGTAGCGACCAGCGCCTGCTGGAGAGCCTGAAAAAGGCCGGAGAGCGCTGCGGTGAGCGGCTCTGGGAGCTTCCCCTCTGGGATGAATACGGCGAAACAATGAAGAGCGACATAGCCGACCTGAAGAATGCCGGCACTACCCGCGACGGCGGCACTATCACGGCCGGATGGTTCCTGAAGCAGTTCGTCGGCACTACCCGCTGGGCACATCTGGATATCGCCGGAACCGCCTGGAGCGAAAAGTCTCGCCCCTGCTCTCCCAAGGGGGCCACAGGAGTCGGAGTGAGGCTCCTGATCGAGTACCTCAAGAACAAATAGTCTATTCGCATGGAGGAGCATATGAAACGAATATCACTCATTGGTTGTGCCCTGGCGCTGCTTCTCTTGTCGCTGGGCGTTGCCCCGCCAGCCGACGCCGTCGGCCTGCTGGGGGTCGGCCAGCCCCCGACCGTCTTCACAAATACCGCCGCCCCGCCCGCCGTAGTTACAGTCCCTGGTCTGCCCGACTGGTTCCAGGACCAGAACGGAGTGGCGGTCCAGCCCTGTCTCGAAGCTGTACCCTGCGCGCTGGTGAAGCGCGTGCCGCCCTTAGGATCGCCGGATCCGGGGTTCGACCCGGCACTGCCCCTCGTGTTTCCGTCCAACTTCCCCGATGAGGCCTTCTACTTCGCCGCCACCGCCACATTCCCGGTTGGGCCGAATACTGCTCAATTCGTCGTGACCCAGGAGTTTGTTTTCCTGGATAACCTCGACCCCCTCATCGGCAAGCCAACCTTTCCAGGTGCTGCGGTAGCCGTGCCGGCTCCTTTCCAGCGCATGCGGTTCGACTACGTATTTAACGGGTTTAATCCGACTAATTTCCCCTTGCTAGATCCAATTCCCGGGGGGACCCCCCCCGCTGCGGCTTTAGTAGGCTTATTTACACTCACGACCCCCTGGGGGGACACGACATTCAACTTGCAGGACGCCTTGAACAACCCCGCGACGAAAACGAAGTGCGAAATCGTAGGTGCGCTTCACGACACCCACTGTACCTTTACGCGCGATACCTTCTTCACCGCCGTAGCCCCTGGTTTCGTCCCTGATTTCGCTCCTGCGCTTGCGGGAGCCATATTGCCAACCGATTTTGGCGGCAACCCCATGAGCACCTTCCTCCAGAACCCTGCGGCTGCGGCCGGTTTCCTCGGTAGCGCCGCTAACGTACCAACTTCCTTCACCGGAGCTCCGGGCGGACGCGCCAACCTCTTCTCCGTCACCGATCCGATGGGAAACACCGGTTCAACCACGGCACTCTTGAGTCTTACCGGCAAGAAATTCGGCATGGACGTTGCGCCCCTCACCTTTGATTTCGGCGCGGCGTTGCCCGTGACCAATCCCGCTACAACCTCCCCAACTACGACGATCACCGTGACCAATCCCGACGCGGCCAGCGCTTTGACCCTGGGTACAGTGACCCTCACCGGAACGAATCCGGCCGACTTCGCCATAACTGCCGACCACTGTTCAGCTGCGACTCTTCCGGCTGCGCTGGCTGGTGCGCCGGCAAGCACCTGCACCGTTACGGTTGACTTCGCTCCGAAACGCCTTGCCTCGGCCCCGGAAGTCGCCCTCAGGACAGCAATGGTCAATATCCCGGGCACAGTCGCGGGGGTAGCTGCCCCGACACGTCTGGTGGCCCTGAGCGGGACCGCCCAGCATACCCTTGCCGCCAGCGCAGGAGCCAACGGCACCATTTCTCCGAGCGGCGCGGCGATCGTAGTAAGCACCGGGGCCACCCAGGACTTCACGATCACGCCTAATGCGAAGTTCCAGGTAAAGGAGATCCTGGTCAACGGCACTCCGGAGACCTTCACCAAAGCAGCCAGTCCGGCTGCCGCCGTTACCTTTACCACCCCGGCTGCCACAACCAGCGGCACGACCGTCAACGCGACCTTCATGCCGAGCGGCGACCTGGACGGTGACGGCGTCCTGGATATCAAGGATGCGCTGAAGGCCTTGAAGATCCTCATCGGTCTTTTCCCGGACCTCACGACTGACGATCTGGTGGCGATGAAGGTGACCCCCCTGGATGCTGCCGGGAGGCCGGCCGGCACCGGCGCGCCGGACCTGAATGACGTTGTGCTGATTCTCAAGCGGGTATTGGGTATCGTGACCTGGTAAAAAGAACTATAAAGGGGTGACCTATGAAGATAAGAGCATTATTGAATACAGTTGTATTCCTGGCAGCCATGGCCCTCTTCGGTTGCGGAGGAGGAGGCGGAGGCGGAGTCGGAAGTACGGCGACGTCCCCGACAGGGACTGAACCCCCGCCCGGCTCGACCGGGGTCCTGACGATCAGCACCGTCAGCCCCCCCACACTTCCTGCCGGCACCACCATCAACGGCATCGATATGACGATAACCCTGCCGGCCGGGGTAACGGTCAAGGCGGATGCAGTGAGCGGAGCGGCAGATCCGACCGTATTGGTG
>Ga0134124_10005201_pt1 | contig 10458 bp, 10 predicted proteins | sample KB304_FD_96880 | JGI IMG/M metagenome (GOLD analysis project Ga0134124, IMG submission 96880) | Terrestrial soil microbial communities without Nitrogen fertilizer from Kellogg Biological Station, Michigan, USA - KB3-0-4 | ecosystem: Environmental > Terrestrial > Soil > Unclassified ... | reverse complement strand
GGCCAGGATGAATCCCCCCGGCAGGGCGGCGGCGAGGGCGAGGAGGTACCACCCGATGTGATCAGGCCGCTTGAGTCCCGGGAAGAGTGCCAGGATGGTGCCGCTGGCGGCCAAGCCCAGCATGGCTATGCTGACTACCATGAAGGCAAAGTGGTACCAGAGTGTGATTGAAAAGACGCGCGTCAGGAGCACCTCGAAGGCGAGGGTCACCAGGGAGGCGAGGAAGATGAGCAGCGGAATTCTGGAATCCAGGTTCATGCTTCGCCCCCGTTGCAGGTATTATCCTGAAAACGGCAGTTGAACGCTACCTGCATTCGAGCTAACGTGCCATTTCTGCAATTCTAGGCTCATGGGAGCTACAGCAGATAAACTCGCCCTCCGGGCTCAGACAATATCTGCTTTACGCTCCCTTTCGCCAAGAATTGCGACGAAATAGCCCTGAGGCTCTCATTCAGGCAGCGTTCAACTGCCGAATCTACTGACTATTGTAGCTGACCTGCCGGAATTGGCAATATGCACGCCTGGTGTGAACGTGGACTGCACCGGTCTTTGAACAATTCTGTTGATGAGGGTATAATAATTAATATAAGTGTACAATTTCGCGCGAGGCAAGAGCGATGGTCTTCAAAGACAGAAGGGATGCCGGAAGACAGCTGGCCGGGAGGCTGACGCAGTACCGGGATAAAGCGGACGTGATCGTGCTGGGACTGCCGCGGGGAGGGGTGACGGTCGCCGCGGAAATTGCGCAGGCGCTCCGTTGCCCGCTCGACATCCTCATCGTCAGGAAGATCGGTTTTCCCGGCGATCCGGAATTTGCCGTCGGTGCGGTTTCCGAGACCGGCACCGTGGTGTTCAATGAATCCATAGTTGCCGGTTACCGGGTAAGCAGAGACTATCTGGAGCAGGAAACCGCCCGGCAGAAAATCGAGATTGCCCGGCGGGTGACCCTCTACCGGGGGGGCAAAGGGGTCCCTCCTCTTGCAGGGAAGACCGTTATCCTCGTTGACGACGGAGTCGCCACCGGGGCGACCATCAAGGCCGCCATCTCCACCTTGACGCAGGAGAACATCGCCAGGCTGGTGGTTGCGCTGCCGGTCGCCGCGCAGGAGGCGGAACGGACTATTGCGCCGCTGGTTGATGAGTGGCTCTGTCTGCAGCTGCCCCACGGCTTCATGGCGGTCGGCCAGTACTATTCCGACTTTACCCAGGTTGAGGACGATGATGTGGTGGCGATGCTGAAAACTTCCGGCAGTTGAGAGTTGCCAGAATTCGAGCTGACGTGCTGTTTCTCAACTCTCAACTACCGTTTTCAAAAGGAGGTGAAATCATGGAACATCAGGTGCTGATCAAACTCGACACCGTCGTACTGGAGGGAGCGCTCGGACTGCCGGCAGCGGCAAAATCGGTGGTGATATTCGCCCACGGCAGCGGATCGAGCCGCTTCAGCCCGAGAAACACCTTTGTTGCCGGGGTGTTGCAGCAGGCGGGAATCGGCACCCTCCTCTTCGACCTTCTCACCAGAGAAGAAGACCGCGACTATGAACGGCGCTTCGACATTGACCTGCTGGCGCGCAGGCTGGCAGGTGCCACCCGCTGGCTGCGGGAGCGTCCCGAGGCAAAGGAGATTTCGCTCGGCTATTTCGGGGCCAGCACCGGCGCGGCAGCGGCTCTCCAGGGAGCGGCTCTCATGGGGGAGGAGATCAAGGCAGTAGTTTCCCGGGGGGGGCGGCCGGATCTGGCAATGCCGTACCTGGACAGGGTTGTTGCACCGACACTTCTCATCGTCGGCGAACGCGATCGGGAGGTTCTGCAGCTGAATCGGCAGGCTCTCGCCCGGCTTGTCGCGGAAAAGGAGCTGGCCATTGTTGCCGGCGCCACCCACCTGTTTGAAGAGCCGGGGGCCCTGGAACAGGCGGCAGACTTGGCGAAAAACTGGTTTGTACGTTATTTGTCGCCCGTTTTCAGGATGGAGTGAATCAGTCTTCAAGTTTTGGAATCAGATGTTTTAGCAACTTGGATCGGCCCTGAGAGCCGCTTTGAATTTGCCGAGAGGTTCTTCTGGTTGACTACAACTGCGTCCGGTTAGTCGAAATTGACAAAATGTATAAATATTTGCACCCTTTGACATCATACAAACTAGTGAATGTTTACCAAAATGAGCGCGATGCTGCTGCCGGCAATTAATTACAATTCATCAAACCCACATGGAGAATTCTTAAAATTGCTCTATTATTAGCGTAATGACCCGTGCAGAATACATACTCCTTGCGCGAAGCAAATCGCACGATGCGCGCTGTACAGATGGCATTTGATATGCACGCCCCTTAAACAAGACTTAGATTATCCCTCTTAAAAGAAAAAAAGCATGGTGTATTCCCTCGTTCCGCCAAAAAAGATGCAGGAGATACGATCATGAAAAGTTTACTTGCATTGATTGGCATTTTCACCCTTATGCGTGCTATATTACCAACTTACGCTCGAGAGCGTTCGGTGCTCTTTCTCGGCCGGGCCGGCTGGACCTAACTTTCTAACAGTCAAGGGGAGGAATTCGCCATGAAATGCGAAAATCAAGGGGCAGAAGGGAAACATCCGTTGGCGGCGGGGACGGGATTGCTCCTGGCCGCACTGTGCGGTGCGTTGTTCCTCGCAGCCTGCGGAGGCGGTGGCGGCACCACCACGGACAGTCCTCAGGTTAAGACGACGACCACCACTTGGGACTCCCCTAACCAGCGCTGGGTCGATACCGCCAAGTCGGTACAAGCCGTCACTGGTTCGTCGAGCAGCAGCACGCTCGTGGTCGAACTTCCCCCGGAAGAGGCCGTCAAGCAGGTGGTTGTGCGAGAGGTACAGCTCGTCAACTCGCCCTCCGAGCCGACCCTCTTAATTGCCGGCCGGGACGATCTCGTGACGGGCTCGTTCGGCAGCATCACCATCTGCAGGTTAGTCATACGGAAGGTGGACATCGAGGAACTGGTCGTCGAGAACGTGCAGGCCTCCCGCGTCACCGTGGTCGATTTCGCTTCCGAGCATGGGCTCGATATCACCCTGAACCCCGTGAACGTCATCCGCTGCGGCCGGGGCGGGGTCGGCGTGCTGGCCCTCGGTGCCGAGACAACGGAGAGTGATGACCTGCTGGACCCGTTTCCGTTCAGAGACGTCCTGGGGGCAGTGCGCGTGTTCAGCACGGAAGGCAAAGAGGGAGTGCGGATGAACCAGGTTGCGATCCTGGGGCCCGCGGGTTTCGACGGCTTCATCGAGACCCTCGTTCTGGACCATTCCAGCGTCTTCGGGCTGGTCGAGCTCCGGAATCTCAGGATCAAGGAGTTGATCATTGACTCCGTTACGGTGGACCACTAAACCATGCCGGACCGTGTCCGTTCCATGGAACGAGGATCGGTGAGAGCCCTGGTACCGTCTCGTGCGCGGGGCAGGGCCTGCGCCCATTTGTCCATCCTGCTTGCGGCCTTCTTCCTGGCCGCCTGCTCGGGTGTCGTGGACGAAAGCGACCGTCCTTCGCAGGATAAGACGACGTCCCAGACCTCTGAAGCTTCCAACCGCGACGGGACCGGAACCGCCCACGTGGTCGCGGCTGCCGTGGGGGCGACGGGCTCAAGCACGATCACGGCCAGTCTCCTTCCGAATGAGCCGGTCAAGGAGATCGCCGCGCGCGAGGTGCTTCTGGTCGGTTCGCCGCTGGAGCCGACCCTCGAAATCGCCGGGCGAGATGATCCGGCGGCCGGAACGACCGGACGGATCGTCATCTGCAAGCTCGTCCTGCGGAAGGTCGACGCCCGGGAGCTTGCGGTCGTCAACGTCGAGGCAAAAATCCTCAGCGCCGTCGACACCTTCGCCCCGAGCCCACTCAACGTCGTCGTGAACCCTGACCTCGTAGTCGACTGCGGCCGAGGAGGAGTCGCCGTCCTCGCCCTCGGGGTCGAAAGCCTCGAACAGGGGGATCTTCAGGCCGAAACCGGACAGGGGCCGACGGGCTCGGTGGACACCAAGGGGCGTGAGGGGGTGCGGTTGAATCAGCTCCGCATCCTGGGCCCCCCCGGCGCGGCGGGGTTCATCGAGACGCTGGTGCTGGAGCGGTCCAGCGTCTTCGGCCGCATCGAGCTGCGCAACCTGCAGATCAAGGAGCTCGTCCTCGACTCCGTTACCGTGCAAAACTGAGAGGAAGCGATGGTCCCATTTCCGGATCATTGCCAGCGCAGGACCAGCATATCATTCCCGTCCGGTTCCACCATGGTACCGAACCTTTTGCCTTCCCTGTTCAACGTATCCCTCAGCCAGAGCGCGTCTGCCTGCGACGCGCTGTTTACCCTGAATCTTTTCAAGATGGTCGGCTGCATCCGCAACCCGGCTAACTTTCCTGATACAGGCTCCATCTGCACGAAGTACATCAGGCCCAGTTCTCCCCGGTACGGCTCATTGCCGCTGATCCCCTCGTAGTCGTTGATGAAGTCGCCGCAACCGTAAATCACCGGCTTGCCCCGGTACACCTCGATCCCTTTCACATGGTGTGAGGAATGGCCGTGGATGATGTCGACACCGGCCTCGTCTATGAGCCGGTGGGCCAATGCCGTCTGCTCCCGCGGAATCTCGTACCCCCAGTTGCCTCCCCAGTGAATCGAGGCAATGACGATGTCACCCGCCTCTTTCACATCATGAACCCGTGCGGCAAAGGCGCGCACCGCCTCGTCCCCCGAATCGCTCAGGAAGTGCACCCCGGGAGTGGCGGCAGTTGCTCCCCATTCTGCAGGGATACCGCTGGATTCGTCGCCGCAGGAAAAGACCAGCACCCGTCCCGTCCCCTTTATTGTCACGATGGCCGGTGCCGTTGCCTCGGCGAGATCATGCCCTGCTCCGGCGATCCCTATACCTGCCCCTTTCAGGGTAGCAAGGGTCTCGGCCAGCCCTGCGAACCCCCAGTCGAGCACATGGTTATTGGCCAGAGCGCAGACATCGATCCCGGCCGCGGTGATGGCAGGGACGTTCCGCGGGTGCATCCGGTAGTTGATCCCTTTGCCCGGCCAGTAGTTCTCGCTCTCGGTAACCGCGGTCTCCAGGTTGATCAGGCGCAGATCGGGCGCCAGCCGCGCCAGCACGTCCAGGGCATCCCCCCAGACGTAGGAGAAGTCGACCGGCTTCGGAAGCAGCCCGCTAGCGTCCTCGGCAAGCTCGACGTACCCCCGCGCATCCCGGACATACGACTCGAAGATATGCGGGACGCTCGGCCAGGGGAGGATCTGGTCGATCCCCCGGCCGGTCATGACGTCGCCGCACATGAAAATCGTAATTGTTGAAGGTGGGGGCATCTGCCGGTGAGTTACGGCCGTTTGTGGGGTATTCCCGCCAGGCTTCCCTTCAAATCGGCAATCGCCCCCTCCAGCTCGGCGATGACGGCCTCCAGCTCCTCCAGAGCGCTGTTCTCGTTCAGTCTGTGGGCGGTCTCCTGAATGGCGCCGATCTGCAGCCCGATGACTTCATTGTAGCGCGCGGTTTCTATATGCGTCATGCTATCTCCTTTCTCTTCAGGTCTGAGCTACAGGAACATTTCCAAGTATAACGACTCAACGCCTGTTATCAACCTATGCTGATTCTGTGGATTTTTGCCTGCCGCACCGAAACAACGACGAAAGCCCCCTCTTGCCGGACGGCAAATCCGCCATATACTTGTATCAGCAACCGGATGAAAGGAGCCAAGCCATGAACAAACGCGGGTCTCTACCGGACAGGATCGATCGCTTCGAACCCAAGGTACGCCGGGGGCTGATCGTGGTCATTACCGGCCAGGGCAAAGGGAAGACCACCTCGGCGCTGGGGATGGCAATGCGCGCCTGCGGCCACGGAATGCGGGTCTGCATCATCCAGTTCATGAAGGGTGATCTCTACTCCGGAGAGTGGGACGGCGTCAAGCTGATGAACTGCGCCATCGAGCTCCACGCCACCGGCAAGGGATTCTGCGGCATCCAGGGCAATCCCTACCCGTGGGCCGAGCACCGGGCCAACGCCCAGGACGCCATCGATCTGGTGCGGGAAAAGATGACCTCCGGTTCGTTCGACCTCCTCATCCTCGACGAACTCAACAACGCCCTGAAACTCAAGCTGGTCGACCTGGAGCAGGTACTGGAGATCCTCAACAATAAACCGCCGCTGCTCCATCTGGTCCTCACCGGCCGAGATGCCCACCCCCAGGTGATTGAGCTGGCCGACACGGTCAGCGAGGTCCGGGAGATCAAGCACGCCTTTCGCAAGGAGATCGAGCCCCAGCCGGGTATCGACTATTGAGAAAAGCAGCCTAGTCAAGCCTCAAACCCCTCTAAATCTCCCCTTATCAGAGGAGACTTCAAGGCCTCCCCCATGATAAGGGGGGATTGAGGGGGGTTGGTTTCCCAGCCGTAATCCACCCTCACAACCTGTTTACCACGAATTTTCCTTCCTTCATGATGACGCTCATGTGCCGGCCTTCCTCCTGGAGCAGCCCTATGTCCTGGAGCGGGTCGCCGTCTATTACCAGAAGATCCGCATAGGCGCCGGGAGCGATAACACCGATCCTGCCGCTCATGTTGAAAAGATCGGCGCAGACCGCAGTGGCGGAACGTATCATCTCGGCCGGTGAACAGACCGCCTGCCGGAGGGTGAACTCCAGCGACTGCTGTTCGAAAAATGTCCCGAAAAGGTCCGTGCCGAACGCGATCTTTGCCCCTTTCCGCATCGCCAACCCGAGTGCTTCCAGAGATCTCTCCCGCAGGTCGCCGAGCTTATCGAGCGCTACCTGAGGAATCCCCGCTTCGGCGCCTTCGCGCCAGACCAGTTCGTAGATTGCCATGGTAGGAACGAGGAAAGCCCCTTTAGCCACAAGAAGGTCAAGGGTTTCTTCATCGATCAGGTTGCCGTGCTCGATCGACCTCACGCCGCACTCCAGCGCGCGCCGGATCGAGCGCGCCGTATAGGCATGGGCCATCACATAACTGTCCGCGTCCTCCGCTTCGGCAACGATCGCCCGGATCTCGTCCGGCGAAAACTGGTTGCTCGCCACCCGGTCCGACGGAGATGCCACCCCGCCCGACACCATGATCTTGATCTGGCTGGCGCCTCTGCGGAGCTCGTCACGCGCCGCCCGGCGCACCTCCGCAACCCCGTCGCAGATGCGGCTGAGTGCCCATTGCGGCGGTGAACAGGTATCGGCCGCCGTTTCCCCCGGCGAGCGAACATCGCCGTGTCCCCCGGTCTGGGATAGTGCCCGGCCGCTGCACAGGATGCGCGGTCCGGCGAAGACCCCTTCCCGCACCGCCTGGGCCAGGCCGGGATCCGCGCCGGCCGCATCCCGGACCGTGGTGAACCCCCGGCGCAGCATGCCGTTCAGGACATTAATGGCGCGGGCCGTGATATATGCCGGCGAAAGGCCGCCGAGTCTTGCGAGATCGGACAATATGGCGGTGACATGGACATGGGCATCGCAGAGCCCGGGCATCAGGGTCCTCCCGGCAAGATCATATACGACCGCGCCGGCTGCCTTTATCGGCCGGTCGCTCACCGCCTTGATGGCATCCCCCTCGACCAGTACGTGCCGTCCCGGTAACAGCTCCCCTTTCAGGGTGTCGAGGATGGCGCAATTCGTGAAAATTATTGGCTTGGCTGATGGAGCGGGAGCTTGGCGGGCTTTACGGTTGTTGTTCATGGTGACCTCGCGAGTGTGACAATTCTTTTCAATCAAGCGTAACAGAAGGCCTGCCGATTGCAAAATTCAGTTAAGGGTTCACCCGCGACATTCTCTTGAACCGGGCGGTTTCCGCACATTTGACATGATCGAAAAAAGCAGTAACTTTTCTAGGGTTAGGAGGAGACCATTATGGAACTTTCCTGTTGCTGTCGCACCGCAGCAAAAGCTGGCCTCGGGCTCGGCTGCGCGCTTCTGTTCGCCTGGGTCCTGGCCGCTCCGGCAGCCGATCAGCCGCGGGAAAGGATCGTCTATGCCACGTTCCGCCCGGCAAATACGGATCTCTACCTTTTCGACTCCCCCGGCAGAGCACCTCGCCGGCTGACGTCCGATCCCGACCTGGAGTACAACCCTGTCTTCTCTCCCGACGGGCAATGGGTCGTGTTCTGCTCGGAGCGGCGGGGCAACCCCGACCTCTATGCCCTGGACTTGCGGAACCCAGCCCCTCCCCGGCTGCTCACTAACAGCGATGCCCTGGAGGACGCCCCCTCATTCTCCCCCGACGGCAAACGGCTCGCCTTCGTCAGCACCCGCGACGGCAACGCCGACATCTTCGTCATGCCCTTCCGACCGAACGGGCCGGATGCCTCGGCAGAGGCCGTGAACCTCACCAGACACAAGGGGGGAGACTTTCATCCCGCCTTCTCCCCCGACGGCAAACAGATCGCCTTTTCCAGCGACCGCGACGGCTACCGGGAGAGCGAGATCTACGTGATGCAGGCGGACGGCTCCAATGTCCGGAGGCTCACCCGGTCTCCCGGCTGGGACGGTTCGCCGGCCTGGTCGCGGAACGGAAAGTGGATCTATTTCTATTCCCAACGGAAATCCGGCCCTGGCATCTACCGGATGAAGCCGGACGGCTCCGGGCAGAAACGGATCTTCGCCGGAGCTGCGCTCTCCCCGGCCGTGGCGCCCGATGGGCGGGTGGCGTTCGCAGCCAAGGAAAATGGCAAGTGGCGGATTTTTTCCGTGACCGGAGACGGCAAAAACCGGCGTCTTGAAAGCGATGAAGGCCGCGAGTACCAAGCCCCGGCGTTCGATCCCAAGTCCGGCCGGCTGATCTGCCACGGCAGCGGCGATAGCGGTCAGGCCCCCCAACTGAAAGATCCGGTTCCGGGTCCGTTCCTGGTCGACAACCGGCTGAAGGTGCAGCTCCCAGACCGCGAGCTGGAGCTCTGGGCGGTCCGCGGCACCTTCCCCTCGATCGGTCCGACCGGGAAAGAGCTGATGTTCAGCGAGCATTTCGAAAGGCTCGTCACCTCCGGGCTGGATGGCAGCGGGCAAAAGGTGGCGTTCGCACCGGACGAGCCGGTCTGGCGGCCGCAGTGGTCAGCGGACGGGAAGTGGATCGTCTGCGCCGTGGGCCCGACCTTTGCCGGCCCTTCGGCCAAGGTGGACATCTGGAAACTCCGGCCCGACGGCACCGAGGCGCAGAACCTGACCGGTGGCGCTGCGGCGAACAACGGCTTTCCTTACTTTTCCCCGGACGGCAAAAGGATCGTTTTCCGGAGCGGCCGTGACGGCAACCACGAGATCTACCTGATGAACGCCGACGGAACCGGGGTGCGGCGTCTGACCGACAACGCAGCTACCGACACCATGCCCTCCTTCTCACCCGACGGAAAAGAGATCGCCTTCGTCTCCAACCGTGGTGGGGATTACGAGATCTATACCCTGAAGATCGATGCGGACAGCAATCCGGGCGAGCTGCGCCGCATTACCGACAGCCCCGGTTTCGACACCCACCCGGTCTATTCGCCCGACGGCAAATGGCTGGTCTTTTCCTCTTCACGGGGCGGGCTCAACGATGAGGAGCCGCTCCTTACCATCTTCAATCCCCAGCCGTACGGAGAACTCTATGCCCTGCGCCTGGCCGACGGCATGACGGTCCGGTTGACCCACAACAAATGGGAGGACGGCACACCGACCTGGGTCAGGATGCCGCAATAGGAGGCTGTGAAAGGAGGAGCCCATGGAACTGACTGAACTGACAAGAGCCCTGCTTGCTGCCAAGAAGGCCAAAGGTCTCAGCTTCGGCGACCTGGAACGGGTCGTGGAACGGAGTGAAGTCTGGATCGCGGCCCTGTTTTACCGCCAGGCCTGCGCTTCCCCGGAAGAAGCAGCCAAACTGGCGGCTGCGCTGGGGCTTGACACCGAGGTCGCCGCCGCGCTGACCGAAATCCCCTTGAAAGGTTTAGGTCCGGTCGTGCCGACCGATCCCCTGCTGTACCGCTTCCATGAAATCCTGCAGGTGTACGGCCTGCCGCTGAAGGCCGTCATTCACGAGAAGTTCGGCGACGGTATCATGAGCGCGGTTGACCTCAAGCTGACCGTCGAAAAAGAGGGAGATCCGTCCGGTGATCGGGTGCGCATTCTAATGTCAGGTAAGTTCCTGCCCTACAGGAAATGGTGAGTTTCCGGCCGGCTGCATTCAAGATCAACATTGGAGAAACGACACATGCGATTCATTTCTTTCCGTACTGCAAATGCCGAAGGGCTGGCGGCTTTTTCAGAAGAGCACGAGGCATTCGGCCTCCTTGAACACGATCCGCATTATCCTGGCGATCTGCTGTCGTTGCTCTCGCAGGGCTCCGGCGCGATCCGTAATGCCTGCGACCGTCTGCTGTCGGGACCGCGCATCGATCTGCGGGAGGTGCAGTTCCTGCCTCCGATTCAAAGACCGGGGAAAATCATCTGCGTCGGACTGAACTACCGCGACCATGCGGCGGAAAGCG
>Ga0134124_10005199_pt1 | contig 10459 bp, 7 predicted proteins | sample KB304_FD_96880 | JGI IMG/M metagenome (GOLD analysis project Ga0134124, IMG submission 96880) | Terrestrial soil microbial communities without Nitrogen fertilizer from Kellogg Biological Station, Michigan, USA - KB3-0-4 | ecosystem: Environmental > Terrestrial > Soil > Unclassified ... | reverse complement strand
TTGCGCTGAGCGTCAGCGCATTGCCGACCACCCCGCTGCTGAAGCTGAATCCAGCGGAGCTTCCACCCGAGCCATTGGCTAGCGACGCGTTTTTGCCATTCCCGGATGCATCGACGAGCACAGCTCCGTTGGCACTCTCACAAGGGTAGGCTGCGACGATGCCGGGGATCGCAGTCGTTCCACCCGCGCTCGTTCCACCCGCGCTCGTTCCACCCGCGTTCGTTCCACCCGCGCTCGTTCCACCCGCGCTCGTTCCACCTGCGCTCGTTCCACCCGCGCTCGTTCCACCTGCGCTCGTTCCACCTGTGCTCGTTCCACCTGCGCTCGTTCCACCTGCGCTCGTTCCACCCGCGCTCGTCCCACCTTTCCCCGCGCCACCTTTCCCTGCACTGCTTGCGCCGCCCGCTCCCGCACGATCGAGAGCGGCAGTCCCGCCGTGGTTGCTCGCGCCTCCCATTCCCGGCGCTCGGCCTCCGGTCGACGGTCCCTCGCCGGTCGTGCCGGCCGCGTGACTTCCTCCGCCACCGCTGATCGACCCGTCATCGGGCGTATCGCCCGCCGTAGCATTGACTTGATCGGGCGGGCCCCCGCTCGTCCCGGCCTGGCCTTCCGAGCCAAGGAGATTGGGGCCATAGACGCTGCAAGCGAAGGGGAGTGTTGCAACGCTCACGAGCCACACCGGACGCAACATGCCTGCAATCGCACGAGGACCTGTGGACCGGATCTGAAGCACGCAAGTTCCTATCATGGAGTGCGGCTGGCGTTCGCGAGCCAAGCGCTGCGCAGTAGAGCCTGCCCGCGTCGCCATTGATGGAAACCGTCGCTGGTGTCAGAAAGGACGGAAGCTTAACAATCTGGTCTTCGCACGGACAAGCCAGCGCCCACGTTCCTGGCCGCTAGTTAGACGAGGCAACCGACAACTCGTAGTAGCTCACGGTAGCCCGGAACTGCGAGTTCACCCTCAGCACGGCCAGCGCGAGCCGTTGGCGATTGAAGGCGAGAAACGCAGGAACCCAATTCTGCTTCTCGTCGGGTCGGGCTGGGTCTGGAACGGGGAGCGGCAATGTGACTGCGACGCTGCCGTCGCAAGCGCGGCGCACGACCGTGGCGTGCGATTCATCTGCGGTCGCCAAGTAGCGTTCGTCCGGCGACCAAGCGACGGGCGCCAAAGTGCGGGCAGTGACGTAACTCTGTAGGAACGCGGGGCTGACGGCGGTGGCGATGTCCGGCGAAGACTGAACGAGCTCGGGGTAGCTCAAGAGCCGCAGCGTGCCGGATGCGTCGATCGTCGCCAGCGTGTTCGCGCTGGGGCTGAGTTCGAGCGTGAGTGCGTCGCTCGGTAGGGGCTTGTTCGGCGTACGCTCAGCCGCCAGCGAAGGGTCATCGGGCGGCACGGAAAACACCGCGGAGCCGGCCGCAAAATCGACGAGCGCGAAGCCGCGGCGCTCTGCCCCCACGAGCACTCGGTCGTTGCTGTGACTGGCTGAAAGGGGAACGATGAAGCTCGGGTGACCATAGCCGACGCACAGGCTCTCGCCGCTACCGAGCGCGACGCTGGAGACTTCGCCGTCGGAAATACGAAGCCGTTCGACGCGCAACCCCGCGTCGCAACTCAAGCGGAACATGTATTGACCGTCACTCGATAGCAGAACCTGCAACGGGCGAGCGAGAGCGAGACCGGTTCCGAAGGACAGTAGCGGCTCTCCGCTCGCGACTTCCGCGACGCCACCGAGATACACGACCGAGCCAGGGACAGAGAGCAGCTGACGCGACCACGCCGCGTCTCGGCCCAGAACCGCGGGTAGCAGCTGAGCGAACTGCTCGCCGCTGCTCACCGCGTAGCGCCGATTCCCCTGCTGGTTCGGAGCTTCCGGAATCGGCACGATCAGCTCTGCTCCGTCGGGCGAGAAGCCGATGAACGGGTAGTCGGAGCTGCCATAGAAAGGGAACACGTCCTGCCAGAGCAGCTCGGCGTGGAGCGGCTGCGCGCTCGCGGCACAGGTCACGGTGACCGGCGCCTCGCCACCTTCTCCCCCTTGCGAGGAACCCGGCGACGACCCGGAAGCGCCACCCGATGTCACCGTCGGACCAGACGCTGTACCCGCACTCCCACCGGCACCTCCGACGGCGTTGAGCACTGAGCCCGCAACGCCCTCGGCCGGCGCGGGCCCCGATGAGGTGGCACCCCCTTCACCCGGAAGCTGGGGCTGTCCGCTCGACGAGTGCGCTCGACCGCCGCACGCACCACTGACGATGGCCAAGGCCAGCCACGCACCACACCGCGCAAGACCCGTCTTCCCCATCACCATCACTCTCCGGAAACTAGCAGCGAAGCAAACGCAAGTCTCGGCATTTAGAAACGCGGCGCTCACGCACTTTCCACACGTGCCTCGAAAGCCAACCAACGTTTGGACGATGCAGCGGGCGCGCCCGCAGACGTTGTTAAACTATTTACGAGCTGCGTCGTTTTTTTAAAACGGGCACATTTCAAGACTTCGACGTGAGCGCAATCTCACGATGAGCGACGCACCTCGCATGAACGATTGGGTCGAAGCGAACGGTTTCTGATTAACTTTTGTGGACTCGATCCACTGAGTACTCAGCAACGTGCCGTCGCTCATTGGAAAGGGTAACCCAATTTCTCAGCCGTACCTGGTTAGAGGGCCGTCACTTCGGCGCGCAAACTCGCGACCCAGTCCCCTCCTGCTCGTCTTGGGCGGAGCGGCGCTGGCCTTGGGTTGCACGACGGGAAACATCGACAATCCTGGACAGCTGAGTGCTGGCGGTGTCAGCGGCAGCGGTACCAGTACGGTCGCTACCGGGGGCAGCAATCCTGGTGTCGGAAGCGGCGGCACGGCTGGCGGGCCCAGCGGCACGACCTGCGAGGGAACAGAGATCGCCGACAATAAGCGCGTTGTGCGGCTCAGCTTCAATCAGATCTCGCGCACGCTCCACGCCCTTCTAGGCGATACGTTCGGCGCCAAAGTCGACGCCGAGTACGAGATCGGAACACAGGCCGCCACTGCGCGCACGTTCCCGCCTCTGGCTAGCCCTCAAGAAGGCGGCTCAATCACCACGGGCCTGTGGCAGAAGGCGGACTTGATCGCCAGCTCCGCTGGCTCGTACGCGCTCGCCAATTTGAGCCAGGTCAGCGGCTGCGGCGCTACCCCCACCGATAGCTGCGCAAAAGCCTTCGTCCTCTCGTTTGCTGAAAAAGCTTACCGCCATCCGCTTTCGGCCGCCGAGTCTGCGTCGCTCACCCAAGTGTATGACGAGGTCAAGACCATCTACGGCACGGTACCCGAGGCGGTGCAGAACAGCGTCTACGCCATCGTGCAATCTCCGCAGTTTCTGTACCGGACGGAGATCGGGGACGCAAAGGACCAGACCGGCCCATTGAGCTCGTACGAGCTCGCGAGCGCGCTTTCGTACTTCCTGACTGACGCTCCACCAGACGCCCAACTGCTGACTGCCGCCAAGCAAAACCAGCTCGGTACGGCAGCCGAGATTGCCAGTCACGTCGACCGCATTTTGCTGACTGACGTTGCGCGAACCAATCTCCAGGGAGCCTTGTTCTCGTACTTTCAGCTCGACAACCTGGGCTCGGTAAAAATCGACGACCCAGCGTTCACCTCGGGAACCGCAGCCTCGCCGTATTCGGGCGTGCGCGAGTCTGCCTACCACGAGCTCGAGTTGTTCTTGGCGAACACCTTGTGGAGCGGTCCGTTGACCGGGCTGCTCACCGCGAAGAAATCATATCTCAACACCACGCTGGCCCCCCTGTACGGCGTGAGCATACCGGCCCAAACCGACGCAAGTAAGTTCGTGTCCGTGGATTTGCCCGCCAATCGCGGCGGGCTGCTGACGCAGATCGGATTCTTGGCATCGAATTCTCGTCCCGACGTGCCATCGGTCGTGGCCCGCGGGCTGGTCGTCAACAAGTCGATGCTGTGCCAAACGAACCCTCCCTTTCCGACGGACGCTGCCACGCTCGCCTCGATTGCAGCAGCAGGCACGGCGCTCGCCTCCGCCTCCGAACGCACCCGGGCCGAGTACCGAGCGATGACGGCTCCTTGCTTGGGCTGCCACCGCAACTTCGACGCGTACGGGCTCGCCCTCGACTCCTACGATAGCATCGGTCGCTACCGTACCGTGGATCCCGAGGGTCGCCCCATCGATCCAACGGTCACCCTGCCCGGGCTGTTCGGCAATCAGGTGGCTCGGGATACGGTCGAGATGCAGAACAAGATCGCCGAAAACCCTGGGTTTACCGCCTGTTTCAGCAAGAATATGTTGAATTGGTCACTCGCAGAAGGCTCGCAGCTCACACCGACCAGCTGCTCGACTCAGGCCATCGCCGCGGCTTTCGATCGTACCGATAAAAGCCTGAGTTCGTTGCTCCGCGAAATAGCCATCTCGAAAGCCTTCACCAATCGCAACGCAGGAGCCAATCAATGAGGTCGTATCGTTTTGCGCGTCGCTCGTTCCTCGCCGGCATCGGCGGGGCGTTCGCGCTCGAGGTCTTACTGCGCAGCATGGAGTCTGCCGCAGCCGGAGGCACGTCCCCCGCCCGGATGCTGCTCACTCATTTCCCGGTCGGGACCTACAAGCAAAGCTTCTTGCCCACGGGCGGCCAGACTGATTTCAAGCTATCGCCGATTTTGCTGCCGTTCGAGAGCCTCAGAAACGACATGATCGTTCTCTACGGCTTTGCCGACCGATTGACTTGCCCGGGCGGCGGCGGGCACGAAGCCGGCACGCCGTTTACGACGACGTGCGCCAATTCACCGGGCACGCGTGCCAATGGTGGAGAAGGCGACGACGGGGTCGCAGGCGGGCCCTCCTTCGATCAAATATTTCTCAAGCACGTCCCGGGTTTGAAGCAGAGCGGCGCGGGTTACATCAATACCCTTGCAGACGCGCGAGTCGACTCGTTGGAGACTTCCACCCAATGCCTGTCGTACGGAGAAGGCATTCCAGGGACCGCAAACTATCAGACCCGATCCATCAAGGCCGCCAACCCGGGCGGCAACATTACCGAGTACATTCCCAACTTGCCGGAGCTGAGTCCCGCCAACGCGTACGCCAAGTTGTTCAGTAACTTCATCCCGGGTGGTTCGACACCGGCCAACAACGAGGCTGCGCTCAAGGCCCTGAAGTCTCGGAAAAGCGTGCTCGATCACGCGCTCCGCGAGCTGGCTGCCCTGAAGACGCTGGCGCCGGCGAGCGAGGCCGACAAGATCGACGCGCATGCGAGCGCGGTGCGCGAGGCGGAGAAGCAGCTTTCCGAGCAGATCGCCAACGGCGCGATGGGTGGTGGTCCCGTGTGCACGGTACCCGCGGCGCCCGACCCCAGTTTGAAGGGCCAATCTGGCTCGAAGAACAACTACGGTAACGAAGGCGCAGCGACCTCGGATGAAGACATCCACGAGCGGATCGGCAAAGCGCACGCCGCGGTGATCATGGCGGCGTTTCAGTGCGACATCGTGCGCGTCGCGAGCTTTCAGTGGTCCCCCGGCACGAATCACGTTTCGTTCAAGGGCAAGTATCCCGCCGATCCGACGAAGAGCTTCATGCACCATCCGATGAGCCACCGGATCACTTCCCAGTCCTTCTACAATGGCCCACCGCAAACCGGAACTAGCGCGGATGCGTCCTTGTATCAGTTCTTGGTCAGCATCAACGCTTGGTACAATCAAAAGACCGCGGACATCCTGAACATGTTCAAGTCTGCCAAAGACAGCTTCGGGAACAGTTTGCTCGACTACACGGTCGTCCCCTACCTGACCGAAGTGGGCGACCCGTCACACGCACGAAACTTCAAGCCTTCGCTGATTTTCGGCGGAAAGGCGCTGGGCATGAAGGGCGGCCAATTCCTCAATTTCGAGAACAACCAAAGACCTCAAGTCGATGTTTGGCTCACGGCGGCCCAAGCGCTGCTCCAAACGGACGATCCGCTGTCGGTCCTTCCGACGACCGAGAAGTTCGATCGCAAAGGCGCCGGGGTCATCAAAGGACTCTGGGCAAAGCCGACCTGAAGATGCCGGCGCACGGCCCGCTGCAGTCGCGCAACGTTCCCGAGTTTGGCGAGATCGTTCGCTGCTCACATTTTCACGTCCAATATTTCTCGAAACGGAATTCGACCGCTGGGGCCATTGCTCAGCGGTCGTAATGCCGTCGAGCCTCCGAGTTACGAAGTGAACGTCCCCATGAATACGAAGATCATCGCGCTGTCCGCTGCTACGTTGTTGACCCTGGCTTGCGGATCGGATCCGAATCCCTCCACCAGCGGCGCGGGCGCCGGAGGAGCGCTCAGCGGCGTCGGCGGCCAGGCAAGCGCGGGTCAGGCTACGACGGCTGCTGGAGGCACCAGCAACGCAGTCGGCGGCAGTGCGAGCGGGCTCGGCGGAGCAGGCGCGAGTTCACTGGCAGGTGCCTCGGGCACGGTCGGCGGTTCTGCCGGGGCAAGCGCCGGCACGACCGCGGGAACCGGGGGAGGCGGAGCAGGAACCGCGTCAGCCGGAGCGGGCGGTACAGGAGGAGCCGGTCACGCTGGTTCGGGCGGAATCGGGGGCGTAGCTGGCACCCCTGGCGCAACGGATGTGGCGAAGGCGCTCGACGGCGTTCGCGTGGACGACGCCTGCGCGGGCACCGCGGACACGTCTGTCGGGGCGGTATGCCAGCACGTCATGCTGACTTCGAGCGGAGGCTCCAAGTACTCGAAGGAAGTGAGCATCGCTGGCGTCGCCGGTACAACGTACGACGTGACCCTGCGCATCCGCGGCATCGTCGAGCCGACCAAGATCACCGGCGGCATGCCCGTGGAAACGACCCCACCGGCTACGATTCAATATATGGGCAAGACCTGGCGCAAAACGCCGTACACGATTGGCGGCGCTGCGTCATCGTCGACGACCGACCCCGACTACACCCAGTGGCACATCGGTGTCGCGAGTCCCAAGGGTGACTATTACCTGAACGACTACCAGCAAACCGGGCACTACATTTTCAAACTGGACTATCAGGTCACGATCCAAATGGCCGCGAACACGAAGGTGACTCTGGACGGAATTGACCGCAATGAACGGCAGATCGTCAACTTCGAGAAGTACACCATCGACGGCATCGCCGGCTCGGTGAACTACGGCCAGTTCATCCAAATCAACGTGGTCTCTGCCCAGCCGCACTGAGTGCGTCTACAATGAGCTCGCGGAAGTAGCTCGCGGCGACGTCGTTGTGCGTGCGCTCGTGCCAAGCCAGCATCATCGGGAAGCGCAGGGCGGGCATCGGCGGAGGGAGCAGCTCGAGCGGTAGGGAGCGCGCGAGCATCCGAGCCGCGCGCCTGGGCATGCCCGCGAGCAAGTCCGTCGCGGCGACTACCGTGGCGGCCGCCGCAAACGTCGGAACGGTCACTGCAACCCGACGTGATAGGCCGTGCCGCGCGAAAGCCTCCTCTGCGGCGCGATGGCCCGTACCCGCTTTGCCGAGCACCAGGTGGATGTCTACGTGCCCTGCTGCATTGAACAACGCGGCGCTGAGGCGCCGCCTGATGCGCGGGTGTCCCTGCCTCACGACGAACACGGCTTCGTCCTCGTACAGCGGGCGAAGGTGAGCGCCGTCTGATCCGGGAGGGACAATCGCGGCGTCAATGGCCGAGCCGTCGAGGCCCCCGCTCGAAATCAACGTGTCGATACTGACGATGTCGAGCCGCGCGCGCGGTAAGGCGAGCGAGAACGCGCGGGCAATGGCTGACAGACTGGAGAGTTGATCGGTGTCCGACAACGCGAGTGCATAGGCGCGCGTGTTGGTCGCGGGATCGAACGGAACTTGCGCCAGGGCTCGCTCCAGGTTGGCGAAGGTCGCGGCCAGCGTCGGCGCGAGTTCGAGCGCGCGGGGTGTCGGCGTGAGACCGCGGCCCTTGCGCACGAAGAGCGCGTCACCCAACGCGTCCCGCAGTCGGGCCAGGGCGTTGCTCACCGCGGGTGACGTGACATGCAGCCGCGCCGCGGTGCGAGCCGCGCTGCGCTCCTCCAGCATGGCGTGAAGCACACGCAGCAGATTGAGATCGAGGTTTGCCAGATTCACCACAGTGAACATTATCGTAAAAATTAATCACTGGTGGTGATTCTTTGCGCAGCTAGACTGGCTAGGGACAGGAGCTGAAAATGGCTGCATCAGACGTGAAACGGGTGTTGATCGTGGGCGCGGGGATCGGCGGGCCGGTGCTCGGCATGGCGCTTCAGCGGCAAGGGCTGGAGGTCCGGTTGCTGGAGGCGCGACCGGCCAGCAGTGCGGCAGAGGGCGCGTTCCTCGGCCTCGCGCCGAACGGCATGAACGCCCTGTCGGACCTCGGTCTGGCGGCTCGCGTGCGCGAGCTGGGGCACGCCTGCACCGCCTTTCGCTTCTCGAACCGCAAAGGCAAAACCCTGGGCGAGATCGATCGCAGCGCCGACCCGGCGCGCTTCGGGCACGCGCTCACCCTGGTGCGCCGAGCTGACTTGCACACGCTGCTCGCGGACGAAGCGGAGCGACGCGGAGTCAGCCTCGAGCGCGGCAAGCGGCTCACCGCACTCGACGCGAAGAACGGCGTCGCGCGCTTCACGGATGGCACGGAGGTCGAGACGGAGGTCGAGGCGGATGTCGTCGTGGGCTGCGACGGCCTGCGCTCGACCGTTCGCTCGCTGGTGTTCCCCGAAGCTCCAGCTCCACGTTTCAGCCAGCTCTTCGACTATGGCGGCTTCGCACCCCAGGTCCCTTCGAACCTCACGCCAGGCGTCAACGAGATGGTCTTCGGGCGACGCGCCTTTTTCGGTGCCTTCGCCACGGCTCGCGGGCAGACCTTCTGGTTTCACAACGGACCACCGCCGGAAGCAAAGTCGGAAGGCGAGGACCCGCGCGAACGACTGCTCGCATTGCACGCCGACGATCCGCCGTGGATCGCCGACTTGATCCGAGCAACACCCGACGTGCTCGGCCCATGGCCGCTGTTCGAGATCGACCCGCTACTGGCGTGGGTTAGGGAGCGCGTGGTCCTGCTCGGCGACGCCGCCCACGCGATGTCCCCCAGCGCGGGCCAGGGGGCGTCCCTGGCCATCGAAGACGCGCTGGTGCTCGCGCGTTCGCTCGCGACCGAGCCGGACCGCGCGTCGGCTTTGGCGAGCTACGAACGCGCGCGCCGTCCGCGCGTGGAGCGGATCGCAAAGGTTGCGCGCAGGAGCAGCAACGGCAAAGCGCCGTCCAACTGGCTCGCCGAGTCGATGCGCGACTTCGTGCTCCCGTTCTTTCTACGCCTGGGCGGCGCCGAACAGGAGCGCGCGTACGAGTATCGCGCCGCGTAGCAGGGCGAACCGCCAAAACGAGCCGCTGACTGCGGCTTCGCTGGGTTCAAGCAGCGGGCGGTAGACTGCGCATTGCTTCAGCGCGCGGAAGACCGAACGCTTCCGCCGCCACGAACAGGCAGAAGCGCGTACCGCGGCCGTGCTCGCTTTCGACGAACACGCGCCCCGACATGCGCTGCACTTCCGCCTGCACTGCCGCTAGGCCAACGCCTCGGCCCGAAATGCTAGAGGCTTCGTCTCGAGTCGAAAATTGATCGGAGAACAGCGCGGCAGCCAGATCACTCGTGGTGCTAGCGGGAATGCCGCGAGCCCGGGCGCGCTCGCGAACGCGATTCCAGTCGACGCCTCGCCCATCATCCTCGATGGTAATGACCACCTCGCCGTGTTCGAGGCTCGCACGGAGCGACAGCACCGGATCTTGCTTGCCCGAAGCTCGGCGCTCTGCGTCAGTCTCCAAGCCATGATCGATGGCATTCCTCACCAGATGTACCAGAGATGCGAACAAGGGAGCCGCGCGCTTGCCATCGGCCAACAAGCCGCCGTCGGCGATCTCTATCCGAGGCTTGGGCTTGCCCATCCGCGCTGCCAAAGCGCGCGCATAGTTGCCCAGGCGCTCCATGGGGGGCCTGATGGGTTCGAGCAGCAAACGCTCGACGGCACGCGCGCCTTCCGTGGCTGACAAGCCTGCGCTGAGCTCCTGAGCGAGCGCGCGCAGGGTTGCGCGCGAGACGTCCACGCTCTCGCCCGCATTGTCGCCTGCGATCGAAGTCAGGCTGCTTCGCAGTACGTCGAAGCATTTGGTTACCGCTTGCAAGTGGCTGACGTCGAAGACCTCTTCGGCGATCGCCTCTTCGGCCGCATGACAACCATCTGCGAGGCTTATGAAGCCATACATCGCGGCGTTGCCCTTGAGGGTATGCAGATTCCTCCGCATGACAGCATCGATCGTGGAAGACTGTTTCAGATCTTCGATGATGCCCGTGCTATCCTCGAAGAAAGTCAGCAGCGCAGCGCGATCTTTGGATAGATGCTGACAAAGCGTCATGACGTCTTTCTGCTCGGCTTCGTCGCGCGCCCGACGCAGCGCTTCGGTGACGTCATCGATCACGATCAACAGGCCG
>Ga0134124_10005196_pt1 | contig 10461 bp, 5 predicted proteins | sample KB304_FD_96880 | JGI IMG/M metagenome (GOLD analysis project Ga0134124, IMG submission 96880) | Terrestrial soil microbial communities without Nitrogen fertilizer from Kellogg Biological Station, Michigan, USA - KB3-0-4 | ecosystem: Environmental > Terrestrial > Soil > Unclassified ... | reverse complement strand
TTGGACGACAGGTTGCCCATGATGATCGAAGGATCCGCTCCGAGCACGCGGTTGAGCGCCACTGCACTGGAATTGGGTTGCACGAAGCGCACCGCTTCGCCCTGTCCGATGTTGAAGGTCTGCCAGTTGATCGCCACATTCTGGCTGGTCTGGGTGATGGTCATGCTGCCGCCGCCGCCCGCAATGCTCGCGCTGCCCGCGGAGACCGCGCCGCCGGCGGGCAGCGCATGGGCATGGGCAGCGAAGGCCAGCGCCACCAGTACTCCTAGCCCTTTCAGGGCGAAACGCGCGGGCGGCGAAGTGGCTCTGTGGTTCCGGTACGATCGATAAATTTGACCCATGATGTGTTTCCCGTGAACTTGGATAAGAGCGCCGGACGGCCACAACTGTGCCGATGGACTCTTCATCGACTAGCCATTTGTACGCCTTGCGCCCAGGGCGGACTGTGCGTTGGCCGACATAAGAGACGTCAGGGCGGGGCGAGGAAGCGGCCTAATGAGCCCTGGCGCCCGGAGGTTCTGCCCGCTCAAGTGGGCCGCCTGGTCATGCAACGCGTTGACGAACGGATCACATACGTCCTGGACCGGCGCATCGTAGCGCCATGACCGGCCGATCTCGGCAATGTGGATCTAACGCGTGCCAGTGGTACCGGTGGTGCCGGTGGTGCCGGCGGCGCTATTCGTACTACTTGAAATCGCTGCCGCGACCGCCGCTGCGGCCACCACCCCAGCCGCTATCGCCCCCGCCGAAATGCCGCCGGTCGCCGCTGCGGTTGCCGCCGTCCCTCCGCCAGCCGCCCCTCCGGATCCTCCAGCCCCGGCACTCGTCCCACCGCTTCCGGCGGGTGACTGCCCAAACGCGGGAAGCGCAATTGCGCTGGCAATCAAGAAAATTCGAACACTTTTATGCACTTTCGATGCCCCCATGAACTCCGGATATGACCGAACGAAGAGAACCTCCCGCGAGCCGGCCGCAGAGATGAAGTGGGCGCCGGCGCAATCGCCACTGCTGCGTTCACCTTACTGCGATATGAGTGGCGCCGTATGTGCGCTATCGCACGGAGCATCGGTCCGGGCGCGAAAAGCGCGCGGCCGAGCGCTGGCAGCGGCGCCTTGGCGGTCAAAAATACTTGATGGCCTGAATCCAGAAGCGGCCGGCCTTGTCGGGGGCCGAGATGGCCGCGGCGTTGCCCAGTTTGTGGGCGTAGTACACGTTCACCACAAAGTTGTTGTAATCGGACCAGGTGAGCCCGATTCCCGCCCCGCTCAGCGTCCTGTGGTTCTGTCCGGGCGCCCAGGGGTTCTTGTTGATGGTCACGCTGCCCGTGTCGACAAAGCCGATCAAATGCACCTGCCCGGGCACGCGCTCGGAGAACTTGGGCAGCAGCAATCTCGCCTCCACGGTGGCGACGTAGCCCTCGTCGGCGAAGGCCTCCCCTTCGGGGTAGGCCCTGACTGCGTACATGCCCCCCAGTTCCATCTTCTCCGAGATGTCCAGGTTCTTCGAGGCGATCTGGCCATTGATCGCACCGTAAAGCGAGATTCTTTCGGTCAAGCTTTGCAGGCGCGACGCATTGAATTGCAGCTTGCCGAAATGCCCGTTGGTCTGCGCCGTGGCCGCATCGGCGGTCCGCGCCGCCGCCGTTTCGATGTCGATGTTTCCGGTCGACAAAGTGGCCCCGTAGCTGCTCAGTCCGCCGCCGCCGATGTTGTCGCGATGGTTGCCGTTGAGCCCCGCCATCACCACCTGGGCCTTCTTGTCGGTGACCGTGGAGGTCAGGTCCACCTTGTCCTGAAACTTCTTGGCATCGAAGTCGATGACGGCATAAAGGTTGGTGTCGCGGGAGCGAATCAGCGGATAGCTGCCGTAAACGCTCGCAATCTCGGCCGTCCCGTGAGCGTGCAGGCTCGCGAATTCCTCGCCCAGGCGGTAGGCAAGGGCAGTGTAGGCCACCCCAACGGTCGCCTTCCCGACCCGGGTCTGGTAGGACGCCCGGCCGTAATTGAGCCCCGTGCCGGAAGTCATGGCGCGCAGGCTCGCCACATCGCCGTGTCCGGTGAGGTTGTTGAAATTCACCGTCGCGCCGATTCGATATTCGCCGGTATAGCGGTTGCCGGCATTGTCGGCGTCGACTTCCCCCGACACGCTCTGGCCCGGCGTCACGTCCACGATCAGATCCGACGTTCCCGGAGAAGCGCCCGGGTTCAGGGTCGATCGCACGTTCACGCCGGGAATGTCGGACAGCAGCAGCAGGCGATTCTCAAGCGGCGCGATGGTGATGGGATCACCGCTGTTCAGGCCCGCCAGCAGCCCGTTCGGCAGCGAGTCCGACAGCCTGGCTTGGTTGCGCAGCGTGACGTTGCCGTAGCGCCCTTCGAGCACGGCGATGGTAACAGCTCCGTCCTTGACGTCCTGAGGGGGCAGGTAAGCCTGCGCCACGATGTATCCATTGCGGTGGTAATAGTCCGCAATCCTCGCCGCCATTCCTTGCAGGTCGGATAACGTCAGTTCAGTGCCGGGAACGAATCCCGTGACCGCCACCAACTCGGCTTCCGGGTACTGCGACTGCCCGGTCACATGCAGGGACTTGACCGCAATCCTGTTCTGATCAATCCCCGCAGGGGCCGGTCCAGTGCCTGGCTCAATCCTGATTTCGGGAGGCGCTCTTTGCGGGACGGGCGCGGGCGGAATCTGCTGAATCTGGCCGCCGGCGCCCGGAGGGGGAGGCGTCTGCCCAAATGCACTTTGGGTCAGCGCCAACATGGCAATGCCGAGAATCTTTGTTTTGCGCATAAATACCCCGGTCAGCAGTTCTCGAAGTGCCGTGCACGGCATTGAAGAACGTTCATTATCGTATTGCCGCTCGGGGAGTTCTGTACGCTATCGAACATAAGCGCCGCGTGGGCAAAACTCGCGCCCGCAAGGCGGCCCGGCGCCGCGCCATGGGTGGACCTATGTCTTGGACGCGAAAAGGCCCCGGGCGGGACTGCCGCCCGGGGCCTTTGCTGCTGCGGTTGCGTCGTTGTAGCTGGGCCTAGCGGCTGCTGACCAGCACCTCGACACGGCGTTCGCCGCGGCGCTGCGGGTCGCCGAAGTTGCCGGTTTGAATCTTGCCGGCCGGCACGCCGGCGTCGGTCAGGGCTTCAACCACGGCATGGATGTAACGGTTGCTGGGGCCGTCGACCGCGACGCGGGCCGACGGATTGCTTCTCAGGTAGTCCGCGATCTCGCGCGGCTTGGCGCTGTCGGCGCGGATGATGTCGTCGCTGTTGCCGTTGAAGGTGAATTCCCTGAACATGGTCCAGTTGGCCTGCATCGAGCCTTGCGGTCCTTGCGCGCCGGTCTGGCCGATCGCGCCTTGCGGGCCGGTGGCGCCGGTTGCGCCTTGCGCCCCGGTCACGCCTGCGAGTTCGGTGTTGCCCCTGGCGCCGGCGAAGCCGGTTGAGCCGGTGGCGCCGGTGGCGCCGGTGGCGCCCATCGGGCCGGACGGACCTTCGCGGCTGGGGCCTTCAGCGCCCCGGCTGCCCGCCACGCCCTGGATGCCTGCCAGGCCGACATTTCCGGTCGGGCCGGCCGGACCAGGCAGGCTGGCGCCTTGCGAGCCGGTGGCGCCGGTGGCGCCCTGCGAGCCTGTGGCGCCGGTTGCACCCGTGGGGCCGGCGCGTCCTACGACCATTCTGCCTTCGCTGCCCGTGGCTCCGGTGGGGCCTTGGGCGCCTTGGGCGCCGGTGGGGCCGGTGGCGCCCATCGGGCCGGCCATGGCCACGCCGGTCGCGCCGGTGGCGCCGGTGTCGCCTTGCCTGCCTGTGGCGCCGGTGGCGCCGGTGGCCCCGGCGGGGCCGACGTAACTGATAACCGGTTCGCTGCGCGGCTGCGTGGTGCTGCAGCCCGCGGCGAATACTGCGATCACGGCGATTGCGAGGCCGCTTTTGGTGAATATTGATTTCATGGTGATTCCCTATGTATGAAAACGATGATTGCGCACTGGGTTCGGATTCGTTCGGGCCGCGATCGTGGCGCGCGTTACGATTCGTGAACCCAAGTTACGCTGCCGGCGCGCCCGATTCCGTTCGCTGGCGCGCTTAACTTCGAAATGGCCCATTGCGTGAAAACTCATTCCTCAGCGCTTCGCGGCCAGCAGGCCGATCAGCAAGCCGGCGGCGCCCGCCACGCCAATGGCGGTCCAGGGGTTGGCGCGAACATAGTCGTTGCCGGCCGCCGCGGTTTCCTCGGCCTTTGCGATCATGGGCTTTGAGGCATCCACCAGCGCCGTCCTGGCGCGCTGCAATTTGTCCTCGAATTTTTTTCGAGCCTCCGCAAAACCCTCGCCCGGAACGGCCACCGCGGCGCTCAGCAATTCCTCGCTGTCGGCGATGATGGCTTTGAATCCGTCGGCCATGCGGCCCCTGCTTTTCTCAAATCTTCCCGTGGCGCTGTCGGTCATCGCGGTCTCCTGGGTGGTGTCGATCGAAAGAGGCTTTTGCGGCCCCGAAACTGGAAGTCCGCCCTGGACAAACGAGCGGGCCAAGCGCGCACTATGGGGTGGCCGCGCGCCGCAGTCCGTGCGCTCTCGAACATAGTGAGCGGAACAGGCGGTGAGCGCGGGTCGCCGGGCCCTGGACCGCCGGGACTAGAGCGAGGCGACGCTGGCCAGGTGCCGGCCCCTGCGGTCAGCCGGACCGTACTTGAGCAGGGTGGAAATGGCTTCGAACGGCACCGGCTTGCTGAACAGGAAGCCCTGCATCTGGTCGCAGCGCAACACCCTCAGGGCACTGGCCTGCGCTTCCAGCTCCACACCCTCCGCCACCACGGTCAGGCCCAGCGAATGGGCGAGTGAAATGATGGTCGAAACCAGGGACATGGTGTTGGAATCGTTCAACATGGCGACAATGAAGCAGCGGTCGATCTTCAGGGTGTGAACCGGCAGGCGGGCCAGATAAGCCAAGGATGAGTGGCCGGTGCCGAAATCATCCACGGCGATGCCGAGGCCCATGGCGCGAAGCGCTTTCAGCTTGGCGATATTGGCTTCGATATCGTTCATGATCAGGCTTTCCGTGATCTCCAGGTCGATGCCCGGCGGGCCGGGCCCTCGCTCCAGCGACCGCCTGACGACCTCGACGAAGTCGGCCTGGCGCAGTTGAATGGCCGACACGTTGACCGCCACGCGCGGCGCGGCGAGGCCGGCTTCCAGCCAGCGGCCGTGATCGCAAACGGCCTGCCGCAGCGCCCAGGCGCCGACCTCGCGGATCAGGCCGGTCTCCTCCAGCAGCGGAATGAACTGGCCCGGCGGTATGAGCCCGTTGTCCGAATCATTCCAGCGGATCAGGGCCTCGACCCCGCTCATGTGGCCGCTCGAAGATGACACCTTGGGCTGGTAATGCAGCACGAACTGCTCGCGCTCGAGCGCCTGCCGCAGCCGGTTTTCGAGGCTCAACTGCTCGACCACGCGCGCGTTCATTTTCCTGGAATAGAACAGATAGCGGTCTCCGGCCGTCTTGGCCTGCGTCAGCGCCGCTTCGGCGTTGCGCAAAAGCGCGCCGGGATCGGTCCCGTCCATGGGATAAAGTGCGATCCCCACCCTGGCGGCGGCCTTGATGTCGTTGTCCGCCACCCGGAATGTTTCGCCGAAACAGCTTTCGATGCAGGATTCTATGAATCGCGCGGCCTCGCGTTCGCCGGCGATGTTCGGCAGGACCACTGCGAAATGGTCGGCACCGAGGTGGGCCAGTTCCTCCGGGCCGCCCAGGCAAAGGGCGAGGCGCGCCGCGACTTCCTTCAGCAGCAAATCGCCGGCCGGCCGGCCGAGGGCGTCGTTGAGGGTCTTGAAGCGCTCCACGTCAAAAAGCGCCAGCCCAATCTGTTGGCCATCCTTGGCCACGCTGAGGTATTGCTTCAAGCGCTCCTGGAACAGGGTGGCGTTGGCGAGGCCGGTGAGCTGGTCGTAGTAGGCGAGGTAGTCGAGCTTTTCGCCCTTGTCGATGTGATCCAGCGCGAAGGCAATGTCGCCCGCCAGTTCCATCAACAGCTTGATCTCGGCCGCGTCGAAGAAATCAGCCTCGCTGGCGCGCAGCGTCAGCACTCCAATGGTTTGGTCCCCGATCACCAAGGGCAAAAAGCAGACCGAAAGGACTCCCGCATAAAGGCCTCCGTCCACCTGCGCCGCCGGCAAACTGTCCAGGTCATTCATCACCAGTGCCTGACGCTGCACATACAGCCGGTCGTAATGGGCCTGCCAACTCGAATACGGCTCGGCCAGAAAGGCGCGCAGTTGTTCCAGGTATGGCGCACGCGTGCTGCTGGAATCCACCAGGGTTATCCGCATTGACGCAGGATCGACCACAAGTACGTCGGCAGCCACGAATCCGCCGGCTTCGACCGCCAGCCGGCAGGTCTCGCGGAAAAGCTCTTCCCGATCGCGCACGCGCACGATCAGGGAATTGATGCCGGATAGCACCGCATGCACGCGGTTGAGCCGACGCACCTGCTCTTCCGCTTCGTGGCGTGCGGTAATGTCGCGGGTGATCCCCACCAGCGCGGTGATTGCCCCCATTTTGTCGCGGATGGGGACTTCGGTTCGCGACCGCCATATGGGCCGCCCGTCGGGCGCCACGCCTTTCATTGGGTCGTCGATGATCGGCCCTCCGCCTTCCAACATCTGGCGCTCTGGAAGTTCGATGATGCGCGCCGCTTCTTCCGGGTAGAGGTCCCCGGCCCGCCGGCCCACGGCGCTGTCCGGCGAGGCCAGGCGAACGTGCGCCGCCATGGCCTTGTTGATGCGGATGTACCGCAGGTCGCGGTCCTTGAAATAAATGAAATCCGGAACGCTGTCCATCAGGCCGTGCAGCAGGTCGCGTTCATGCAGCAATGCGGCTTCGGCCTTTTTGCTGTCGGTCAGGTCGCGCATGATGGTGGACATGAACTCCACTTTGTCATCAGATCCTTTGTGGGAGAGTATCACCTGGGAAACGGGAATCACCGCGCCTTTGCGGCTGGACAGCGTGCCTTCTCCGCTCCACACGCCCTCCCGGATGGCGGTGGGCACGCCCTCCGCCAAGATGGCGCGAAGCGCGTCGGCCGGGACGAAATCGGCAATCGTCAGTTGGGTAATGTCCTCGTCCGGGCCCACCCCGAGCATTTCGCGCCCGGCGCGGTTAAGGTAGACGAGCTGTCCGACGGGGCTGTTTATGCTCACAAGGTCGGTGGTGGATTGGAGAATGTTGGCCAGACGCCGCTGCTCGGCTTCCGATTTTTTGCGTTCGGTGATTTCCTGTCGCAGCAGCTCGGCGGCACCGTGCAGTTCGGCGGTTCGTTCACGCACCAGCCGCTCCAGGATCACGCTCTGGTCGCGGAGGAAATCGTCGATGGCCTTCAGGCGCAGCAGGTTGCGCACCCGGAGGTACAACTCGGCCCGGTCGACCGGCTTGGTGAGGAATTCCTCCGCGCCGGCGGCAAGGCCCGCCAGGCGGGAGTCGCGGTCGGTTTTCGCCGTCACCATGATGATGGGAATATTCGCCGTCGCGGCATCGGACTTGAGGCGCCGGGCTACCTCATATCCGTCCAGTTCGGGCATCATGACGTCGAGCAAAATGAGGTCGGGCGCGCGGACGGCGATCATGGCCAGCGCGTCGCCGCCGTTGGCCGCGCTTTGCGTCAGGTACCCTTCCGGCCGCAGCAGCAGTTCCAGCAACTTGCGGTTCTGGATTTCGTCGTCGACAATCAGTATGTTGGCCGCCGGGGCCGCGGCGTTCATGGCGCCTGCCGCGCGCCCTTCACCAGCAGCGAATCGATGGCCGCGTACAATTCCTGGTAGCGCAGGGGCTTGGAAATATAGGCGTCGCAACCGGCCGCCTGGCATTTTTCCTGGTCGTCCTTCATGGCCAGCGCGGTCAGCGCGATGATGGGTATGGAGGCGGTTGCGGGATCCTGTTTCAGCAGCACGGTCGCCGCCAGCCCATCCATGCCCGGCAACTGAATGTCCATGAGAATGAGGTCGGGGCGGTCGTGGCGCGCCGAAGCGAGCCCGGCCTCTGCGTCACTGGCGCGCAGCACCGCATGGCCGACCTTTTGCAGCAGCAGCGAGACCAGCTTCATGTTGGCCGGGTTGTCTTCAACGATCAATATTTTTGGCAAGTTGCCCCCTTGGTCAATGCGCCTGCAAGGCGCGCCTGACCTCGCTCATGAACTGGGTCTTGTTGAATCCGGCCTTTTCGACAATGCGGACGACCTTGCCGGGGCTGCTGTTCAGCGCGTCCCGGTCCTGCTCGGTGATCTGCTTGGCGGTCACCACCAGAACGGGAATCCCGGCCGTGTCGGGCGCGCGCTGCAGCGCCTCGACCACGTCGAAGCCGCTGACCTCGGGCATCATCAGGTCGAGCAATATCAGGTCGGGATGCAGGCGCTCTGCCAGCGCAATGGCTTCGGCGCCGCCGTAGGCCCGCACCACCGCGTAGCCGGGCTTGGGCAGGAAGGCGGCAATCACCTCCACCGCCTTGGGATCGTCGTCCACGATCAATACCGTGTGGGTCAGTCCGGGCTCGGGATTGAGGTTCAGGTTGGCCAGCGATTCCTTGAGCAGCACGCGGCTGATCGGCTTCTGCAGCACGGCGCTGGCCCCGCGGTTCAAGCCCATGTTGCCCACGTCCACTCCCGAGACCACCACCACGGGCACGCTCGACAAGGCGCCGATCTGGCGGATTTCGTATAGAAAATCCCAGCCGTTGCTGCCGGGCAGTTGCAGGTCCAGGGTGATCAGGCTCGGGGTCTTCACGGTGGCCATTGCCAGCGCGTCCTCGGCGGTGGCCGCCCGCGAAACCGTAAAGCCCTCGGCTTCCAGCAGCAGCCGGATGAGGTCGGCGGAATGGTCTTCGTCGTCGATGACCAAGGCGATGCGCTCCGCATGCGCGCTCCTGGCCATGCCCGCGCCGCCGCGCTGATCGGGCGCCGGGACGGAGGCAGGCGCGCTGCGCAGCGGCAGCCAGACGGCGAAGCGCGCCCCTTCGCCCGGGGCGCTGGCCACGGCCACCGTGCCGCCATGCAGCTCCGCCATTTGCCTGACCATGGCCAGGCCGAGGCCGGTGCCCTCGAATTTGCGCGCCAGGCTGCTGTCGATCTGGCTGAAGGCCTGGAACAGCTTGGCCATGCCCTCGCGCGAAATGCCGATGCCGCTGTCGCTGACGGATATTTCCATGAATTCCCGGTACTCATTGTCGGCCAGCGGGAAGGAATGCACCGGCCACTCGCCCGACAGCGTTTTCACGGTGTCGCGCGAAACGCGCCGCGCCGCCAGAACCACCCGGCCGCCGCTGGCGCTGAACTTGACCGCGTTCGCCAGCATGTTGTAGACCATCTGCTTGGTCTTGCGGATGTCCAGTTCCGCAAGCCCGAGGTCCTCGCCGACGTCGAGCTGCAGGGAAATATTCTGCGCCGCCGCTTTTTCCTTGACGATGACCAGGCTGCTTGCCAGCAATTCCTTGAGGTCGACCGGCTCCAGCTCCAGCGCCATCATGCCGGCCTCCACCTTAGACAGGTCCAGGATGTCGTTGATCAGGGACAGCAGGTGCTGGCCGCTGCTGAAGATGTCGCCGATGTATTCCTGCTGGGTATCGCTCATGGCGCCCATCAGGCCGTCCTTGAGCGCTTCCGAAAACCCGATGATTGCGTTTAGCGGAGTGCGCAATTCGTGCGACATGGTGGCCAGGAACTCCGATTTCATGCGCGTGGCGTGTTCCAGCTCGACGTTTTTCTCCTCCAGAGTGCGCTCGATGCGCTTGCGCTCGGTGACATCGCGCGCCGCCGCGAACACGCCCTGCAGCTTGCGCTCGCGGTTGTGGAAAGTGGCCGCGTTGTAGGAGACCACGGTTTCCACGCCGTTCAGGTCGCGCACCACCAACTCATAGTCGCTGAGCTTGTTTTCGACCAGCACGCGCTTGATGGCGGCGTCGGCCCGCTCCGGGTCGGTGAAGAAATTCTTGCAGGGCGCTCCGATCAATTCGTCGCGCGTGCGCCCGGTGAGCGCGATCATCTGCTGGTTGACGTCGGAAATGATGCCCTGCGGGTCGGTGGTCATGAGCGCGTCGATGTTCGATTCGATCAGCGAGCGCGTATAGAACTGCTGGTCGCGCAGGCGCTGGTCGAGCTGGGCCTGCGCCGCCTCGACCTGCTTGCGCGCGGTGTTGTCGGTGCCAATCAGCAGGTAGCCGATGATGGCCTCCTGGTCGTCGCGCAGCGCCGTGACCGAGACCACGGCGGGAAAGCGGCTGCCGTCCTTGCGGAAGTAGGTCAGTTCGTAGATATCCTCGATGCCGCGCGAGGCCTTGAACACCAGCGCCTCGAAGCCGGGCGTGATCGGCGTCCCGAGCTCGACGGAGAGCGCCTCGGCGCGGGCGATGACTTCCTGAGGATCGGAGATGTCGGCCGGCGTGATCCTGTTCATCACCTCGGCCGCCGCGTAGCCGAGCATGC
>Ga0134124_10005195_pt1 | contig 10461 bp, 12 predicted proteins | sample KB304_FD_96880 | JGI IMG/M metagenome (GOLD analysis project Ga0134124, IMG submission 96880) | Terrestrial soil microbial communities without Nitrogen fertilizer from Kellogg Biological Station, Michigan, USA - KB3-0-4 | ecosystem: Environmental > Terrestrial > Soil > Unclassified ... | reverse complement strand
GGCGTGAGCGACAAGGAGAAGTTTTATGGTTTCAGCTCCGCGTTTGTTCATGTGAACGACGACAAGCTGCTCGATCTGATCGTCATAAACGATTCGACGCCGAACCAGCTTTACATCAACAAAGGCAACGGCACGTTCGAGGAGATCGGTTATCCATCAGGTGTGGCGCTGAACGAGAACGGGCGCGAGCAAGCCGGGATGGGCCTCGCAGTTGGTGATTACGATAACGATGGGCGCGTGGATTTTCATGTCACCAACTTTTCAGACGATTCAAACACGCTGTATCACAACGATGGCGACGACAACTTTACCGATGTGACGTTCCAGGTGGGACTTGGTGAAGTGTCGATTCCGTTTCTCGGTTGGGGCACGAGTTTTGTTGATTTCGACAACGATGGCTGGCTTGATCTGTTTGTTGTGAATGGTCACGTTTATCCGGCGGCTGATGAGCATCAGTGGGGAACGAGTTACGCGCAACAGGCGTTGCTCTTTCGTAATTTGAAGGGAAAGTTTGAGCGTGTCGGCGCGCCGCCGGGCAGTGCGCTCGCGAATGCGTGGCCTGGTCGTGGACTCGCGGTCGGCGATCTCGACGGTGATGGCCGGCTTGATCTCGTGATCAATAATCTCGATGCGAAGCCGGTTGTGTTGCGCAATGTCGCGGCTACGAATAGCCACTGGCTGAGCCTGCGATTGATCGGCGACGTGACGAAGAAGAGTCCGCGCGATGCGATCGGAAGCGTAGCTTACGTGACGACAGGCGCGGTGAGGCAGCGACAGGATGTTCTGAGCGGCGCGGTGTTTTGTTCGCAAAACGATATGACACTCCACTTCGGTTTGGGCGCTGCGACAAAGATCGATAAACTCGAAATCAAATGGCCGGACGGCAGCGTCGAATCGTTTGACGTCCCAGCGGTTGATAAAGTAATCACGATTACTCAAGGCAAGGGAAAGTTGTAGACAGGATTTACAAGATTGTTCAGGATTAACATGTAAATCATGTTAGATCTTGTAAATCCTGTCTAAGACTGACACGAGAATCACGTGCGACGACTTGATCTGAGAAAGGCGCAGGCAGCGCGACTCAACACGATCCGCGATATCAATCGCCAGATCGTCTTGAACTACGTGCGCGAGCGCGAACCCATCTCGCGCGCCGAGATCGCGCGCGAAACCGATCTACAGCGCTCCACCATCTCAGCCATCGTCGAAGATCTGAAAACCGAAGGGCTCGTCGAGGAAGTCGGGGAAGGTGAGTCGACCGGCGGCCGCCGTCCCACCATGCTAAAACTTCGCGCCGCAGGCCCGATCGCGCTCGGTGTCTCGATCACTCCGACCTGCACCACGATCGCCACCAGCGATCTCGCCGGCCGCGTAATCGATCAGGAAGAATTTCTCACTGACGCCAACACGACACTGAAACAGGTGATCGACGTCGTACACAATTTTACCGAACGATACAAAGGATCGATCGAAGGCGTCGGCGTCAGTCTTCCGGGCCTCGTCGATCCGTCAACCGGCACGGCGCTCTACATCCCTTACTTCCTCTGGCGCGATCTTCCGATCTCCGAAATGATCTCGAACGCTGTCGGACTGCCGGTCGTGATCGACAACGACGCAAACGCAGTTGCACTCGCTGAGCTTTGGTTTGGTCGACCCGAAGTTCTTGACGCGCGCGATTTCATCCTCGTTCTCGTCGCCGAAGGTGTCGGCACGGGAATCATCTTCGACGGTCAGGTGTATCGCGGCCAGCGCGGTGCGGCGGGTGAGTTTGGACACATGGTCATCGGCCGCGGCGCTCCGGTCCCGTGCTCCTGTGGCAGCGACGATTGCTGGGAAGCTTTCTCTTCGGAGCGTGCGGCGATCGCGCGTTATCTGAAACTATCCGGAGCACCTGCCGAGACGACGTTCATCGAAGTTGTCGATCGCGCGCTTGCTGGTGAGGCGAATGCGAAAGACGCACTCGTCGAAACGGCGCGACACCTTGGCGTCGGTATCTCAAACCTGATCATCGGCTTCAGTCCTGAAGCGGTCGTCGTTGGCGGCGAGATCGCACGCGCCTGGGACCTGATCGAGAGTGCTTTGACGGAAACGATCGGAAACAGTGTTCGCCGCGGTCTTCCCTCCGCCCGCATTCTGCCCTCGACCCTGGGCGAAAAACCCACCCTACACGGCGCCCTCAGCCTCGTCCTCGCAAGTAAGTTCGCTGCCGCCTTCGCTGCTTAAGAATTTCAGAGAGGCGTCGCCCCCCTGTGATCAATTAGTTCGACCGGATCCTTTCGACCTTGACATTCTCCGGCCTCGGTTATTTACTTAGGGCCCCGAAAACATTCGTTTCCAAACTCACTCTTCTCAAAGGAGACCTCAGATGAAAAGATGGTCCATGGTCTTTGTTGTAGTTGTAATCCTTGGAGCAGCTCTGGCTTTTCAAAAGGCGAAAGCCATCAGCTCCGTACCGGCCAAACCTGATCTCATTGTCGACCAAAAACGGCTCTTGCAAAACTGGGTGGTGCGCGACGAAAAGCTATCAGCCAACTCCTGTAGTGTTGAAGAAGGCGGAATTACACCAGGCGAACATAAGCTGATACGCTTCACCGTCTCCACGCCCAACATCGGCACTGCTGATTTGGTGGTCGGAGATCCTAATGTCCACTTCGCCAATGGTGATGGGCTCTTTGAGTTCGCCAGTTGCCACCGGCACTTCCACTTTCGACATTACAGTCTTTACGAATTGATCGATCCGGCAACGGGTCACACCTGGCGTGCAGCCAAGCGTGGCTTTTGCATGATTGACATAGAAAAGTTTCAGGAATTTCCCGGTCCGGCTAACAACCCGCGAAACTATTTGAACTGTGGCGCGCCGGCGACCGCTACAGAACCGGCCATCGTGGGCAATCAGGGAATCAGCGTGGGTTGGGCCGATACTTATGTTTGGCAGCTTGCTGGTCAGTTTTTCGTTTTGGATGGAGCAGATGGACAGGATCCCGTTCCTCCAGGCACGTACATCATCCGGATCACTGTTAATCCGCCGTTCCTGGCAGCGCCCGGCGAGCCGTGTCCATTCACGGATCCGGCCGGTTTTTGCCATCAACTTCCGGAGCTCAATTACTTTAACAACGTGAGTGAAATCCAGATTGATATTCCCGATCATCCTGGGAAACAGGGAGTTGGTCCTCTGAAGGATCAACCACAAATCACGACCGAGCCGATCGATTAGTTAACGGTTTGTCCTTGGTTAGGGGATTCGTATCTATTTCTTCCGATCGAGTCCCCCTTTCCTTGTTAACGATGACACGCCCTCGCAATAGTGAGTTTAGATTGTGATGTTCCGTCTTGTAAGGCCGCACTTTTTTACCTTCACGAAACTGGCGCACGGCCCTCTCCCTTCTCAATCAGATCATGTTCTTTAATCAGAGCTTCGCGGAATCGGGTGAGCACGTCGATTAAGAGATTTATCTGTTTCAAGCTGATTCGCCGCGCTGTTTTGGTGCCGAGAAAGAATTCAAGTTGAATGTGGCGACGACAATCAGCAATCGTGAGCATGTAGTGACCCCACTTGTAAACACCATCGCGTGACGATTCGACTTCGGCAAGAATGTAAGACGTTTCGCCGGTTGAAACAGGATTGAGAAATACGCGCTTGCGAAGACTGAAAAGAGGTTTCATTGATGGTCCATGAGCCAGGAGTTTTTGAGTAGGGCGTCACCGCGTGCCCACTCATTCGACGACGGTGACGCCCCCGCCCCACTCTGGGCAGTCGTGTGGGGCCATCGAGCATTTAGCGATTGGGAGGATCTGCTTTATATCTGCCGGCACGGTGAGTCACAACGTTTTCAGTTGAAGCTAACGTCCGGTGATTTTTGCAAAGAGTTTTCAAGTTCAAGACACACTTCAACCTTGTCGCGGTAGGGCGACAGGCACGATCTGATTATCCGCACTTGAGATGCTTAACGATAAATCAAACTAAGCACCGTTAGCAGGATAGCGGTAGTGGTGCTAGTGGTTTGAGTTGTTGATGGTGGCGGTGGTGGCGGTGGGGCCACCACGCCCCATGACTCAATTTGCCCCGCCGACACAGATAGAGAAAGTGTAAGGCTGAGGATGGTTACGGTGCTTATTCGGCGCAAGGTTTTCACTTTAGGTGCCTCCCAGAGCGTTGCAAAAATTTTGCAATTTCAAACGGTAAGCATGATCGGTCTGCGAGGCTATTGCAAGAGCCTTATGTGTGCGTTAGATTTGCGCTCGGTTTCGCTCTCTTCCTTGCAATCAGTCGAAAAGCAGATTTCTTTATGTCCTTACGGACCTCACTACTGCGCACTCTCGAAAATCCACAACTCAGTGTGAACGACCGCGTAGAGCTTTGCTGCGAAGTCACAAGGAAACTCGAAAACAGAGGCGAGTATGTACGCCCTCCGCACAAGGCACAAAGATTTGCAAAACAAACGGAAGCCACCGCAGCAACGCAATCCGAGGCAATGATCGAATGCCCGTAGAAGTTGGGATTAACTCCGCGATGTGGGACCGCGAGCGCCGCGGTCGCGGAGTGGCTCCCGGGGTTGGACCACGGCATCGCCCGAGCGCCACGTTAAAGCTGGCTTGTATACGAACCGATGACTACGTTTGATCAAGGACTTCTCGAACTTGTACCACGAAAGGTGGGCGAGTACGAAGACTGCAGCGACCGCGGCCGGAAGCAGATAGTCGAGCCGCGCTGGTCCAGCCTGAAGGAGCCCGCGGACGGGCTGGTGGAACAGGTAGAGTCCGTACGCTAACATGCCCGCATAGACCAGTAGACGCAGGCGGAAGACTGGGCGTGCGCTTCGGACCGCAACAATCACAAGCGAGAAGTACAGAACAGCAAGCCAGGAGTAGCCGAAAGTCGACATCACCGGCGAGCCGATGCCCTGGTTCGCGACGACGAGCGGTGCAACGCCTAGCAACGTAATGCCAAGCACAATGTACAGCACGCGATCCCCTCCCTCACGGTTCCTAACAAACCAAGCCCCAAAGACGCCAAGCATTAACGCGTCCATTCTGCAGGGCATAAGCACGTAGGCGGCGAGCGCTCCATACGGATGCCAAAGGTAAAGCGCCGTACGCAACAGCGGAGCGGCTATCGTTTTACACGCAAGCAAAGAAGGCACGCAAAGTCTCGAAGACTTGTTTGAGAGTTCAGCAGCCTCGCAGCAAATCCAGGAGTGGCAAGTCAATCCGTTCAGTCCGAAATCATTGCTGGATCGGGTCAGTACAGGGAGCGATAGCGACCTGGTCAGTGATCGGCATGCAATATTTGCGAAGGGTTTGGACTCTGATGCTTGGACCAGACCGGAAAACTAAGAGTCAAGGCGAGCCGGGTTATGAACGGGATTCTTCTACTTTCTGCGCCTTTCTGTCTTTCGGCTTGGTCTGCGAAACACTGGACTCCGTTCTTTGATCAATTCGGGATGCTTCTTTTTTATTCGGTGCGTCAATAGTTGATAACTGGTTCCTAGCCACTTGGCTGCGTCTACTACGCTCCCGCCCTCAACTTTAGCCAGTGCTTGACGTATCAATTCACGCTCATACATCAATACCTCACGGTCTAAATCTATCGGCATGTTAAAAAGAGTGGACGTGGTCTCGGTTTCTTTCTCACGCAGGAGTTCTAAAGCTAACTGCGTAGCCTCAAACGGGAGTAACATCAATGAAACGAATAATTGCAACGCTCGCTTTGACGTGCACTCTGTCTGTCTCGGCACTTGCTGGAGAGATCCCCACTTGTAACCCCAGCCCCACAGCGGTAACGGCAATGGGTGAGGTTCCTACGAATGGCTCTGAGTTAGTAGCGGGAGACATGCCCACTGGTGGTTTCGCTACTGCGTCAAGCGTCTTAACAGACGTATTGCTCACACTCGTTGGTCTGACAGTTCGCTAACCGCTCTCACTTCTCGGTTGTGACTGCCACGCGGCAGCAAGGGTGAAGTCTGCCTTTGCTGGTCTATAAAAATTTATTTGTATCTCGCAGGATCGAAGCACTAACCGCTAAACCTTGCTCGGCTCTCGCAGTGGCAGATATAAAGCCACTGAGTTTGCGGCAGAGCCTCACTTCACCGCCCAGAGGGTGAGGCAGTGGGCGCTACTGAATGGTAGGTGTCAGTAGCGCCCTTTTATCTGACATGGGCCACGCACGACCAAGACCAAAACGATTAGCAGAGAAGCTATTGCAGATTCGTGAGGCGCTCGGCTTGTCTCAGCGGGAAATGGCAGAGCAGCTTGCAGAGCAGGCGAGAGGCAAAATCACTTACAAAAATATCTCGAAGTATGAACGTGATAGGAGTGTTCCGTATATTGAAATCGTACTTGCCTATGCTCGCCTTGCGAATGTCTCAATGATTCAAATCGTAGACGATGATCTGGATCTAAACTTAACGCCCTGAACGTTATTGATTTAGTTTTGGGGTTTCAGTAGCGCCCTGCTTTTCAATTCCTCAACCACCAAAGGATCACTCACTACGTAATAGCGCGGACGAAAAACTACGCACTATTGCGTAGAATAAATACGCAACCTTCTGGATTCTCACGACCAGTCACACCACCTATTCTGCTCTCGTTATCTGAACCGGATGATCGATGAATTTGATCTCGGCTCCACAGCCGCTCTGGTGAGGTTTGCGCTGCGGGAGATGGGAAGTCATGAGAGTCCTAATCGTGGATGACAGTGAACCGATAAGACGGTTGATCAAAACCTATTTAGCTGATCTGGTAGGGGAAACATTCGAGTGTGGCGATGGCAGCGAAGCCCTTACTGCATACCGCGAGCATCAGCCTGACTTTGTCTTGATGGATCTGAAGATGACCCAAATGGATGGACTCGACGCGACCAGGCAGATCAGGCGGGTGTTCCCGAAAGCCAGGATCGTGATCGTTTCGCAGTGGGAGGATCCGCCCCTCCGTGAGGCCGCGATCCTGGCGGGCGCTGAAGCTTACGTTGGCAAGTCGGATCTGCTTCCGCTCCGTCAGATTCTGTTGGAGACCGACTGACTAATCGTGAGAGAGGAGCGTCGTCCGAGTCGCGTCACTCTTGCATCGGCCAGATAGATGGAATGACAGCCACGACAGAAATCCTCCTTGCCTTTTCCGGCGGGAAGAGCCGGAGCAAGCGGATATGTTTTGAAAGAGAACCTCATCGCGACCGCGAGTTCCTCGGAAAGCTTTGAGAGTTTTAAACCTTAACCTCAACAATCAAGATAGGAGATTACCAATGAATCGTACGTCAAGAATAATCGCAGTAACAGCACTCGGCTCAGCCATTCTGGCAGGACTTCTGTTCGCTTTGCCGAGTACAGGTCAGGCAGCCCCGCCTGTATCGATTAACAGTTGCACCACCATTAGTACTCGCGGTAGCTATGAGCTTGTCGCTGATCTGACCAGTTCGGGTACCTGTATCAAGATCACCGCAAGCCACGTGAAACTCAAATTAAACGGCCACACCATCACCGGTCCCTCCGCCGCTACCGTTGATTCGTCCGGCATCCAGTTAGTTGTGGTAAGCCACGTAGATATCGAGGGGCCCGGCGTTATCACGAACTTCGGCATCGCCGTTGACTTTGAGGGCGCTGACCGTTCTGAAGTGAAAGACGTGACCGCGACTGGCAATTTGTTTGGACTCAATTTGAATCGCGACTTTGTCACACCTAACCTGGATGACTTTTCGAACAAAAACGTGTTCAGGGGAAATACGTCTACGGGAAATACCATAGCCGGCTTCACGCTGAATGGCGCTAGCGACAACCATTTAATTAACAACGTCGCCAGCAACAACAATGGAAATGGAATTTTTATCGAAAACGGCACGGAGAACCAACTCAAAGAAAACACGGCCAACGGGAATGCCGTGGCTGGGATAGCAATCGCAGCTGGCTCTACCGACAATGGCGTCAGAGGCAACACGGCCCAGAGTAACTCCTTTGTTGACCTGGCGGACGACAACCCGAATTGCGATAACAACGTCTGGACGAATAACGTCTTCAACACCGCAAGTAAGACGTGCATCCAGTGAGAATTTCACTAACCCAAGCTTCAAGAAACAGGGTCAATGCATTAAATTCGTCAACGACATGAATGAGTGAAACGATTGATCGAGATGCTTGCAGTTGGGTTCCGCTGAATAACCGGGCGTGAAGACATATAATCCAGGCGTCCATTAACAACAATCAAAGATGCTCCGAGGCCAGGGCTCCGCAAGCTGGCCTCGGAGTTCAAAGGAGTATCCACGATGACGAATCTTACTCAGAGATCTTCAAAGCAGTTTCGTGGCGCAGCGATGCGAGTAGTAACGCTGACGCTGTTTCTTGCAGTCTTCGGAGCAAGCGCGGCGCTCGCTCAAACCGGCGACGAGCAGGTGCCGTTCACCGCCACCGCCACGGCAGTGATCACAGGCGTCACGCATCTGCCTGGGGGGATAACCCAGGTGAACTTCAACACTTCGGGCTCGGCGACGCATCTGGGAAACTTCACCGGGCCGTTGACGCGCCTCCAGGATAATCAGGGGACCTTTGGCAGCACCGCGGTCATCGTCGGGGCCAACGGGAAGGACAGTATCTTCTTTTCCGTGAGCGGGCGCTTTGAGCGTTCGAAGGACAAGTGTCTGGCCACGTCCACCGGTACCTACACCGTGACCGGCGGCGCCGGCGCGTTCGCCAACGCCACGGGGAGCGGGACAATCTCCACGGAGATCGATCTGTGCGCCGGAACCGCCAAGGGGACATATACAGGAACGATCTCCAAGCCGAACTCGAACTAAGAGAACAAACGAAGCCAGCTTTGCTGGTGGGATATGTTGAGCTACTGAGGCAAATCAACGGCAACCGGAAAAGCGATTTTTGCCTCAGCTATCAGCCTTGCTACTTCGTCAGCCAGATCCGCGATATCTGAAGGCTTTACGAGATAGCCCTGGGCGCCCGCATCGCGGGCGTCCTGCTTATCAGTTTCGTCGGCTGCGCCTGAATAGAAAAGGATGGGAGTGGTCTTATTGAATGTTCGTATCTGGCGGGTGAGTTCCTGTCCTGAAAGTCCCGGCATCCAGTTATCAACGAGAATGAGATCAAAGGCCTCACGCTCTGCTAATGAAAGAGCATCAGCAGAATCTCCGGTAACTGTAACGTGATAATCCGCGTCTTCGAGGATGTAGACAATCAGCTCACGCGAATCAAGATCGTCCTCGGTGCAGAGAATGCGGCCTTTAGTAAAACTGGCGGCTTTCATAAGGGGGAATCCAACGGACCTACTCAAACAGATTCAGGTAGGAAGTCTATCATTGCTGTATGTTCGTTGCCGCACTTATAGGTAGTAGTATTTCTTGCCTCGCCGGTTGCTTACGTCCAGTGACTCGAACCTGTACCGTAAAACCCCGTCGCAAATACCAGATTGAAGGTATTCCCTAAGAAACCACCACGCGATAACTTTACCAGCCTAGTTAAAAAAGGATGCTGAACTTCTTGTCGCTGATAGCGGTAGGGAAGTTTGGCGTGTCCACTTCTTAACCACTGCCATTGTCTACGAAAACCGCTTGCCGGCTGAATAGACCACGCGTTCAAGAAATGAACTGCCAAGCAAAGATGAAACCAGCCGACCTAAAGAACCACCGACTCGTTTACACAAAATATTTGACACCACCCAGGTGATAAATGGGAAAAGCGATTACCGATCTCGGTATTGCGAGATCCGATCAGGGGGCTCTTCAATTTCCAGATGGGAACTCGCAGATCCTGGAGGGATTCGATCGATCCCAGAAGGGAAACGCCGACTGAAAAACAGATTGTTGAAAACAACTGTAGGGGCGGCCCTCCGTGGCCGCCCGTTTTTTCTAAAACACGCATATCCCGAAAAACGGGCGGCCACGGAGGGCCGCCCCTACAGTTGTCTGTCACAGCGTTCCTACTCCAAAGATTGGTTTGAAGAAATGGATAATTCAGAAAATTGAAGCGATCTCCAAAAATTCGTCCGGACGATGAACTGGCAGGATCAAATTTCCTAGGAGAATCGCGATTTTTTGAAAACACCTTGAGGCATATCTCTTGCCGTTAGCACTACTCCATCTACCCGCATTGGCGTAACCCGATCTTAATTTTCGATTTGGTCTGTTCGAGTTCATTGCTCGTGACCCGGCTTTTTAAACATTAGCCAGTTTCACTAGTTCCACTCTGATTTGAGATCCCCACTCTAGGAGGAAAGCATGAGAAAGCTTACGAAAACGTTGATCGTGGGTACGGCGATTCTGTTGGCTCAAATCGTGATTCAGGGCCAAACAACAACGGGTTCTCTAGCGGGAACGGTTACTGACCCAAGTAGCGCCGTCATTGCAGGCGCCACCGTCACCGTAACCAGCGTCACTACGGGTGCAGAGCGCACCGGAATAACCAACAGTTCCGGAGCATTCGATTTCCAGACTCTGCTCCCCGGCACATACACCGTTGCTGTCGAGGC
>Ga0134124_10005191_pt1 | contig 10466 bp, 6 predicted proteins | sample KB304_FD_96880 | JGI IMG/M metagenome (GOLD analysis project Ga0134124, IMG submission 96880) | Terrestrial soil microbial communities without Nitrogen fertilizer from Kellogg Biological Station, Michigan, USA - KB3-0-4 | ecosystem: Environmental > Terrestrial > Soil > Unclassified ... | reverse complement strand
TCAAATCGCGGATGCCAGGAGGAGCTCCAGAGAAATCCAGCTTCCGATCTCCCAACACGCTCCGAGCCAGTAGTGATCGACGAGCACAGCGGACCAGCAAGAATCGCGGAGCTCGACTCGCTGCGAGGCATTCTGGCCGTATCTATCGTCATATTTCACTTATATATGCAGGAGCTCTTCTTCTTCTGGAGCTTCGTGGACGGGTTTCTTGTCCTGTCGGGCTTCGTCATCACGCGATTGCTGCTGGCGAATACCCCGGGGAAGGCTACTCTTCTCAACTTCTACGCACGACGAGCCATCCGCATCTGGCCTGTCTATTTCATGACTATGGGCGTCTGTCTGCTTCTTCATTGCGGTTACGCGATCAAGAACGGAATGCCGCTGTCAACAATCAAGGGCATTCCTCAAAGCATCTTCTTCGTGCAATTCGTCCAGTTTTACTGGACGCCATACTCGGAGTACTTCACCTACGACTACATTCGGTGGTTTGGCCATAGCTGGTCACTCGCAGTCGAGGAGCAGTTCTACTGGTTATGGCCATTTCTCGTCTTCGCATCCGGCGGAAGAATCCGATTCATTGTTATGGCTTCGATAGCGCTGATTCTTGCGGGAATATGGACTCGCGCGACCGGGCACCTCGTATTCCTGTTCTCTGCCAGAGCAGATGGCCTCGCTCTGGGTTCTCTGTTGGCAGCATTCGAATTGTACGTAAGCAACAGGAAAATCGACCTGGCCAGACTCAAACCGGCGCTCCTCGCCGCCTTCGCTACTATCGGCGCGCTGTCGCTGACCATCTTGATGTACATCTACATATTGCCGAACCTAAAAGTTGAAGAAGTAAAAAACCTGCACTATCAAGACTCGACGTGGCTGGTACTGTTGTTCGCGCTGGTATTCGTCTCCATCATCGGAGGCCTGTGGTTGCTTCAGGGCACTCCAGCGCTGAGTCTTCTTCGGTCACGCATGCTGCTGTGGCTAGGTGCCCGTAGCTACGCAATCTACATGTTCCACCCTCCGATAAAAGCGGTCATGGATCGCGTGGCTGAAAGACTGTCTCAGCCATATTTCGTGGGTGCGATTCTCACACTGGTCACCACCCTTCTCTGCGCGCACTTGTCGCTGGTGCTGGTCGAATCGAAGTTCGCACGGCTTCGAAGTCGGTTTCCAATGCGACCCGCCTCGCCCAGAGGCGCGAGGTTGGAACAACGCGCCACGGCAGCTCCGTGACCGTTTAGACCCGTTACCATTGACCGTTATTTCGCCGAGGAGCCGCACGATTGGACTGGCGTCAAAAAGCGACAGCGTTCCGGATCATAGATCGACTGCCATTCGGCAGTACTGTGCATTACCTTCTGCAGAAGCATGTGACCCGAACTGTCCCCAGACCTCTGGTCGACTACCCACGGTACACCAATGAGTCGTTCGCCATTCTTGACGTCCTGAGAGACCGTATCGAGGCCGGCGAACAGCAATACTTTGAGTTTGGGGCTGGATGGGATCTCTTTCACAATCTGCTGCTGTATTGCTTCGGTGTGCAACGCCAATTCCTTATGGATCTCACGGCCCACATGCGACCGGAGCTGGTGAATGAGGTCATCCGGAATTTTCAGAGAAATCCGCCAAGAAAGGCCCGGAGAATCCCCGACAAGTTGCTGACTGATGCCGCTCTAGATGAACTACGCGAACACTATGGGATCACCTATCACGCCCCCTCGGACGCCCGGCTATCGCCCTTAAATAGCGGTTCCGTTGGCCTTGCAAGCACGATAAATACGCTAGAGCATGTGCCATTCGACCATCTTGCAGCCATCTTGCATGAACTCAAGCGCATCTGCTCTCCAAGCGCCCGTATCGCTATGCAAATCGACTACAGCGATCACTACTCGCACGCGGATCAGTCAATCACGCCCTACAATTTTCTTCGGTTCAGCGAATCGCAGTGGAAACGCTACAACACCCATTCCCATTACCAAAATCGCCGCAGGCACTCGGACTACCGCACAGCATTCCTGAATGCCGGATTCCGGATCGTATCGGAAAACATTCGCAGACCTGAGAACTGGGAGGACCTGCTGACAAGCGTCCCCCTGGACGGCGAATTCCGCGCGTACGACAGGATGGACGTGGGTATCACGTCCGCCATCTTCTCGCTGCAACCGGCCTGACGTTTAGCACCTACCAAAGTGGGAAGTACCGGTCGGCACAATATGTGGCCGCCTCTCTGAGAAAGCGGTGGACACGACGGTTCGGCAGAGCTCCGATGCTAGCGTGTTCTTCATGCATTACCTTCAGATCGGAGCAGTAAGCGACCGGCAGGCCCAGGGCCCGTGCCGTCTCGGCAACAGTAATCTCTTCGCCAAATAGAAAGGGGGCGTGCGCTAGGCTGCCGCCTCGGGAGAAGAACGTCCTGCTGAAGATAATCACCGAGCCATGGGGAGCATAGATCATCTGCTCTTTAGGTGACACCGACGCGGCCGCCCGCCTCCTGAACGGCTTGAGCAATCGACCTGCAGCGCGCGCCATCCACTCGTACAACAGCATGGTTGGGTAGAAGCGGAATATCCACTTGTAAGCGTGCATGCGCATGAGGGGTGGCCGGCTGACGAAATAGGGATTGAGTTGCTTGCGAGTCTTGGATGAGGATATTTCCGGCCCTATGACACCTACCGCCTCCGGATCTTTCCGGAGCAATGCAGCCACGAAACGGCCAGGGTCGAAACTGATGTCCACGTTGGATATCACGATCCAATCTGGTTCCCACTCCAACCTGCGCAGTTCTTCAAGCCCGCGCCGCGCTCCTCCGAAGTATCCAAGATTTCCTCCACCATCAAGGAGGATCGCCGCTGACGCGTTGGCGCGGAGGGCCTCTCCCAGTTCACCCGCCTGGGAGCCGTCTGTGTTGTCCACGATGATCACACGGCATGATTCAGTTTGATCAGGCAAAGGAGCATCAAACTGCCGGGCAAAGGCGAGCGCCATTGTAGTCGTTCGATAGTTGACAGCGATAATGGCAACTCGGATGCGGTCAGCAGACATGCGCTATACCAAGTTCGAAGAGGCTGGAGGCGACAACTGCTGCCTGTCGGATCGTCTACGCAGCACGAAAGCTGCTCTGCCGGACTCGCCGCGCGCGTTCATTTCCCGCATTTGGCGCCTGAATTCCGCAATCTGCTCCTGCGAGAATATTGATGCGGCAGGATTCTTACCATAAGAATTTGTCGCGACATGCGCGATTCCACGAAGGTACTGTTCGCTGCCCCAAATCTCCATTTCGGTGGAATCGTAGGTGACATCCAGCACTTCAAATCCGTGACTGTTCGCGAGAAGCTCGAAACTGCCGCGCGTATGCAGGTACAGATGACGAGGCGCGTCCAGCTCGATCCAGTTGGCACCGTACTGCCGCCATCCAAACCCGAGCACTGGAATCCTTACCAGCAGGACGCCGTCGGCGTCCAGCTTTTCCGCCACGGTGGCGAGTACCTTGTGCGGCTGTGTCATGTGCTCGAACGAATGATGCATCATGATCAGTCGGAATCGGCCGTCCACTTCAGCGATTTGAGCGCGCCGGATTTCTAGACCCGGTTCGCGCACCTCGTGCTGTACATAAGGATCGACGCAAAGTAAGTGCCGAAAACCCGCCGCGCGAAGTGGTCGCAGATGTGTGCCGGCGCCGCCGCCCACATCCAGTATCGCGTCGCCTCGCTGGACGTTTCCCAACGCAATCGCCTTTGCGCAAGAATCTCCTCCATATCGCAAGCTCATGTACCTGCCGATCAAGGACATCTCACCGAGATCGAAGCGCAGGCGCCTGCTCTTTAGAAAAATCTTGAACGACGACTCGATTTCGCTGGAGTAGTAATCTGCGGGGTAATGCCGGGACAGGTCCGCCGGCACATCTGCGATCTGCAGGCAACCACAGGAATGGCACTCGAGGTATTCAAACTGTTCCCTTGTGCCAAACATCATTTCGTAACAAACGTGTCTCCTCGCACCTTCGAGGCACGATCCACAAATATCGCAATTTCGATCCACTCAACTTTCTCCCCGATTCCACCACGCCGCCCGGATCACTTCTCAGCTTCCTAGCTTCCATGCCTGCCAGTGCGCTCGCTGAACTGGACAACCTGCCGTCCCGGCTCTGTCCGCGCGCCGCTGACCACCCTGCGTACACAAATCAGCAGCGTGAAAAGAACCGTGAATACCGCGAAGTGCACGCCGTTGTAGTTGAAAATGCTGATGATGGGACTCCACCCTACGAATAAATAGATGGCGGAAAGCAGACCAATGGAGGCCGCGTACGATGTGGCACTAGACGCTCGTCTCGAAATGAGGAGCTGCGCCAATATCCCCAGCAGGAACAGCAAAAAAAGTGCGCCCGGAAGGTAGAAGTCCTGAATGAGCCCGCGAAAAGCGGAAAATATATTCGATTCCGCGGTTGCATCATTGATCACGATATATTCGTAAAATCCGCTGACCCGCCGACCGATGCCCAGCAGTTCGAATATGCCTGCTATCGAGTAGCGCCCGAAGCCAGCTTCGGAAACAGCCAATCCGCCAGTTGAGACCCAGGCCGAGAATGCGTACACAGGACCGATCGCGTAGGAACCACTGCGCTCGGCGATGAGCGCCAGATCTACCCCAGCCGCACCGCCATACCGCAGCACGAGCGATGCCAAGAGAACCATAACTACCAGTGCAATAAGGCCTAGCCTCCGCAGTTGTCCCCCTGCTTTCGGCCTCTGGGATGCCGTGAGCCCGACCACGCAGCGGGTCGAGAAATTGCCCGACAGCATGCAGAGAATGCCCAATAAGAGAGGGGTCTTAGCTGTCGTGAGCAGTGTGATGAGACAACATGCCAGAACAGGAAGAAAAAGCACGAACCGCCGTCCGGTTCCCGTGCGCTGAGCCATCAGGATACCTGCCAGAATTGCGCCAGCATAGTTGATGCCGACCAGCAGCCGCACGAAAAGGGTCTCGGTCTCTTCGTCCTGGTAGCGCGCGATAGAGTACTTGACCGCAATCTGCACCCAGCCTTCCAGCGATGTCAGACTGGCGAGATCGGGTGTCGCAGATCGTACGTAAGAGGCGACCGCAATCACGCCGATACAGCCGGTCACGAATACGGCGCGCTGCAGGCGATGGTCGTCGAACACCCATCTGGCGCAGTCCGCTGGGCGGCTTTCTACCCTTCTTTCGCTCTGCGGTACGCAGGCGCCCAACACAAATGCCCCGATCATGCCCCACAGAGTCATGAGCGCGAGTATCGAGACGGGTGCCACGCTGAATATGATTGCGGGCCCGCACGCGCAGATCCAGACCAGGCACAGAAAGGATGCCGGATGCCGCCAGCTGCCAAACTTGGCTCGTGCAGCCAACGCGATCCCCAATAGAGGAAGGAGGGAGATCCAGAGAAGGGGGTTTCCGGCCCCGCTCATTGCGTACCCCGCGTTACCTTAACGTGCCCGCAGGCCAGAGTGAGCACGCAATATATGCACGCGCCGCACACAGCAGCGGAGGCAGCGCCTGCCGAGCCATACACCGGCGAAAGGCACATGACCAGCAAGGCATGAATTCCAACGGATACGACAAGACAAAGGAGTAGCAGCCCGGTTCTGCGCTGCATCTCGAGAAACTTGTGTGCCACAAGCGCTGTCTGCCAAAGGCACCCGCCCAGTGTCAGCAGGAACGCCACCCCGAAAGGTATCCTTCCCGAAGAAAGGCCCAGCATTGCCGCCACGGGTTTGGCGGCAAATGATACTGCGAGAGCTACAAGTGGCGACAAGACGAGCGCAGCAGCGAAAGCGCCATAGACCCATCTGGCGGCCATTGCACGGCGGCCGGTGTTGATCTGCCTCATAATATGAGGGTGTAGCACCATCAGCACGGGCCCGAACAGCATGGAGGCCACGCGGAAAAACAAATCATAGGACGCAGCATTAATCCCAGCGTCCGTCGCACCGATTCCGCTGATAAGAATCGCTCTGTCGATCAGCGGTAGAGAAACCATGATGCCCAGCCAGAATGACATCGGCGATCCGAAACTCCATAGCCGGCCGAGCCACGCCCGGCGGATGTAGTCCGAACGGCCATCCTCCGCCGCACACTGTTGCGCGGATCGACCTTTTCCCTCAAAGGCATGCAAAAGTCCAATCGCTGCCAGGTAGCTGACGATGTACACCCATACAGCGGTCCCGAGTTCCAAGCCTCCCAACTTCCCCAACAGCAGAGCCAAGCCCAGCATGGCCCCAGAGCGGGCAATTTCACTGCCCGCGTAGACTCCACTCTTGCCGGAAACCATTACGCGCGCCATCCACACAGCCTGGAGCATCATCACCGCTGAGAGAATGCACGTCCCCGGCGCCAATTCCCAACGAACGCCTGGCGGCAGCAAGACCAGGGCTCCCAGAAGACAGCTTGCCAGTGTGGCGCCGACTGCCAATATGACCGCCAGACGCAATGCCCCGCCGACTGACTTGTTACGTTCGGGCCGGCCGGGTAGATACCGGAGCACTCCTTGGGCGATCCATCCCGAGCAAATAGTGGCGCAGGTATTTGCAATTGCAGTCGCCAGAGAAAGGTATGCGTAGTTCCGCGCACCAAGCGATCGCACGAGCACGGCTACAAAGGCCATGGAGATCAAGGCCGGTACGGCCCGCGCCGAACTGAATCCGATCATCCGAAGCGCGATGACGCGATTCACTTACGGTCCGAGAGAAGGCGACGCGTGTCCAGACGGCGTCAGCCGTTCTGATTTGATCGATCTCGTCGCCATCTCCTGGCCAGCGCGATCGACAGTGATGCGGCGAGACCAAGCAAACCTCCCAGAACGACACCGGTCGCAGCCATCAACATTCGGCGAGGCCACACGAAATCCCGTGAGGTGGGAACCACGGCCGGCGATACAACCTGAAACGCATAATCCCGTCTTACATTTGCGAGCACCGCCTGCTTGAGGTTTGTCGCGATCAGAGTGTTGATCGTCTGCCGAAGATCGACAGCATTGGTCTGATCAAGCTGTACCTTCAGGTAATCGACGCTGCGCTTCGACTCTTCCAAAGCTTTGGTGCGAAGTTCATCATTTACTTCCGCCAACATACTGTCGAGTATCCGCACGGCCTCCTGCGGATCGTTCCACTGGATTCTCACGTTGATCAGGCCGGTACGTCTGTCCTCGATGATGGTACGGATGCCGCCTCCATCAAATGCCTTGACCAGTTCAAGATCTGTCGGCTCGTTGCCGATCCACCGACGCTGCTGCTTGTCCCACCGGTCCGGGAAAAGGCCGGGCGCCAGAGCCTGCTTCTTGATGAAGTCAGCAGTAAACTTCGCACCTCGAAAAGTGGCCATCGAATTGGCGACGTTGGATTGCTGACCAAGCCCGAGTCCTGCGAGAGCGGACAGCCCGCCGAATTGACTGACAAGTCCGGCGAGCCCGCTCGCTTGGGACTCCGTCTGGGACGCTACGACGACTTCCGCGCGGTACTTCCTTTCACTATTTGCCGCCATCAATAGAGCAACACCTGCGCCGGCAAGTGCCAGACCAACGATCCAGACCTTCGCCTGCCAAACAGCGCTCACCGCACCAAACAGTAGTTGCTTCTGCAGGGATGGCGGCTCGCTATCCATAATATGAATTCATTTGTACGCGGAGACGCATGAGATCAAACAATTTCACAATCAAATCCTGCTTGTCAGAAGGAATTGATGGCCGCGACGGAAACTGCAAGGTTGTAAATGATCTGCGTAACGGCCTGCCAGAACGGCAGCCTCGGCATCCGTTCCGTATCCAACGGCACGATAATGGTATCCCCAGGCTGCATAGCCACGTCGTAGTTCCGCCTGAACAAGCCTCCCTTCTGGGTCATCACGCTCCCATCCACATGAACGACGTAGATCTTGCCGTTGTCGGCCTTGCGTGTGGTGCCGCCGCTGAGACGAACGTAGTCGTCCCGACGAAGACCTTCGCTGTAGAGGCGGGAAGACGGATTCTGCACCTCGCCGATCACCGTTACTTCTTGCCGTTGCTGCGGAACCACCAGCGAGTCTCCGTCACGCAGTGCGATGTCCTTGCTCGAACCCTTTCCTCCGGCGATCAGGCCCGGCAAATCGATCACCATCCGACCCACCGGCTGCGACTGCTTCAATTGCTCCAATACGCCCTGACCTGCCGTCAGCGCCTGGCTGGCGCCGGCTTGGTTCGCAGCCGCCGCCTGCAGCGCCAACGAGGCAAGATCGCCGCGCATGCGCTCGGCCAACGAATCTTTGAGCTTGCGTTCGTTCTCGCGAAGATATTCACGTGTGAACGCACTTCCTTTAGGGAAGGCGCGCGACGTTAGACCACCAGCGCGCTGAATGATCTCGTAGAGTGTTTCACCGCGACGGATAGGATACTTGCCCGGAAATCGAACCTCTCCGGAGAGCGTGATCGATTCCTGATCTGTCCAGTCCGGCGTTTCCTTGATCAATAGGTAATCGAAAGGCCGCAGAGTGAGATCTGCCTGCCCATTTCCTGCGAGCAGAGCTCCAAGATCCACCTCGATGACTTCGGTCTGGCGCGTTCCGTCGGCAGTGACCTCGTACCGCGCAAGTTCAGCCTTGCCGCCATACGCGGCTGCATCAAGGTTGCCTCCGGCGCGCAACAGATCGGCAATAGTCATGCCCGGCTCGAGTGGATATTCCCCCGGCACCTTGACGCGGCCTTCGACGCGCACCACTTCGGTGGGTCGGGAAAGTCCCGACTGAAGACGCAGTTCATCCAGCAGCGGCCTGATGATCCGCTCCCGACCGGGGGCGAGGTCGAACACTGTGATCTGATCGCGCGGCTGCAGCAGAGTGTCCGCCGAGCCGCCTCGCTGCCGCAGCGCCGCCACAAGATCTGCAGACGATACCTCGATGTGACGGTCTGCTCCGACTTCCCTGCGGATCAGGATGTAGTGCGAATCGGCATCCGGCTGGAGTTCGTCGATAGAACCGATTACATCGCTGAGCCGTAAACCCTCTCGCCAGGCCATCGGCCCGGGCCGATGCACAAAGCCCTGCAGTGTGACGCCGGAATCAAGCTGTGGTCGCAACCTTGCAACGCGCAGGGCATCACCATTGCGCACATCTTGGCTGCGACCATTCGGCGCGCGGAAATCCACAGTCAGAACAACCCGCCGGTACTGGTCATCGACACGCGTGAGACTAGAGCGACCTGGATCTGCTTCTGTGGTAAATCCGCCCGCCATCTGCAGCACACTGTCCACGCTGGTTTCCCCGCGCAGCTCGTAGATGGCCGGGCGCTTCACCTCGCCCTCCACCGACACCACTGATCCCACCGGAGGAATGAAGATCACATCCCCCGGCTGCAGCTTGGCGTCGTTTGCGGTATCGCCTTTGATCAGCAGGTCATAAAGATCGAAATGCCGGATGATGGCTCCCTGCCGCTTCAACTGGATATCGCGCAGGGACCCGATGGGCTTGACCCCACCCGAAGCAAACAACGCAGAGGTCATGGTGGCAAGGCCGCTAACGGTATACGTACCAGGCTGCCTTGCCTCGCCAAGGACGAATACCCGGATAGCACGAGTCTCGCCCATGGCCACATTTGCCCGCACTCCAATCATCTGCTGCGCCACCCGGTTCTCGATTGTCGATCTCGCAGCACCGAAGCCCATGCCGCCTACGGCGATAGGACCCAACTCGGGAAAATTCACGGTACCGTCGCGGCTGACCGTCAGCGGCACGTTGCGGTTCTGGCTGCCAAACAGCTGCACGCGGAACTGATCGCCAGGGCCCACGATGTAGTCTGCCGGCACCGGCACATCGGTGACCGGAGAGAACGTCGAGGGAGCCTGCTCAAACAAGTCGTAACCGTACGGCTTGAGCCCCTCGGTGCCGGCCTTCTCAACGGGCAAACGCGCCAAACTCACGTCCAACTGGATAAGGGACGGATCCACTGACAACCGTTGGACCGCTTGCTGCTCGCTGAGTCCGCCCAGCTGGATGGGTGCTATTCCTGGCAAATTGAGATTGCCGTTGCGGTCGAGTCGATACGGATTGCGGGACCTGACCTGATCGATCAGATCCTCGAGGGTCTTGCGCTTCTCCTGAGGCAACGGCGTTTCTGGAAGAGGCCGCAGCCGCCGTGGCGCAGTATCCACGCTGGGATCCTGCACATTGCTCGCACGCACGCTGCCCTTTGACATGGTGCCAGGCAAGGCCAACTCGACCACCACTACATCATTACGCTGCAGCACGTCCGGTCGGTTCGATTCACTCGGGAGAGTTGTGCCACGCTTCTCATTAGCCGGCTGAGTTACCTTTCGGGAGTCGCCGCTCTCGGAAGGCGCCGCGGTGCTGTTGCCTGTTCGCGAATTGCCCACTTGTTCGAGAACGGCCTGCTGCTGCTCAGGATTCAGGCCTTGAAAGATCTGGAGCTGTTCAGCTGTGGGAACGTTTTGGGAATAGACACTCGCTACTGCCAG
>Ga0134124_10005190_pt1 | contig 10466 bp, 9 predicted proteins | sample KB304_FD_96880 | JGI IMG/M metagenome (GOLD analysis project Ga0134124, IMG submission 96880) | Terrestrial soil microbial communities without Nitrogen fertilizer from Kellogg Biological Station, Michigan, USA - KB3-0-4 | ecosystem: Environmental > Terrestrial > Soil > Unclassified ... | reverse complement strand
TTGGAGTGCCGTCGCAAACTTCAATAGATCCTCAACCGTCGAATAACCGCCACCCGCAGAAGTCCCCCGATAGGGAAGTGTGTCAGTGTTGCGCTGCCAACCGTCGCCATCTGATCGCATGTAACCAACGCTGCGATCGGCAACCACCTGGTCTTCCGGCTCCGAAGCAGTAGCGCTCATTCCGGCCGGCTTGAAAATGTGATCTCGAACATAGTCGTAATAGTTCTGACCACTGACTTTCTCAACTATCACGCCCAACAAAAGAAAACCGTAGTTGCTGTACTGCCAGCGACTGCCCGGTTCAAACTCCGGTCCGCGATTGCCGTACAGCTTCACATAGTCCTGTAGCGTCTTTAGCTCAAGTCGATTCTTATCAAACTCCGGACCAAAGATGTCGCCCGTGCCCCCGGTGTGCGAAAGCATCTGTTCAAGCGTAACCTTCGACGCCACGTCCTTATTCAAATAGCCGGTGAGGTAATTGCCCAGTGGTGCTTTCAGATCGAGTTTTCCGTTTTGTACAAGTTGAAGTGTGGCGACTGCGGTGAACATCTTGTTCATCGATCCGAGTCGGAAGCGCGTCTTCAAAGTGTTCGGCGTTTTCGTCTCACGATCCGCCAGTCCATACGCTTGGGCAAAAACAGTCTTGCCGTCTTTTGCGACGAGGACAGCACCTGAAAAAAGATCGACGGCTACTACTTCATCCAACCGCTTTCGCAATGAGGCGACCAACTCATTGTCGTTCAAGTGACGAATAGCAAACTCCGCTGGTCGTGGGAGCACTTGAAATTGTAATTGTTTAATAGCGTGTGGCGGCGCGGGCTCGACCTCAACAGTAAATTGCGCGAACTGCTCGCCCAGGCGTTCCTGGATCAGCAAGACGATTTTGGTTGGCGTCGACTCCGTGACTTTCATGACGTCGAAACCACCAGTCCCACGTCGCATTTGTGTTTCGCGATCAAAGCGTTCCAAACGACTTGGATAATTCTTTTGGAGGAAGGCCCTGCGCTTCTCGACATCTCCCGCGTTGAAAACTTCCAACCACCCTTTCGCCTGGTTTGCAGCGGGAGTATCGGGCAACTGTGGCAACGCTGATTGGGCGAAGCAAGAACCGTTGATGAAAAATAGAAGTGCGGCAACTGCTACCGAGTAGTTTTTGAGCTTCATAGTTACTTCCTGAGTTTTTAGGTGCAACTGTAGGGGTGGCCCTCTGTGGCCACCCGTTTCAGGAGTAAGTGCCAAGTTTGGGCCAACGGGCGGCCACAGAGGGCCGCCCCTACAGTTGAGTCTTCAACGACCTTTATACTCTTGATTCGATAAACGCGGAATCCGGATCGATTACGATCGCCTTCTCTCTTCAAAAATATGGGAGACTATCCATTTTTCGGACTCCGATCGCCCTCCGCATTTTGCTAATAGTGCTAAACGCGCCTGATATCTCCTGAAGCTGTGTTGAGTTTGGGTGGGTACAGCAGTTGTCCTCCACCTTTCAAAAGTAATCCCGTCAAAGCTCTCCCCACCTTTTATCAGGAAGAATGCACAATGAAGCAGTTCTTGATTTACATTAAGAGTCTTCCACTGTTTTCGTTTGTTGCCGTCATCATTCTTGGTGCGGCCATTTCAGCGTTTAGCCAAGAGACGACCGGAGGTATCGAGGGTACTATCAAAGATCCCCAAGGTAATTTAGTTGCGGGAGTGCCTGTGACAGTTACAGGCGTGACTCTCGGTTTTACTCGCAGTACCACTTCGAAGGATGACGGTCGGTTTGTGATTACACAACTTCGCGGGTCGAGCAAATTATAGCACTATGATATAGAACCCGGACTGGAGGGTCTAAGAGATGAAGAGGAAGATACTGTTCACAGCCCCTGCGCTTTGCTTCCTTACTTGCCTTGTGTGGCTACAACCACATTCTTCCGTTATTGCCTCGAGACCTGACAAAGAGACAATCGCTAATATTGATTTCTTTGGCTACGGACACTTTGACGTGGTGAAACTGGGGTCCGCCTTGCCGATCAAACCGGGCGAGTCTATTAAGCCAGCCGATTGGAGCACGTATCGATCAAGGATCGATGAAGCGATTCGATTGCAAACCGGTAAGCCTCCCACCGACGTGGCGCGTGTGTGCTGCGACGAAAGTGGTAATGCGATGATTTACATTGGCGTGGCGGGAACCTCAAGCGTCGCGCTCCAACACAAACCGGCTCCGACGGGCGAAGACCGGCTGCCAGTCGCTGCATTGAAGCTCAATCAGGAAACTGAGGAGGCGTTGAATAAGGCAGCTCTTGCCGGACGCACGCAACAAGATCTCTCGACTGGCTACGCGCTTTCTGTCGATCCAGAGCTTCGCGCAAAAGAGCTACAGATCCGTGAATTTGCGTTAGCCAGGGAAGCCCTGCTTCGTACCGTCCTTTCGTCATCTTCTAATGCTGAACACCGGGCCATAGCCGCTGAATTTCTCGGATACGTCAACGTCTCCGCACGCCAGATCACTGATCTTACCGAAGCCGCGCGCGATCCTGACGAAGGTGTTCGCAACAATGCCGTCCGGGCGCTCGGCGTAATTGCCAGCTCTTCTGAACAGCGTGCCAGAATGATATCTCCAAACCCGTTCATCGCTCTTCTTAAATCCGACAAATGGGTTGACCGTAACAAGGGAGGCTGGTTACTGGTAAATCTAACCGCGTCGCGCGATCCCAAACTCTTGAAGCAGCTTTATAAAGAAGCGATGGACGCATTGGTTGAGATGGCGCGCTGGCAGTTTGCCGGTCATGCGTCTTTAGCAAGAAGATTGTTGGGACGTATTGCTGGTATTGAAGAGACAAGGCTGGACACTATGATTGATCGGCAACCTGAAGCAATCATTGCTGCCGTCCAAAAATCACACTAGCTGACAGGTGAGCGAACTCACGATGCCAAGAACCTGGGATGGTGACAAAAACGTGTGGGAATCAGCAGCCGAAGGCGACGTTGCGACCTTGCAGTCGTTTTTTTCCGAAGGAATCGAGGTGGACCACAGAGACAATGAAGATCGCACGCCATTGATGTACGCCGCAGAAGCAGGCCAGAGAGATGCAGTGGAAGTGCTGCTTAATCATGGCGCAGATGTCAATGCAAGAGATCTCTACGGCTTCACGCCATTAATGAATGCGGCCAGGGTGGGCCATACCTCTATAGTGAAGCTCCTGCTATCAAGAGGAGCTGATGTGAACGCCCGAACCACTTTGACAAGTCCTTCGAATCAGAACGCAATCAACATTGCGGCCGCCAACGGCAAAGATGACGTCGTCCAATTCTTAAAGCAACTCGTCATCGAAGAATGAATGGACTCTTGCCGTGTTGGACCACTTTTCCACTTTGGCACTCAAAGATTCGTTAGAAAGTAAGCCAATGACGGTTTCAAAGTGCTGGCCATTTACGAAGGCTGCTATGGCGGGGAGATTTAGAATGCGAAGCTCTTTGCATCTTTCCCAATTTTCCTGATCGTCAGTGTCGATCGATCCGATAAAAATGCGATCTTTGTAAGTGTCAGCGATTTCGCAGAGAAGCTGATCCATAGTTACATCATACCCGTTCCAGGAAGCATAAAAATGGAAGACCGCAACGTTGTGGCAAGCGAGGACTTCGTCAAACTCATCGGGCAGGACTTTGGTTGTCGATGGCTGCCAACTCATTTCATTAACTCCAATCGAGCTCAATGGCATTCTTCCACTCTTTTCTCCAATCCACAGGTAACCGAATTCTTGCCAGCGCTTTTGTAGTTTGGATGCGTTTGCACGAAGAGTCTCTTGTCGGACTTCTTCTCTGTGCAACCTCTGTGTTCTCTGTGTCTCTGTGGTGAGTTTTGCTGCGAATTCAGTTAACCACAGAGACACAGAGAACACAGAGGTTGCACAGAGAAGAGCGATTTCAGGAGTTTTTGTACAAAGCCGTCGTTAATCTTTCGTTTCTACGGCTTCGGTTTCGCTTCCACCCGAATGAGATGACAACCTTTCGTATCGGCGAGGGCCTTGTTCGGGTCTACGGTTTCAGGGTTGAGACCTTTGTAGCAAACGGATTCGTCCTTCTTCCACTCGTCTGAGAAAGAACGATTGAACCAGAGCGCCAGATACTTTCCGCCCAACGCGAAGAAACCCTTGTCCGAGTTGTTTAGAATGCATTTCTTTGCGGGGCCGAGATGGTTCATCGTTCCTGTCCTTAATTTTTCAAATAAAGGACGATGCTCTTCCGCTACATCAGACGCTTGGGTGATCTCCTGACCGCCGATTTTGACCGGCAGGGTATATCGAATAACCGCATAGCAGTTGCCGGCCTGTTGCCTGATTGCTCGCTGCTGAGGCCTATTTTGTTTATGCGCGTATACTTTCACGAACGGCTCCTTTGCGGAAGAGGGATTGAGGAATAAAGCCCGAGTTCAAGCGCCTTATATCACCACCCAGGTTCTCGGTTCAAGACTGACACCTGCAGAATCGCTTCGAAGAGGTCCGCAACGTAATCAAGTTCAATCTCTCTGAAATGAAGTCAAGTAATTGAGGCTTTGGGTGCTGTCGTAATTTGGATTAGGACACTACAAGGCTTTGACGGCTCCGCGCTCTGCCTAGCCCCGTGAGTTCGAGCAGACGCTGAAAACGAGCGTCGGAACGTAAATTGTCGAACGCAGGTTCGACGCCAATCCAGACGAGCCACAAGTCGCGTTGCGCGAATGCATCTTCGAGCGCAAGCAGCGTTTTTTCCTTGTTGCCTAAATAGTGATAAATCAACGCGACGTGATATGAGATGACATAACATTCGGCGGGCAACGCGGCAATCTTTTCTAGAAGCTGTTCCGCCTCCCGGCGCATACCTGCGGCGGCATAAGCTGTCCCACGCCCCGTCGTCATCATAAAACTTCCATTCGAAAGCTCCTCTGCGCGCTTCATTGCGCTCAAAGCTTCGTCGTGTCGCCCAACATGGCGCGCCACCCACGCCATACCGAAATAGGCCATCGGATTAAGCGGATGTGTGGAAATCATGCTTTGATATTGCTCTAAGCTTTCGTCGAAACGGCGCGCGAAGTACAAGCCCCAGCCGAGGCTGAATTGATAAACCGGCGAGAGAGGATCAAGCTCGATGCTGCGCCGTGCTTGTTCGACGGCCTCTTCCACAAAGCCTTGCTGTACGAGATGGTTTCCGTAGCGGAGATGCGCAAGCGCGCTGTTCGGGCTGAGCTCAAGCGCCCGCAGGACGTGGCGCTCGCCCTCCGCCCATTTGAATCTCCCTGAAAGGGCGAATCCAAGGGCGGCGTGAGCTTCCGCCAGATCGGGGTCTATCTCGACGGCCCTGCGCGCGGCAGCTTCGCACACCGCGAGGCATCTATCCGAAGGCATCACACCCCAAACGGCAAGAAAATAGTAGTAGTCGGCGATGCCCGTGTGCGCAAGCGCGTAAGACGGATCGAGCTGGACCGCCCTCTCGTAGGCGGCGAGGGCTTTGGCGAATCCATCTTCGGTCAGGCTGTTGAAGTGAAAGCGACCGCGCAGGTACGTCTCAAAAGCCTCCGAGTTGTCGGTGCCGCGCCTTGCAAGTCGCTCGCGCTCATCCGCCGTCAGTTGCGGGACGAGCGCAACGGCGACCTGTTCGGCAATTGAATCTTCAAGCTGAAGCACATCCGTCGATTTCTCGTCGAACTGGCCTGCCCAGCAGATAGCTTCCTCGGAGATTCTTAGAAGCTGTACGTTGACGCGCAAGGTCTCGCCCGCGCGCCGGATGCGCCCGTCAATCACGTAATCAACCTTCATCTCACGGCCGGCGGCGAGCGTTTCGGTTTGCCCGTCGCCGTAGCGCACGACACTGCTGGTCGGTCGCATCGCGAAGCGCGGCACGCGGCTAAGGCGCGTGATGAGCGTGTCGCACAGGCCGATTCCCAAATAATCCTCGTCGGCTCGTGTTCCGATCAGACTGAAAGGCAGCACCGCGATGGGTAACGCGCGCGCGGTGAAGTGATTCAGGGTCGCATCTGTTCCACTTGCCCTTTCGACGAGCTTCAAAAGAGCTAAGCTGGGCTTAGAAAACTCGCCGCTCTCAGCCACGACACTACGCGCAGCGACTGTGAAGCGGTATCCACGACGAGGGATTGTCTCGATATATTGCCTGCCGTGTTTATCCTCGCCGAGAACCTTTCGGAGCTGCGAAACATTAACGGACAGATTGTTCTCTTCGACGATGGTTTCTGGCCAGACTGCCTCGATCAAATCTTCACGTTTAACCAATCGACCCGCATGCCGGACCAGCACTACGAGCGTTTCCAAAGCCTTTGGCGGCAAGTTAACAGGCTCTCCCTCTCGCCACAGGAGCGGGGCGGTTGCATCCAGACGAAACGGACCGAATTCGTAGAAGCGTTGAGAGGAAGTCATGATGAAAGAGCCGAACAGCGCTTAAGAACCACCCAAAGAAAAACCAAAGGTTTGATAAAGGACTTGGTCGCCGAAAGTCGCGTAAAAGCATGGCCGGCGCGTGAGTCGGACTAAACGCTGTGGCCCAACATTGTAGTTGTAAGCGACGCGCCTGGCAAAGCAAAGCCGATCGACTGATGGTCTGGCAAGCTCGAAACCCATTACCTCACTGTTCATCGGATTGCGACGGTGAAGTAAGTTGCAACTAGAGCGATCCCGAATCGAAAGGACACTCAAAATGGCTGGGAACCCCAAACAATTTGCCGCCGCCGCGAAACGTGTGCATCAAGATGGCTTGACCCTTCAGTCAGAAGTGAATGCGGTGTTAAAGAAACTCGTCGAGGACGCAACTTATGCGACGCGATTCTACGAGGCTGTTGACGCCGACGACCGCAAGGAAGTCATTTCACTTCTCAAGGCGGGTGGAATTAAACAAGGGCGCCTTAAAAGCCTGGAACTCTTTCCCGGTAATCTTAAGGTAATAATCGTAATTGACCTTGCAAAATGGACAGTTACAGTCACGGTCGACACCAGTGATGCCACGTAAAACAGCTCACGTAGATAGTATTTAGTTTTTCTCAGCGAGCGCCGCGTAATTCTTCGCGGGCCAGAGTCGCGCCGCCGATCGAGATGTGCGTTATACGATCGGCGACGCCGGCTTTCGCGCGAACAATCCCTAACTCAAGTACTGCGGCTGGATCTGAAACTCCTGCATCTTCTGCTGGTCCCACGCCTCTAGCTGATCCATGCCGGCGATGAAGTTCCGCTTCTTGTTACGCAGGTTGTTGCGGACGCTGAATATCTCCGGCCCAGACACCAGAAGAGTCATCTTGTAGCGATGCATGTCGCTCGCCCAGAACTTGCTCTTATAGTGGCGTGACACGTTGGAAAGCGAACCAATCGCGCGCGACAGCGTGCGGTAGTGGTCCACCACCTCGCTCGGGTTCAGAAACTTCGGTCGGTGACACAGCGTGTAGCCGTCGTAGTCTCGACTGACGGTCCCCGCCAGCAGCCGGCCCTCCTTTTGGAGATCGCGAAACAGGGAGGTCTCCGGATAAGGACAGATGATTCCCATGAAAGTAATGGCGCAGTACCGCAGATCAGCCATATAGCCCGGCAGCTTCTCCAGGTATTCATTTGTATCGCCATCGGATCCAACTATCAGGCCAAACGAAAGCAGGATTCCATTCGCATAGCACTTGTTAATAATGTTGTCTATTTCCCTTAGCGTGTTCTGGCCTTTATTCATGGCCTTGATCGACTCGGGATTGAGCGACTCGAGTCCGGTGTAGACGTAACGACAGCCTGCCTTCGCCATCAGCTTGACCGTCGTCTCATCTTTCAAAACATTAAACGTAAGCGCACAGCCCCAGGTCTTCTTGAGCGGTATCAATGCCTCGCACAGCTCGCGCAAATATTTCACGTTCCCGCCGAGATTATTATCGAGAAAAATGAACCAGTCTTTGATGAGACCGAAGTAGTGGTGGTTCCACTTCATCTTAAACTTGATCTCGTCGACGACGTGCTTGACCGGCCGGTAGCGGTATGTTTCCCATCCGGTAAGCACACAGAAATTGCACGCGAAGGGACAACCACGTGAAGCTTCAACGCCGGGCAGACGAAAGCGGTTGTGGCTGAAATCTATCAGATCGTAACGGTATGGTTTGATCGCTGCTGCCTCTACCGCCGGAAGACCGTAGCGAGGCTTCAACTCGCCGCGCTCAAAATCGCGAACCAGCGCCGGAACATTGCTTTCCGGTTCGCCGGTAATGACGGCGTCGAAATACTTCTGGCAGTCGTCGGGAAAGTGTCTGGCATGTCGCCCGCCCGCGACAGTGGTGATGCCGCGTCGTCGAAACAGCGTCGACAGAACTTTCGTGTGTTCGTAGTAAGAATGGAGATAGGAGAAAAAGACCAGGTCCCAATCGCGATCGAGCGGTATATACGATTCCTTCTCGTTATAGATCTCTATTTCGGCGTCATCGGGACAGAGGGCGGCAATCAACTCCGGAACCGCCGATTGCATTACAGACTTTTCCTTGATGATGAGCCGGCTGGGATGCGTATAGGTGGAGATTACTGCAATGCGCATGAGTTGCCTCCGGTGAAGAGATCAGTAATAGAATCGCACAGCCCAGTTGGCTATATGGAAACGTATAAATAGCGAGGCTCAAACTCACGTTCAAGGACCACCAAAATGAGAGGGGGCAGGCAGAATCTATCAGAAGGCAGGTGTTAGTACAATGAATGCGCTCGGAACCGAGTGCGGTCTACTGAATGACAATGAACGGTTTGTTACTGGTGTTGCTGTGAAAACTCACGCTCACTAACACATTTCCCGTTGCCAGTTCATCAGGCAGCTTGACCACGATTTGGCAGATTGCGCACCCATTACTATATCGTGCTTTGAATCAATTCAAAAGTTCTCGCACCGCGGTAATATCGGAAAAAGTTCAACAACTTCTCCTTACATCAGTCATTGGCGTCATCGCCGTCGTCGCATTCGATGGCGCGGCGATGTGCGCCTCGGATCAACGCAATACTTAAGGAGAAGAAATGAGAAATCTAAGTTTTGTGAAAAGAATGACGGCGCTGGGAATGGCGCTCATGTTTTTGGTCGCTGCGAACGTCAAGCGCGTCGAGGCGGCTCCGGCCAACAATCTAACTCCGGAACAGATCGAAGCGATCGTCACGGATGTCTTCAACAAATTCGCCGCGTTCGATGCTCAAGGGACCGCAGCTCTTTACGCTCCTGACGGCACGATTGAAGACCCGGTCGGAACTACCCCGGTACAGGGAACACAAGCCATCATTGCTTACCTGGAAACGTTCCCTACGATCTTGAATGAAATCAGAGTCCAGCACTTTGACGTCACAGTGGCCGGTCAGGAAGCCGCCATCAAATGGAGGTTACGTTTCAAGATCAAGACCGGAAACGTCTTCTTCGTGGACGGCGTCGGCATCTTCAAGATCAACCCGGACGGAAAAGTTCAATCAGATAGAGAGTACTTTGATTACGCATACTTTCTTGCCCAATTGCAACAATAAGCAAGTGATGGTCTTTAAACTCTGCGTATCCTCAGCGTCATGAGGATACGCAGAGAACCCTTGACTGACTCCTGACTGACACTGCTCCGCAATTCTCAGAAATCTTTCATAAGTCTCTCAGGACTTTTGACCTCACACTGCCTTACTGTCCACTGCTCGCAGAGAGCCGCTGAGAATAGATTTTTTAGGAGCTCAGTATGTCTTTATACAGAATTAAGTTTGTCGTGATCTTCATCTTACTGGCGGGGAGTGTCTTTGTTGTTCTGAGTCAGAGAAAGGCCCATGTAATCAATTCTCGTTTCACGCCATCGATTCCGCGCGTTTGGGACGATGCGGAGATGGCCGGACTGCAACTTCCATTAGTTAACTCCAACGCATCACCGAAACAAATCTCGTCGGACTATTACTATCGAATACCCGTTCGAACTATCTACAAAAACTATCCGGTGTATGCACCGGGAAAAGAACCGGCCGGATACCTCGAGTGGCTCAAACAACAAGAGCCTGAATCCGCGCTCGACGTTAGCGCGCTAAAGACTGAAGCCGATTGGATCGGGGCAGGCGAGCTGGTATTCGACTCGCCGACTTCTTACGACAACATTGCTCTCGTCGACGACGTCAGAAATCCTGAGTGGTACAAGAAGATCGGCGTTCCCGCGACGAAGGACGGCGCGTTGCCATGGTTTCGTTACGTGATCAGGGAGAAAGGAAAAGTTGAACTGGGAACAATCTCATGCGCGCTGTGTCACACGCGCGTGCTGCCGGACGGCGCTGTCGTTAAAGGCGCACAAGGAAACTTTCCTTTCGAACGGGCGGCCGCACTGACGGTAAATAGATTCAAGCTCGAACAAATGCTCGGCTTCGAGCGCTCGTTCTTTGACGCGCCTTGGGTTAAGCCCGATCCTTTGCGTGACATTCAACAAATGTCTCCTGAAAAGCTCGCCGAAATGCACGCAGCAATACCACCGGGAGTCATTGCGCGACATGGCA
>Ga0134124_10005188_pt1 | contig 10469 bp, 15 predicted proteins | sample KB304_FD_96880 | JGI IMG/M metagenome (GOLD analysis project Ga0134124, IMG submission 96880) | Terrestrial soil microbial communities without Nitrogen fertilizer from Kellogg Biological Station, Michigan, USA - KB3-0-4 | ecosystem: Environmental > Terrestrial > Soil > Unclassified ... | reverse complement strand
CGGGCGTAATATATCTGAGACGAGCTGAGTCCCGTGTTTACGTAGGTCAGGACGTTCCCTAAATTGTGCGTGACGAGACCTGTGGTAAATCCAGAGTCCTCGGCAACCTCCAGGTCGTACCCGGTCACTGCAACGTTGTCCGTGGCCGCGTTCCAGTTCCATGTGATCGACGTAGGCCCAATATCGGTGGCCGCGTCCATAGTCGGCACACTAGGGGCCTCAGTGTCAGGCGGAAGATCCCACGTAGCCCGAATACTGCTGTCGCTCAAAACTTCCAGAGCAAGGCTTGTCGGCGGGCCGGGAATCGGCGTGTTCGCCCCGGTAAAGCTCACCAGCCCGAATTTGACCTTAACTACCCAGGATTTATGAGCATCATGCGCCCGCTCGTAAGATTCAACATGAACGTCATGCCAAACAGTTCCGAACTTATCGGTAAAGTCAAAAGGTTCCGACCGTCGAACCGTGTTATTGAAATCGTGATATACCGCTGATGCTGTAATGGCATCAGCGGCACTTGCAGCGGGAAGCGTGACCTCATACTCCCACCTGATCGGGGCAACACTAGAAACCTCGTTAAAGGTCTTGCCACCATCCTCGAACTCGTAAGAGTCGGTGATCTTATCCCAATCAGGAGCAGACTCCTGTTCTCTTGAAGGTCGTATCCCTGAAAATGTAAAACTTGGGAAATCCATATCTAACTTGTTGTGTTCAAGATCAATGTCCGGATCTTGCCGTTGTTGTTTACATCCTTTTCCACCACATGAACGATGTGGGAATCATTCGTTTCAATTTTCAGCGTGAGTGTGCCGCCAAATTGTCCCGGCCGGTTTACACCTGTCTCTTGTACAAGCGTGTCGCTGCCAAACGATGAGAACGCCCCGCCCTGCCCTGATGTGTCACGTTTGGAGGTTGATGATGAACCACCCGTGCTGGCAGCGGCCTGTTTGAATGAGTTTCCGGCTACAGCCCGCCCAGCCAGCCCCGCTATCGCAGCGATAGACCCATATGCAGCGGCGGCAGCAAAGTGCATAGGAGCGGCAGCGGCAGCAGCCCCATCACCAAAGAACGCGAGAGCAAGGCATGCCAGGCCTTCAGCGAGTTCGAAGATGGCTTTAACAGCAGCTTGAGAAGCGACAGATGCGAGAATGCGAGCCGTGACCTGTCGGAGATTGCCCCCGGCGTTCCCGTAGAGAACTAAGGCTTCGACCGTCTGCCCGACAGCCTGCCCTAGCTGCCCGAAAGCATCTGCGAGGGTTGTAATTGCCGCTGTGGCACCTTGATTGTCTTTGAACTGATCCAGCAATCCCCCTATAGGATTGTTCTTGAGCATGTCAAGATGCTGGCGTGTCCTTTCGTCCTGATCGGGGTTAGGAAGACCGGAAAGACCTAATTGCTCGGCATTTGCGATGCCTAACTGTTTGCTAACGTCGAGTTGGTGCTGTTCAAGCTCAAGAGCTTGCCCACGCAGCTCTATTTCACGCTTTACTATCTGTTCCCAGATAGCAGCATTATTTTGGGCTTCCTTGGCTTCCTGTTTGAGGACTTCTATTTTGTCTTTCGATACCTGAACAACTTTCTGGAGGCTTGTTAGGGTGATCTCGGTATTAAGGCGGGCCGTTTCCTTGGCGTTCCCCTTAATAAGATCCATCTCTTTTTTGAGGATGTTTATTTTGTAATCAAAGAACCGCTCCTCAATTTCCTGCCGCTTTTCGATCTCCTCTTGTTCAGAGATCGTGCCTTCAGCCAGCATCAGCTTGAGTTCTTCTAACTCGGCCTTATTCTTTTCCTGCTGAACCTTTAGCCTGTCATCTGCTAGTTGCTTCGCCCGCTGGACTGTATCGTCCTTTTTCGCACCCCCGCCGCCTCCGCCACGGCCACCACCACTGCCGCCACCTCCAGTTGTAGCCGTAGGAAGCGAACCACCCATTCCGAGCCCCCTGCTGACACCCAAGGCGTCTTGCTGGGCCTGCATTCCCGCTCTGGTTGCCCTAATAACCTCCAACAGATAGTTATGGACTCCGAAGGTGGCAACATTCCACGCCTCCCCGAGATTGTGGATGATATTGAAAGATGCCGCGCTTACAGCATCATTAGTGATCTTAAAAACGGACTCAACGGTATTGGCAAATAGCTCAAGAGCCAGTGCAGACCCCTTAACGGCATTGCCAAAGTCCGTTTTCCAATCGTTTATTGCCTGCTGATTTTCCGCGATGTATTTCGTGATGCTTTTCATCGCATCCGTTATCATCGGTGCGACTTCCAGCCCGAACTTTGTCGCGGTGATAGTTGCCTGTTGCTTTAGTTCTTGAAGGGCATCGCCAAACGCGTCGGCAGCAGCAACATCCTGATCGCTTAATGTTTCGCCAAATGCTTGGGCGTGTTTTTGGGATTCCGCAAGATCGCCATTAAGTTGTTTAATAACATCAATAACATCGCCCGTTCGGTCTTTGAATAACGCAGCAGCAGCAGCACCCTGAAGTGTTTCATTATTCAAGTGACCGATAGCCGAGACGGCCTGTTCTAATGCTGTCTTGGTGTCTCTCGCGGTGATGCCATATTGTTCCAGTGTCTTTTGGGCTTTTTCATTCCCTTGTTGCGCTTGGCCCAGAAGAACCTGGAACTTTGAGACGGAATCACTAATTTTCTCGAAAGATTGGCCGCTTGAATCAGCAGCAAGTTTTAAGGTGGTAAGAGTAGCGGCAGTTAGTCCCGTTTTCTGTTGGGCATCGTAGATCTTCGACCCATAATCAGAGGCTTGTTTGGCAAGTTCGAAGATCGCTAGACCCGCACCTACTACAGCAGCAGTCAAACCGACAATAGCTCCCGCTGCCACAGTTATAATGCCGCCTAGTTGGGTAAATTCTTGGGCGGTTAAACCGGCACTCGCGCCAAGATTCTGAAGTGGAGTCAGCGCGTCTTTATTCGCCTTCTCTATCTCCTTCAGGTCTTTCTTGAACTGCTTTGTGCCGTCGTCTTCGTATTGGGATTTGATCTTAAAGAGCAAACCCGCACTGTCACCTATTGCCATTTATGCGTATTCCACCGTTTCGTCTTCTTCCTTGGTTCCCCACGTTGCTTTCGCTACTTCATAACCGATCTGTTTTGCAAAAGTCTCCCGCATTTCAATGTCATGTTTAACGAGTCGCCAAGTTACCGTGCAATCAAACGCCAACCCTTCAAGGTCGTTTAGCTCCAGCCTGACGCTGGCCGGTATCCCTGTTTCCCTGCATGTCAAACAGAACGCCAAAAAGCTATCGTCATTACTTACGAAAGGAGTTCAGGCCCAGCCCTTCACCCCCCGGTAAAGCCCATTTGACTATGGCGTTGTAGTCGTCCATTTCGACCTCATCAAAACCTATTTCGTCAGGGGCTTTCGCGTACTCGACAATACGAGGCTCGACCGCGCAGTAACGAACGATGGCACTCATGAACTCAATGGTCTTGAACTGATCTTTCATCGAGAGCTTTTGCCATGCCTGCGTGGTATCACCACCCGCCTGCGTATTCGCTTCGTTGAGCGTCTCCATGAATGCCGCAGGCATTAACCCCGCGGTAACAAAGTGCATCAGGTCCGGCTTCCGAAGTTTCCAGATCATGCCTGACGGAGATTCAAAGTCCTCCGTCTCGGCTTCCTTCAGGCGTTCGGCTTTTATTCGCCGATACCTGTCTGCTGCTGTTTCCATTTTTGCTTGCATATTTTTAATAAAAATGCCGCCCAGGATTTTCATCCACGAGCGGCTTTTCGTGACTCCGTTTAAGGGTGGAATTTCGCCTCCACCCCTTTGTTAATTCATTAAGCTATCTGCTTCCAATAATTACCTAATGTGTCGGTAACAGCCCTGGTCGTGATCTCATACCCGATAATGCTGAAGGGCGTAAACCCTAGTTCTTTCCGACTTACTGTGAACTCCACTCCCGCATCATTCAGGCCGGAGTAAATGTTAACAATGCCGTATTTGGTCACATCCTCGATAAGCGGAAAGATAAGGGCAAAAGACTGATAGGTGATCGCCTTGATACCGATACGAACTTCCTTGAAACTCGATGCAGTGGTTGCGTAAGTACCGACGCCGGGCAGCAATGCTGTTACCAGATCCATATCGGTCACGCCAACTACTTCACCAGCCAGGGACATATCTATCTGGTCGATGTTAGTAACTATCGGGCCGCGAAACTCATCAACATAGAATTTCGTCTGCTGAGATTTGATAGAGACTTTCGATCCTGCTTTGGTCGCTCCGTAGTGGAACGCCGTAGGGTTCGCTGTTGCATCGGGTGTGCCGTCAGAAAATAAAGTTACCCTCGCTGCCGCGCCGGGAATGGCAAGACTGCCCCATAATTGCCCCGCATTGAGAGCAATAGCGTTTGTTTTCCAAGATGTTGCTGAGCCTGCCATTTAATTATCTCCTTATTGAATCGATTTCTTCATTTTAGAAGCCGAACTTTCACCAACGTAGTTTTCCGCATCCTTGCGATTCACCCCGGCAAGTTCCGCGATGCGATCCTTGTCCTTGGACGAAATAGCCGGATTGTTAGGATCGAGGACGCCGACAAGGTCAAGCCCCGCAGCCGTTAGGGGGTGTATCTGCCCTTCACCCGTTCCGACTGCGCCATAACCACCTTTGTCTGCTATCTCCCTGAAAGCAGCTTCAGCCTTCTTTGCGTCGCCGCCGTGGACTTTCATCAATGAGTCAAAATTTGCGTTCATAATCTACATCCTTAATGTGTAACTTGCCGAAATAATGAGAGGTTGAAAGAAATCGTTTTCCTGGTCATTGCACTTGATATCCTCGAACTCGCTTGTCATATCCTCTAAAACTATCGACCCGACCACTGCCCCCGTGTTTGCCGCGATCGTGCTGTGGGGAACGTTCGCGATAATCGATTTAATGGCCGTGTCATAAACTTTTGCTTCGCTTACCGTTGTATCGGGGACCGCACTTTCAACGATAATTTCAAATGTGACCTTGAATGCCCCCGAGTGAACGTCCTCACCAAATACCTGCGCATCCTCCGTGCTGCGGATAGCTATTGACGGATAGATAGGAGCGGTCCTGTTCGCCACGCTGTCCGAGAATTGCTGTATTGTCCTGATCGGCGTACCGTTCGCCCATAGAATTGCATCCGCCTGCTGGGCCTCGATATAAGCCAGAAGATTCTCGGCTATTGCCCTGCTCTTGAGAATGTTTATTGTCGGTGTCCATGCCATTATCTGGTGCTTCTCAATTTCGCATTAGCAATAAGCTGCTTGATCTTGCTTTCCGCCACCTTGTTCAATCTCTCTATCCTTTGTTCGTCAAAGTCGATGACCTTTCTTTGCGGCAATCTCCTGTTGCCTCTCTGGTGATAACCGGCTTTGGGATCGGATGTTCCGATGGTCATCTCCGTAGCCGTTTGCTGCATCACTGAATTGGCTGCTCCTCTTGAGGTCAAAGACTTCATCATTTGCCCTGTGGCGGTTAGGATAGGCACGTTCCCGTATTTCCTTGCCTTGATCGCCGCATACTTGGGAGATAACGACTTCCATTTACCGGACGGACCGCCTTCACCTTTGAACTGCTCCCGCTCGATCTTGTAGAACTCGGTTGCTATCGCATCCCATGTGCCTAGCTTCCTGAAATCCGATAAACCGGCATCAATGTAGTTCATTGACTCGGTTGTCTCTTTTACCCCTGTTAATGTGAGTTCTAGTTTCATGACAGCGAGCCAAACTGAGCTTTATGCGTGAACTTCTCGCAAAATATCTTCCAGGTAACGTCCACGCCTGCGGGTGCTATCGTGTCGGCTGTGGCAATAACGTAAATATCGCTGTTGATCTTCACGTGTGTTGCCGTTGCCATTGCTGTACTCAGCCCTGAATCGGTCGATGCTATCTCTAACCTGAACTGCTGCCGGTAAGCTAAATATTTCAGCCACCAGAATTGCGTAATAGTCAGGAGATCGGTGTAAGCCCTCGCAGTCGGGTCTTGCTTCTGCAATTTAATGACCGTGCCTGCCGGGTAGAACTCCTCGGTTAATGTGTCAAAGACCGTTTGCCTGCCTTCCAGAACTGCGTCAAATGCTTCAGGCATTTAAGACCTCGGTAAATACGTCCCACTGGACGCGAACTGCATATAATCAAGGCCAAGTAAGAGCGAGATGTTTTTCCTTACATCGTCCTTGGCCTCGCTCGAATCCGTATTCACCCCGTAATTACTTTCCGTAGATGTCAGCCGGACGAACTTAACTCCCAAGGTCGTCCATCTCGTTAGTTCCGTTCTCACATCCGTCTCTACCTGGGCTGTAATATTCACGGCGTTGAAGGAAAGCCAATTAGCCAAGTTCATCGGGATCATGCCCAATATCTTGCTGATCGTATTTTTCTCCGCTTCCGTAAATGCCATTAGTTAGTACCTTCAAAGCTCCCGGTTACGCGGATCGTTCCGCTGAAGAACAATGATTCTGCTCCGGTAGCATCCGCATTCAGGCAAGCATTCAAAACGACAATTACAGGCGACGATGTACCGTCGAGCTTGCCGCCTGGAGTAGGTGTCGTTGAAGTTGGTTTCATCTTGCACGTTCCCGCACCGCTTGATGTGGTCGCCGCGGTAGAAGGTAGAAACGAAATAGCTGTACCGGTTAGTGTGCCGCCCGTGCCTGTCGCAGCCGATCCCACACTAGCAAGAAATGACTTATCAAGGGCATTTCTAACCGTGAGATTTGCCGAACCGCCTTCCGTGCCGACAATCCCCGGATTGAAGGTGAATAATGTAGTACCGCCGCCGCCTGAGGTCGTACCGTTCTTGACCAGCGTTACAAGAAAGTTGAGCAAAGTAATATCAAGGGTGACATCACTCCCCGCAATGCTCTGAACGACAGTTACACCGGCAGCGGGAGTGCCAATGTCAGCACCCATCTTAAGGGCGTAAACCCCCGACGATGTGCGGTAGATGGTCATGGCCGCAACCCCCTGGTTATCGACCAGCATTGCCGTTTCCGATTGACCGGGCTTACCCGACGCATCAGGCGTGTTGAAATTTTGCGCCGTCGAATATACCCAGTTCATTTCTTTGCCTTATCGTCTTTTGCTTCCTTCTCTGGTTTCGGATCGGGCTTGGACACTGACGACCATTCAGGGGCATCTGCTTTCTCACCGGTTGTCCAGCCCTGCATCTCAAACGCCTTAACATTGTCTGGATGGACATCGGTGTTCACTAAAACGCCATTCTCGTTCTTGCCGAACATCCTAACCGTCTCTACTTTCTCTGACATAAAGCCTCCTTGAAAAGGGCGATTGCTCGCCCCGTCATTAACCAATTAGGGTTGCGATCAGGTGTGGATTCGCGGCCTTCACACCGTACAGGCAACGCAGTTCCCAAGATGACTGCATATACTGACCGTAGCGGGCAAGCTGGAATATCAAGCCGCTGACGGGATCTCTTACTTCCGTAGTGTCCTCGGCCCCATCCCCGCCTGTATTTGGCGCCCTCATAACAAGGTGCAAGCCGTTTCGCTGTAGAGCGATGTTTGGCGTTTCGGTTGCGGTAACGGTAACGATGTGAGTTGCGGCTGAAAGCGTCCCGCGAAGGCCGGGAGCGTTCAATACGATGGTTCCACCAGCAGCCAGTGAAGCAATACCGGTCTTGACCACGTACTTAGACGCCGTAGAATCACCCGTGATAACAACCGTGTCACCCGCGAGGATGGTTCCTGTACCGGCAGCGGCCATCGTCAAGGTAGTAGCACCGATAGCGTAACCAGCAGCGTCCGTAGTACCTGCGTTGTTCGATGTGCCTGCCGTGACCGGACCAATGGGGTAAGAGTTGTGAACATCGAAACCAAGTACCGAACCCACGGTTCCCTGCCGAAGCAACTCCGAGTTGCCAGCCTCATTGACCTTGAACAGCACCGACTGCTTACCCTTGAGGTTAACCATCGCAGCACCGCCTAAGACCAAATGTCTGTCAGCAGGTGAAGCTCCATTGTCATCAAGGATGCGTGAGATATTAGAGAAGTCCGTGAAATCAGCGGCTGTGCCGAAGGGTGTCGATGTGGCCGCACCATAGCCACGGGACGAGCCTTTGTACGCTGCAACCCAAAGATCATTTTCGATCAGGTTGCAGAGCGCCCGCATCCCCTGATTGAGCGTTTGAGTGACCATATCTTGATATGGCCCAATATCGCCGTTCATCACGGCAACGGTTTCCTCACCCGTCCAGTTCCAAGACACTTTCTTGATCTGGTCCATCACAATGGACCCGGCCGTGGTCACGATATCCGTACCGGCAGGAGCGGTCGCGGCAGGAGCCACTGAAGCAGTTGCCAGCGCCGGGACGATAGGGTAATTGACGGTTTGGTTAAGACCTGCGCGGGACGCTGATGTGTTCTTAAAACAAGCAGGAATGAAACCAACCTGCTCGCGTCCGACGATGTTGGCCTGATCTTGTAGGATCGGCAGGATAGCAGAAAAATTATTAGCCATAGTAAGCTCCTAGAAGTTTTTTAATCTTTAACTTGGCCGCCTGCCTGTGAAAACGCCGTGCGATCCATGTCACTAGCTGCGTCCCATTGGCTGCGATTCCACGTTTTGGCGGCTGAACCGCCTCCTTGACTTCCAGAAGCCCCACTTCCTGAAGCACCGTTCGGAGCGAAAAAGAATGCAGTTTTTTGGTCATTCTTTGCCGCTTCAATCATCGAATTAAATTCGTCAGCATCCCCGATGCCGCCTTTTTTCTTGAGCGTGTATTTGCCGTCATCGCCTTTTACAAGTTCTGTAACAGCATCAAGTTCGCCTACGAGGTAACTGGCACGCTCGGCCAAGGCACCCCGTTTTACCAATTCGTTTTCCAAACGCTCGCGTTTAACGTTCTCAAACAACGAGTTTTTTTCAGACTCAGCAGAATCGAAACGCTCTTTCCATGCTTTTTCTTTAGCAGCAATGGCTTCTTCATATTTGCCCTTTGCCTCAAGATCGGCCTCTTGAGCTTTTGCGAGTTCGGCCTCATGTTCAGCCTTGAACTTTTTCAGGGCTTCGTTTTCTTCCTGAATCCGCTTTTTCTCTGCAAGGATCTCCGCCTTGCTACGTTTCAGTCCTTCGAGGTCTTCAGATGGTTCATCAAGGATGTAATCTTCGCCCTCGGCCTTGAATTTACTTTTCAACGAATCCGGCAAAGTCTCAAACTCCGCCTTAGTGATCTTTGTCATTTTGTTTGGCCCTGCCCCGTTCCTAACGGAAAAACAAAAAAGCCCATCAAGAATTAACTTGATGAGCGTTTAGGCTGTTGCCTTGTTTACTCTGGTACTACAAATTGTGTGCGGTTTCCCGCTTGGTACAAATTATGCAGCTATTGCGTCTTTTATGTCAAGGTGAATTTCAGCCGCTATCTTCAAATATTCTTTAGGACGTTTCCGGGCAAGGATACGCATCTGCGAGATCTCCAGCGAACGCAAAGACTGTTCGTCCTTCTCCACCACTTCACGCGGTATCCGGCGAATCTTTGAGGGCTGGTTGTTTATTTCGTGGACGCTCATTTAATGTCTAAAAAGGCCTCGAACTCGTACCAATTTTCTAATGCGGTTTTGCCCGTGATCCTCGTAAATTCGGCTTCAAGTGCAGCGTGTCTCACCATCCCATCATTGAATGCATCATGAAGTTCTGGCGCGCAATCCCAACACAAACCTCGGATAGTCAAACCGTTACAGCGATTGCATTGCATACACGGCAATCCTGGACTCGCTGTAAACGCAGTCGGCTTCACGAATAAAGATTTAAGCCATCGAAAGAACTTCATGCTTCTATATTTACTTGTACTTTTACTTGCGGTAACTCCTCATCAGAAAATTCAATATCACAAAGGCAGAAATCGCCGCAGATCCTTGTCCCTATTTCCTTCATATCGTCAACGCTCATCCAACCCTCTGCGGCATCTGCGGTGCACTCATCGCAGCCTTCTTTGCTGTTCTGTACCAGCCTTGCCAATATTGGATTCTTGCCGTCTTCCACAAATTCCGTCTGTGCCTTCTGGTACGTATCCGAGAAGCTAACGAAGATCGCACTAGAGTAAGATTTCGCCCTGTTCGCAATGCTTGCCTCAGATAACGTACCCCGTTCTATTTTCCGTGCGAACTTTTCCAAATACCTGTTTTGCCATGCTATCTTTGCCCCGACCTTACCCCAATCGGAAAGGGTCATTAAGTCTCGTCCACCCCTACCCACAGATGCGGCGACAATATGAGCGGAGCGAAGAAGTTCCCGCATTGAGGATTCAAATTCCGCAAGTGACACATCAGAGCTTTGAAGGCTCTTACCGTATCTCGCCGCCGTCTTTTCAACCTCTTGGAGGAGTTTGTCGATTTCCGCACGAACCTCTCGCCGTGTGATCCTTCGCTCTCCGGCGAATTGTTTGGCTTTGATGTCATAGATCATTTGTATCCGGCAACATAGTCGCGCTCATTTCTTCCTCTGAAGGCGTCCACTTTTCAAGCGGAAT
>Ga0134124_10005187_pt1 | contig 10469 bp, 5 predicted proteins | sample KB304_FD_96880 | JGI IMG/M metagenome (GOLD analysis project Ga0134124, IMG submission 96880) | Terrestrial soil microbial communities without Nitrogen fertilizer from Kellogg Biological Station, Michigan, USA - KB3-0-4 | ecosystem: Environmental > Terrestrial > Soil > Unclassified ... | reverse complement strand
TGAGTATGAATTTTTCTTTTATGTGGTATCATATTTGGCTAAGCAGCAATAAGAGCCGTCAATATTATAATGTTAAATCTAAATTCGAAGCCGCATTCAAAGCCGATGATGGAAAGAGATTAAAAGAAATGATTAGGGCATCGAAAAACGGAAGATACTTATGGGAAATACCCAAAGGTAGGTTAAATTACGAAAATGAGGGGGATGTTAGATGCGCAGTGAGGGAATTCGGTGAAGAAACTGGAATTGATAAGTCTAATTATGTAATCTACCCTGATATTAAACGCAAACATAGTTATGTTGATAAAGGGGTTAAATATGATTTTGTTTACTTTTTGGCGTTTACAAATAGAATTGATAATATTTCAATAAATCCACTAAATGAGGTTCAATTATCCGAAGTAGGCGATATTAAATGGATGGATATTGATACTATCAGATCTGTGGACAATAATCACAGGTTGGAAAACATTGTACAGCCGTTTTTTAAGATTATGCGAAAGAAACTTAAATACACTGCGTGACCGAAGGTCACTCCGTTCGCTCGCTAGGGTTTACCGCTATGCTCCCTGCGGTCGCATCATGCGAAGCATGTGGAAACAAATGTCGCTTCGCGGCTATCGCTATACATAATTTGTGTTTGATTTTTTTATGCGAGTATGGTGCACAAAAAATCAACATCAACATATCAGATGCAAAGCGACGAATTTGTGCACTATTAGCGAGCTCTGCGTAACGAGTTTATCGTTTAGAAATACTCATCTTACAGATCTGATAAACCAATATATCATGCATTAATTGCGATCCATAAATGTTTAACTGCTGTTCGTTTATTAACTCAACATCGATTTCTAAGTTGCTCCTCGATCCTATCATTCTGGATTGCTCTCCCTGCCTCTTCTGTCCAGCTAATGCTCCTGTATATTCCCATGAATTATTGATATAATTTCTGCAATCATTTCTTCCTGGAAATTTAAACGGATCATGATAAAAATCACAATTATCATGTTTGCATGGATAATATTTGCAATCCTTAACTCTTATGGGAGATCCAATTGGGGGAGTAATTTCTCCGATATTCCCGTATATAACCATATTTCCCGGGTTTAATAACATGAAGAACGTGTCTGTCGAATGAGAATAATATAAATATCCAGGATCTGCCATACGAATTATGCGTTCCATATCAGGCAATGAATGCATTGTTCTCACTCCCGGTATGTATAATTTGTCAGTAATATGAACCTTATTCATTGTGAATTCAAGGCCCGAATTAGGCATTCTCGGTATAGAATTATTAGATTGGCGAACCGGAACAGAGTGTACTGGCGGCTGAGACGGTTTCTTTTTGGATACAGTAGTCCACGCCCCTTCGTTAGCTGCACTTTGCTGATTTAAAAAACTGTCTTCGGATGGCTTTATTATGTTTCCATTACGCGGAGTTGTTGATTGTTGATGGGCTATAATTCCTCTCTTCTCCATCATACGCCTAATATTCTCTAAATATTTGTTATATTCTTCTTTGCAATCTATTTCCACCGCGGTCAATTCTGCAACTAATGTAGTTAAATTCAGTTTAATTTCCGCGATAGATGCAATGGTATCATTTAATTCATCAACGAGATTTAGATTTACCATCCCATTTTTGTTGTCTAATTTTCCTTTCACTTCTTTGACCTTTCCTTTGATTTCATCAACATATTTTACGGCTTCTTGCTGCCACATTATGATTTAATTCAAATAATAATTATGTGTGCATGTGTTTAAATTATAAATATGTATAATATATTACATCTTGCATTATGGTTAGCACTGGATATATTATCGCATTGACGGTGGTAGTTATACTGATTGCTTTATATATTTCTCGCACATCTGTGGCCAAAGAAGGCTATGATCCGGGATGGCGTGTAAGCGGAATGGAGAATGGAATTGCATGTGGCATGCCCAGGAGCATTCCTATGCTTTTAGATGATTCCGGAACAGATAATAATTTCTGGTTGTTTGATAGACATAGAGATAGACTTGGCGGGCTTTATAAAGATGCAAAATGGATCAGAACAGGGTGTTGTACATTGCCGTTCACATATGATAAAATGCTGCCATGGGGGTCCAGATTATATGTTAGTGGAGGGGAAACCTATGACAGATCAGGATTCTGCAACTAGTTGCAATGCAATAAATAATATATTCATTATAATGATAGTAATATAGCAATAGTTAATACAAAATGTACGGCAAACATCTAATAGCATTGGCCGTTGTGGCCATATTAATTTATATTTTATTTGTTCGTGGATCGACGAAACAGGAAGGAATGATTAGATATTATATACCATATACTCGGCAGCAATTCGGGACGAGTACAGGAGCCCCGTTATTTTACTCCCCTGTTCTGATGAAACAAACCAATAGATGCGGAGAATACGGGTTTAATTATTAACACGTTCCGCAGCTGGCGCTGCTCCACTCGCTCGCTAGGATTTGCTGCGCAAATCCTTCGCTTCGCGGCTTCGCAAAACCGTAGATTCGTGGCTGAGCTTTCGTGCACGTCGCGAAGCTGCCGCGTAATAATTTTTTTGATACTTAATTTTTCAAATTATTATATTGCAATATAATAATAACGAAGAAATCAAATATGCCCAGATACAAAAGTGCATTGCGAACAAAATGGAATACAGAAAGTGAAAGAATAGTAAAAGAAATAGGAGAAAAGGCGGAAGGATACATTTGGATGTGTGATAGAGATATAACATATTATTCCAGATGGTCAACGTTCTTTGCGGTAATATCCGGCATATTAGCATTAATTGTTGGAACCGCTCAGATAATGATTACAAACATTTATACTGATGTCGAATGTATTGCAGAAAATAATGGCACAGATAATAGTTTTAATTGTACCACAAATAAATATCCCAACACAATACTTGGAGTCATTAATTACATAATTGCCGGATTGATTGCGATAATAAAACTTAATAATTTTGACTCGTTCGTTGATAGATTAAAAACATCTTCTAGAAAATTCAGAGACATACAATCAGACGTACAACAACAATTAAGTATGCAAAGAATTGATAGATATCCCGCAAAAGATTATATTAAACTTATATCAAAACAATACAACAAAGTGGTATCAAATAATGAATTCAAAATTCGAAGATCGGTAGCGAAAAAATTTGCTACATTATTTTCGAAAACAGATATTTCAATGCCGGAAATAGCTGGAGATATAAAGAAGATTAATGTCGCTGGAGCTGATATAGAGATGGGAAGATTTGAAGTTACTGAATCATCTGATTATGAACACAATGAAACTATGAGTGGCAGCGGAAATGAAGTTGATAGTGGCAATGTAGAATCCTCGCCGAGCTCAACGGATAATACTACATTATCAACGTCGCCTACACCTAAAATTCCAAATATCGAAGATTCGGCCCCTCCTAACGGTGGATCCGCAGAAAATCCGATTCCACACAGCGACGGGTCAAGCAAAGAACGCACACGCGTAACCATATCAGACGAGACACAATCTGATCGCAAAAGGCCAGGCACAAGCCCTACGCGCAAAAGATCGCATCCTCCAAAATCACCAAGAAAAAGCGCCACAACATATATGGGGCTTCAACATCATAATCATCAGCCGAACCTACAGGCTATAAATTTCCAATTATCGAGATTTGCCGATTGATTGCGGCATGCGCCGCAATCGCGCTCGCTAGGCTGATCCGCCTGTGCTCCCTTCGGTCGCGGCGGATCAAGCCGTCGCTTCGCGGCTGTCCTCCGGACAAGACCCTTTAGGGTTGTACCGCAGTGCGCGAGGTATGTACCGGCGAAGCGGGAGTTACGAAGTAACGACCAAGAGCGAAGCGATATGGGTATTATTTAAGAGCAATAAACTTATTAGCCGTGATATGTGCAAAAAATATTGCTACCAGCATCAGCCACGAAGTGACGGTGTTTGGCGCGGCGACCGAAGGGAGCGGTAGCGCCAAACCCTAGCGAGTGGTGAGTAAAGCGGCGCGGCGACCGAAGGGAGCAATAGCGCCGCTTTACTCAAATTTGTTTAACACTCTCACTAACTCATTATCATCTATTGGTTTGGTAATGTAATCATTAAATATTGCTTTTTCCAATAATATTTTTTCTTCTTCTTTGACAGAAGTAGCCGACAGAGCGCATATAAATGGACAATATTTAGGATCGTGATGTTTGCCCGCTGGTTGCTTCAATGGGGCTGATACAGATAAATCGCTAGAATTATGATGTGAGCCGGTTTTTGAGCCCGATTTGCGTAAAGTTACATCAGATAAAGATTTAGAGGGTTGAATAAGATGTTTGCCATTTTTTCTGTGGGTGTGATTGTGACCTTCATCGCCGACAGATTCTCGTGATTCCTTTTTAGACGCCGATTTTACCATACTGTATGTTTCCCGCCAACCATATAGATTTTTTATATTAATAGATGATTCTTTACCATCCATCCTTGGCATTTTAATGTCCATGAATATAAGTTTATATTTTTTGGGGTTGTTTTTTATTTCATTATACCCCTCCAAACCGTCATTAGTAACTTTGCAATTTGTGTATCCAAAGCCCTCTAATTTATCCATTAATACAAGTTGATTTGTTTGATTGTCTTCTACTATTAATATCCGAATATCCTTCTTTGCGCGTTCTGTTACAGGTCGGGTTGGTTTTATTCCGGATCGCGAAAACATTGACAACATTTTTTTGATTAACTCCGCTTCATTAATGGGCTTTTCACAATAATCATCGAACAACTCTAAATTTATTTGTCCAGCTCCAGAAGAACTCACTGCAATCATTGATAAATTTAAATTTGTTCGCCGTATTGCTTGGGCCAACTGGTTTCCATCTTTGCCCGGCATGTTAATATCGATAATACCAACATCAAATTTCGCTCCGCTACTAATAAATAATAGCGCTTCGTCAGCCGTTGGGCATGTTGTTACTTCCATCCCCCAATCAATAAGAATTCCGCAAACAACAGTTCTATTTATGCTATTATCATCGACAACAATCGCCCGTCTTCCTTTAAACAATGGGCTAGTTTGGGATTTAAACTCATCTGTAATCAATATAGTGTTATATTTCTTTGCCATGAATTTCAACGTAAATGTGGTACCGATTCCATAATCACTTTCTACAGTGATGTTTCCTTGCATTAGATTCGCCAAACGTTGGCTGATGGATAATCCTAATCCGGTGCCTTTATATGATTTTGTAGTTCCCTGATCAAGTTGCGAAAATGGCTTAAATAATTTTCCCATATCCGTTGCTTTAATTCCTATCCCAGTATCTGCAACAATCACAGATATTGTATATAAATCTTTGTCTGCGTGCGGCGGCGCAGACGATGCGGCGGATGGTACCGTAGCCACTTTATCTATACTTCGCGGTATTGCGTCTATACGCACACTAATCTTACCCGTATCCGTAAATTTAACGGCGTTAGATAACAAATTGCTTATAATTTGTTTTAGTCTATCTGAATCACTGATTATAGCGTCTGGAACACGCGGAGATATGTATTGGCTGTATTCAAGATTCTTCTCTTTAATTGAAAAGTCAACCGTGCGATGACACGTGTTTAAACATTCTTCAATAGAAAATGGGCGTGGGACTATGTCAATTCTTCCGTCCTCTAGCTTAGATAAATCAAGAATATCGCCGATTATACGGGATAATTCACCACCCGAATTTAAAATTATATTACAATACGATCTTTGTTTATCGGTTAATTCCGTTTTTAGCAATTGAACACCCATGCCTATAATTCCATTAAGTGGAGTTTTCAGTTCATGAGTTACATTTGCCACAAACATATTTTTATATTCATTGCTTTGTTCCGCAATTTTCCTATCCCTAACAATATCATCAACTTGCCTTATCATAATCATCATTGCCCTCGAAGACAATTTTATAAATCTAAGTGTTACATACGTACGCGCGGATGCCGAATTTGATCCACTGTTCGAACCATCAGATGGTGATTTTTTCAAATATAATTCTCCAGTATCTCCCAATAATTTGTGTTTGGTATCTAAACTTATGGAACTATTATCGGCTGATTCACTGTCGTCATGTGAGAATATTTTCTGTATGTATTCAGCGATTCCTTTACGTAACTTTTTGTTAGGTATCAGATCAACGAATTTTTTGCCATATAATTCATGTTGTGATTGGCCGATAATCTCTTCGGCACTACTATTCATTTCCATTATTTTTCCATAATGATCAATATCCAGTATCCCATCCCACGACCCCATTTTTATTCTCTGTATAGCGTTTTTCTTATCTACATCAGATTTCTTTTCCTTGAATAACATCATGTACATAGCGCAATCTTCCATCAAATCTTCTATCTTTTCTAATGATTTTTGAGTAAATTTATCATTGCTTGCTAAACAGATTATGCCGATTGTTAAATTCGCACAAATTATAGGTATTCCCATTACCGATTTTACGGGCGGCAATACTTTAGTATCTAATTCTGTAAAATTAGTTTCTATGAACGGAGATTGAGATGTTGATATTCTTCCGAGAATATTATCAAAATTCTTTATTCTATTCTCGCATATGATGGGCAATGTAGGCGGTGGTGCCATGGGCGGTGCAGATGGTGTTTTATCCAGACGTGATGTCGATCGCGACAAATCAGATGACCGTTTTCTTCCACGCAAGGAATCGATAAATGATTCGGCATGGCCGGGGTTAGTTGATAAATAACTATTGCGCGGACGAATTACAGGAGAATCTGCTTCTTTTCGTAATTTGTCTGTAGATTTGCCCCCTAGTTCACTTTGGGATGTTTCCGACATCACTGCTGTATTATTGCAATCTTCATTTACGGGTATCATATTATTGATATTTACGTACAAATAATCGTATTTTTCAACATCGTCGTATTCCAATGTGGCAATCAGAGAATAATCAGATTTGGTTAATTTTTCTATATTTGTTTGAAGAAATTTGAATATGGAATTTTCGCTACCTCCATTAATGTATATTTTCCTCGCTGTTTCGAATTTCCGGGGTGAAGATTTCATAACTTCGGCAAGAGAACGTGGCGGGGTGAATGATTTTGTATTTTCCCGCGATGGAGACGCTTTGGATGATGATCTGCTCATTTCCCGCGTTATGCAGCAATATATATACATATACACATCATGATGTATACATATATATAATTTGTGTTATATATCTAGCCGTGTTGCGTGCCGCTTGATATCGCACCAATGGCATACAAAGAAATAGGAGACGCAGGGCTTTTAAATGATATTCTTAAAAGAAAGGAATTCTATCAGGTTAGGCCAGATACTTCAGACGGGCAAAATATTAATTCATATGATGCCATGAGAGGAGAATATTTAGAATTAAGAGGACATCAGTTATTTGTTAATAACTTCCAATCCCCGAATACTAAATACATGAGATTGCTACTTAAACATCAAACTGGAGTGGGGAAAACATTATCATCAATTGCAATCGCGCATACATTTATCTCTGTGTATAAAAAAATATACGAAAATACACTTATGCAGACCGGAATGAATAGACGTGGACGCATAGAAGCAGATTTAATAACACCGTCGGTTTTCATCATTGGTTTTACAAAATCAATATTCATCAAAGAAATATTAAAATATCCTGAATTTGGTTTTATAAGCTACGAAGAACATGCAGAATTGGAACGCTTAAGAAAAGCAGCAATAAGTGGTATGGCGAGTGATGTAGAACGGGCAAAGGAATTCTACAGCATGTTAAAACGGCGAATAACAAACAAGGCCAAAGGTGGGTTTTATAAATTTTACGGATACCAAGAATTTGTAAATAAATTATTCTATTCAGACACCATAAATCTGACTGATTTGGAAAGCATTGCTATGAAAAAGATCGCGACGAAGGAGGGTGGTGCTGTTGGGGGTGGCGCCACCCCTAGCGCCGCCAAAGTAGAGAATCTAGAAGAACTCATATATTATTATATGGAACGCGGAGAGATTCAAGTAAATACTACCCTACTTAAACAATTCGAAAATTCATTGCTAATATGCGATGAAATTCATAATACATACAATTCCGTAATGAAAAATAACTATGGAGTAGCCATACAATACGTTTTAGACTACACACCAAGTTTGAGAGCATTATTCTTGTCTGCTACTGTAGCCTATCATTCCCCTACAGAAGTAATAGATTTGATGAATTTACTGTTACCGAAGGATAAAAAAATATCAAAACGCGATTTCTTTACGTCAAAACGGGATATTAAACCAAACGCACTTGAACAGCTTGGAGTATTATCTCGCGGATATATTAGCTTTTTACAAGAAACTAACCCGGAATATTATCCGGAAAAGATATATTCAGGATCTATTCACAAACTTAAATCGCCGATAAACATCGGAGGCAATGTTATCACAGAAATACCTTATCTAAATTTTGTGGATTGTGAGATGAGTGAATATCACAGCGCAGCATATAAAGAATTTCTAAAATCAACAAACCAATTAAAGGAAGAATTTCCTGTATTGCCTACTGATGCATATTCTATTAATGATTTAGTGTATCCAGTTCCTACGTCATCTGTGGGTAAAGATGTGAGCAACGCATTTGTGAACAATACTGCAAACACAAATGTCATAGATGATGCTGTAGAAATCATGGATATGGATGCACATGCTTCGCATGACGCGACCGCGAACGCGAATATGAATGCGAATATGAACACCACCCCTGGAATAACTACAATTAAACCAGGATTAGCTGTTGCATTCAGATCAACAGTTGTTCGCGATTCATTATTAAAAGCGTCAGAATCGTGGAAAAAAGCCAATGGAATAGAATTAGATGTAACCAAATCTGGATCAATGATTGTTGCCGGCAGTTGGCTTGGATGTAAAAATATAAGCAAATATAGCACAAAACATGTGAAAATATTAGATGGCATATTTAATTCATTTGACAAATCTATAAAGCGATCAACGAAGGAAATAAAAAAACTTACTCGCGACGGCGGTGTGCTCACTGCAGATGCCATTGCGGGAGTAATGCGTAAAAACTCTATAAAAATAATGATATACCACCCACGGGTAAAAATGTCTGGAGTAATGCAAATAGAAGCGTTGTTGAAACAAAATGGATTTATTGGTGCCACGGAAGAACCAACATCAAAAACAATATGCACATTTTGCGGTGTTAACAAAAATTCTCATACACCTCCGCAATTGACGGCGGGGGGTATCCCATTGCATAATTATGCCCCTGCAAGATTAATTATGGCCCATAGTGATTTTGATAAGACAGTGATGGACAATTACATAAATATGTTCAATGAACCATCAAATGCTTATGGTGAATATTTGAAATGTTTAGTGGGAAGCAAGATCATCCGCCAAAGTTACGATATCAAATGTGTCCAATTATTTTATATAGTATCCTTGCCGATTAGTATTCCGGAATTAATTCAAATATTGGGGCGTATTGCTCGTATGGATTCTCACAAAGACTTGCCGTTTGACAAACGTAGTGTTAATATTAATATGTTGATTAGCACTGTGCGCAGCAGTGGAGGTAAAGGAAACTACAGCAATACATATGAAGAAGTTAAATATGTTGAAAAAATGTTCGAATATAAAATTATCCAGGACATCGAAAGAGAATTTAATAAAAACGCAATAGATGCGGATATTTTGCGCCCCACAATAATGTCAGAATACACATTGCGCCAATATTTTGGAGATGATGCCGTGGACAAAGAATTAAAGACAAAGGGCAATTTAGATTCACTCATGTATGCGAACGAATCCAGTGCGCGGGATATTTTCGGCAATTTGTATTATTTGCCCGCAGCACGTATTCCGGCCGGATTTAACCCATCCAAAGATCTAAAAACAAATACCTTTAACGCATATGGATATTTCGCCAATGAATCACGATTAATATCATACATTATAAAACAGTTATTCATTCAAGAAAGAGTGTGGAAATATGATGATTTATGGTCGGCCGTGAAAGAATTTCATTCCAGACAAGTTAATACCAAATTATTTGATGAGGGAAATTTCGCTCTCGTCCTGAATACATTATCTGAAGATGATAATATTATATGGAAAGAGCCAATTTTGGAAACAAATAAACAGACATCCACGCGAGAATACAGAATGATTGATGAATCGCAAATAGCAAGAAAGAAAATGGTGAGAGATTTATTTTCGCCTGATGAGAAAATAATAACAATTATGGGAGGCACAACGCACGGTTCGTCGTCCGGATTATCTGCACCGGCGCGATATAAAATAAGTCAATCCGGGGAGTTTTATATACTGTTTCCACTGGTATCCACCGAAGCATCCGCATTTTCACTGCGTGGCAAATTGGGCGCAACGGCAACTACCGCCGCATCCATTGCAGACGAGGTTATGGTAAGGGACGTTGAATCG
>Ga0134124_10005184_pt1 | contig 10470 bp, 10 predicted proteins | sample KB304_FD_96880 | JGI IMG/M metagenome (GOLD analysis project Ga0134124, IMG submission 96880) | Terrestrial soil microbial communities without Nitrogen fertilizer from Kellogg Biological Station, Michigan, USA - KB3-0-4 | ecosystem: Environmental > Terrestrial > Soil > Unclassified ... | reverse complement strand
CCCGTGAAGTCGGCACAGCTCTGATCCTTGGGATCGGCGGGCGCAACGCCGTCCACTCGGCAACGCGCGAGGGCTTCCTCGAGATTGGTGGCGAAGTAAGTGGTCTGCCATTCTGCAGAGAAGCCTGCATTGGTGACCTCGCGCGCCCGCGGCAGGAACTCCCCCACGAAGCTGGGATGCGGCCAGTCGGAGGTGAGCATCACATGTGTCGCGCGCCCCACTGGAGCGATCTGGAAGTCACTGGTGCCCTGCAGCTGCAGTTCGATCTGGAAGTCGAGCGTCTGCACAGCCGCAGCATTGATCAGTGTCAGCGGCGCCTGCACTCCGCTGCCGAGCAGCGTGGTGCCGGTGCCCGGCACAAAGGCGATGCGCGTGCCATTGGCCTGCAGTGACAGCGCCTTGCTGATGCCGCGGATGTCGCTTATGCCCAGCACCAGTCGCGGCTGGCCGAAGCGGTAGCTCTGCACGTCGGCGGCGACACCGAAGTGCGCCGGCACATCGAAGTGGCCGCTGAGCTTCGTCTTTGCATCGAAGATGCGCGCGCGATAAATGCCGCGCTCGCGCTCCTGCGTGGCAAGAGTGCCGCCCACGTCGAAGAGCTCCGGCAGCAGTCGCAGCTCGCCTGCCACATCATGCGTGACCTGGAAGGGACGACGCGCGGCATCGAGCTGTTCCTCCTGCACGGTGCGCACAAAAGGCACGATCAGGATGGGACCGGTCAGCGTCTGTGCATAGGCTGCGCTGCGTGCAATGTCCTGCACCACTGCGTTGCGCGCGGCCTGCCGCTCACGGATCAGCTCATGCACATGCACCAGCGGCACGATGAGAAACAGGGCCACGGCGCCGATGGCGCCCAGCCGCAGCATGAGGCCCCAGTTCATGCCAGCACCTTGCGTGTGGCCAGTGCAGCGAGCAGCAGCGCCGCGCCCAGGATGCCGAAGCGCAGAAACGGGCCCAGCTGCTGCAGATAGACGGCGCCGCCAGGTAACGCGCGTACCAGCGCTGGCAGCAGAAATTCAAGACAGAACACCGCGAGGCTGGCGACGCACAAGGCGCGCGCCCTCCCCCGCCACAACCAGACGGCAATCAGCCCGGCCAGCACGGTCAGCGCTGCCAGCAACAGCAACAGGTCGGCCACTTGCTGTGGCGCCTCACCCGGAACGGGTCCGTAGATGCGATCCACCCAGATGGCGCCCAGCATCAATGCCAGCAGCAGCGGATAGGCACCCGTCCACCACATGATCCCTTTCGATTCGCGCGTCACCATGCCTCTCCCGCTGTTGTGCGGAATCAGCATCGATCAAGCTGCGTCGCTGCTGTGTGGAGATTAGGTGGAGATTGCCGCCAGACGACGCGCGAGCTCAGCTTGCGGGAAGCGTCAGCACGGCACGCACACCGCCCGGCACATTGGCTATGTCAAAGGCGCCGCCGTGCAGCGACGCCACTTCCTGCACAAAACTCAGGCCCAATCCAGTGCTCTTGCGATCGCTGCCCGGCCGCGGCAACGAGTAGAAGCGCTCGGTGACGCGTGGCAACGCGAAGTCCGGGATCGACTCGCCTTCGTTGAAGACGGTCACTGCCACACGATCAGGTGATTGCGCATCGCTCAGACCCACTCGGATGCGGCACCCCGCGGCAGTGAAATCCACCGCGTTGTCGAGCAGATTGGCCAGCGCCTGTCGCACCAGGAACCGCTCGCCATTCACCACCGTAGCGGCCGGCACTTCATTCACGGCGCGGATATTCTTCTGCATCAGCTGCGGAGCGCGTCCGGTCAGCAATTCATCGATCAGTGGCTGCAGCGCAATCTGAGCGCGATCCTCCAGTGCGCGGCGCTGCTCCACTTGGGCCAGGTTCAGCAACCGCTCGCTCATCGCCTTCAGACGCGCCGTCTCGACCTCGATGTTTTCCAGCAGCCGCGTGCGCTGTGCGGCCGGCAGCTCGCCATGCAATAGTTCCGCTGCGCCCTGGATGGCCGCCAGCGGACTCTTCAGTTCGTGGGTCAACGTCTGCACGTAACGCTCGACATAGGCCTTGCCTTCCAGCTGCGAGCGCATGGTGTCGAGCGCCCGCGCCAGCTGTGCCAACTCCTCCCCCGGCAACCCGGGCACGGCGGGACGTCCGCCGGCCGTCACCGCGTCGGCGTAGACCGTGAGCCGCCGGATGGCGCGACTCAGCCACCAGGAGAGCAGCGCGCCGATCACCAGCGCTACCGCGATGAAGGAGGCCGCGAGCACACCGAGGCGCTGCTGCGCACGCTCGATGAAGGGCTGCACGCTGCGGTTGGGTTTGGCCACCGTGACGACGCCGACGATGCGTCCCGCATCACGCACCGGCGCCGCCACATACATCACCGTGGTGAGCTCATCGCCAGGCACTTCCTCGGTGGTGCGCGCACCGTATTGCCCGTGCAGCGTGCGATACACGTCGTTCCAGCGCGAATAGTCCTTGCCCACATCCCGGCCGGAAGAATCGAGCAGCACGATGCCGCGTTCATCGGTCACGTAGATGCGATGCGTGACGCCATCCTTGGAAATACCCCAGATGTCGGCGCCAGGATGGCGCTGACCATAGGCGGCCATCACGCGCGCCAGATCGCCCTGGGCCAGCGTCCCGCCGCGCACTGCCGGCGCCACGATCTCGGCCAGCAGGTTGGCGGTATCCACCAGCGTCTCTTCGGTGGACTGCCGCACTGCAGGCTTCACCTCTTCGAGCACCTGCCGCCACGCAAACCAGCCGAAGCCGGCCACCAGCACGGCGCCGATCACGAACAACCGCAGCGTCAGCGACCAGGGTTTCACGTGCCGCCAGCCCGGTCGGGCTGGTAACTGTATCCAAAGCCGCGATGCGTCTGGATGGGCTCGCTATCCGGTGCCACCTCACGCAATTTGGCGCGCAGCGCCTTGATGTGTGTGTCGACATTGCGCTCATACCCAACGTCGGTGGCTGCACCGACGGCAGCCAGCAGCTCATCACGGCCGAAAACCCGCTCTGGCGAGGAGGCGAGCTGCTGCAGCAGGCGGAATTCCAGCGCGGTGAGCTTCAGCAGTTGCCCGCGATAGCGGATGGCCATGCGCGCCACATCGATCTGGAATTCCCCATCGACCTCGCGCGACGCGCCAGTGCGCTTCAGGATCGCACGGACGCGCGCCACCACCTCTCGCGGCGAGAACGGTTTCACCACGTAGTCATCGGCGCCGATTTCCAGACCCACGATGCGGTCGAGTTCCTCCGCTCGCGCCGTCAGGAACAACACCGGCACCGTGGAGAACTGCCGCAATGCCTTGCAGCACTCGAAGCCGGTCATGTCCGGCAGCCCCACATCCAGGATCACCAGATCGATCACGCTGTCGCGCAGCACGACCAGCGCCTCGCGTGCCAGCGCCACCCGTCGCGCCGCAAAGCCCTCCGCCTGCAGCGCGAACTGCAGCGTATCGGCGATGGCGACTTCATCCTCGACGACCAGAATCTGCGGCATGTTTCGTGAACCGTGGCGGGCTCTTGTGCTGCCACCGTCCCGGCGTATGCTAAGGGCATGCTCAAATTTCTGCTCTGGCTCGTATTGCTGGTGATGTGCTGGCCGCTGGCGTTGCTGGCGCTGGTGCTCTATCCGCTGGTCTGGGTAGTGCTGCTGCCGTTTCGGATTATCGGCATCGCGGTCGACGGTGTATTTGCGCTGCTGCGTGCCGTGTTCCTGCTGCCCGCGCGCATACTGGGCGGATCCTAGCCGCCCTCACGCCGGGGGAATCACCGGCATGGCTTTCACCGCGTCGAGCACCACGCGCATGGCGCGGCAGTCATCCTCGTTGTAGGCCAGCAGGCGCTGCCGTAGTCGCGGATCGCCACCCTTGACCCAGCGGTCGAACCATTCGATGGAGGATGCGCCTGAAGGGTCGGCATCGCGCCACTGGAATCCGCAGTGCCTGGCCAGGCTCTTGATCGAGAAATCGTGCGTGGGCCACTCGCTGTGCGGCCGGATCACATCCACGTACAGATCGAGCGCGCGTGGCGGCACGAACAGCGCCTCGATTTCTTCCGGCGTGGCCACTTCGGGATAGCGGACGCCGAGCTTTCTGTATTCGGTGCGCTCATAGCGTGAGTAGTGCACCACGAGTGCATCCGGGTGGCGCCGGAACACCGCCATGGCCGCGGCGAAGGCCTCGCGCTCTGCGGCGGGGCTGGCATCGGCCGCGAAAATTCCCTCGAAGTGTTCGTGGGGTTGCCCGGCGGCATCACGTTCGCGGATGACGAAGCCGTGCAGATAGCACAGCTCGCGCATCGGATCGGTTTCGATGTCGAAGAACAGCTCTACGCGCGCAGTGCTGAATTCGATGGCCCTCGTGAGATAGGGTTGCGCGCCGCGCGTCAGTTGCAGTTGGGCGCGCCGCTGGTACTTGCGCAGCGTTGCCGCGCCGATGCGGGCAAAGGAAGTGCGCTCACCCTCAATGAAGGGATCCAGATCTGCCGTCGCCAGGCTGTGCAGCGAAGGAAATTCTTCATGCAACGCTTCGCGCGCCGCACGCCCCAGTTCCGGCAGCAGGGTCAGATCCTGCGTCGCACGCAATTCTTCGAAACAGGCGCTGCGCCACACACACTGCTTGCAGACGCCGGAGAGCGCCGGCGCGCTGGATTGCGGCGCCTCCAGCGTAGCGCGCACGGCAGCGCGGGTCTTGAGATAGAAATCCCACAGGCAGGCAGAACGCGGCCCCAGTGGAGTGCCAAGGTCGTAGCGCGTCTCGCGGCGCTGACCATCCCAGATATAGCCGTAACGGCCGGCAGCCAACCCCATCTGCTCGAGGATGTCGGTGTAAAGGGCCAGCTGCACGCCATAGTGCTTGCGCAACCGCCCCTCTTCTTCGTCATCGCCCGCCTCACGCCCGGCACCTGATTTGATGTCGATGGCCACGTAGCCACCCGCCTCGCGGCGCAGCAGGTCGGGTTCGCCGAGCAGCTCGTGTACCGACAGGCGACCGCCGTAGATCAGCGGCGCCTGGCGGGCGATGGCGGCACGGGTGGCGGCTTCTCTGGCTTCACCGCGCAGTGCAGAGAAATCTTCATAGGGCACCGTGAGCGAGGACACGAGTTCGCGCTCATGCGCAACGCCACGCTCCCACAGCATCTGCACAAAGGCACTGACGTCATCGCGCAGCACTGGATCACCCGTGGCGTCCATGGCCACGCGATGCGGACAGCTCAGATGGCTGTACAGCTGCGAGGCAGTGAGGCGGGTCATACCTGAAGTCTGCCTTGCAACGGGCCCGCCTGGGTATGGCCTTTTGCGCCGGAATTGCGGGGATTTATGCGCCGCCTGCAGGGCCGGCGTATGCTTGCGTCACGCAAAGGAGGGAGGCGCCATGCCCGACACACTCTGGACCATTCACGGCCGCGAGTTCGCGAACTGCAATTGCTCCTATGGATGTCCCTGCCAGTTCAACGCGCTGCCCACCTATGGCAACTGCTCCGCGGTAGTGGGCGTGCAGATCGACCGCGGATTCCATGGCGGCACGCCTCTGGATGGCCTGCGTCTGGCAGGCATCTTCCGCTACCCCAAGGCCATCCACGAGGGCAATGGCGAGGCGCTGCCCATCGTAGATCGGCGCGCCACGGAGGCGCAGCGCAACGCGCTGCTGCGCATCATGAGCGGACAGGACACGAAACCCGGCGCCACCATGTTTGCCGTGTTCGCCTCCATGCTGAGCAAGGTGCATGAGCCGGTGTTCGCCGACATCGATTTCCATGTGGATATCGCGCGCCGCCGGGCCCATCTGAAAGTGGATGGCTACATCGAGCAACGCGGTGAACCCATTGTCAATCCGATCACGGGCGCCGAGCACCGCATCCGCATCCAGCCGGAGGGTGGCTTTGAGTTCAAGGAAGCCGAGATCGGCCGTGGCTGGACCAAGGCCACCGGTCCGATCACCTACGATCTGAACGACTCCTACGGCCAGTTCGCTGAGCTGCATCTCTGCCAGGACGGCATCATCAATTGACCGGTGGAGAAGCGCTTGCGGGCGCATTGCGGCGCGAGCGGATCATCGCGCTGATCGCACTGTTCATCATCGCAGCCCTGGCATGGATGTGGCTGCTGCGTGAAGCCGGACGAATGTCCAGCATGGACACGGCCGCCATGGCCGGCGTGCGGATGAATCACATGCAGATGATGTCGCCCACCTTCACGGCGTGGTCTGCGCCGCTGGCCGCCTACCTGTTCGTCATGTGGTTCGTGATGATGATCGGCATGATGACGCCCTCGGCTGCTCCGATAGTGCTGCTGTATCTGGGCGTGGCCCGTCATGCCGCGCGCAGTGAGCATCGCCTTGCTTCCGCCGCCTGGTTTCTGGCCGGCTACCTGGCGGCCTGGGCTGCGTTTTCGCTGCTGGCGACAATGGCGCAATGGGCAATGGAATCCGCGGCGCTGATGACGCCAGCGATGAGCGCGGCAAGTCGACCGCTGGGTGCGGCCGTGCTGATCGCGGCGGGCGTGTATCAATGGCTGCCACTGAAGGATGCCTGCCTGGCGCAGTGCCGCGCGCCGCTGTCGTTCATCCAGCAGCGCGGTGGCTTCCCCGCCAGCGCCGCAGGCGCGCTGCGCCTGGGGTTCCAGCACGGCCTGTACTGCGTGGGCTGTTGCTGGGCGCTGATGCTGGTGCTGTTCACTGCAGGGGTGATGAATCTGCTGTGGATCGCCGTGCTGATGTGCCTGGTGCTGGCAGAAAAACTGCTGCCGCGCGGCAGGTGGATATCCCGCACGGCAGGCATCTTCGCGGTCGCTGCGGGCCTCAACATGCTGCGGTGACCCGCACATTCGCTTTCCGGCCCAGGCAGCGGCGCGACATAAGCCAAAACCTACGTCCACTGCTGGTCGAACGGATGCCGGGCCGGCGATACACTCGGGGCCTGGTTTTTTGCCTGGAGCAGCCATGGCCACGGGTTGGGCGCGCGAAGGCGCGGTACAGGAACAGATCGATGCGACCGTGAAGGACGCGATCAATCGCGCCAAGAGCCATCTGCCGGCCGGAGAAAGCCTCGCCCAATGCGCCGACTGCGGCAATGACATCCCCGAAGGCCGTCGTACCGCGCTGCCGGGAGTAAGACTGTGTGTGGCCTGCCAGGAGCTCGCGGACCGCGAGGAACGCCCGGTGGCTGGCTACAATCGCCGCGGCAGCAAGGACAGCCAGCTGCGCTGAAAACGCGACTTTTGCGGCGCGCTGGCACTAGACTGCCGCCCCGAGAACAAGAACAGCACCGGCCGACCGGCGCGAGACCGCTTACGATTTCTTTACAGACAACTGACGATAATTGGAGGATCCGGTGGAGAACACGACGCAGCTGCAGCTCGAAGATTTGCTCTTTCCGCTGCAGGAAGTACGCACCAACAACGGACATGACGTGAACGGCGATCGAGCCGGCACGCAGCTGCAATATGGACAGCAGGTGCAGAAGATGGAAGGCCAGCCGGGCCGCTATGCGCTGATCGCTTCGGTGCGCACCGACAATGCCGCGAGCAAGAACGCGCCCTACACCTTTGCGGTGGAGGCCTATGCGGTGTTCAACATCACCGGCGCGGCCGATGAAGCAGCCGAGCAGCAGGCGCTGCTGGCCAATGGCTTTCCGATGCTGATGGGCGCCATCCGCGAGCATCTGGCGCAGCTCACGGTGCGTGCACCCTGGGGACGCTTCCTGATCAATTCGATCCCGCTGTCGCCGCCGACGCAGATCAACTTCATCTGATCATCTTGAAGCGTTGAAGAAGATGCGCCGCCGGCTTGCCGCGCGGCGCATTTTCATTTGCCGAACAGGCCCTTGAGCTTGTTCTTCACTTTCTCTTTCACTTCATCCTTGTGCTTCTCGACTTCCTGCTTGACCCGCTCCTTGGCCATGCCGGCGAGGTCCGGACGGACTTTGGGATCTTCGAGAGTGCCGGTGATATTCACAGGAATGCTGGCGCGCGCCAGCTGCGCCGTGCCTTCGTCGGCACCGGGCGGCGTCTTCAACACCGTCGCCGTCACTTTGTAATCCAGCGCTTGCGTCACCAGGTTGGTGCTGCCGGCGCCGGTGATGCGCAGCAACTGCGAGGTGATGAGCAGATCCTTCGTGGTCGCCACACCATTGACCACATCGGCCGAGGTCTTGAAGTTTTCAAAAGCCGTGCGTTTGGTATTGGTGGCGGCCGCGAGCTGCCGCTTCTGGATCAGTGACTGCGCCTGCGCGATGGCGTACCAGATGTCCACGCCTTCCACGGCGCCGTTCTGCAGATCGGTGCTGATCGTGCCGGTCAGGGTTTTCAACAACGCCGCGCCATTGCGCCCCAGGCCGGCCAGCTTCACGTCCAGATTACCGCGGCCCGACAGCCGCTTGCTGTCGGCGTATTCCTTCATCAGCGCCGCGATGTCGATGCCGGACAGGTGCTCATCCATGGTCAGCCGCGGCGTGGCCTGGCGCATGTCGAGCCCGATGTTGCCGCTGTAGCTTCCGCCGTAGAGTTTCGCCGCCAGCGGCGCGAAGCGAGCCTGCGCATCGGCTACATCAATCGCGGCACTGAGCTGGGTGAGATGCGCGCCTCCCACCTTGATCTGGCCGACATTGAACGATCCCTTGGCGCGCAGCGCCTTCAGCAGATCTACCGGCAGTTCGATGGGTTCGGCTTTTGCGGTTTCACCCGCGACCGGAGGAGGCTGGTAGCGATCCAGATCGATGCGATCCAGGTTCAGCGCGAAATCCATGCCGCTGTTGGCTGTGTTGTAGGCGAAGCGACCGGAGAGTTGTGACTCATCGAGCTTCAGCTTCAGATCATTCATGCGCGCCACACCGCCCTGCCAGGCGTAGGCGCCCTGCGCGGCAAAACTCGCCAATGCGGATTTGTCGCGTGTGACTGGTGCCGCGATACCGAACTGCGCCATCAGATCGCGCGGCGCAAGTTCCGCTAGCTGGAAGGAACCGTTCAAGGCCGGCGCATCGATGAGCTTGCTGCCCGCAATGCGACCTGCGAGCTTTGCCGCGCCGACTTGCGCAGTGAAGGTGGTATCGGCCAGGGTCTGCGCCGAAAGATTCAGATCGGCAGCGGGAGAGGTGAACTTCCAGGCCAGCGGCTTGGGTGCGCCGGCGGGCTGTACATCGCCCTGCAGGTCCAGCTTCGCCAGCTGGTAACGCTGCTGGTCCAGGTCGAGCGTCAGCTCGAACTGCGCCTTCAAAGGCATGGGCCGGGTGTTGGGGGTGCTGACCAGGTTCAGGCTGATCGCCACGGGAATCGCCACACCCGGGGCCACATGGCCGATGTCCACTTTCACATCACTGGCGACCATGCCCTCGAACGCGAGGCGGCTGTCCTTGATGCTCACACCCGCCAGATTCAGCCCTGGCACCTGGCCCGGCTTCTCGGGCGCAGCGGGCTCCTTGCTGCCCCAATCCTCCCAGTTGCCCTTGCCGGCGGAATTCTGCTTCAGCTTCAGATCGAGCCCGTCGATTTCAATGCGCCCTACCTCGAGCTGCTTGTGCAGCAGAGGCATCAGCTTCACGCTCATCGAGGAGCGCTTCAGCGTCAGAAAAGGCTCGTCGCCGAAGCCCGCGGGATTGCCGAGACTGGCTTCACCGGTTTCCAGCGAGATCCAGGGAAAGACCGAGAGCTTGAGCTTGCCGGGCAGGGACAGACTGCGCCCCGTGGAGTCTTTCACCGCCGCCGAGATGCGATCCTTGTAATCGTTGGGATCGACGAACAGCCACACGGCCAGCAGCGCCAGCACCAGCAAGGCGATCAGGCCGCCGATCGCGAAACCCAGAATCTTGAATGCACGCATGGATGTCTCCCAAGCGGTAAGCCCCTAGCTTACCGAAAGCCTCGACCCGCGTAGTCAGCGAGGCCGACTGAAAAATATGCCATCCGGCGTGTCCGCCGCCGGAAACTGCCGCAGCAAATTCAGCGAGGCGGGATCCAGCACCGATACCTGGCCGCTGTAGGCCGTGAGATACAGCTGACCGTTCACGGGATTCACCTGGATGCCGCCCGTACCCGTACCCAGTGCAGCGCTACTCTGCGCCACTACCTGACGGGTGGCCACGTCGACCTTCCACACACGGATGCCGGCGGGCTGCCGGTTGGGTTCTATGCCCATGTTGTACAGATAGCGCCCATCAGGGCTGAAGCGCGCAACAAACGGTGCGCCATCGATGTCCACGGTGAAATCCAGCGCCGCATCGGCAGTGCGGTAGAAGGCGATCTTCTTCGACTGCCACAGGCTGGTGACGAACCAGCGGCCATCGGGGCTGAGCGTCATGCGCTGGTTCGAGGCTCCAGCATCGACAGTGGTCACCAGCTTGCGCGCAGGCACATCGATCACCGACAGCGTGCGGTCGCCGACGTTGCTGGTGTAGATGCGCTGCTCATCGCGGCTCAGCGCAAAGAAATGCGTGTTGCGCGAACCTGTGGGCAGCCTGCGGACGATGGCGCGCTTCTGCGGGTCGACCACGAGGATG
>Ga0134124_10005183_pt1 | contig 10471 bp, 7 predicted proteins | sample KB304_FD_96880 | JGI IMG/M metagenome (GOLD analysis project Ga0134124, IMG submission 96880) | Terrestrial soil microbial communities without Nitrogen fertilizer from Kellogg Biological Station, Michigan, USA - KB3-0-4 | ecosystem: Environmental > Terrestrial > Soil > Unclassified ... | reverse complement strand
TTGTCGATCAACGCACTGAAGTCCCAGCCGTCGATGTGCTTGATTCCGGGCCAGGCCACCAGGCCCCAGGTGAAGAGGCGGTCGGTATAGGAGTCGGATGGGCGCTGGATGCAGTTGGTGTTGAAAATGATCGCTCCGGGGAAATTGACAAACTCCTTGGCCTGATCCTGCCAGGCCCCGCCAAAGTTGCCGACCAGGTGGGTGTATTTCTTCAGTCCCGGATAGCCATGGGCCGGCAGCATCTCGCCGTGGGTGTAGATGTTGACCCCCTTACCCTCGGTCTGCTTGAGCAGTTCTTCCAGCATCTTCAGGTCGTGGCCGGTCACCAGAATGGCCTTGCCGGCCTTGGTGCCGAGCTGTACCGCAGTCGGGACCGGGTGGCCGTAGGTGTCGGTGTGGGCGGCATTGAGGAGCCCCATGACTGTCAGGTTGTGCTTGCCGCACTCCATGGAAAGGCCGACGAAGTCCATCAAGCCGAGGTTGGCGTCGGTAGTGGCGGCCAGCGCCCTCTGGAAGAAGGCCATGACTTCGTCATCGCTGCGCCCCAGGATCATGGCGTGATCCATGTAGGCAGCCATCCCCTTCAGGCCGTACATCAGGATTTCGATCACGGAACGGATATCTTCGTTGGCATGCTGGGTGTTGATGCCGTGGGCCTCGCCCTGAATGATCATGCCGGCCAGGTCGTCGGCCGGTTTCCAGTCGGCCACCGGTCCGGCGATGACCGCTCCGGAAGCTGTCCTGGCCTTCTCCTTCATCTCGTAGCAGCGCTTGATCACACCTCCGATGCGGGCGGCGTCGAAGTCGACGTTGGTTACGGTAGTGAAGAGCCCTTCGATTGTGAAACGGTCGATCTCGGCATTGCGCCCCAGCTTGTCGGCGTAGAGCGACAGGCTCTTAAGCCCGTATAGCAGGTGATCCTGCAGTGCCGCTACGTCCGGCTTCTTGCCGCATACTCCTGAGATGTTGCACCCCGTACCGTTTGCTGCCTGCTCGCATTGATTACAAAACATGCTCATCTTTGTCTCCTCATTTTTCTTTGGTTGTACGAGTAAACTCGTTTGCTGGATTCCCAGTTTGCATAACGTAACAATATATCACTATTTGCCGACATTACTTGACTTATGTCAGAAATCGAGAAGTTCCTTCAAAGCTCTGCCGCCTTCGGAAAGAGGATGTTGTTTTCCAGGTGGACATGCTTGTGTAGGTCGTCCTCGGACTCCTTGAGCTTGCGGCAGGGCCCATTCGGTGTCAAGCATCACCGGAAACAAGGCCCTCCCCCCCTCTCCTGTGCTATAATTAAGGCAGGAGCAATCAGCAGAAGGAGGTGCTAACGATGAGATGTGAATATAACGATGGCACAAGGGTAAAATATACGGGACCGCTCCAGATAACCAAGGGAAAGGATGTAAATGTCTTCATCAAGGAAGGACTGATCCCGGACGACATCAAGAGCGATCTTGATGCGGCTCTTTTTAGAAACAGCTGTGGCGAGATGAAAACCGTCGCCGAAAAGGTTACGAAAATCTACGGCAGCAAGGCTTGTATCCACGAGTAGAAGCAGCGATGAAAATCACGCCGGAAAACACCAGCCGCCCTCGTTTGAGAGCGGCTTTTTTCATGGATTTTTACCGATCGTACTCCGGCAGCAGGAAGCGGCCGACGTAGTTCTTGGCGAACTGGTAGGCGGTGCGGCCGCAACGCTTGCTCTTGTCGTGGGACCATTTGATTGCCTCGATCTCCAGATCCTTGGTAAAGGGGATCTCCACCCGGCGTTCGCGCGCCTCCCGGGCAATGGCCAGGCGGACCGCATCGATGTAGCGATCCTGGGAAAAGGCGTAAAAGGCGACCCAGAGACCGAAGCGGTCAGACAGGGAGACCTTCTCTTCCATGGCTTCGCTCTGCTGCATCTCGCCGTTCACGAACTTACCCCCCAGGTGGTCGGTCTCGTACTCGGGGAGCAGGTGGCGCCGGTTCGAAGTGACATAGATCAGGACGTTCTCCGGCGGCGAATAGACCGAACCGTCCAGGGCGCTTTTCAGCATCTTGTAGGAGAGTTCCCCCACCTCGAAGGTGAGGTCGTCGCAGAGGAGGATGAAGCGGTAGGGCTGGTCCTCCACGGAATTGAAGATCTCCGACAGGTAGATCAGGTCCTCCTTCTCGATCTGGATCACCCTCAGCCCCTTGGGGGCGTACTCGTTAAGGAGCGCTTTCACAATAGAGGACTTGCCTGAACCGCGGGACCCCCAGAGCAGGGCATTGTTGGCCGGCAACCCGGCCAGGAACTGGCGGGTATTGTTGATCATCACCTTCTTCTGATCGTCCACCCCCAGAAGCTCATCCATGGTGGTGGTATCGGTCACCTTGACCGGTTCCAGATAGCCGGAAAACGAGTGGCGGCGCCAGTTGGCGGCATAACAGGTCGCCCAGTCAACGGGCTTGACGATCCGGGGAAGCAGCATCTCCACCGAGCTGAGGACACGCTCCAGCCGGGCAACGACATCGGGTTTCAGATTGAACATGATTTTTCTCTTTCAAGTGGATTGCGCAGTATCCGTTGTTGGCCGGGAAGAGACGCTTCCGGGAACAGTCATCAGATTGGCGTATGGCTTGGGAAACAGGGAAGCAGGGAGATGGTTCCGGAGGGCCGATACATCTTGCGGAAAGGAATGTATACTCCATCCGGCAGCAGCTTGTCAAACGGTAAAGGGTCTGAAACCGGCAGGTTAAGGAGGTTTAAGGGGAAATGCGGGAGAGCCTTTGCTCGCCAGGTTATTGAGCCAGCAGCAGCATCAACTCGCGCATGAACGCCGGCAGGTCGCCCGGTTGCCGGGACGTGACCAGCCTGCCGTCCACTACAACCTCGCTGTCCTCGTATATTGCACCGGCTTCCCGGAGCTCATCGGCAACTGTCCGGTAACAGGTGGCCTTGCGACCGGCCAGCAGGCCGGCGGAAACGAGCACCTGCGGTCCGTGGCAGATGGCTCCTACCGGCTTGTCGGCGTCAAAGAATGCCCGGACTATTCCCTTGACCGCAGGCTCGTTGCGGATCGTTGCCGGCGCCTTCCCCCCCGGCAGAACGAGAACGGCATAACCGGCAGGATCGATCTCCTCGAAGCTCTTGTCGACCCGCACGTCGTAGCCGTGCTTGCCGGTGATGCTGCCATGCTCACCGGCAGCGACCTCCACCCGATAGCCTGCCTCCTGCAAGCGGTAGAACGGAACCAGCAGTTCCGAATCCTCAAAATTGTTCGCGCTCAAGATCAGTGCCTTCATAAACCACCTCCAGCGGCCGCAGCCGCTCTCTCACTCTCTTCTCTATCTCCCATTATAGCATCTCCGGAACATTCCGGAGCGGATCTGCCTGAAGCGGGACAGCATCTCCGACACCGGCACCTGATGATGTCAAAAAAAACCGAGGGCGCCGGAGCGCCCTCGGTAACTTCATTTGCCGGCCTGCTTTCGAGCCGGCTTTGTACCTCCCCAGCGGGGGTGCCGGCTAAGGCAGCAGGTTCCCGGTGAATGTTCCGGTCAGGAGCACGCCTGGGCCGGTCTGCCAGGTGCCGTTGATGGCCCCGGCACTGATTGTCCCTGCGAAAGTCCCCGGAGTGAACTTTATAACCCCTTCATTGTCGAACATCACCAGTCCCGGGAATGCACCGGCAGTTCCGAGCTGTCCAAGATTGAACCCCGGGGGCTGGGCAAGCACGCCGGTAGCCGCAGTCACAGCCCCTTCGAGGAGGAAGGGAGTCTGGTCAATCCCGCCCACCCGCTGCCTCAGGAACATCGTAAATCCGTGAACGGAGTTGTCGATGTTCACGCCGAAGGTGAAGGTGCTCGGCAGACCCGGCGGGGTATCGGTATGGGTCCCCTGGTAGACTCCGACCAGTGGGTTGGCGGTCTTGGCAAAACCGAGTGTCGTGGCCGCCGGGACAAAGAGGTTGAGGTCCTGCGCCGTCATCTTGACGGCGGCCGTAGCCGCGGCAGTGTCAAGGCTACCGGTGAAGAAGGTGACGGGCGACGGGGTAGTGGTGGTTTTGCCGTTGATATTGAGCGCTCCATCGTTAGCCGTCACTCCCCCCATGGCGATGATGTTGTTGGTGCTCGTGACAACGCCGGTGAGGCCGGCGAAATGGTCGCTGTATATCGCAGCGAGTGCCACGATACCGGTGACCTGGCCCCTGACAACGTGGGCGGTGAGGGTGCCGTCAGCCAGAATGTTCATATCCGCCCCGACATGCACCAGGTCGCCGGCCACGGTCGCAACTCCCGCATCAGCCGGGAGGCCGAACTTGCCGGTCACCAGAGGCGCGACGGCCTTTTCGAAGACAAGCGGCACCTGCTTGGCAACGGCGTTCAGGGTGAAATTCGCAGATGCGGTAATCTGCGTCGCAGCGGTCATTGACCCCGTAATCACCATTTTGGTCGCGGCGCCGGTCAGGGTGCCGGTGGCACTAAGGGAACCATCGATGGTCATCGTTCCGGCAACGTTCCAGATGTCACCCGCTATGGTTGCTGCAACTCCGGTCACGTCGAAGGCATCTCCGGCGGCGTTCGGAGCCACTTTCAGTTGCAAGCCGAGTGTGGGGGCAGCGGCTGAATCAACGGCCGCAAATGTCCCTGCCCTCAGAGCTACCGGGATTGTCTGGGCCGCTATGGTCGCCTGGAGGTGCGCCAGGGCATCGGCCGCGGTTACCGGCACCTTGGTCGGGACGAGGCGGCCCAGGATCGCCGCTACGTCAACCTGGGCCTGGCTCAGGTCCACTGCGGTCTCGTTCAGTGCATTAGTCACAGCGGCGGCGGAAACGGTTATCTTCGCGTCCGCCGGGATCGAGTCCAGCGTCAACAGAAACTGTCCGATCTGGGTTACCCTCGGGTCGGCCACGACTGCAGTCGCATCGACGGCCTTGACGAGATCGAGGGGGGTCATGAGTGCCTTGCCGGGCGCCCTGCCGAGCGTAACATTCCCCACCTTGAACTGGACGGTCCCCCCAGCCTCAAACTTGAAAGTGCCGGCAGCGTCCGTCACGCCGGTCTGGGCGCCGGAGACGAAAGAGATCCCTTCTGTCGGCGCGTCGACGAAGATGCCGGTAAGGATCTGGGGTGTGGCGGCTGCCTGTGCCTCCGGAGCGGTCGGGGCTGCCGGGGTGACCGGCGCAGTAGTGCTTGGCGGCGTAGTAGTAGTCGGAGTGGTTGTGGTTGTGGTGGTATCGGTAGGAGTGGTAGTTTGTGTGGTATCGGTAGCGGGTGCCGGGTTATCCCCTCCGCCGCCGCAGGCAGCGATTGAGAGTGCCATTAAGAACATAGCAAACCATAATACGTAACTTTTTCGCATGACGAACCTCCCTGATGTTACAACCTTTTGAGCAAAATAGATTTAGTAGTTAACTTGTTTAAATTTTAGCTCACGGGCACAAATAGTCAAGCGACCGCACAGCAAAAAATTGCTTCCGGACAGGACAAAAGGTTTCCAGGCTACACCTTTTTCTTCCCCTTATCCGTTAAAGCGCTCACTCTACGCCCTCCGGAGACTATTCAATAAAGCGATTGTCGTCGTAACGGCATACGTGCTATACATAGGAGTACCTCCGAACCACAGGCACTGCCCTGTGGTTTTTAATTTTCGGGACAAAAGCGCCATGACTGCCACCAAACGCCACCCGGCGAAACATCAGCCCAGAGGGCTTGCGATCCTTCACGAGGACAGGGATATCATCGTCGTGGAAAAGCCGTGCGGTCTGCTGACGATCGGGACTGACCGGGACAAGACGAGAACGGCCCATTCCATTCTCAACGAGTATGTCCGAAAAGGCGACCCCCGCTCGCGCAACCGGGTCTACATCGTCCACCGGCTGGACCGCGAAACCTCCGGCATCCTGATTTTTGCCCGGAGCGAACCGGCCAAGATCTTTCTGCAGGAGAACTGGCAGGCAACCGAGAAGCGCTATCTTGCGGCAGTACACGGCATTCTGCAGGAAAAAACGGGGACTATCAGCAGCTACCTGGCCGAGAACAGCGCCTTTACGGTCTACTCCACCCCTGACCCGGCAGCGGGCAAGCTCTCCCGTACCGAGTATACGGTCCTGAAAGAGGCAAAAGGGCTCTCACTGCTGGAGATCCACCTGCTCACCGGCCGCAAGCACCAGATCCGGGTGCACCTGTCGGAACAAGGCCACCCCATCGTCGGGGACAAAAAATACGGCAAAGCGAACGACGGCTACCCTACCCTGGCGCTGCATGCCCGATCGATCTCTTTCACCCACCCGGTCAACGGCAGACGGCTGACCTTTGCCACAGGCATCCCCGACTTTTTCATCCGCCTGGTCGGGAATGTAGATGCACACAAGGAGTAATATCAATGTCTTTTGACTCTCTCGGCCTGCGCGCCGAACTGCTGGCTGCGATCAGCACCCAGGGCTATACCACCCCTACCCCCATCCAGACCGAGGCGATCCCGGCCATCTTCGAGGGGTGCGACCTTTTGGCCGGCGCCCAGACCGGCACCGGCAAGACTGCCGCCTTTGCCCTGCCTATCGTGCAGCTGCTGGGGGAAAATCTCCCGAAAGAGAAGCGGCGGATTCCGCGCGCGCTGGTGCTGGTACCGACCCGCGAGCTGGCGGCCCAGGTGAGCGAGGAGATGAACATCTATGCCAGGCGCCTGTCGCTCCGCTCGACCATGATCTACGGCGGGGTGACCATCCAGGCGCAGATCGAACGGCTGCACCGCGGCGTAGATATCGTGGTCGCAACCCCGGGCAGGCTGCTCGATCACGCGGAGCGGGGCACGGTGAACCTTTCCCGGATCAAGTTCCTGGTGCTGGACGAAGCGGACCGGATGCTCGATCTGGGCTTTATCGACGCCATCCAGAAAGTGGCGGAGTATCTGCCTCCCAAGCATCAGACCCTGCTCTTTTCCGCCACCTATTCGAAAGAGATCAAGCAGCTCGCCGACGAACTGCTCGACAAGCCGCGGCAGATAGAAGTGGCGCGCAAAAATATCACAGCCGACGCGGTGACCCAGGCGGTCTACGAGGTGGACAAAAGCCGCAAGCGGGAGATGCTCTCATCCATGATCCGAACCGGCGGCTGGAAGCAGGTGCTGGTCTTCGCCCGCACCCGCTACGGCGCGGACAAGCTGACCGAGGAGCTGCTCTTCGACGGGATCAAAGCGGCCGCCATCCACAGCAACAAGAGCCAGTCGATCCGGACACGGACCCTGGCCCAGTTCAAGCAGGGCGAGTCGCGCGTTCTGGTGGCGACCGATGTCGCAGCTCGCGGGCTTGACATCGAGCGGCTTCCCTATGTGGTGAACTACGACCTCCCACAGGTGCCGGAAGATTATGTACACCGGATCGGCCGCACCGGCCGGGCCGGAGAAGACGGGGTGGCACTGTCTCTGGTCGCCCCGGAAGAGCGGGGACTGCTGCTGGCGATCGAGAAGCTGCTCAAGTATGCCATCCCGCGCAAGGAGCTGGCGGAGTTCCCGCAGCTTGCGGCCAGGCGGAGCGTGAAGGTGAAGGAAGCCAAACTGGCCCAGGGGACGGCCAAAGCAAAGAAAAAACAGGGAAAGCGGACGCTTGAAGAGCCAAAGGATGCAACCCCGAAGCGTAAAAGACCATTGCAGGAGCGCCCCGCCCCCAAGACCGGCCGCCGGGGGCAGAGGTCGTAAACCCAACCAACAACCAAAAATGTTTCGCGCGGAGTCGCAGAGACGCGGAGAAAGTCGAACCCAAAAAATTATTGCTAACCCCGGAAGACTTTAAGCATTCTGGTTTTCTCAACGTCTCCGCGTCTCTGCCCGAGTCAGATTTGCACCAGAATCCCGCTGTTATCTTCCCCCTCTCCCCACACCATTTTTTCCCGCCATTCATGCAACACAGAAATTTTCTGGTAAAATTCATCTGCCAATATTTGCAGCGACTAATGCCTGTCGCTGCCCCAAGTTCATTCAACCAGTTAAAAACAGGAACAGGAGAGATCACATGGTCAAATTCCAGGTCAACGGCAAACAGCAGACGGTCGATATTCCCCCGGATACTCCGCTCCTCTGGGTGCTGCGGGAGCATCTGCAGCTGGTCGGCACCAAGTACGGCTGCGGCGCCGGGCTCTGCGGAGCCTGTACGGTGCTTATCGACGGACAGCCGCACAGGTCTTGCATAACCCCGGTCAGTGATGTGCAGGGAAAGAAGATTCTCACTATCGAGGGCATTCCCGCGAGCCATCCGGTCAAGAAGGCCTGGCTGGCCGACGAGGTCTCCCAGTGCGGCTACTGCCAGCCGGGACAGATCATGAGTGCAGTAGCGCTGCTGAAGAAGAAGCCGAACCCGAGCGATTCAGACATCGACAGCGCCATGAGCGGCAACCTCTGCCGCTGCGGCACCTACGGCCGGATCCGCCGCGCCATCCATACCGCCGGCACCAAAGGAGGGAAAGAGTCATGAGCGAGGGAACGAAAATGAGCCGACGACAGTTCATGAAGACCGGCGTCATGGCCGGCGGCGGCCTGCTGCTGGCCTGCCATATTCCATTCGGCGACCGGGCTGCCCTGGCAGCCGGAGGTAGCAGCTTCGCACCCAATGCCTTTTTGCGCATCGGCAGTGACGAGACTATCACCGTCATCGTCAACAAGTCCGAGATGGGCCAGGGGATCTACACTTCGCTTCCGATGCTGGTGGCCGAGGAGCTCTGCTGCGACTGGAAGAAGGTAACCTTTCAGGCCTCGCCGGTGGCTCCGGAGTACAACCATACCCAGTTCGGGCCGATCATGGTGACCGGCGGCAGCTCCAGCGTCCGCTCCGAATGGGAGCGTCTCTCTCTCGCCGGGGCAACGGCCCGCGAAATGCTGCTTGCAGCCGCGGCTCACGAGTGGCAGGTCTCTCCGGCCACCTGTCGGGTGGAAAACGGTATCGTTCATGGGCCCGACGGCAGCAAGCTCAGCTTCGGCAAGCTGGCGGCAAAGGCGGCCAAGCTGCCGGTGCCGTTGGAGCCTCCGTTGAAAACAGGCGAGAAAAAACTGCTCGGCAAGCCGCTCCACCGCCTGGACAGTCCGGCCAAGATCAATGGCAGGGCAACCTTCGGCATCGATGTGCAGGCTCCCGGAATGCTGGTTGCCCTCATCGTCAGGCCGCCGGTTTTCGGCGGCAGGGTCAGGACTTTCGATGCGGCCCCTGCACTGGCCGTTCCGGGAGTCAAACAGGTAGTGGCGGTTGATGCCGGTGTAGCGGTGGTGGCCGAAGGCTTCTGGCCTGCCCACAAGGGGTGCGAAGCGCTGACAGCAACCTGGGAAGAAGGGGAAGGTGCCACCCTCTCAACGCCCGGAATGCAGGCAGAGTACGCCAGTCTGGCCGGAACCCCCGGCCTGGTGGCCCGCAAGGACGGGGATGCCGCCGCTGTTCTGGAAAAGGCGAAAAAACGCTTCGAGGTCGAGTACGAGGTTCCCTTCCTGGCCCATGCCACGATGGAGCCGCTAAACTGCTTCGTCGACCTGAAGAAGGAGAGCTGCCTGATCCGTACCGGCAGCCAGTTCCAGACCGTGGACCGGGCAGCCGCAGCCCGGGTGGCCGGGCTGCGGCCGGAACAGGTGACCCTGGAGACGACGTTCCTCGGCGGAGGGTTTGGTCGCCGGGGCTGCCCCGCTTCCGATTTTGTCATTGAAGCGGTACAGGTAGCCAAGGCGGTCGGACAGCCGGTCAAGGTGATCCGTACCAGGGAAGACGACATGCGGGCCGGTTATTACCGCCCCATGTGGTACGACCGGGTTTCAGCCTGTCTGGATGACAAGGGGATGCCGCTGGCCTGGCATCACCGCATCGTAGGCCAGTCGATCATCGCCGGCACCTCCTTCGAATCGGCCATGGTCAAGAACGGCATCGACAATACCTCGGTGGAGGGGGCAGCCGACACCCCTTATGCCATTCCGAACCTGCAGGTGGAGCTGCACAGCCCGAAGAGCCCGGTGCCGGTGCTCTGGTGGCGCTCTGTCGGACACTCCCACACCGCCTTTGTCATGGAGAGCTTTCTGGACGAACTGGCCCATGCCGCAGATAAGGACCCCTGCCAGTATCGCCGCGACCTGCTGCAGAAGCACCCCCGCCACCTCAAGGTACTGCTGACCGTTGCCGACAAGGCCGGCTGGGGCAAGCGCCTGGCCAAGGGACGGGGCCGGGGGATTGCGGTGCACGAATCCTTCGGCAGCTTTATCGCCCAGGTAGCAGAAGTTTCGCTGACAGCAAAGGGGGAGCTGCGGGTGCACCGGGTGGTCTGCGCGGTTGACTGCGGCCGGATCGTAAATCCGGACACCATCAAGGCCCAGATGGAGTCGGGGATCGTCTTCGGGCTCACCGCGGCTCTCTACGGCGCAATCACCCTGAAGAACGGTCGGGTCGAGCAGGGGAATTTCCACGACTACCCCTTGCTCCGCCTGGCTGCCATGCCGAAAGTTGAGGTGCATATCGTCCCGAGCGATGATCCA
>Ga0134124_10005182_pt1 | contig 10473 bp, 11 predicted proteins | sample KB304_FD_96880 | JGI IMG/M metagenome (GOLD analysis project Ga0134124, IMG submission 96880) | Terrestrial soil microbial communities without Nitrogen fertilizer from Kellogg Biological Station, Michigan, USA - KB3-0-4 | ecosystem: Environmental > Terrestrial > Soil > Unclassified ... | reverse complement strand
GGCGCGATGCGTTGAAGCTCTCCGGTCTGAATCGCCAACTCGCGGGCCTCAGTCAGCAGCCGAGCGGCATCGGGGTCGCCACGACGAACTCGCAGGTGGCCAAGGACGGCAAGCGCCGAAACCTTCGTTATGGCCAATACTCGATAACGCGATAAAACATAATCCGCATCATCGGCGGCGCTGTCCCAATCGCCCTGCTCGAAATGCGCGCGCGCCCGCCACGCCGTCATGTAAAGTCTATAAAAATCGAGGTCGTGCTCTGTCGTGTAGGCAATGCCTTCCTCAAGATAGCGGGCCGCCAGTCCATAGTTCCGCTGTCTCACTGTGATGAAAGCAAGATTGGTGTAAGCGCGACCCACGTGGTCCTGAAGATTGTTCACCAGCGCGAGCCGCAAACTTTCTTCGAGCTTGCTGCGGCCCTGCTCGTTGTGCGCAGCCAACTCCGCGACCCCAACGTTGTTCAGCGCGTGAGCGAGTGTTTCAGTCGCACCCAGCTTTTCGGCCAACTCGATAGCGCGCGAGCCCCAAAGCATAGTTTGAGCATGTTCTTCTGCCAGCATGTGCAGTTGCGCGCGATTGCTGTAAGCCATCGCCAGTTCAGGGCCGGGCGATAATTTATCGAGAATCGTCACAGCATCGATGCTGTAGCCTTCGGCTTCCATCTTGCGACCAAGCCCCCAGGTAATCCGTGACATCCATCGGAGGTTATCGCCTCGCCGGCGCTCGTCGCCGAGCTGCGTCCAAATTTGGAGAGCTTCGCGGCGAGCCTCTAATGCTTCTTCACCTTGCCCCGTGAGATAGCATTCATACGAGCGGCATTCAAGCAATCGGGCGCGTTCGTCCGGCGCAAGCCTGTCTGCGTATCTTAGCGCGGTATGGTAATGCGATGCCGATTCACGATGCGCATTGAGCGCGGCGGCTTGCCTTGCCGCGATGGGCGCGTGTTCAAGCACAGCCGCGCCGTCGCCGGCTTGCGCCGCATGATGAACGATCCTCGCCAACAGCGCTTCGGAGCCGCGATTGCGCAACGCCTTCAATACGAGCGCGTGCAGGCTCTGGCGACGAGGCGCCGCAAGCGAATCTTCTATGGCTCGCCGCGCAAGCTCGTGTCTGAAACCAATCGCTTCGCCCTCCGATCGCAACATACCTGCGCTGACGCATTCTTCGAGCGCAGCCGTGCCCGGGCTAATGGTGTCATTGAGCAGCCACATTTCAGCTCTTGCAGGAACGACCGACACAAGTTCCAACACTGCGCGAGAAGCACGCGAAAGGCGCGCCGCGCGAGATAACACGGCATCGCTGACTGTAACGGGAACGCCCGACTCTTTGCTTGCCAGCGCCTCGGTGACGAAGAAAGGATTGCCGCCGGTCACCGCGTAAAGGTCTTCAATGTGACGACCGGCCCGGTCGGCCAGCGTGTGTACGCCACTTTCAGAAAGCGGCGGAAGGCGAAGACGCGCGACTGAGCGACGAGGTAAATCCCCTAAGACAAGCCTCAACGGATGATCCGCACCTACTTCATCATCGCGGTAAGTAACAATGACCATGGAATTGGTTCGATTGATTCGGCGGCCGATAAACTTCAACAAGTCGAGCGTAGCTTCATCCGACCAGTGAACATCCTCGATGACGGTTATTGATGGCGCGCGGCTGCTTTCCAATTCATCGAGAACCGCAGAAAGAATAGAAGCCCGGGGAGCTCCCTCTTCGAGCAGTGCGAGCAGGTTGCCTTGAGCTTGATGAGCGATGTCGTAGAGCGGGCCGAGTGGACGCGGCGTGAAGAGCGCATCGCACGCGCCCCAGAGTATGCGCGCCTGCTTCTTGTGCGTTTCCGCAAACCGCTCGAGAAGCGACGTCTTTCCGATGCCAGCCTCGCCGCTTACAAGCACAAAACGACCATTGCCTGCGGCTACATCACCAAGTATAGCCTCTAATTCACCCGAGAATTGTTCGCGCTCAAGCAACTCCATTATCTTCTTATTGCATGCCTGCAAAATAGGTTGAAGCGGCTAAGATCGGCGCCCGCTATTGGGCCAGTGTAACATGGAATCCAGAATTGTTTGCGACAAAGATGGAGCACGTGACTGAAGTTCATTTCACGGCCGAGGGAATGAACTTCGCAGGATACGTGCACTTCGCCAAGCAGTTCGGGGCGCAAGGAAAAGGACCGGGGGAGCTACTATCGAAAAAACCAACGATGGCAGGAGCATCTACAAAATTATCTGCAGCGTGATTTTAGGGAGACAGCAAAAGGGTTGGAAAAATTGAAAATAAAAGTACGCCCGGCAGGACTCGAACCTGCGACCCCCTGCTTAGAAGACCGCCGCAGCAAGTGAAACACCGGGCAACATTAAGAAACAAAATCTACCGTTTTCCAAAGGAAAAATCGATTTTCTTGATTTCAGATGTTTGACAACGTCTGTAGAATTATCTGCAAAAGTGTAGATGGGAGGTGTAGATGAGAGGCTTGGTCGAGCGCGACGGAAAACTCTACGTCCGTAAAGTCTATAGAGACAACGCGGGCAAGAAGAAACAGATTTGGCGCAAGGTCGACTCCAAAAGCGACGGCAAGCATGTCTTGCGCGAGATTGAAAACGAGTTGGCGCGCGGAACTGAGAGCTTTGAAAACCGCGACACGTTGGCCGAGTATCTTGATCAATGGCTTCGTACTTCCAAGCAGAACGTATGCGAGCGAACTTATGAGGATTATGTGGGCCTGCTCAAGCTATACGTTCGGCCAGCTCTAGGAACTAAAAAGCTCGCCAACCTGCACCCTCTGGATATTCAAGAGTTGGTGAATGGCATGGTGGCTCGTGGTCTATCGCCGCGCACAGTCCGCTACACTCACGCCATTCTACAGCGCGCTTTGAAGCGCGCGGTCAAATGGAAGATGTTAGTGTCCAATCCAGCATCTGACGTGGAACTTCCCAAGAGCGTCAGGCGGGAACTCAACGTTTGACACCTGAGCAAGCTCAAGCATTTCTCACACCAGCGTACGACGGAAAGCACGGTGTGATGTTTGACCTCGCCATAAACACAGGGCTTCGATCGGAAGAATACCTGGGGCTCAAATGGTCTGATATAGACTTCAAGGCGAGAAGCGTAACGGTGCAGCGTACGCTGGTTTGGAAGCGGTGGAAAACCGAATACTATTTTGGTGAGCCGAAAACCTCTCGTAGCCGCCGGACTATTCCACTGTCCGCTTCGCTTCTCAAAGCTTTGTCGTCACACAAGGCAATGCAAGCGTAGGCAAGGTTGAAACTCGGCAACGCGTGGACGAACCTAAACTTGGTGTTCTGCTCTGAGGTCGGCAAGCCGCACTCGGTTCGAAATCTGCAGCGTCGACACTTCAAGCCAGCACTTGTGAAAGCAGGGTTGCCGGACATAAGGCTCTACGATCTCCGACATACGTGTGCCACGCTTCTGTTGTTGGCCGGCGAGAATCCTAAAATCGTGTCGGAACGGCTAGGCCATGCGTCTATCGTGTTGACGCTTGATACCTACTCCGCCGTCTTGCCGTCGATGCAACAGAGCGCAACCGACAAGTTGGAGAAGATACTCAACCGAAAAGGCTCCCGATAGAGAGGTCTTGAAGCTGATTGCGCGACCTCGGCTGAAACAGGAAGATAGGAAGCTTGTGCGTTTGAATGCCAGTCCCCGGCCTCGTCGAACAAACTACACACCTATAGAAATCCTACAACCCCCTACCTCTCATCTGCGACGCGCCGTTAACGAGCAGCGAGCCTGGCGTAGTATTCTTTACGCCCCTGGAATATTCCGCCAATAAGAATGCATTAGATATGTGAGGCTGCGCTGCTGTGGTAGCCGCGTCCGCTTCGAATTGAAAGGATGCTGATTGGACGAGCGAATGCGCACATCTAACGTTCGAGAACACGAACACACTCACTCCCAGAACCGCTTTGCAGTGGTGCCGACGGCGTTGCGACTGGGCGTTGACGCGGATCGGGCCGCGCGCGGCGTGACGATCGCCTTCCTTGACTCGGGGTTCTATCCGCATCCTGACCTGATTCAACCCGCGAACCGGATTGTCGCCTTCAAAGATATTTCAAGGCCGGGCGGGAAGCTCAATCCGGTCGCGAAACCAGAAACCTGGGACTGGCACGGAACAATGACCGCGGTAGCCGCAGCCGGCAACGGTTTCCTGTCAGATGGCGCTTACCGAGGGCTCGCGTCAGAAGCCTGCGTTGTGCTGGTCAAAGTCAGCGACGAAGGAAAGATCACCGAGCAGAACATCGAACGCGGGCTCCGGTGGGTAATCGAGAACAAAGAGCTCTACAACATCAGCGTGGTTAGCATTTCCCTCGGGGGCGACCGAGACGTCTCTTACAAGCACAACGCCGTCGATCAAGCCGCGGAAGACGCCGTAAAGGCGGGCATCGTAGTCGTAGTGGCCGCCGGAAACAGCGGCTGCACGGATGAACACAAGACGGTTCCACCCGCGAACTCTCCCTCAGTAATTACCGTCGGTGGATACAACGACAACAATCGAATTGGCGGCGAACTCGATCTCTACTGTTCGAGCTACGGTGAGACGGCGGACGGGATCGTCAAGCCTGAGCTGATCGCCCCCGCCATGTGGGTTGCCGCGCCGATATTGCCTCGCACCGAAGAATACTCGCGAGCGGAGGCGCTTTCGCATATCGCGTGGTCACCTGATTATCTGATTCGCGAAATCTCGGACGAACTTTGGCAGCACGCGACACTTCCCCCGGCGCTTCGATCGGCAGACGTCGAAGCAATTCGCGCTGAAGTGAATCGATTGCTTGAAGAGAACAAAATCATCGCTACGCACTATCAGCACGTGGACGGCACTTCGTTCGCCGCGCCTGTAGTCGCCTCGCTGATAGCGCAGATGATCGCAGCGAACCCGCTGCTCACGCCCGCGGCCGTAAAGCACATCTTGATTTCCACGGCCAATCGCATAGCGGGAGCCGACGTATCTCGCCAGGGTTATGGCGTCGTCAACGCGCTTCGCGCATTGGAAGAAGCGAAACGCGAACAGCATTTCGGCGAGCACCACTTCTTTTGTCCGCCTCGAGTTGTTGGCGAACACCTCGTGTTCGCTTTTCACGATGACTCGGCCTTGAGTGTCTCTTTAGTTGGTGACTTCAATCGCTGGGACGCTCGCGCCATGGGATTTGTGAAGGACGAATCGGGAGTCTGGCGGACGCGAATAGAGTTGCCCGTTGCAGGCCGCTATCAATACAAGCTTGTCGTTGATGAATCCCGCTGGATCGAAGATCCGGCAAACCTTATGAAAGCGCCGGATGGCTTCGGTGGATACAACTCGGTGTTTCATATTACCTAAGTATCAGGAGGCTCTCAGATGAACTCACAAGACCGATATGAAGAAGAAGCATTCGCGTTCGGATTAATAACCGAATCCCAGGTTGATCATACCGAGTTGCACGGCCTTGAGGTTGATATTCCAGCACGGTCCGGACATTAAGCGTGTGAGGACGCGCACAGATGGAACTGACGATGAAAGCACAATACGTCACGCTTCAGTCGAGCAGCAGGGCGATCGAAGCAATCAAACGTCACTGGCCCGAATACCTAATGGAAGCCTTTGGGCTCGCATTGTTCATGTTTATTGCCTGTGCGTTCGGCGTGCTCCTTGAACATCCGGCATCACCGGTTCGCCAGATGATCGCGAGCTCGACGGAACGGCGAGTGTTGTTCGGGTCGGCAATGGGAGCAACCGCGATACTGAACATTTATTCTCCGTGGGGCAAGCGGTCGGGTGCTCATCTTAATCCGGCGACGACTCTTACATTCTGGCGGCTCGGAAAAGTCGAGAGCCATGACGCGGTGTTCTATTCGCTGTTTCAGTTCGCGGGAGGCATCTCGGGCGTACTGATTGCACAGCTCGTTTTCGGAAGGCTGATCGCGCATCCGAATGTTAATTATGTCGCGACCGTCCCGGGAATGAGCGGTGAAGCAGTCGCGTTCGGTGCGGAAGTCATCATTACGTTTATTTTGATTTCGGTCGTGTTGCGCGTATCGAACACCGCGAATCTCTCGCGTTACACGGGGCTGTTTGCGGGCGCGCTGGTCGCGACGTTCATCGGTTTAGAGGCGCCGCTGTCAGGCATGAGCATGAATCCTGCGCGTTCGTTCGCGTCGGCTGTTCCCGCGCAAGTATGGACTGCCTTCTGGATTTATTTCACCGCTCCCCCGCTGGGGATGTTGTTGGCGGCCGAACTTTACCTGCGGCTTCGCGGATCAAAGAAGGTCTTCTGCGCCAAGCTGCACCATCACAACGACAAACGATGCATCTTTCGATGCAACTTCGAAGAGTTGGTCAAACAATGAGCGACGCCAGATATAGGTCGCGGGTCGAAACTTTCAATAGAGGAGATAAGTCATGAAACAACGCAAGCTAGTCGCAGTATTAATGCTAGTCAGCTTGACCGCCATCGCGGCGCCTTCGCTGGCTCGCAATCATCGTAACGGAAATGACACCAGGTTCACCGTTCGCATCGAGAACATTTCAATGAAGGACGGCTTCACAGCCTCCAACGGAACTAAGTTCTCTGTTGCCCTGTCACCCGGCCTGTGGGTCACTCACGAACTCGAAGTACGTCTGTACAAGGAAGGCGTCGCCGCCACAACCGGGCTCGAGCGGCAAGCTGAGGACGGCAATCCCGGAGAACTCGTCAATCGGCTGATGGCTCGCGAGCACAACGCCATGCAGCACGGAGTCTTCAACACACCTGTCGGCGCGAGCGCCCCGGGTCCGATCGGTCCCGGCGCCGCATATGAGTTCATCATCACCGGTAAGCCTGGCATGAAGCTTTCGATGACGATGATGTTTGGGCAATCGAACGACTGGTTCTACGCGCTGCCGGCACACGGCATTTCGCTCTTTGATAACGGTAAGCCGATAAGCGGTGACATCACTTCAAGGTTCACGCTCTACGACGCAGGCACTGAGAAGGATGAAGAGATTGGCATTGGGCCAAACCAGGGCCCGCGTCAATCAGCTCCCAATACCGGCGAAGACGAGCACGGCGTGGTGCATAAGCCGACTACGTCGGTCTTCTTCAATAAGACCGCCGGGCTGTTTCGCGTAACGATCATGCCTGAGGAGAAGATGTAGTGCGGGCGGGGACGTCCGACAACTTCTGTTCGTCGGCATCCCCTATCCCAGGCTCACCACATTGACTGTCGACAAAGTGTTGTGTCGGGCAAAAGGAGGAGGAAATCATGAAGACTTTACTGAGAACCTTCGCGATGCTTACGGTTGCCGCAACAATAGCAATCACCGCGCGCGCGCAGGTTATGGAAAAGAAATCGCTCAGCATCGAAGGCGCGAAGAAAGTCATTGCTGCGGCGGTGGCTGAAGCTAAGAGGCTCAACGCGCCGGGAGGCGTCATCGCAGTTGTCGACGACGGCGGAAACCTAATGGCCCTCGAACGGCTCGACGGCACGTTCGCAGCCGGAGCGACGATCTCGATCGGAAAAGCAAGAACCTCTGTGCTGTTTAAGAAACCAACCAAAGTGTTCGAAGACATTATCAAGAACGGCCGCACGGCTATGGTTGCCCTGCCGGACGCATTCTTCACTCCGCTGCAAGGCGGGATACCAATCATGGTTGAAGGACAGATTGTCGGCGGTGTCGGCGTGAGCGGCGCATCAAGCGCACAACAGGACGAGGAGCTTGCCATCGCCGGCGCTAACGTTTTCAACAACCCTGAGATGGCCGCGGCGCCAGTCACCTACTTTGAGAAAGAAAAAGTAACAGCAGCCTTTGCGAAGGGCACGGTCCTGTTCGATAGGAGCGACAAGTACATGGTTCACGCGAGCCGGCGCGACCAGCCAGGCCTGGGTGAGGTGCACACCAAAGACGCGGACATTATCTACGTGCTCGACGGCATGGCGACTTTAGTAACCGGGGGCAGTCTGGTCGAGCCTCATAGCATTGCCGCCGACGAGATCCGGGGGAAAGAAATCAGCGGCGGTGAAACTCGAAGGCTATCCAGGGGCGACGTGATCATCGTTCCGGCCGGGACGCCTCACTGGTTCAAGGAAGTGAGCGCTCCGTTTTTGTATTACGTAGTCAAAGCGCGGTAGCGCGATGTCCGATAATACCGATCGTCTACGAAGGCAAAGTGATCGGGGCGATCGGAGTCAGTGGCAACACTCCGCAGGAAGACGAAGACATCGCAAAGGTCGGAGCTGCGGCCGCAGCGGCCGCGATTCAGGGAGGTGAGAAATGAGAACACGTGGATTCCTCTTGGTCGGCGCAGCGTTACTGGTGATTCTCGCGTCGTCGTTGTACTTCGGTCTGTCCGGTCTTGTCGCGCACGCATCCGCTTCAATTCCGTCGGGCGATGCTCTTAACGGAGAGCCGGAGGCTAAGATCGACCTCGCGACTGAAGAAGGCGCAAAGCTGGTCAAAGGTCAGTGGCGCTACAGCGACACCAAAATCATCGAAGTCGACTTCAAAGGTCCCGGTCCTGATAAACAGCCGACCGGCGCACCGATCAAGACTTACGATTACACGCCGCACGCGGGCGGCGCGGACTTCGATGATTCACGGTGGGAAGCGATCGCCGCAATGACGCTTGATCAACGGCGCTCTACCGGACGAATCTGCTTCAACTGGTATCGCATAAAGCTCACGATTCCTGAGCGCGTTGGCAACTATGATCCGACTGGTTCGACGGTAGTGTTCGAGACCGCGCTCGATGATTACGCCGAAGTCTGGGTTGATGGCGAGTTGTCGAGATACATCGGGCAAATGGGCGGCACGGTCGTTGGCGGATGGAACGCGCCCAACCGAGTTGTCATCGGACGCGAAGTCAAGCCCGGCCAGCAGATTCAACTAGCGGTATTCGGAATGAACGGACCGATTTCGAATCCGCCGACGAATTTCATCTGGATGCGTTACGCGCGGCTCGTCTTCTTCAAGACAACAACGCGGGGTCCCATCGCGATCACGCCCAGTGAAGTCAACGTCGAGGTTATTCGTAATGACCCAGCTATCGACGCCATCGTGGGGGCGAACCCCAAGATATTCAAGCTCGCCGAAGGTTTCAAGTTCACTGAAGGCCCGATCTGGATTCCGGACCAAAAGTACCTTCTGTTCAGCGATCCAAACAGCAACATCATTTACAAATACACACCCAACGGAAACGAGCCGGGCAGGCTCGAATTGTTCCGCACGCCGAGCGGCTATTCGGGGGCGGACATTGCCGAATATGGGCAGCCGGGATCGAACGGACTAACGCTTGATCCGCAAGGCCGATTGACTATCAATCAGCATGGCAACCATCGCATCGTGCGATTGGAGAAGGACGGTAGCGAAACGGTGCTCGCCGAGAGCTACGAAAGCAAACGATTGAACAGTCCTAATGATCTCGTTTATCGCTCGGATGGAACGCTGTACTTTACCGACCCGCCTTTCGGGTTGCCGAAGTTTTTCGATGACCCGCGAAAAGAGCTTCCTTTCAGTGGCGTATTTTCACTCTACAAAGGCAAGCTACAAGTGATCAGCAGGGACTTCAAAGGCCCAAACGGTATCGCGTTCTCGCCGGACGAGAAATATCTCTATGTCGATAACTGGGATGAGAAGAAGAAAGTTGTTATGCGCTACGAGGCAAAGCCAGACGGCACGCTTGCAAACGGAAAGCTCTTCTTCGATATGACAAGCGCGGCGGGCGAGGACGCGCTCGATGGGATCAAAGTCGATCAGGCCGGCAATCTCTACGTCTCCGGCCCTGGAGGCTTGTGGGTGATCTCACCGGAGGGCAAGCATCTCGGAACGATCATAGCGCCCCGACATCCGCACAACATGGCGTGGGGGGATGAAGACGGAAAGACGCTTTATCTTTGCGCGCGAAGCGGGCTTTATCGCATCCGGTTGGGAATCGCGGGCACAAGACCGGCAGAAGTTTCACGCAAGTAGTCTGTCTTGTAAGGGCAGCCACGGAGAGCCGCCCTTACATGCAGCTCTCGCTCGGAGAATCTGTCCGAGCAATCAATTCAAGACAGGAAGAATCAACATCATGAGCCAACATACGAACTACTACGTGATCGTGAACCGAATCGGGACGCAACCCGTTGCTTCCTGGACGCCGGCAGCGGCTGAGGCATCGAGTTCGCGGAATGCAACCGGCGCCAATCCGTCGTACCGAGTGGCGGAAGCTTCTAGACAACACGAGCTACGCGAGATGAACAGTGAAGTGGCCGCCTAAGCCACAAGCCTTATTGATCGGACTCGCTTTTGCCGGGTTCATCAGTCTCGGCCTGCCCGACGGATTGAACGGAGTTGCGTGGCCGTCGGTTCGCGCTTACTTCGATCTTCCTATCGACGCACTTGGCTCGCTGCTGGTGATGTTCACCCTCGGCTATCTCGTGTCGAGCTTCAGCAGCGGTCGGCTTCTCTCGCTAATGCGCGTCGGCACATTGCTGGCAGCGAGCTGCCTGGCCACTTCTGTGAGTATG
>Ga0134124_10005181_pt1 | contig 10474 bp, 5 predicted proteins | sample KB304_FD_96880 | JGI IMG/M metagenome (GOLD analysis project Ga0134124, IMG submission 96880) | Terrestrial soil microbial communities without Nitrogen fertilizer from Kellogg Biological Station, Michigan, USA - KB3-0-4 | ecosystem: Environmental > Terrestrial > Soil > Unclassified ... | reverse complement strand
GGTATTCCCGAGCGAACGCCGGGCGGCGACTTCCTCGGGAACGTGGCGCCTTCGGTGTCGGAACGAGGGCCGAACCGGCCGCGGGTATGGCGGCACGGCCGCCGATCCAGCCCTCGATCGGGCAGGGACGCGAGGGTCAGCCGCTCTCCCGCCCGAGTCCGGCCTCGCGGGCCCGGATGATCGCCTGCCCGCGATCCGCGACCTGGAGCTTGTTGAAGATGTTCGCCACGTGGTTGCGGACCGTCTTGTCGCTGATCCCGAGCTGGCTGCCGATGCTCCGGTTCGGCAGGCCGCGGGCGATCAGCTCGAGGACCTCCTCCTCGCGATCGGTCAGCTCGGGGAACGGATCGGCCGCGGGCCGGGCCTGACCGGTGGCAAAGAACGTCTGGAGGCGCGTCGCGATCGACTCGCCGAAGATCACGTCACCGCCGGCCACCGCCCGGATCGCGCGGACGAGGTCCTCGCTGTCGGAGTCCTTGGGCAGGTAGCCGCGAGCGCCCGCGCGCATCGCGGCGAAGAGCGAGTCGTCATCCTCGGACATCGTCAGGACGAGGATCCGGGCCGCGGCACGGGCCGCCAGGATCCTGCGCGTCGCATCGATGCCGGTCATCCCCGGCATCCGGATGTCCATCAGGATGACATCGGGGGACGCGCTGCCGGCCAGGGTCACGGCGTCGATGCCGGTGGCTGCCTCGCCGGCGAGCTCGAGGTCCGGCGACCGCTCGATCAGGGCGCGCAAACCGTCCCGATAGACCGGGTGGTCGTCGACGACGAGAACCCGGATCGGGGCGATCGCCCGCTCCTCCGTCATGTCCCGGTCACCGGCTCGACCGCATCGGCGCCCCGCGGTTGACCGCCATCCCGGCTGCGCCCGAGCCTTCGCGCGGCAGCGCTCAGCGGAAGGGACGCGAACACGATCGTTCCACCGGTCGGTGAGGCAACGACGAGGAGCTCTCCGCCGACCTCGGTCGCCCGTTCGTACATCGCCCGGGTGCCCACCCCGACGGGCCCCGCCCCGATCCCACGCCCGTCGTCGATCACGCGAACGACGAGGGCGTCCCGGTCCTGCGCGAGCTCGACCCGGCAACGGCGGGCGTCCGCATGCCGGACGGTGTTCGTGACGGCCTCGATGACGATCCGATAGGCGGCCACCTCGATCGCCGGCGGCAGGACCCCGATGTCGGTTCCGTCGATCTCGACGACCGGCCCGTCCGGCCCGCCGATCGAGGCGAGCTGCTGGCGGAGCGCATCGACCAGCCCGAGCGCGTCGAGGCCGGGCGGCCGGAGCTCACGGGACAGCGTCCGGATCTGGGCAATCGCGCCGCGCAGGTCGGCCCGGATCTCGTCGAGCGTCGGGCCGACCGCGTCGGGGTCGGTCGTCACCTCGGCCCGGGCCCGGTCGACCTTCAAGCCGAGTGCGGCGAGCGTCGGGCCGAGACCGTCGTGGAGATCGCGCCGGAGACGCATGCGCTCCTCCTCCCGGGCGGCCACGATCCGCCGCCGGCTCGTGACCAGGAGGTCCACCTGGAACAGGCGATCGCGGATCACGGCCAGCGCGAGCGCCACGATGACCGGCAGGGCGAGCACGGCGACCGCGCTCCGCGGTGCGAGCGGGTGGCCGAGCAACGCGATCGGCAGCGATGTCAGGACCAGCGAGGCCGCCGCCGCGAACCCGAGCGTGACCGCGAGAATCCTGACCTGTCGTCGACGTGGCGCCGGTGTCCTCCGGTAGCCGGCCACGATCGATGCGAGGATCGCCACCAGCATCCCCGACACGACGAGGGCGAGGAGCGTTCCCAATCGATCGAACCAATCGAGGGTCGATCCGCCCGTCAGCCGTGTGCCGATCGCTCCGATGCCGAACACGAGGAGCGGCGTGAGATAGATCCAGCGGACGGTTGCCGGTCGGCGCGTCAGCCAGCCGGCCCGGACCGGGTAGATCGCGAGGAGATGCACGAGGCACGCCCAGAAGACGAGGTTCGCCAACGCCGCGAAGGCGAACGCATAGAGGAACGGCGACCGGGTGAGGAAGTCGGTTGGCTGGAGGCCCACCTCCCAGGCGAGGATGTCGGCCGTGTTGCAGCAGACGCCGACGAACAGCAGGCGGATCGCGGTCGCGTGCGGCCGGCGAAGGACGAGAACGAGCGTCAGCAACAGCGCGCCGCCGCCGAACACGACCAGTCCGAGCGGTGCGCCGGCGAGGCGGTCCGTCGAGAACGGCGACATCGGCACCGTGAGCTCGACGAGCTGACCGTCGCGCCGGACGAGGACGTCGACCATCGGTCCGACCGGCTGGGGTGCCAGGAACCACGGCGGGGAGACGGCGGCGCCCGCGAGGTCGGCCAGCGGCCGGCCGTCAAGGGCCACGACGATGTCGCCGGATCGGAATGGCGACGACGCGGCGATGGGAGCCACCTCGACGCCGTCGCTCGTCCAGTTCCAGCGCTCGGTTGGAATGAATGAGCCGTCGTTCGGGAGGGCGAGCCGGCTCGCCACCATGATCGCGGTTGCGCCGAGCGCAGCGGCACAGACGAGCAGCGTCAGGATCCCCGTCGGTTCGCGCAGTCGGCGGCCGATCCTCACATTTGAAACCCTTCGTCGATCGGGTCCGTCCCCGGCATCGGGCGGACGGGTCGCTCCGATTGCCGTGAAGCCTAGCGTCTCGGACCGCACCGCAGAACACCTATTGACCCCGCACTGATACTGACCACATCGGGACGCACCGATGGGGCCAGGCCCGTCACCTCGCGAAGCCGCCCATGCGACGCCGTCCCGCTGCGCGTGTCACCGCGCCGGATCGGGGAGAGGGGCGTTCTGGTGGGGGTTCGTCGTTGCGTCGCGACAGGGTGTCGGCGGTTTGCCGCGCCCGGTGACACGCCCGATGACCTCCGATTCGCCCGCGCCGATCCCGGCGACGTTCACTGGCCGCGCGTCTGCAGGGGACCCCTGATCGACTAGCACCCATGGTGGGGAGGGCCTGTCATGTTCGGTGGGATCGACACTCGGACACTCGGTCGACGGCGTGGCGCTTCGCACGTGACCAGGGCTGTCCTGGGCAGCGTGATGTTGATCTCCGCCCTCCTTCAACCGGGGTTCGTGTCCACGGTCAGCGCCGATCCGTTGAGCCCCCTGCTGGTCACGAAGACGGCCAACCCGAGCCCGGTCGCTTCGGGTGGCCAGCTCACCTACACGATCGCCATCAAGAACACCGGCGGTGCCAAGGTCGACTCCGTCGTCATGACCGACCAGGTCAACGGCGTCGGGACCGTCCAGAGCCCACCCGGACTCCCGCAGCTCACGATCACGAGCACCCAGGGCCCGTGCGCCCAGGGTGGCGCGAACGGCAACGTCGTGACGTGCCAGATCGGGACCATCTCCGGAGGAGCGACCGTCACGATCACGATCCGTGGCCAGGTGACCGCCTCGAACGGGACAAGCCTCAACAACACCGCGTCGGTCACCGGCACGAAGTCCGCCCAGAACTTCACGACGAACGCGTCCGTGTCCGTCCTCGTCCAGGGCAGCGGGGGCGGCGGCAGCTCGCCCGACCTGACCCTGAACAAGACCGGCCCGACCAGCGTCGCGACCGGCGCGAACATGGACTACGTCCTGACCGTCAACAACCTGGGCAACGCGAACACCGCCAACGTCAAGGTCGTCGACACGCTGCCCATCGGGGTCGCCCTGTCGTCATACGAGACGACCAGCCTCTTCTCCTGCCTGCCGCTCGCGCCGGTCGCCGCCGGCGCATCCGCCATCACCGTCACCTGCACCGGCGGTGCGGTCAACGCCGGCCAGAACGCGACGATCAAGATCCATACGGTCGCGCCGGTCACCGCAGGCACGATCACGAACACCGCGATCGTCGACCCGGACAACGCGATCGCCGAGTCGAATGAGCTGAACAACGCTTCGGCGGCGGTCAACACGAACGTCACGACCGCGCCGCCGACGCCGGCCCTGACGATCTTCAAGACCGACAACAACCCGAACGTCTATCCGTGGTCGACCGGGGCCGGGCCGGATCCCGTGAACCCGGGTCAGATCCTGACCTACAAGATCCAGGCGAAGAACGTCGCCACGACCCGCGCCGACGATGTCGTCATCACGGACGGCACGCAGGGCCTGGAGGCGTCGAGCATCGTGGCGAGCCAGGTCATCGCGAACGGCACCGTCGGCAACACCGGCGGATGCTTCGTGAGCGCGCCCCAGGTGACGTGCAAGGTCCGGACCTTGAACCCCGGCGGCACGATCACGATCACGATCACCGGCACGGTCGTCAGCACCGCCGGCGCCACGATCTTCAACACGGCGACCGTCACCGGCAACATCAAGAACCAGGGCGTCTCGGCGACCGACTCCGAGTCGACCACCGTCCGCCCGGCGATCGACTTCACGATCACGAAGTCGGACTCGCCCGATCCCGTCTGCGCCCGGTCGTGGCCGACGACCAATCCGAACCAGCACCTGATCAACCCACCGGACGGCCTGACCGCCGCCGACGGCTCGCCGACCCCGCTCCTGGCGCCGCCGGTCTGCCTGGGCGGCCTGACCTACACATTCGTCGTCGGGAACAGCGGCAACGTGAACGCGACCGGCGTCCAGGTCCGCGACGTCCTGGCGACGGGCGTGATCCTCGACAGCTACTCCACGAATGGCGGGTTCGCCTGCGCGGTCGACGCCTCGAACGTCGTCAACTGCACCGGCGGCTCGGTCCCGGCGGCGTCCACCCGGACGATCACCTTCCGGGTCGTCGCCCCGCCGACGCTCGGGACGCTGACGAACTCCGTGATGGTCGACCCGAACAACGCGATCTTCGAGCCCGACGAGCAGAACAACGATGCCACGACGACGACGGACGTCCGGACCGGCATCGATCTCGTCATCTGGAAGGGCGACAAGGGTCCGGCGACCCCGCCGGCCGACGATCCGCCCGGTGGCGCCCCGCCGCTGACGGAAGGCTTCGACAACATCGCGACATCCGGCACCGGTACCTACACGATCATCGTCGACAACGTCGGGACCCAGAACTCGACGGGCATCAAGGTCGTCGACACGCTGCCGGCCGGGACGAAGTTCCTGTCCGTCACCTCCGACCAGGGCTTCACGTGCCAACACGACGGCTCCGCGACGGGCGGCCTCGTGACGTGCATCGGCGGACACCTCCTCGGCACGGAGTCCGAGTTCTACGATCCCGCCGGGCCGCCGCCGGCCGGGCCTGGCGACGAATGGGCGACGATCAAGATCAAGTTCTTCGCGACGCCGTTCGTCCAGCAGGTCGGCCAGCTCATGCACAACATCGTGCGTGTCGACCCCGACAACACGATCGACGAAGTCAACGAGCTCAACAACCTCGCCACCGATGACACGGTCGTCACGGTCGGCAACGACAACATCGGCGCCTTCAACCAGCTGACCGTCGACAAGACCCAGACGAGCCCGGCCGCGAACGGCGCCGTCGCGACGAACGGCATCCTGATCTACAACCTCCACGTCTCGAACCTCGGGACCGATCCGGTGAGCAACGTCGTCCTCCAGGACACGCTGCCGTCCGGCACACGGTTCATCTCCGCCAAGGACACCGCGACCGGTTCCGCCGCCTTCTTCTGCAGCCATGACAACTCCGTCACCGGCGGCGTGATCACCTGCACCGGCGGCGACTTCTCCGGATCCGCGAACGTCATCGCCGGCGTCCCGATCGCGCGCGACGTCACCGTCAAGGTGTTCGCCCCGAGCACGCCCCAGACGATCACGAACACGGCGGTCGTCGACCCGGCGAACATCGTTCCGGAAGGCAACGAGTTCGACAACGACGACCAGCAGAACACGGACGTCGCGCCGTGCACGTCGCTCGGCGATTGCGGCACGAAGAATGCGGTCTACGAGCTGACGATCGACAAGGCGCAGAACCGCTCGACGATCGCCCGCAACGGTCTCGAGACCTACACGCTGACCGTCACGAACCTGGGCAGCGACCCGATCTCGGGCATCACGGTCCAGGACATCCTGCCCGCCGGCAGCCGCTTCTTCGACGCGAAGGACACGGCCGTTCCGCCGACGAATCCGGCCGCGTTCACGTGCTCTCACGACGGCGCACCGACCGGCGGCACGGTGACGTGCATCGGCGGCGTCCTGAGCGGCACCAACGCATTGATCGCGTTGCCCGGCGTGCCGACGTCGCGACAGATCCAGATCCGCGCCTTCATGCCCGACACGCCGGGCACGTACACGAACCGGTCGGTCGTCGATCCGGCCCACTCGATCCCCGAGGGCAACGAGTTCAACAACGAGTCGTCGGTCGAGACGGTCGTCGCCAACGGCGGAGCGAATCCGTACATCGACCTCCAGATCGACAAGACCCAGCCGATCGAGCTCGATCAGGACACGCCCGGCGGAGCCGGCACCCCGGTCCGGGTCGACACCGGTCAGGGCATCCACTACGTCCTCGAGGTGAAGAACGTCGGGGAGGGCGACGCGTTCAACGTGACCGTCCGCGACGTCATCCCGGCCGGGGCCACGTACTTCATCGCCTCGGACGCGGCAACGGGTGCCGGGATGTTCACCTGCACCTTCTCCGCTCCGAACGTCGACTGCACCGGCGGGACGATCCCGGCGGGTGGCTCGAGGACGATCAACGTCATCCTCGTCGCGCCGACCCACCTGGACCAGATCGCCTCCGACCCCGGCCACATCAAGCAGCTGATCACGAACCAGGCGTTCGTCGATCCGTTCAACGCGATCGGCGAAGGCGACGAGACCAACAACAGCGACTCGATCCAGACGATCGTCGAGTCGCAGGTGAACCTGACGATCAAGAAGGAGGGCCCGTCGGGCGCGAGCCAGAACGAGACGACCGAGTACAAGATCACCGTCACGAACAACAAGACCTGGGGAGACGGCCGGACGGTGTTCGGCGTCAAGATCGTCGACCCGCTGCCGGTCGGCCTGATTCCGATCGGGAGCGTGGAGGCCGGCGGGAACTTCACCTGCCAGGTCGAGGAGAACCCGGTCAACACCGTCACGTGCGTCGGCGACCTTGCGCCGACTCCGGACGCCGACCCTGTCGAGATCACGATCCACGTGTTCATCACCGCCGACGGCGGGACGCTCGACAACGAGGCGTGCGTCGATCCGGGCCACCTGATCGACGAGACGAGCGAGCTCGACAACTGCAAGACCGCGATCACCGAAGTGACGCCGGCCGTGGCCGATCTCGCGGCCAACAAGACGGCCGACAAGGGCACCGTGACGGCCGGTGAGACCCTCACCTACACCGTTGCCGTGATCAACCAGGGCACGGCCACCATGTCGGGCACGGTCACGATGAACGACCCGCTTCCGAGCCAGGTCACCTTCGTGAACGTCAACCCCGATGCCGGCTGGACGTGCTCCGGCACCTCGACGGTCAACTGCACGCGGTCCGGCCTGGGTGCCGGCGCCACGTCGAACATCAAGATCATCGTGACCGTGAACACCGGGGCCACCGGACCGTTCACGAACGATGCGACGGTGACGGGCAACAGCCAGACCAAGCACGGCATCGTGACGACCAGCGTGGGCGGGTCGGCCATCGACCTCGTCCTGAGCGGCCTCTCCGACAACCCGGATCCGGCCAACGTCGGTCAGAACATCACGTACACGTTCGCGGTCAGCAACGGCGGCTCGAGCCCGAGCGGGTCGTTCGACATCAAGGCCAAGATGGACACCGGCGCCCTGAGCGGCCTCGACTTCGTCGGCGCCGCAGCGTCGCAGGGCTTCATCTGCGGCGACATCTCGACCGACACGGTGACCTGCACGGGCAGCCTGCCGGCCGGCCAGTCGACGAACGTCTCGATCGTGTTCGAGGTGCTCGCCGAGACGCCGACCACGCACACCCTGGATGTCAAGGTCGACGAGGCCAACGCCGTCACCGAATCGACCAAGGCCAACAACAACGACACGGAAGTCACGACCGTCACCGGGTCGCTGTGCACCTCGTGCGTCGATCTGGTTGCGGGCGGGATCCTGGTCACGCCGGATCCTGTTACCGGAGGCGGAGCGCTCACGCGGATCGCCACCGTGAGCAATGCCGGCGACGTCAGCACCGCGGTCCTCGGGCCCGACAAGGCCCAGGTCTGGGTGTACTTCGACGGCACGCTCGAGACGCTGGGGACCTACTCGGCGACCGGCGGATTCACCTGCACCGACTTCACGTTCTTCGGACTCGTCGTCGTCGAGTGCAGTGGCGACCTGGGACCCGGCCAGGGCGTCGCCGTGACCGTGAACTCGACGGCGTCGGGCGCGGTCGACGGCGACCTCCTCACGGCGACCGTGTACGCCGACCCGTACGACAACTTCCCCGAGGGCACCGGGTCCGACCATGAGTTCACGGACGCGAACAACTCCGCGATCGTGAGCACCAGCGTGGTCGGTCCATAGCCGGTTCGAACGCGGAGTGGTGGCCGGCCGGCTGCCACTCCGTCTCGTCCCGGACCGCAAACGCGAGGTTTGTTGAATGGATGGGAGTGCGCGAGGCATGAGTTCCAGGCAGGACGTGGCATCGGGCTGGCGACGGCTGCTGCCACGAGCGTCGGTGGTCGGGGCCGCGGTCGTCCTCGCGACGACCGGCGTCCTGTGGGGCGCCGGCGGCCGCGTGGCGACGGTCCAGGCCGGCTGCATGATCTACGTCGGAGCCGGCGACGACATCGCCAACGGGCACGACCTGAACGACGACTCGAAGCGCTACCCGGAGCAGCTGGTCAACGACCACATCAAGACCCCGGGCTGGTGCCTGTACAACCAGGGCAAGAACGGTCAGACGTCATCCGCGTTCATCACGGACGGCGGGTTGTCGAACGCCTACAACATGCGGCCCGACCTGCTGACGATCCAGCTCGGCGAGCAGAACGACCCCGTCGTCAAGCTCCTCAACGACTGCTTCGACAACGTGAAGGACCACCAGTTCCTCCAGGCGAGCTCGTGTGCGGCCCAGATCCTCGGCAACTCGAACCTCTGGGACAACATGAAGAAGAACTACACGACGATCCTCCAGCAGACGAAGATCATGCAGTTCTCGCGACCGAAGCTCGTCGTCGCGGTCGTCAACTATCCGAACCCGTTCCCGCAGGCGCTCGACGTCGTGTCGCCGTACGCGTCGATGTGCGCGAATCTCGTCGACACGATCGTGACGTGCATGGCGCGCTGGAGTCAGCTGCCGGGGGCGCTGACCGTCATCGACCAGGTCTTCCAGAAGCTGAACCAGACCCTCAAGGACGCGCTCGCGCCGTACCAGGCCGGGCCGAGTGGCAACCGCTGGGTCTACGTCGATGTCTACCCGAAGTTCAAGAACCACTGCATGACGATGAAGGTCAGCATCTACACGACAGTGTTCCATCCGCCGTCGACGTTCGACACGCACAACTCGACGGACAACAACATCGGTTGCTCGACGACCTGGTTCACCGAGACGTACAACGGCTATCGGCTTCCGGACTACCTGCCGCCGGCTGCGGATGGCGTCCTGCTGACCTACACGCAGACGACGCTCAACATGGGGAAGTACCCCAACTCCGATGGCCAGAAATGCATCTCCGATGCGATCTGGGAAGCCGACACGATCGACCCGGGGACGACGCCGCTGAAATGGAAGCTCGGCTACGGCGAGGAATCCAAGACGGACTACTGCCAGTGACGGCAGGGGAGGGACGAACGCGATGAAACGCTCCATCTCTGTCGCGGCGGGGCTCGTTCTCGCCATGGCCGTCGCCTGGCCGGCCCTGGCCGCGCCGACGACCGGCAGCACCGCCCCGGGGATCGACCCGGCGACCGGGCTCCCCAGCCAGCCGGTCAGCGGGGCGACCTTCTACGTCGACGCATCCGTCCACAGCATCACGCCCGTCGTCCCGTACGAGTACGCGATCCGGAACGAGTGCGGAATCGCGGGCAAGCCCGGGTATTCGACGCAGCAGGACGACATCATCTATTGGACGTCGCAGGACGCGAACGGCGACCCGCACGTCACGATGCCGATCTACCTCCAGTCCGTGCCGACCGGCTCGAAGTGCAAGGTCTTCCTCGTCCGGAACGGCAATGTCGTCGTGAAGGGCTCGACCACGTCCTACACCGTCGGCTGAGATCGGCGGGGTTCGGCGGCGATCGGAGCGTTCCGATCGCCGCCGGCGCGCTTCGAGTCGCCCGATCGTCTAGAACACCTGTACGGTTTGGCCCCCGTCCGCTAGACTGAGCGGGTCATGCCCCAGGATCAGCTCGTCGTCCGCGGCGCCCGCGAACACAACCTGAAGGACATCACGGTCGCGTTCCCGCGCGACCGGCTGGTCGTGATCACCGGGCTGTCCGGGAGCGGCAAGAGCAGCCTCGCCTTCGACACGATCTATGCCGAGGGCCAGCGTCGCTACGTCGAGAGCCTCAGCGCCTACGCCCGCCAGTTCCTCGGCCAGATGGAGAAGCCGGACGTCGACCAGATCGACGGCCTCAG
>Ga0134124_10005179_pt1 | contig 10475 bp, 7 predicted proteins | sample KB304_FD_96880 | JGI IMG/M metagenome (GOLD analysis project Ga0134124, IMG submission 96880) | Terrestrial soil microbial communities without Nitrogen fertilizer from Kellogg Biological Station, Michigan, USA - KB3-0-4 | ecosystem: Environmental > Terrestrial > Soil > Unclassified ... | reverse complement strand
CGCCGGTGAGGGTGTCGTTGAATTCCGTACCGGACAAGCCTTCGATACCGCTCATCGTGGTAATGCCGCCGTTGGCTCCGGAGACCGTGCCGGTCCCGCTGCTGTTGCTCAGGCTGGCGACCACGCCACCGAGGCCCGAGCCGTCCTGGAAGTCGAAGTCGGCCACATCGAAGCCGGCGCCGCCGACAATCGTGTTGGCGCCGCCGCCCATGGCAATGATGTCGTTGCCATTACCACCCAGCAACGAATCGTTGCCGGCGCCCCCGTCCATGATGTCGTTGCCGTCGCCGCCATCGATGGTGTCATTGCCGCCCAGGCCTTCGATAAAGTTGTTGTCGGCACTGCCGACGATGCTGTCGTTGAAGTCGCGCGAACCGCGGACGTTTTCAATGTTGCTCAGGAGATCGATGCCACCATAGCCATCGTTGGCGATGCCAGTGGCCAGATTGACCGTGACGCCAGCCGAGCTGTACTTGTAATCGACGCGGTCGATGCCATCCAGGCCATCGATCTGGTCGTTGCCTTGACGTCCTTCAAAGGATTCGAAAGCGGCAGCGCTGCCGGTCAATATGTCGTCAAAATTAGAACCACGCACGCCTTCGATGTTAAGCAGGGTATCGGTTCCACCCAGGCCGTCGCTGGCCGTACCCGCGCCCAGATCGACGTTAACGCCTACTGTACTGGTTGTGTAGTCGACACGGTCGAAACCCTGTCCACCGTCAATACTGTCGTTACCTGCACCGCCAAGGAAGATTTCGAGCGTGGAACTGTCGGTCGCGTCGGTGCCGTTGGCAGCATTGCCGCCGGTCAGGGTATCGTCGAATTTTGAGCCGCGCACACCCTCAATGTTGATAAGCGTGTCGCTGCCGACACTGGCATCCCCGCTCGCCGTTCCGGCGGCCAGGTCAACCGTCACGGCGGCTAATGCGCCATCGTAGCGAACCAGATCGATCCCGCCACGGCCATCGATGATGTCGTTACCAGCCAGACCTTCGAACTGTTCGGTCAGTGTGCTGTTGCTGCCATAGATAGTGTCGTCAAAGCCGGAACCGCGGACCTGGTTGAAGTTGCTCAGGGTATCGGTGCCTGCCCCAAGCGTGTTTTGGGCAGTCGTCAGGGAAATATCTACAACGACTCCTGCACCCGCGTTCTGATAGCTGACCCGGTTATTGTTTTCCTGGTTCAAGGTGTCGGTAATCAGGCCACCGTTCAGGGTATCGTTGCCTGCCCCCCCTTCGATCTGTTCGAGAACCAGCGCCGTGCTGCCCGTGATGCTGTCGTTACCGCTGCCACCACGCACTATGTTGATGTTGAGCAAAGTGTCGGTGCCGCCCAGGCCATCGATTGCGCTGCCTGCGCCAACGCCGGCGCCGAGGCCCAGGTTGACGGTAACGGCTGCTGCACTGGTCGAGTAGTTGGCGGTATTGAAGTCGGTCCCATTGATCTTGTCGGTGATCACGCCGCCATCAAGGCTGTCATTGCCGGCATCGCCACGCAGGAGGTCGGCACCTGCGCCACCCAGCAGCGTGTCGTTGCCGTCACCGCCCTTGAGGGTGTCGTTGCCGCCCCCCCCTGTCAGGACGTTATTTAGGGTATTGCCTGTACCGTCGAAGGTACCTAGCCCAGCAAAGGAGAGGTTCTCGACCTCGGCAAACGATGCAATGGAATAAGCGTTTGAATAGGAATCAACGCGGTCAGTGCCGCCGGCCGCAGCTTCAATGATCGTATCAAGGTTGTCAGTACTGGAGACGACGTACACATCGTCTCCGGCACCGCCGGCCAGCGTATCGGTTCCCGGACCACCGATCAGCGTATCGTTGCCGATACCGCCGCTCAGGGAGTCGTTACCTTCCATACCGCTAACAACATCGTTACCGGCCAAGCCATCAATCGAGTCGTTGCCCGACGTTCCATTCAGCAGGTCGTTGCCTGCAGTCGCTGTCGCAGCAGTAAGCAGTTGGGCTGCGGTCTTGAAGCCGTCCCAGAACGAGAAATTTTCAACGTTGCTGGCAATGACATCCTGCGTCATTCCGTTGACATTGCTGATCAGACGGAACTGGGTGGCACTGATACCGACTATCGCAAAGTCGGCAAAGTTACCCTGGACACTCAGGGTATCGGTGCCGGCGCCTCCGTCGACCGTATCTACCCCTTCTCCCGCGTCCATCCAGTCATCGCCGGCATCTGCAGACAGGTAATCGTTACCGTCATCGCCGCTTAAATTGTTATTGCCTGTCGATCCAAAGATCAAATCGTTGTTTTGCGAGCCGTAGATGTCCTCAATGCTTTGCAGGGTGTCCGTATAGCCATAGTGGTCTCTGACCTGGTTGGACTGAACAGTCGTCGAACCAATAGTGATCGCGCTGCCAGAAAGGTTGGCGATGATCCCAAGCCCAGTCGGGACGTCCGGATCATCCCAGTAGGCTGCCATATCGGAAGATGTACCACCGATTAGCGTGTCGTTGCCTTTCTCCCCGCCAAAGGTTGTGCTACTGCTGGAGGTACCCACGAGGTAGTCCCCAAAGTCGCTGCCACTGACTTGAATCTGACCTCCTTGCGTCATATCAAATGTATCGACTCCGCCAAAGCCATCGCGAGCCGTCATCGAGACAACCGTCTGGCCGAGCGCAGTGATGTCCGCATCGCTCAGATTGACGATAACCGCTTCCTTGGCATCGTAATTTCCGACCTGAAACTGCGTGCCGACAGCACCAGCCACAAAATGGTCATTGCCGCCACGGCCGTTGAAAGAGGTGTTCTGGATTTCCGGATCACTACCGCCCTGCCATGAGGCTTGTCGACCGCCATAGAAAGTGTCATCCCCGGAGGAGCCTTCGACAGCATCTATACCCATCAACACGTCCGTCGTTGGGGTTCCTGCCATTTCTTTGACGGTGTCAGTGGCTTGGCCGGCAATGGTCTGCCCGCTGAAGTTGACGATGATCGGCACTGCGGAATCGGAATAACTGGCTGACTGCCATGAAGACGTATCACCCGTTGCGTCGATTGTGTCGTTGCCGGCGCCGGGGCGGAAGTCATCATCACTGCCGTTGCCCACCAGCGAATCGTTGCCGTCACCGCCATTGATCTCATCGTAACCAGTACCGCCGATGATCGTGTCATTGCCTGCATTGCCGAAAACAATGTTCACGCCATTGCCGGCGTTGATCAGTTCTCCAGCGCTGTTGCCGATGATGAAGTCGTTTCCTGCACCGCCTGTTGTCAGATTGGTAAACGTATAAATTTCTGGATCATTTTCGAACCGCATCGTGGTGAGCAACGGCGTCGCACCGGCGAACTGACCGACCACGATGACCTCACCCTTGCCATCGGCGTCGATATGCAGGTCGTTGCCAACGCGAAACGCAGACCATTTGCCCGTAAACACGTTGCCCGGGTCGGAGATCGCTAGAAGATCGGTGGCAGTAGTAATTGTGGTAGTGGTATCAGCGTTATTCAGAACGAAAGAAACGGTGGCCATCGGGAAAGCTCCAGAGCGAATTTGTGACGGGCGAGTGTCAGCTAAAATGACAACAGCTAACGATGCTATCGTATTTTGCTGTCAACGCAACGCAGTAAACGGAACTTTTTCACGTCCATGAGAATACTTTTTATTCACCAGAACTTTCCCGGCCAATTCAAACACTTGGCACCTGTTCTCGCCGGGCTTGGGCACCAGGTTTTTGCACTTGCCGTCAACCAGCCGACAGAGCGCCTCGAGGGCGTTTCGGTGGTTCGCTACGCCATTCAATCGGCGCGTGATTCCGGAAAAATCCCGGGCATGCCGGAACTTGACGAACTACATGCCAAAGTTATCCGCGGAAAGGCGGCTGCAAGCGCCATGCAGGCGCTGAAGGAGAAGGGTTTTGTTCCTGATGTCGTGTTTGCGCATCCCGGATGGGGGGAAGCGCTCTTTGTCAAAGATGTCTTCCCGGCGTGCCGACTTTTGGTCTATGGCGAGTACTACTATGGCGCCGAAGGCGGGGATACCTGTTTCGACCCCGAGTTTTCGCAGCCCTCGCTCGCCAATTCACAGCGCATCACGCTGAAGAACACTCACCTGTTGCATGCTTTGAGCGCCTGTGACGCAGCGTTGAGCCCAACCGTGTTCCAGAAGATGCAGCATCCCGTTTGGGGCCAAGACAAGATCAAGGTCATCCATGACGGCATCGACACCAATCGTTTCCGACCGAACCCGTCGGCATGGGTACAACTGAAATCAGCAGGACTCAAGTTGCAGGCGGGTGACGAGGTCGTCACGTTTGTGGCGCGGCACCTGGAGCCCTATCGGGGTTACCACATTTTCATGCGCGCCTTGCCGCTGCTGCAGAAATTGAGGCCACAGGCTAGAGTCGTGATTGTTGGCGGAGACGGGGTGAGTTACGGCGCACCGGCCCCCAAGGGGGAAAGCTGGAAGTCGCTCTGCCTCAAAGAAGTCGGGGATCGACTCGATCTCCAGCGCATTCATTTTGTCGGCAAGGTTCCCCATGGCCTACTGACCCAGCTAATGCAAGTATCAGCAACTCATGTTTATCTGACCTATCCCTTCGTGCTTTCATGGTCGTTGCTGGAGGCGATGAGCATCGGCTGTCTGATTGTCGGGTCGGATACTGCACCGGTCCGCGAGGTGATCGAACATCAGAAAAACGGGATACTCATCGATTTCTTCGACCCGGAAAACTTGGCACAAACAGTGGCCAACACCCTGGAGAATGCTGAAAAACTGAAGCACCTGCGTGTCACTGCCAGGGAAAGCGTCATACGCAACTACGACTTTCACTCTGTGTGCTTGCCCGCCCAGGTCAAGTTTGTTTTAGAAACGTCAACAAAATGAACCATGCTATTGAAGTTGCTATCCGGCAAGGGCGGCGGCGAAATCACAGCGGGCGCTTGACCGTCAGCGCGCCGCGAATCTGACCCGTGGCGTAACCGGTCGCCTGATCGTGCGGGTAGCTTTCGGCCAGCCTGGCCGGTAGGCCGGCCTCCATGCCTTCGACCGGGCCGTGGCATTTCAGGCAGACATCGGCGACCGGCAGCGCCTTCATGGAGCGCAACACCGGCTTGCCGCCAATCTGCACGATTTCGCTCTTTTCCAGCGTTTCCGGCTTCTCGCCTTGCGCGGCGAGGATGTTGAAATCGGCCAGTTGGCGGGCCTCCCACACGTCCGGCGTGGCGCGCTCGGCATTGCGCGTCTTGAGGCTGACGCGGCGTATGCCCCAGCCGGTCTCGGCACGCTTGGCCTTGATCAGTTGCGGCGCCGTCTCCTTGCAGACCGGGATCGCCCCCGCCACGCCTTTCTCGGCGACGGCTTCCTGCATGGCGGCGACCACCTTGGGAACGACCGGCAGCACGGCCTTTTTCGTTTCGCCGCTCAGGGCGGCGAGATCCTGGGCCAGCGCCGGCAGGGCAGCGAGCAGCAGCGCAACAGGAAGAAAGGTTTTCATGCGGACTCCAATCAAAATCAGAAAACACTAATGCTGCACTGCTTGCCTGCAACCTCAAACCGCCGTCAGCCATCCCCGGTGTTCCGGCAGCTCGCCACGCACGGCGGCGAAGTAGGCCTGTTGCAGCCGACGGGTCAGCGCCCCCGGCCGACCGCTGCCGATGCGCCGGCGATCGACTTCGACCACCGGCGTGATCTCGGCCGCCGTCCCGCACAGGAAGATTTCGTCGGCGCAATACAGCTCGTCGCGGGTCATGCGCTTGCTGCGCACGGCCAGTCCGAGATCGGCGGCCAGCGCGCAAACCGTGCGCCGGGTGATGCCGTCGAGCGCCGAGGTGGTTTCCGGCTGCAGCAATTCCCCGTCGCGCACGACGAAGATGTTCTCGCTGGAACCTTCGGCGACATAGCCCTCGGTGTCGAGCAGCAGCGCCTCGTCGTAGCCGTCGCGCCGCGCCTCGCGCACGGCGAGGATGGAATTCGAATAAGTCGAGATCGCCTTGGCCCGGCACATCTGGACGTTCGGATGATGCCGGGCGTAGGACGAGACGCGGACGCGAATGCCCTCGTCCAGCGCCTGGCCGCCGAGATAGGCGCCCCACGACCAGGCGGCGACCATGACATGCGTCGCCGCCCCGGCCGGATCGACGCCGAGCTTTTCGGCGCCGAGAAAGACCAGGGGCCGGATGTAGGCCCCGCTCAAACCGTTGCGACTGACCGCCTCGCGGCAGGCCTCGGCCAGCGTGGCGCGGTCGAAAGGCAGGTCGATGGCCAGGATATGGGCCGAATCCTCCAGCCGCCGCAAATGCTCGTCGAGCCGGAAGATGGCCGGGCCGTCGGCCGTTTCGTAAGCGCGCAGGCCTTCAAAACAGCCGTAGCCGTAATGCAGGGTATGGGTCAGCACGTGCACTTTGGCATCGCGCCAGGGCAGCCACTGGCCGTCGAGCCAGATGAAACCGTCGCGGTCTTGCATGATGTTCTCCTCGAAATCCTGAAATCGACCAAAAAAACGGTCGGCAGAGCGCGCCAGGGGGTGGGCGCGGCGGGGTCCGTGGTGGCCGGTGCCGGGTAGGCGGGCGTCAGGCGGAGGATGGCGGTGAGGAAAGAATGCCGACGGCTCGATGCGGTTTCAAACGAATTGACGAGCTGTCGAGTGAATTTAATTCATGCGCAATACTCGCCGTGGACCGACCACGCGCCGGCGGCACCAGAGTGCATCGAGCATCGCCTTGCCGGCCAGCGCGCAAAACCGGGTGGGTTCGCCGCGCTCGGCTCAGCGCGTTGCCGGGAAGGCGAAATCGCCGTCGGCGAAAGCCTCCGGCGCCAGCGGCAGGCAGCCCGGCGACCAAGTGGCGAGATAGGCGCGCAACTTCTTCGCCGCCCCCGCCTCGCGTTCGAGGCTAAGCGCCGGCACGGCGAAGGCTTCGGCGACCAGGCGGCCGTGCAGACTGGTCCCAATGTAGCCCTGACTGTCGGCGATCAGGGCGCAGATGTCCCAGACATCGAGCGATTCGAAGAGCTCCATCGGCAGCGCCGAACGCGCTGCCAGGCGGCGATAAGGTTCGAGCGCGTCGTGCCACGGCGCCGCCCCAGCCCGAAAGAGCACGACGGGCAGGCCGAGACGCTCGAGGCCGCGGGCAAACGCCGCCAGCGTCGCATCGTCGGCGCACTCGGCGGCAAACTGGACAGCAAGGTAGGGATCGCGGCGCTGGATCCTGCCCCGGATGCGCGCCCCGAACAGTTCGCCGATCCGGGTCACCGGGTCCGGCACCAGCGGGGCGTCGATCCCGGCGGCACGCAACAGCGCTTGCGTCGTCCGGTCACGCACGCTGACCCGCTCGGCCTCCGCCAACGCGGCCAAGACCTCGGCGCGAAAACCGGCATCGCGCTCACCCAGCCCGACGCCGCCGACCGCCCGGAACTCGACGATCGAGCCAGCGGGTAGTTCGTGGCGGGCCACCACATAAGGCGCCTGCCGACCCCAGCGCAGTTCCGGCTCATCCAGCATGTAAGCGGCCTGGACTGCATCGCAGTCTAGCAACTCCCCGCCTACGTGAATCAGGTTCAGCGGCGCCGTCAATGAATCGAGCGCTGCAACGCGCTGCCCGCCCCAACCCGCCAAATCCCGCCCGGCCAGCCCGGCAAACACCCCGTCACCCGCTCCGAGTTCGGCGGCAGCAACATGCCCGAGCAGGATGTCGCCAAAATTGTGGCGATCAAAGGCGCCGAAGAAAACAGTTGGAAGATTTACACCCCGCCTTGCGGCACCATGAGTTACAGCGAACGACAAAGCCTGGTCTCCATATCTTTCTGCGCCATGGCACTCGGCTTGGCAGGATACCGAGACCATCTTGGATTAGACAATGCAGACTGACGAATTGGCTATTTCACGCCGGTGGAAGCCACATGTCAAAATAGCCCATCGACATGACAAGAGTGCAATATGACTGTAATCGCTGCGTTCAACGTTCAGGGCTGCCCAATTGTCTTTGGTGATCTATTGACCACAGCAGAGACCGAACCTGGTGACCGAATAGTCGCGGTACCTGCACTTGGTGATGTTCGGGATTTTTTTGAAGGGTCAGGCTGGACTATTACAGGGTTGGCACAAAAGGTCGTGATCATTAGCCAATCCTGCGTTGTGGCCTGGGCTGGCTCATGGATAGCCGCCAAGCTTGTGATTTCTCAACTAAGGAAAATGTCATCGGATACGACCTTGACTGCTGATGGCATCCTCTCATTCCTTCAACAGCACCCTGACCTGCAGCAGCACCCCATTAGTCTGACAGGTTGGGTTCGAGAAGAGAGGGGACTAAAGCCTTTCTGGTATCAAGCAGAGGATGTATTTGATGGAGGCAAGCTCGGTATCGTCTCAACAGCCGGAAGTGGTGCTCATGCATTACGAGAGTTCGCGGAGATTGTCGGTCAGTCACCCTTTGCTACAACCGGGCAGGCTAACGCAGGAGAAATGGCGGTATCAACAGCGCTGTTCCTTGCGGGAGTTTTGCTCCGCGCTGAGTTGCATGGTGGCGATGCGGCACCGACGTTGCGTTGTATGTTTGGCGGCGGCTATGAAATAGCGTCTTATCTGAACGGCGAGTTTCGCAAGGTAGGCGATTTGACCTTTGTTGTGTGGGAAGCACAGGTCAACGATGAAGGAGTCAAAATAAGTTTGCCCCAATTGCTTCTCAAACAGCAGTATTTACACGACGTGTTACTGCTACGTAGTGCACGTGTCAAAGAGAACAGCGGACATCTTGAGGTCTTTGATGAGCAGTACCACGCCGTCTTACCGATGTATGAAGTAGGCAAGGAAATCTTGGCGGAGGACCTTTTGAATGTATCGCTCCAATCTCGACTTCTATGCCACTGTTTTCTTGTTCGTAGCGATGACGACGTAGCAATCTATACCCGGGTACAACAATGTGCACCAAGCAGTGAGCTAACAATGACCATGAAAGACGATTCAGGAAAGATCGTGCTGGGTTTCAATAATGCGTTTTTGCAAGAGGTTGGAAAAGAACTCATCAACAAGGGACACAACTCAAAAAAGTAGAAGCCAGCTTTATACCTCTCAGGCTCAGGTTATCGCGAACATCAGCTATCTGGGAGCTTATAGACCTTGACCCCTGTGCACTCACCGTTTCGAGGGTTCAAACGAATCGCTAGCCTCCCGGTCAAACGACACCGGCAGGCGCCTGGAGGTGGCAAACCACACGCCGATTTGCCTGCAACCGGCCAGCAAAGGAACGCAATGGCATCACGGCCAGAAGACTTGAGTGAAATCACCGCCAAGACCCTCGCCCACTACAACCTGCGGGCCGCGGAGTTTTGGGAAGGGACGCGCGACCACGATGTGAAGCAGAACATCGAGGCGCTGCTGCGCCACCTGCGCGGCGCGCCGCCGTGGCGCATACTAGATTTCGGCTGCGGCCCGGGGCGTGATCTGGCGGCATTCCGCGCCTTGGGGCACGAGGCGGTCGGCCTCGACGGCTCGCCGCCGCTGGTCGCCATGGCGCGCCAGCACAGCGGCTGCGCGGTCTGGGAGCAGGATTTCCTCGCCCTGCAGCTTCCCGCCGACCACTTCGACGGCATCTTCGCCAACGCCTCGCTATTCCATGTGCCGCGCCAGGCGCTGCCGCGCGTGTTGAGCGAATTGCATGCGGCGCTTCGCCCGGAGGGTGCCCTGTTCAGCTCGAATCCCCGGGGGAATAACGAGGAAGGCTGGAATCAAGGGCGGTACGGGGTCTTTCACGATCTCGCGGCATGGCGCCGGTTTCTCGAAACGGCCGGCTTTCTGGAGTTGGAGCACTACTATCGCCCCGCCGGCTTGCCGCTCGCGCAACAGCCCTGGCTGGCCAGTGTCTGGCGCAAGCGACCCGACTGAAACCTGTCCGGCTTCAGCCGCCGAACGCCTTCCGTATGGCGTCGAAGATCGACTTGAGCGGCGACACTTCGACGTCCAGGGTCTTGACCCCCTCTTCGCCCTTGAATTCATCGTAGACCCAGTCGCCATCGACGAAGGAGACGCCCGGCGGCGGCTTTCTTTCGCTGGGCGGCTTGCCAGACAAGGCCTGGCGCATGTAGTCGATCCAGATCGGCAGCGCCAGGGTCGCGCCGAATTCCCGGCCACCCAGCGATTTGGGCTGGTCGTGCCCCATCCACGAAACGGCCACGACGTTGCCGGCGTAGCCGGCAAACCAGCCATCGACCGCGTCGCTGGTGGTGCCGGTCTTGCCGGCTAGGTCGCTGCGTCCCAGGCGCTGGGTGGCCAGGGCGCCGGTGCCGCTTCTGACCACCTCGCGCAGCATGCTGTCGATGATGAAGGCGTTGCGGGGGTCGATGACCCGCTGCTCTTCCTGCCTGGCCGGCGGCGGTGGCGCCTCCCACAGCACGGTGCCGCGGGCGTCGGTGATCTTCTGGATCAGCCGGGGGGTGACCGTGTACCCGCCATTGGCGAACACCGCGTAGGCGCGGGCCATCTGCAGCGGGGTGACCGAGCCGCTACCCAGCGTCAGGGTCAGATTGGCCGGGT
>Ga0134124_10005178_pt1 | contig 10475 bp, 10 predicted proteins | sample KB304_FD_96880 | JGI IMG/M metagenome (GOLD analysis project Ga0134124, IMG submission 96880) | Terrestrial soil microbial communities without Nitrogen fertilizer from Kellogg Biological Station, Michigan, USA - KB3-0-4 | ecosystem: Environmental > Terrestrial > Soil > Unclassified ... | reverse complement strand
GTTAGACGCACTTCTGGTGTGGCAGTTGTTCCGTCAGGGGCATCGCTGCGTAGCCATGTGCGGAAGAGATAAGCGCTGAAAGCATCTAAGTGCCAAGCTCATCCCAAGATAATGTTTCCCGGACCGCAAGGTCCCTGAAGACCACGGGCAGACTACCCGTTTGATAGGCTAGAAGTGCAAGTGCCGCGAGGCATTCAGCTGACTAGTACTAATCGGTCGTGCGGCTTGATTGCTTTTTCTTTCTCCGTTAAATCATCACCTGGGAAACCAAGTCGGTGAACCACGGAAAAGAATAGCATTTTTCAACTCGCGAATTGTGGAAAAGCTCCACGCTTTCCCCTGTGTGTAGTTTTCAGAGAATCGCCGACTCCGCTTCGGACGATCTTTATAAAAAGTTTTTGCACGTCAAAATCGTGCGCAACAATTTGGTGGCAATACCGCAGTGGTCCGACCCGTTCCCATCCCGAACACGGCCGTCAAACACTGCATGGCCGATGGTAGTGGTCTTATAGATTCCGCGAGAGTAGGTAGCCGCCAGTCTTTCTAAAAACCCCGAGTGAACCTCGGGGTTTTTGCTTTTATCCCGCCGATGACGCAGAGGGACGCAGATTTTAAACCACCAAGACACGAAGGCACCAAGGAAAGGTCTCACGCCAAGACCGCAAAGGTCGCAAGGGAAAAACTTTTGACACGAATTACACGAATTTATTTGGGAGGGGCAGCGTGTCGCCGTCCTTGGTTGATCTGAAAAGTGATGGCGTTACGGTTGTGAATCGTGGATAAAGTAAATCCACGAGGTTCCCTTGTCGTTATTGCGTTGTAAAAAGATAATTTTTCTACCGAACGTCGTGTCAGCCATTACCGCTGTCCATTGTTGCGCAGATATAGGTAGTAGATCCTTCATGTCTGGGTGCGAAATAATTACGGGACGACTTTCGAGGATCGCTACGTTTGTCGATGAATTGTTTCCGCTTAAAACTTTTACGGCAACCACAGAAACCGTGTCTGTAGTGGATGTATTAATCGCTCCATAAACTCCTAAGCCTTGAGGGGTTGGTTTGGCAGATTCTATCTTAACGGCTTGGGCGATCGGATCAGATGGAGCGCAACTTGTTAGAATGACAACGGTGAAAAGGATGAAACCTGATAGTTTCATGAGGCCGGTCTACGTCAATGCTTGGAATTGGTCAAGAATGAATCCGGCTCGCAGCACACTCGCCCTACCAAAATCAAAATCTTCGTGTCTTGGTGGTTTAAATCTGTGTTTCATCTGTGTTGATCTGTGGCCTACAACCCGTTCAGGATATCCACCAACTGCCGCAACCGCCCGTAATCCCGGCGATTGAAATTAAATGCGATCCGCTTCAATTCCAGGTTGTCGTTGTCTTCCACTTCGTCCGGGGTTGCCTGGATGACCTCGATCTTCCCATCCACGATGATGTCCGAGAAATCTTTGTTCATCGCCGATAACGCCGTCGAGGTCGGCACGTGTTTCAATCGCATCACCAGGCGTTCTTTCACGAAGCGGGTCGATTGGAAGTTGCGATAAAACCGCGTGATCTCCTTGACCCCTTCTTCCGGACTGTCCGTGACGAAATACAAATGCAGGTCTTCCGGCGAAATTAATTGGTTCTTCAACAGTTGCTCGCGGATGTTGATGTCCCATGTCTTCCAATACGTGCCGCCTGGTTTGTCGATCAGCACCAGCGGCATTAATTGGCTTTTGCCGGTTTGCATCAACGTCAACGCCTCAAACCCTTCATCGAACGTGCCGAAACCACCCGGGAACAGCGCGATGGCGTCCGAGTGACGGATGAAAACCAATTTGCGCGTGAAGAAGTATTTGAACGTCATCAATTTTTTGTCTTCAGCGATCAAGGGATTGGCGCTTTGTTCCCAGGGCAGGCGGATGTTGACGCCGAAGCTGTTCTCCAGGCCGGCGCCTTCATGACCGGCCTGCATGATGCCGCTGCCGGCGCCGGTGATTACCATGAAGCCGGCTTCGACGACTTTCTTTCCGAACTCTACTGCCTGTTGATATTCCTGCCGGTCCGGTTGGGTGCGGGCGGATCCGAAGATCGTCACTTTCCGTTTGTCGGCGTAAGGCGCAAAGAGGCGAAACGCGTAGCGCAGTTCGCGCAAGGCCGTTTGGATGACTTTGACATCGCCGGAATCTTCGACGTCGGTCAGCAGTTTCAAGGCATTTTCAAGAATGTCGGCGACGGTGTTTTCGTTGTAGCCTCCGCCTTTGAGATCGATTAATTCGTGGATTTTTTTCCGTAGCTCGGGATTCCCTACCCGAGATTCACTCCGATGTCTCATTACGGCAAAGATAACTTGGGCGGCGACAAAAGCAAACCGGGAGGTAACCGCGGATTACGCGGATGGCGCGGATTTTAACCACCAAGACACCAAGGCGGAGGCAAAATTGTCTCGCGCGAGGACCGCGAAGAAGTGCGAAGGAAAAGACCTTTTGACACGGATTTCACGAATTAATTTCGGGAGGGACAAGGTGCCGCCGCCCTTTCAGTGTTAAAAATCTGCGACGATCTGTGAAATCTGTGTAAAAGCTTCCCCCTGCCAGATTTTAGTGGCTTTTGCGTGAGGCATCTTCTTGGTGTCTTGGTGGTTAAAATCTGTGTCGATCTGTGGCTAAAACGCGGTTTTTTGAAGATTGACTTACGTCCTCAAAAAGCTAGGATTTACGTTCATTTAATAACCGCGGGCAAAGACCCCCGCATGAGAAAGGAAGTGAGTTTGCATGACCGAAATTAGATTAAAAAAAGGCGAGCCCGTTGATCGCGCGTTACGCCGTTTGAAAAAGAAAGTCGACCGTGAAGGCACGCTTAAGGTCGTGCGTAATCACCGGCATTTCGAAAAGCCGAGCGAACGCCGACGCCGCAAGGAAAAAGCCGAGCGCTTTTCCGCGATGCTGTCCGCGCGCTATGCCGATTTATAACTCGAAATGAGTTGAAGTGTTGAAGCGTTGAAGCGATTGTCGCTTCAACGCTTTATTGTTTTACGATGTAACTCTTCAACGCTTCAACGAATCACGTTATTCATGTATTCCTTTTCGACCAGCTGGAATTCGCATCGCCACACGGATGGCCGGGCGATGTTGCGGGAGATCCGTGACCTGGGATTCGAATATGCCGAACTGAGTCACGGCATCCGGCTGGGTCTGGTGCCGGGCATCCTGGAGGCCGTCGGCGCCGGCGAGATCAAGATTTCCAGCCTGCACAATTTCTGTCCACTGCCGTTGGGAGTGAATCACGCATCGCCGAACCTGTATGAATTCTCGGACACCCGGGAAAGCCAGCGCGAGCTGGCGATCAAGTACACCCTTAAAACATTTGAGTTTGCGGAGCGGGTAAAGGCCCCGATTGTCGTGCTGCATCTGGGCAGCATTGAGATCAAGGATTACACGGGAAAATTGGGCGAGATGCTGGAACGCGGCGAACGAAACTCGCCGAAGTATGACAAACTGTGCACGGAAGTTTCCAAGGCGTTGGTCGCGAAAAAGGACAAATTTTTCCAGAACACGAAAGACACCCTCCGAACAGTCTTGCCCGAAGCCGAAAAGCGCGGGCTTAAACTGGGATGTGAGAACCGCCAGGCGTTGGAAGAGATACCGGTGGAAAGCGATTTCCAGTTCCTGTTCAAGGAGTTTTCCAGTTCCAATGTCTGCTATTGGCACGACACCGGCCATGCGCAAATCAAAGAGAACCTCGGGTTCATCCAGCACAAGGTTCATTTGGAATCGTTACGGGACCGGTTGTTGGGGTTCCACGTTCACGACGTGCAATTTCCCACGCGCGATCATATGGCTCCGGGCACCGGGACGGTGGATTTTATTGGTTTGAAATCCATTGTTAAGCCGCAGCACATCAAAGTATTCGAGTTTAGCCCGTCACTTAAAACCGAAGCGGTGAAGGCTGGCGTGGCGCATGTGAAGCTGGCTTGGGGCGCGGAATAATCGGTGGGAGTCGAGGTGGCGAGACTCTGATTAAACCGAAAAAGTTAGAGCCTCCTCACGTCGGTTGCTACGGGGATTTAAACGAACGCGTCAATCGTATATCGTATATCGCAAATGGCTGCCATGGCTCCAAAACAAATTGCCACAACGATCGTCCAGCGCCTGCAAGCCGCCGGTCATCAGGCTTTTTGGGTGGGCGGTTGCGTACGCGACTTTCTGCTCGGACGCGAGCCGCAGGACTTCGATATCGCCACGGACGCGAAACCGGACCAGGTTGAAAAACTCTTCAAACGCACCATCGCCGTCGGCAAAAAATTCGGCGTGATTGTCGTCGTGGAAGACGGGCAACAATTTCAGGTTGCCACCTTCCGGGCGGAAGCGGATTACCAGGATGGTCGCCGACCGGAGAAAGTTGTTTTTGCGGATGCCAAAGCGGATGCGGTGCGACGCGATTTTACGGTGAATGGACTTTTCTACGACCCGATTACGGAAGAAACGCACGATTGGGTTGGGGGTGAAAAGGATTTGAAGGCGCGGGTCATCCGGACGATCGGCGATCCGGCGGAACGGTTCGGGGAGGATCACCTGCGGTTGTTACGGGCAGTGCGGTTTGCGGTGCAATTGGATTTTGAAATTGAGCCAAAGACGTTTGCGGCGGTAAAGGCGATGGCTTCGAAGATCAAGCTGATCAGCGCGGAGCGGGTTAGGGATGAGCTGGTGAAGTTGTTTGCGGTACCTGAACGGGTTGGGGCGGGCAATCCTCAGCGCGTCACGGCCCCTGTACCCGAAGCTGGCGCGCAGCGGAGTGCGCGCCCTACCTGTGCAGGGCCGGCGCGCGGCCTGGTCCTGTTGCGCGAGAGCGGGTTGCTCAACTACGTGTTACCGGAGTTGGAAGCGACGATCACGTGCGATCAGTCGCCGGATCATCATCCGGAAGGGACGGTGTTCGAGCATGTCCGGTTGATGCTGGAAAAGATGGCCCAGCCTTCGCCGCAAGGCGGCTCCGGCGCGGCAAGGGTTGATGAGTCATTACCCTGGGCGGTATTGTTGCATGACATCGCGAAGCCGGTGACGGCAGAAAAAGACGCGAAGACGGGATCGATTCATTTTTACGGGCACGAAAAAATTGGCGCGGATATGGCGGGGAGGATGTTGGAACGGCTGCGGTTTCCGCGGAAGCAGATTGATGAGGTTGTCGCGGCTGTGCGATATCACATGCAGTTCAAGGATGTGAAACAGATGCGCAAGGCGACGTTGCGTCGGATGCTGTTGCGTGAGACGTTTCCGCTGGAATTGGAGCTGCATCGGCTGGATTGCCTGGGATCGCACGGGTCGCTGGAGTTCTATGATTTTTTGAAGGAGCAGGTGGCTGAACTGGAAAAAAAACCGGAGATTCGGCCGCCATTGTTGACCGGGAAGGATTTGATCGATCTGGGGATGAAACCCGGCCCGAGGATGGGTGAACTGTTGAATGAACTTCGGGACAAACAATTGGCGGAGGAGATCAAAACGGCGCCGGCGGCTAAGGCGTGGGCGCGGCAGGAGGTCCGAAGGCGGAAGGCCGAGGGCAGAAGTTGATCAGAGGTCCTCACCACCCGCTCGGTTGCCACATAACCATTAAAGAATTAAAGACGCGTGACAAAGCGCTGTTCGTCGCCGGGACGCGGGAAGATCAGGATTTTTTTCCCGTCGGGAAGCTTGGCCAATCCTACGGGCGTATCGGGAAAGAGCGCGAGGAGTTCCTGGTCGGTGAGCGCTTTGGCCTGCGCCTGCGCCGGAGACTTTGCAATTGAGGCCTGGACCTGTTCCGGTGGCCGTCCTGGCTGGACCGCAAACCATAAGACGGCAACCAACGCCGCGACGGCTGCCGTTTGCCCGGCAATGCGCCATTGGCGTCGACGGCGAAGGATTTTTGTGCCGGCTGCGAGGATGTCATCGCGTCGGCCTTCGCTCAACACATCATGGATCAAATCTGCTTTTTCACGTTTCATGGGACAAAAAATGGTTGATCGCCCGTTTTAATTTTCCGCGAACGCGTTCCAGGCGACTGGAAATGGCTTTGGGTGTGGAATCGAGTTTTGTGGCGATTTCTTTGTGGCTCAACCGGTCGAAGTAAAACCATTCGACGATTTGCTGATCGGTGGATTCCAGTGTGGCCATGGCCGCGTCGAGGCTTTCCTCGAGCATTGAGTCGACTTCGGCAACGGAGGCATGTTTGGATAATTCAGGTGCGCCGGCAGTAGCGTCCATTTTGGATTTCCGCGATAATTTGCCAAGATGTTGTCGAACCACTTGGGCCAGCCAATTCCAAAGATGGCGCTCACTTTCGACACGGCGAAGGTTTTTCGCGGCGGCGATAAAGGCGGATTGGACGGCGTCCTGTGCCGCAGTTTCATCGCCTCGACCGACGGCAAAAGCAAACCGGAGCAAACGCCGGTGATATTGTTCGTAAAGACGATGAAAAGCCGATTCATCGCCCCGCCCGATTGCAGCGGCGAGATGGCGCGCTTCGGCATCGGCCGGGTTGGTGGTGGGGCTGGATGCTTCCACGGTTCGGAGCGGTATGGATTCCCGCACGAGCATTGGGATGGAAGGGGTGGCGATCGTCATCCGTTCATAAGTTGCTTCATTTGGCCGCGGGTTTCAAATTGGTTGTTTTTGTATTGTCGATCATTTGCTTCGCCATGGCGTCTTTCACTGCATTGACTCTTGCATCGTCCTTCGCGCTGTCGGCTTCTTTTTTGGCGGTAGCGGCCTTTTGTTTCAGAGCGTTGAGAATGTCTTCGACGAAATTAATCTGCTCGACCGTGCCACTGACGATGAGCAATTGGGCGTCTTTATGAAATTGGAGCCCGGCCGACCCATGGTAAGTCATTTTCCAGACTTCGTTGACGGTTTGGATGATCTGTTCCATTGTCATGCCGCCGTTTTTTTCACTGCCGATCAAATCGCCGACATAATAGACGTGGCGCGTCATTTCCGGCTCGGGATCGGGGACGTTTTCGATGATGGGGTCAGACAATACTTTGAGCAATGCGACCTGGCGTTTGCCGTTCAGCTTGAGTTCCCAACGCAATGGCGCGCGGTCGTTCTCAAAAATGAGGTTCATAGCGTTAAACAGTTCGCTTGCGGTGACATTGTGAAGTTCTAACCTCATTTCGATGGTTGAAAGGTCGATGGGTTGGCTGCCGAGATGTTTCAAGCGCACAGGATCGTGTGTTCTGGGATCGATCTGCATCGGCTCGTTCCCGACGGGCAAATAGCCGGAGCCCCAATTTACGGGGGTGATGATGTCGAATTGATTGTGAAAACTCTCGCAGATATATCGGGTCACTTCGCTGAGCGGCAGACCCTCACGCCAGTTGATATTGGTCAGGACAATGTCCGGGTCTATCCATTTGGGATCTTTCCAGCCGACTTCTGTACTTTCCGGAATGGGCGGAGGCGAGGGTTTGCCGGCCGCCGGATCAATTCCCATAAACGATGCCGGTGTCGTACGGTTTTGGGCGCTCACAAGTTGGACGGCCAGGAGGACGGCGATGACCGTTGCGGTTCCGAAGATTTGAGGTTTCATAATCGATGTTTCGGTTGTCTTTTTCACCCTGCATTAGCCAAAATCGGTCTGGATGCCTCAAAAAATTTCATAAAAAATGGAGTTGGCGTGAGAACGGATCGCGGAATCGCGGATTCCGTTGTTTTCCAAGGTTTTTTGAAACTTTTGACCTGTTCCGGTTTTAGATGATAATCAAGTTATGCCGCAATTTTCTTATAAAGCGCGTCGTCGCAGTGGCGAGTTGGTCGAGGGCACTCTCGATGTGTTGGACCGTCCGACGGCGGTGAAACAGATCGAGCGGCTCGGGCTTTTCCCCATCGCGGTGGATGCCAGCAAGGGTGGCGGGCCAGGCGACAAACGTTCCGGGCCGAAGATGGAATGGGCGCGGTTTTTGCCGCAGCCTGTGCGCGAACATTTCCAGGAGAAACGCAAACCGAAGTTGCAGGAACTGGCCACCTTCACCCAACAGTTGGCCAACCTGCTCCAGGCCGGGATGCCGCTGTCCACGGCGTTGAACAGCATGACCTACCTGGAAACCAAGGGCATTCCGGGCGACGTCAGCCGGCAGCTCAAGCAGGAGGTGACGGAAGGCCGAAGCCTGTCGGATGCGATGGCCAAGCAGCCGCGGGTTTTTTCCGACCTGTACGTGAACATGGTCAAAGCCGGCGAACAGAGCGGTGCCCTCGTGGAAGTCTTGCGTCGCATGGCGGATCATTTCGAAAAGTTCGCGCAGGTACAGGCCAAGGTGACGTCGTCGCTGATCTACCCCGCGCTGGTCGTTTGCGTGGGCATTGCGATGATCGTGTTTTTCCTGACCGTAATGTTGCCGAAGTTCATGGGGTTATTTGGTGAGATGGGTTCGGCTCATTTGCCGACCATGACGGTGATCCTGATCAACGTCAGCACGGCGTTTAAAAAATTCTGGTGGCTGATGGGGTTGATGTTGATTACGGCGATCATTCTTTTCAAGCGGTACCAGTCGACGCCGGGCGGACGGCGGCGGATCGACCAGTTGAAGATGAAGCTGCCGATTTTCGGACGGGTCATCAGCATCAACCTGTACGGTCAGTTTGCCCGGACGTTGTGCACGCTTATGGAGAACGGCGTGCCGGTGTTGACGGCGCTGAAGATTACCGAACAGGTCATTCCGAATGTCGTGTTGAAGGAGGCCACGGCAAAAACGCGCGATGCGGTCACGGACGGCAAGTCCCTGGCGCAACCGCTGGCCGCCAGCAAGGTGTTTCCGCAGTTGATGATTGACCTTTTACGCATTGGCGAAGAAACCGGCAAGGTGTCCGAGGCCTTGGACAATGTGGCGACGACCTACGAAAACGAATTGAACATTGCCCTGCGCGTGATGATGAACCTGATTGAGCCAGCCCTGATCATCGGCATGGCGGTGCTGGTCGGCTTTTTGCTGGTGGCGATTTTGGGCGCGATGTTCCAGATGGTGTCCAACATCGGCAACTCGATGGGGGGACCGGGACATTGATGAAATTGTTGCGACAATCGCAAGGATTTACGCTGCTGGAACTGATGATGGTGGTAGCCATTATTGGGTTGGTGATGGCCATGGCTGTGCCCGCCATTCTCTCGGTCACGCATGAAGGACCGTTGCGAAAATCCGTAAATGACGTGATTGAAATCTGCAGCCGGACGCGTGCCCAGGCGATTCTCGGCGACCAGACCATGACGGTTACGTTCCATCCGCAGACGAAGGAAATCAGCACAACGGCCAGGGCCGACCCGGCGCAGTTGACGACGCGCATGGGCAATGCGCCGACGATTTCGACGACGTTGGATGCGAGTGTGGCGATTGCGATGTTGGACATCAACCTGGGTGACTACGGGGCATCCGACGAAGCGCGGGTTCGTTTTTTTCCGAACGGCACCAGCGATGAATTGACTATTGTCCTGGTCTCGGCGGGTGAATATCGGAAGATTTCGCTCGAACCGACGACGGCGCTGGCGAGCGTGGAGGTTATTAAATGAACAGAGTAAATCGTTCTGCCGCAGGCTTTTCCCTCTTGGAAGTCATGTTTGCCGTCACGGCATTTTGCATCGCAACCTTCGCCATTTTGGCGTTGGTATCGCAGACCATCGCCAGCGCCCGGCGCTTGCAACGGCCGTTAATTGATGCCGGTCTGGTGGCCGCCGAACTGTCCATCACCAATAAGCTCGTCGAAGGCACCTATGACGGCGACCTGAGCGCCTTGCTGGGCCAGGATTACCGGGGCTACACCTGGACCGAGGATGTTACGGAAGAGCAGACCAACAAGTTGTTCCACGTGGATGTTGCCATCCAACGGAATGAGGACCATTCGGTTGTATCGTCTGAACGATATCTGTTTTATCGGCCGGATTCGCCGGCGGGCACGCTGGATGGAGCGACGGGAGCACGATGAGAACGCGATTTCCAATTGCCGATTGCCGATTGCCGATTGAAAATCCGGTAATTGGTGACAACGTCTTCTCGCGCAAAGAGACGGCTCGCGCCACCCGTCACCCATCACCCGTCACCGCTTTTACCTTAATTGAAATCATGATTGCCATCACGATTTTCATGCTCGTATTGGCGGCAATTTACTCGACGTGGTTTATGATCGTGCGGGCGTCGCGGGTATCGCAGGACGCGGCCGCGCGGATTCAGCGGCAACGGATTGCGATCCGGACATTGGAGGATTCATTGACGGGAATCGAATCGTTCCAGGCATCGCTCCAGTATTATAGTTTCACGGTGGATAATGGCGACAAGCCGGCCCTGGCGTTCACGGCGCATGTGCCTGACGATTTTCCGCGAAGCGGCCGATTTGGTGATTTCAGCGTTCGACGCCTGCTCTTCACGGTGGAGTCGGTCAAGGATCCGGTGGAGTTGACCACGGAAAATGATTTGGTGCTGCGGCAATATTTGCTTTTGACGGGCATGGATGCCGATGAACAACAGAC
>Ga0134124_10005176_pt1 | contig 10481 bp, 6 predicted proteins | sample KB304_FD_96880 | JGI IMG/M metagenome (GOLD analysis project Ga0134124, IMG submission 96880) | Terrestrial soil microbial communities without Nitrogen fertilizer from Kellogg Biological Station, Michigan, USA - KB3-0-4 | ecosystem: Environmental > Terrestrial > Soil > Unclassified ... | reverse complement strand
GTTCGGGGTGGTGAAGGCGCGCTGTCCTGTGAAGGACACATCCGCATATCCCAGGTCATCGGCCATGATCCAGATGATGTTCGGCCTTTCCTCCCGGGCTTGGGCTGCGCGGGCCGAGTTCAGAAGTACCGCGCCCAGCCCGGCTGCAGCGCCTTGCTGCAGTACACGCCGCCGCGTCCAGGATTTACGATGGTCTTTTCTTGTCATGGTGCTATCCCAGGCACTGATCGCGGGGGATGGTGCGCACCTCTTCATGTGCTTGGCAACAAGGCGTACAGATCCTTATGGTTGCTGGTTATCACTCTATAGAATGGATAGCGCAAGGAGCAGGACCGTCAAAAAATTACTGGTAGCAATGTGCGCGGGCATGCTGTTCGCGCAGGCCGCCGCCGCGCAGCACAAAGATCCCTTGGCGCCCACAGGTCGCTGGACTGCCTATGCTCAGGGGCGGGCAGCAGTGCCGCCCATGGGATGGAATTCCTGGAACGCCTTCGCCAGCGCCATCGATGAAGCCAAGGTGATGGGCTCGGCGCAGCGCATCGTGGAAAGCGGCCTTGCAGGCAAAGGCTATCGATACATCAATCTGGATGATGGCTGGGCCGCGGGGCGACGCGCAGCAGATGGAAATCTGATGATCCGCGCGGACAAGTTCCCTTCCACGCTGCCACCCGCGCAGGGTACGCCGTCGTTCCGCCCGTTCACCGACAGACTGCACTCCATGGGCCTGAAGGCCGGCATCTATTCAGACATGGGCCGCAATACCTGTGCCCAGGCCTGGAGTGCAACGGACGATGATCTGCCCAGGGGCAGCATCGCGGAGCGCGAGGTGGGCCTGCACGATCACATCGAACAGGACATCGAGCTGTATTTCCGCGCCTGGGGTTTCGACTACATCAAGGTGGATGGCTGTGGGCTGCGCGATTTCGGCCCGGCCTCGGCAAAGGTGAAGGCCGGTGTGGCGCGGGCACTGACCCCCATCATGGACCTGGGCGCCATCACCCGCACGGATGTGGCCGCCGTCCAGGCGCTGTTCCGTCGCGTGGGCGCGGCGATCGAGCGCAGCAATCCCGATGGGGATTTCATCTATTCGCTGTGCATCTGGGGCGCGGCGAACGTGCGCGCCTGGGCGAAGGACGTGGGCAATACCTCGCGCACCAGTGACGATATCTCTCCGGCCTGGGGCAGGCTGCTGGTGAACTTCGACAGCGCCGTGCACCGGGCGCTCTATGCACATCCCGGCTCCTGGAACGACCCGGACATGCTCTACATAGGCGCTGGGGATTTCGATGCCGGGCACCTGATGGAAGCGCGATCCCATTTTGCACTCTGGGCCATGCTCAACGCGCCGCTGCTCATCGGCGCGGATCTGCGCAAGACCCCGGATGTGCTGATGGATATCCTGGGAAACGCTGAAATCATCGCGCTCGATCAGGACCCTGCGGGAAATCAGGCAACCGTTGCCTATGATTCGAACGATCTGCAGATCCTGGTGAAGACCCTGGCCAATGGCGACAAAGCGGTCGCGATCTTCAATCGCGGCTCCGGCGCGCAAGATGTTGTGCTGCAGGCCACGCAGCTGAAGTATCGATCCGACCGGCCCGTGGAGCTCACGGAGCTGTGGTCAGGGAAGCAGTCTGCGTTCACGAAGGAGCTGACGGTGCACGCCGCACCGCGCGAGACGCTCATTTTTCGCGCGCGTGGCGCACGCGTGCTGGCCGATGGGCTGTATCTTTCGGAACAGCCGGGCAGGGTGAATCCCGCCGTAGACGGTGTGACCCGCTCCATCGCGGACCCCACGATTTTTCGCACATCCGCAGGATGGAGTGGCACGCGCGGCGCTGGTGACCGGCCGCAATACGCAGGCTGGGGTGGCGCACGCGCAGACAGCGCACCATACGGACAGACGCTGCAGGTAGCCCACAAGACCTATGCCTCCGGCATCGGCATCCTGGTCAATTCACGTCTTGAAGTCCGCAATGAGGGCTATCAGCACTTCACGGCCAGAATCGGTGTGGATGACTCCGCGACAGACAAGAAGAGTACGGTGACCTTCACCGTGTACGGAGACGGTCGACAGCTCGCACAGAGCGCGCCGCTGAAGTGGGGCGACGAAGCCATGGCCCTGGAGGTCGATGTCTCGGGCGTGCGGCTGATCGAGCTCGTCACCCGTAGCAGAAGCACTGACAATGAGGCGCTGCCCGTGACGTGGGGTGATGCCGCACTGGTACGGCGCCAATAGTTATCGACTCACCTTCAGGGCGCCATCCAGTCTGATTGCAGCGCGGCGCGGAAGGCTGATTTCGACGCTGCGATCCTGATGTTTCACCACGCACCGCGAACCGTCCGACCCGCGGATGGTGGCTGATCGAAGCTTCCCTTCGCGCCACGAGAGATCCACCTCGAACCCGCCGCGGGCGCGCAGTCCGATCACCTCGCCGCTGGGCCAGGCCGCGGGCAATGCGGGCAGCAGCTGCAGCTCCCCGGTATGGGATTGCACAAGCATCTCCGCCATTCCGGCGACCGCGCCGAAATTGCCATCGATCTGAAAGGGTGGATGAGCATCGAAGAGATTGGGATAGATTCCTCCGGCCTCGCCTTGCGTCGGGCTGTCCGACCGGACGGGCGTCAGCGCCCTTCGAAGCAGCTGGAAGGCGTGGTCGCCGTCGAGCAATCGCGCCCAAAGATTGATCTTCCACGCGAGGCTCCAGCCTGTGCCATCGTCGCCGCGCAGCTCGAGGCTTTTTCTGGCCGCGGCGAACAGTGCCGGCGTGCCATGCGGGGTGATCTGGGCTGCCGGGAACAGGGCATAGAGATGCGAGACATGCCGGTGGTGCATTTCGGGCGCAGCGAGATCCCAGTCTTCCAGCCACTCCTGCAGCTGACCGGCGCTTCCTACCTGCGCTGGCGCGAGTCGTTTGCGGACCGCGGCAAGTCCGCCAATGAAATCCTGGTCGATGCCGAGGATCGACGCCGCATCGCTGCAGTGCTGGAACAGGTCGCGGAGGATCTGCGTATCCATCGATGGTCCGGCACACACCGCCACTCCACCGGGATGCACGTTCTCGGGCGACAGCGAAGGGCAGGTGATGAGCCACCCGCGCCTGGGATCTTCGACCAAGGTGTCGATGAAGAACAGCGCAGCGCCTTTCATCACCGGGTAGGCCCGCGCGAGGAAGGCGCGGTCTTGCGTGAACTCATAATGCATCCACAGATGCGTGCACAACCACGCGCCGCCTGTGGGCCAGAATCCCCACAAGGGCCCATCGATGGGCGAGGTCTGTCGCCACAGATCGGTGTTGTGATGACACACCCAGCCACGCGCGCCATATTGCACCCTGGCGGTCCGGCTGCCGTTCTCGACCAGCTCTTCGACCATGCGCAGCAGGGGCTCATGGCACTCGGAGAGGTTGGTGAGCTCCGCCGGCCAGTAGTTCATCTGCGTGTTGATGTTGACGGTGTACTTGGACTCCCACGGCGGAGTCATCGACTCGTTCCACAGTCCCTGCAGGTTGGCCGGCTGGGTGCCGGGACGAGAGCAGGAAATCAGCAGATATCGACCGAACTGGAAGTACAGCGCCGCCAACTGCGGATCTTCACCCAGCAGGAATCTTCCGGGGCGCTGATCGGTAGGCAGGCTCGCCGCGGCCGATGTTCCCAGGTTCAGTCTTACTCGATTGAACAGTCGCTGATGTTCACGCACATGAGCCGATCTGAGGGCGAAGAATGATTTGCTGCCGGCGAGCGCCAATTGCGAGCGCGTGATCTGCTCGGGATCGCCCGCGACGTCCTTGCTGCCGCGGTAGCTGGTCGCCGCAGCCACAAGGAGTGTGGCGGAGTCGGCCCCTTCGACCATGATCTGTCCATCGCGCGCGAAGCAGCGGCCACCCCTGGTCCGTACCAGCACGCGTGCCTGGAAACGCAGGGCTCCGGCAATGCCGAAGGCCGCGCCGTTGCGGCCATGCATCACCACGGTGTCCGAGCCTGGAGTGGAGACGTCAGCCTGCTGTGGAGTCGACATTCCAATGGTGCAGTGGATGCGCCGGGGACCGGTGCACTCCACGTGCATGACAATCACTTGATCCGCGACGCTGGAAAATACCTCGCGGCTGAAGCGGTCGTTGCCTACGGTGTACGAGACGGTTGCAATCGCGGTTTCGAGGTCCAGCTCGCGGCGGTAGTCGCTGGCCGCCTCGTGACCTGGAAACTCCACGCGCAGATCGCCCAGCGTCTCATACGGCATCTGCCGGATCGGGCGCGCCATCATGCGCGCGCCTATCAATTCGCTGGCTTCGCGATACCGGCCCGCAAAGATCAGGCGTCGAGCTTCGGGCAATGCCGCCAGTGCTTCCGGATTGCTGGCATCGTAGGGACCGCCTGCGTGCAGTGAGTCCTCGTTGAGCTGCAACCGCTCGCGGGTGATGCCGCCGAATACCATGGCCCCGAGTCGGCCATTTCCCACGGGCAGTGCTTCCACCCATGCGCCTGCAGGCTTTTGATACCAGAGGAGCAGTTCACGGGACGAAGTGGGCTGCTCGGCAGCCCTCGTTTGTGTCGCCTTCAGCGTGGCGGAGGTTGCCAGCAGACTGCCCGCCGACTTCAGGAATCGTCGCCGCGTGCCACCGGCCTTCATTCAGCGACAGTCACGGCATTCCCACCATGGTTCCCACAACCCTTGACTTCGATCTTCCCCCAACAGCAATCAAATTACTAATCGCACCGAATCGCTTGGCGTTGCGGTGGGGCGGCGCGCGGCTGCCGGGTCAGCCTGCACCTGTGCGGCGCGGTCCTCGGGAAAGGATGAAGGCGCCTGTGTCGGCAGCGCGGTGCAGGTCAGGGCCGCGGACGATGATGCAGTTGCGACCTGCGGCCTTGGCCTCATACAGCGCCTCATCTGCCATCTGTACCAGTCCGCTGGCCGTGCGGCCGATGACAGGCTCTGCCACGGCGACACCGATGCTCAACGTTACCGTCCTGGCCGCACTTGCAGCGCCATGCGCGATGTTCAGAGCGGCGACCTGCACGCACAGGTGTTCGGCCACCTCGCGTGCATGCTCCACAGTTACATCGTGGAGAATGACTGCAAACTCTTCGCCGCCGTAGCGGGCCGATAGATCCAGAGGCCTGCGTCCGGCTTCGGCAAGAACTCCTGCCACGCGACACAGCGCTTCATCGCCGGCCTGATGGCCGTAGAGATCGTTGTACTTCTTGAACTCGTCGACATCCACCATCAACACTGCCACGGTGCGTTCATCGCGCTGGGCCTGCATCCAGGTGCGCTGCAGCTGCTCATCGAAACTGCGGCGATTCTTGAGGCCGGTCAGAGGATCGCGTTCCAGCAACTCGCCGAGCAGATGGCCTTCCAGAAACAGTGTTCGCGCAATGATCTCCGCGCCACGAAATGCCACGGCGCCGAGGAATATGGCCAGCCCCATGGTGCCTATGTATTTGATCGCGGCGTCCGTCGGCAGTGCCCAGATGATCGCGCCTGCGGTGAATCCGATCACCAGCGAAACGCAGGTGGTCAATGCAGTGCGATACAGCAGGCCTGAGAATTCGAATGTGCCTGCGACCTGCAGCGCGAACAGCATCAGGACTTCATAGTGGCCCTGTGCCGCGGCCTGCGCCGAAAACGGCGCGCTCGACACCGCGATCAATGGAAAAGCGACCCGCGCAATCTTCAGATAGTGCGATTGGTAGTAGCGGCTCCACGGCAGCCAGGCGAGCAGCAGGGCCAGCGGCGCCACGACATAGTGAAGCAGGCTGACGGGATGCAGTGCACCATGCGTCCGGATTTGATTGACTGTGAACAGGATGGCCAGGGAGGCGGACAATATGCTCCAGGCCCTGGTTCGTGTGATCGCTCGTTCGAGATGCAGCCGTTGATAGGCTGATTCCAGCGCAGGCGCAAACCGCAGTCGCGAGACACCGGTCCGTAGTTCGTCCGCGTAGGGCGAATCAGGGAACTGTGAGAGCTCGACCGAGCGGCGGTGACTCATGGGGTGCTTGAACGGACGACCGGATACCGAATTATCGGTCCGCAGCGGCACTTCTTTAGTGAACCAGGTCCGCTTTACCGCGATTGGGCGGGCGCATGGCATCCCCTCGACCCGCGCTGAACGGGGACGTAAGAAATATTCCCTTCGAGATACTGCTCGTTGTGTGCTGACGCTGGGCGGCGACGCTACCAGACGTCCCTGGCTGCGCAAGAAAACCGCTGCTGTTGAGGATCAAAAGTGGACTACACGGGAATACTTCTCGATCTTACGGCCCTCCTGGCGACTGTATGGGCGCTCGACCGATTCTACTTTCGGCGGCGCCGGCAACGGCACGCCGCCGAGGCCGGCACGGTGCAGCGGGACCCGTGGGCGGTGGCTTGGGCGCGCTCATTGCTGCCCGTGCTGCTGCTGGTCGGCGTGGTCCGTACGGCAGTGGCGGAGCCATTTCGGATTCCCTCCGCGTCCATGATGCCGACGCTTGAAGCTGGCGATTTCATCCTGGTCAGCAAGTTCAGCTACGGAATCAGGCTGCCGCAGGTAGGCATGAAGATTCTCGATCTGGGTGCTCCGCAGCGCGGCGACATCGTGGTGTTCCGTCCGCCGTGGGCTGCCGGCGAGCACTGGATCAAGCGAGTGGTCGGCCTGCCCGGCGATCGCATCGTCGTCAACGGCGAGAAGGTCTGGATCAACGGTGAGTTGGTCGGCACCCAGCCGATGGGCCCGTATCGTGCGGATCACAGAGACCGCCAAAACGCCAACCTGTTGCGCAACAACGCGGTACTGCTGGAAGAGAACCTGGGCGGCGTCGGTCATCGCATGCTCGAAATGCCCGACATCAACAGCTCTCTGTTCGGCGCGCCCGACGTGCCGAACGCGCGTAATCCCGAGATCGTTCCGCCGGACTGCTATTTCGTCATGGGGGACAATCGCGACAACAGCGAGGACAGTCGCTATCACGGCTGCGTGCCGGATGATGCGCTGGATGGGAAGGCCAAGGTCATCTGGATGAGTCTCGCTTCGATCAGGCGCATCGGTACGGCCCTTCATTGAAGCGCTTTCAGTGGTGAGAACCGGGGTATAGGCGAGTCCGGCGGCTGCGCGCCTGCATCATGCTGGCTAGTTTATGCAAACGTTTGCGTATATGCTCCCTGAAACGAATAAGGAGGGGGTATGTCCAGATACGGAAAGTCGGCTGTGACGATCGCTGTTTCGTCATTGATGATCGGCGGCGCGCAGGCCCAGGCCGCAGATTCCGCGGAACTGGAAGAGGTATTGGTGACTGCCCAGAAGACCGGCAGTCAGTCCCTGCAGTCCGTGCCGCTGGCGATCCAGGCCTTCAACGGCGAGGAACTGAGGGAAAAGAACATCACCAGCATCGGCGATCTGGTGAGTGCCGTGCCTGGCGCCTTTGAAGGGCAGAGGCAGTCCGCCGCATCACGTTCCTACAACCTGCGCGGCGCTGGCGGCAGCAACGCCAATGGCGACTCGCCAATCGGCTACTACCTGGATGACGTCCCGTTCATCGTCACCAATTTCGGCATTGCGCCTCCAGTGCGGTTTCTGGATATCGATCGCGTGGAAGTGCTGCGTGGTCCGCAGGGCACGCTCTACGGTCAGGGATCTTCTGGCGGCGTGTTCATTTTCCGTACGCGCGATCCCAGTCTCACGGATTTTCAGTTCATCGGTGAGGCGGAACTCGGCACCACCAATGGCGCCGGTTCGGCCAACTACGGCATGGCGGCCGCGGCATCCATCCCCCTGGTGAAGGATCGCCTCGCGCTGCGCATCAGCGGTGGCCATTCTTACAACCCTGGGTGGGCAGATGCGTACTTCGGTCCGTATGACGGCACACCGGACGAGAAGGGCGTCAATGGAACCAAGAACGATGACGTGCGGGTCGTGGCCTTGTTCCGCCCGGCTGACAACATCAGTCTGCGCGGTCAGTACTGGCGTTTCCGTCCCCGGCAGCAGTTCACGGGATTCACGGCGTCAGTGGATCCTCCCTATTTCCAGAACACGGCAGGTCAGGACAGTTTTGCGAATGGCAACTTCGAGCTGTGGAGTCTTTCGGCCACCGTCGATTTCGACAACTTCACGCTGACCAGCGCCACCAGCAATCTGGAAGGCAGCTTCGGTATCAACATACCGCTGTCGCCCTCCGGGTTCTTCTCCAGTCAGTTCTTTCCGAAGATGTTCGCCGAAGAACTGCGCGCGAATTCCACCGGCTCAGGTCCCTGGCATTGGGTAGTTGGCGGCGCGTACCAGGACGGACAAGGTCCACAAGCCAACCAGCTGAAGTTGCCGACGGTCGCCATCAATGCGGACAACAACACGATAACGAAGAACTACGCATTCTTCGGCGAAATGAGCTACGACCTGATGGATGGCAAGGTGGTCCCGCTGGTCGGCCTGCGCCAGTATCACGACAAGCGCACGTTCGAGGACGCGACCAGCTCACTGCCTTCGACGAAGAACGTCACCACCTGGCGCGTGAACCTTTCATGGCTGCCCACGGACAACCTGACCACCTTCCTCACGGCCGCCACAGGATTTCGTGCCGGTATCGTGCAGTCGCAGGTGCAGGTGCAATCGCTGCAGCAGGCTGGTGTACCGGCCAGCGTGTCGCTGGATCCGGAGCGATCGAAGAACTACGAGGCTGGCTTGAAGTGGCGTTCCACTGATCGCGCGTTCACGGTTGGTCTGAATCTGTATCAGACCAAGTACAAGGACATGCAGACCAATACACCGGGTGCCATCGCCGGCGTGAATGGCTTTTCCAATTTCGGCGATGCCACTTCGAAGGGCCTCGACTATGAGCTCAGGTGGCGCACGCCGATCACGGGCTTCTCGCTGGGCGTGGTGGGTAATACCAACAAGGCCGAGTACGACCGCGTTGCTCCGGCAGTGCAGCAGGCGCTTCCGCTGTTCACCCCGGGCTCACGGCTCGTCAATTCCATCCAACACAACTATCGGTTCGACGCGAGTTTCACCGGTCATCTGTTCGCAGGGCTCGAGGGCTTCGGCAATGTGAGCTATGGCCGTGTCGGCAATCGTTTGCAGTCGAGCGGGCTGTATGCCGATGCTTACGCGCTGGTGAACGCCACGCTCGGCGTGCGCGCGGGACGTTACGAGGTTGCGGTGATTGGCGACAATCTGGCCGACCAGCGCGGGCCCACGTTCATCGGCACCACGGGTCCGAATTCGGGGCAAGGCCCCACGCCGCGGACGGTGAGTCTGAGATTCCGCGCGGACTTTCAGTAGCCGGAAACAGTTCCCCCGGGTTCCGGCGGTCGCGAAGCTGTTACAGGCGCGCCGCCGGGCCCACCCGCACTCTCAGCCGCTGCGATCAAGCCACGCGCAAAGCAGATCAATCCATTGGGCCGAGGGTGCGCCGGCTCGCCCGACACCGAACGCATGACCGCCTTCCTGCAGAAAGTGCGCTTCAACCGGGCGATGCGCCTCACGCATTGCGTTCATCATCCTCACGCTGTTTTCGACCGGAACGGCCTCATCATCGATGGCGTGACAGAGAAACAGCGGGGATGTTTCCGAATCGACGTGCAGCTCAGCTGAGCGCCGATCGATCTGTTCGATTGAAGGTTCATCTCCCAGCAACAAGCGTCGCGACAATTCATGAGTCAAAGGATCGCGCATGCTGATTACCGGGTAGATCAGGCCGGTGGCCCAGGGCCGGGCATCAAGCTCATCCGCGGTGTCGATCCTGGCATAGGCGCGTTCCATGTGACGTGTCGCCAGGGTTGCAGCCAGATGGCCCCCCGCGGAGAAACCCAACGCCGCGATTCGCCTCTCGTCCAGACCGTAGGTCCGGGCACGCATGCGAATCACGCGCATGGCACGCTGCGCATCTTGCAGCGGAACGTCTGACCGTGCGCCCCATCCCTCGCCAGGAAGGCGGTAAGTGAGCACGAAGACCGTATAACCACGCGCGGTCAGTCGCGGCGCAAGCTCAGCCCCCTCGTTGACCACCGATACGAACCAGTAGGCGCCACCCGGCATCACCAGGATTGCGCGACCATTGGGGCGGGCCGGCCGGAACACGCGCAGCTCCGGCATCGCAGTCGCCCGAACGTAGGCGGCGGGCCAGTTGGCGGGAGGCGGCTGAGGCGCGAACGAATCCGAGCCTGGTGGTTTGCCCGGCCAGATGGTCAGACGTGGCGCGCTGTTCCAGTTGGCCGGCACGGGAATCGCCGGCGGCGCTGGTGGTTCAGCAGAGCGGGCGAGTTTCTGGAGGCTGAGCAGCAGCGCTGCACTTCCGGCGAGCAATTGCCTGCGATCGATGGCTTGCATGTCACTTCCTGTGGGTGCGGTGACCCAGGTGCCGATCGAAGAAGCCCACGATCACGTCGAAGCAGTCGCGGGATTCTGGAACGTCGATGTTGTAGAAAAATCCGTGGAACATGCCCTCCCACACATGCAGTTCGGTATCCACACCAGCCTTCACCAGCAGACTGTGCGTGTAGCTGG
>Ga0134124_10005173_pt1 | contig 10484 bp, 8 predicted proteins | sample KB304_FD_96880 | JGI IMG/M metagenome (GOLD analysis project Ga0134124, IMG submission 96880) | Terrestrial soil microbial communities without Nitrogen fertilizer from Kellogg Biological Station, Michigan, USA - KB3-0-4 | ecosystem: Environmental > Terrestrial > Soil > Unclassified ... | reverse complement strand
TGGGCGTGCCGGTGGTGGCGCGTGGCGCGGGCACCGGCCTTTCCGGGGGCGCGCTGCCGCATCCGATGGGCGTGACGCTCTCGCTCGCGAAGTTCAACCGCATCCTGAAGGTGGACCCGGTCTCACGCACGGCCGTCGTGCAAAGCGGCGTGCGCAACCTCGCCATCAGCGAGGCGGCCGCCCCGCACGGGCTGTACTACGCGCCGGACCCGAGCAGCCAGATCGCCTGCACCATCGGCGGCAACGTGGCCGAGAACTCCGGCGGCGTGCACTGCCTGAAGTACGGCCTCACCGTGCACAACGTCCTCAGGGTGCGCGGCTTCACGGTCGACGGCGAGCCCTTCGTCTTCGGCGGCCACGCGCTCGACGCGCCGGGGCTCGACCTGCTCGCGGTCTTCATCGGCAGCGAAGGCATGCTCGGCGTGGTCACCGAAGTGACCGTCAAGCTCGTGCCCAAGCCGGCGCTCGCGCGCTGCATCATGGCCAGCTTCGACGACGTGCGGCATGCCGGCGAGGCCGTGGCCAACGTGATCGGCGAGGGGATCATCCCGGCGGGGCTGGAGATGATGGACAAGCCCATGACCGCCGCGGTCGAGGACTTCGTGCATGCGGGCTACGACCTGAAGGCGCAGGCCATCCTGCTGTGCGAGAGCGACGGCACGCCCGAGGAGGTGAACGAGGAGATCGGCCGCATGGTCGACGTCCTCGTCGGCTCGGGCGCCACGCGGGTGGAAGTCAGCCGCGACGAGGCGCAGCGCATCCGCTTCTGGAGCGGGCGCAAGAACGCCTTCCCCGCGAGCGGGCGCATCAGCCCCGACTACATGTGCATGGACTCCACCATCCCGCGCAAGAAGCTCGCCGACATCCTGCTGGCCATCGCCGACATGGAAGAGAAGTACGGCCTGCGCTGCGCGAACGTCTTCCACGCGGGCGACGGCAACCTGCACCCGCTGATCCTCTTCGACGCGAACGACCCCGACCAGCTGCACCGCGCCGAGCTCTTCGGCGCGGACATCCTGGAGACCAGCGTGCGCCTGGGCGGCACGGTGACGGGCGAGCACGGCGTGGGCGTGGAGAAGCTCAACTCGATGTGCGTGCAGTTCACGCCCGCGGAGCGCGAGCAGATGCTGGGCGTGAAGCACGCCTTCGACCCCGCTGGCCTCCTGAACCCCGGCAAGGTGATCCCGACCCTGCACGGCTGCGCCGAGTACGGAAAGATGCACGTGCGCAAGGGCCTGCTGCCTTTCCCCGACCTGCCCCGCTTCTAGATGATGGAAACGCTCGCCACCGCTGAGTCCCCCGCCACCCTTGCAGACGACCCCGCGCTGCAGCGCATCGTCGATCGCGTGCGTGCCGCGAGCGCGGCCGGCACGCCGCTGTGCCTGCGCGGAGGCGACACCAAGTCCTTCTATGGCGAGGTGCCCAAGGGCGATCCGCTCGATCTCGGCGAGCTTCGCGGCATCTCCAGCTACGAGCCCACCGAGCTCGTCGTCACCGCGCGCGCGGGCACGCCGCTGTCCGAGCTGGAGGCGGCGCTCGCGCAGTGCGGCCAGTGCCTCGCCTTCGAGCCGCCGCGATTCGCCAGCGGTGGCACGGTGGGCGGCATGGTGGCCGCGGGACTGAGCGGCCCGGCGCGCGCGAACGCCGGCGCGGTGCGCGACTTCGTGCTTGGCGCGTCTCTCGTCAACGGGCAGGGCGAAGTGCTCAGCTTCGGCGGGCAGGTGATGAAGAACGTAGCGGGCTATGACGTGTCGCGCCTGCTCGCGGGCTCGATGGGCGTGCTGGGCGTGATCGCCGAGGTGTCGCTGAAGGTGCTGCCGCGCGCCGCGGCCACGGCCACCGTGCGCTTCGAGCTCGACGAGGCCGGCGCGCTCGACAGGCTCAACGCCTGGGGCGCCCAGCCCCTGCCGGTGAGCGCGAGCGCATGGTGGGACGGCATGCTGGTGCTGCGCCTGTCGGGCGCGCGCGCGGCAGTGGACGCGGCGCTGCACAAGCTGGGCGGCGAGCGGGTGAGCGAGGATCTCGCAGCCGACTTCTGGCGCGGTCTGCGCGACCAGGACGACGAGTTCTTCGACAAGGCTCGCGCGGCGGTGCGCTCCGCCTCGGGCGCCGCGCTGTGGCGCCTGTCGCTGCCGCAGGTGGCGCCGGTGGTGTCGCTGCCGGGCGAGCAGCTCATCGAGTGGGGCGGCGCGCAGCGCTGGTGGTGTACCGCGGCGCCCGCCGCGTTAGTTCGCGAGGTCGCGCGCAAGGCCGGAGGACACGCCACGCTCTTCCTTGCGGGAGAGGAGCGCGCGCAGGTGTTCGAGCCGCTCGCGCCGGCGCTCGCGCGCATCCACCGCGAACTCAAGCGCGCCTTCGATCCGCAAGGGGTGTTCAACCCCGGACGGCTGTACCCCGATTTCTGACAAGCGCATGCAGACCCATCTCGCTCCCGAATTCATCGACACGCCCGACGGCAAGGCCGCCGAGGCGATCCTTCGCAAGTGCGTGCACTGCGGCTTCTGCACCGCCACCTGTCCCACCTACCAGCTCCTGGGCGACGAGCTCGACGGCCCGCGCGGGCGCATCTATCTCATCAAGCAGGTCCTCGAGGGCGAGACGCCCACGCGCAAGACCCAGCTGCACCTCGACCGCTGCCTCACCTGCCGCAATTGCGAGAGCACCTGCCCCTCGGGCGTGCAGTACGGCGCGCTGGTGGACATCGGGCGGCGCGTGGTGGAGGAGCGCGTGCAGCGGCCCACGGGCGAGCGCGCGCAGCGCTGGGCGCTGCGCGAAGGCATGACCTCTGCGCTCTTCGCGCCGGCGCTGAAGCTGGGCCAGGCGCTGCGTCCGCTCGTGCCCGCGACGCTGCGCGCGAAGGTCCCGCCGAAGGCGGGGCAGGGCGCGCACCGCTGGCCCACGCGCACGCACTCGCGGCGCGTGCTGATGCTCATGGGCTGCGTGCAGCCCGCGCTCGCACCGAACATCAACAGCGCCACCGCGCGCGTGCTCGATGCCGCGGGCATCCAGAGCGTCGTCGTCGACGAGGCGGGCTGCTGCGGCGCGGTGCGCGAGCACCTGTGCGACCACCACGGCGCGCTCGCCGACATGCGCCGCAACGTCGATGCCTGGTGGCCGCTGGTGTCCAAGGGCGAGGTGGAGGCCATCGTCGTGAACGCCTCGGGCTGCGGCGTGACGATCAAGGACTACGGCCGCCACCTCGCAGGCGACCCCGAATACGCCGAGCGCGCGCAGCGCATCAGCGCCGTGGCGCGCGACCTGTGCGAGCTGCTTCCCGAACTGGCCAGCGCCCTGAAGACCCGCGTGAAGGCCAGCGGCACGCTTGCCTACCACCCGCCCTGCACCCTGCAGCACGGGCAGCAGCTTCGCGGTCACGTCGAGTCGGGCCTGCGCGAGCTGGGCTTCGATGTGCAGCTTGCGGCGAACGAGAGCCACCTGTGCTGCGGCTCGGCCGGCACCTACTCGGTGCTGCAGGCCGAGCTCGCCTACCAGCTGCGCGACCGCAAGCTCGAGAACCTGGAGCCGCTGGGCGCCCAAGCCATCGTCTCGGGCAACGTGGGCTGCATCCAGCACCTGCAAAGCGGCACGTCGACGCCGGTGCGGCACTGGATCGAGGTGCTGGACGAAGCGTTGCTTTGATCGTTGCCGGTGCGCTGGGCCGCCTCCGGCCCGGCGACATCCCCTCGGGGGGATCGGCTCAGGCACTCCTGAGACGAGGGGCCGTCTCGGAACGCTGCGTCTTGTCCTACAGGCCTGCGGCCCCGTGGCCGACAGACCCGCGGCCCGCGGCTCGCGAAGGTGAAGGCAATGGCCCTCGTCGGGCCAGGAGCCGCACATGCCTCAGTCACATCGCGCGCCGGTGCTGCACGCGCACACCGACCCGCCCACGCCCCCCACCGCGCCGCCCAAACCCTCGCCGCCGATCGAAGTGCCGCCGGGGCCCGATCTGCCTCCGCCCGGAATCGACGATCCGCCCCCGCCCGACAACCCCGTGCCGGTGCATGAACCCCCTGTCATGCCGACGCCAATGATGTAAAGCTTCGGGCCTTCGACCGCTGCCACGCGAAGACCCGATGCCGCTGCAACTCCTTCCGGCCTGGCACGACAGCGCCTGGCCCGCGCTGCTCACTACGGCGGTGACGGCGCTCGCGCTGGCGCTGATGTTCACGTGGGTCGGCGAGCAGGTGCTGATGCGCGTGTCGGGCCGGCTGCCGATCGGTGGCGAGGTGGTGCGCCACATCCGCCGCCCGATGTGGTTCATGGTCCCGCTGCTCGTGCTGCACGGGGTGTGGAACTTCGGCGACGAGGACCTGCTGCTGATTCGCACGGTGCGCCAGACGAACCTGGTGCTGCTGCTCGCCTGCGCCACCTGGGGCGCGATGCGGGCGATCCGCGGCGTGGCCGAAGGCGTGCTGAGCCGCTACCCGGTGGATGTGGTCGCCAACCTAGGCGCGCGGCGCATCCACACCCAGTTGCGCATGCTCTCGCGAGTGGCGCAGTGGACGACCTTCCTCGTGGGCCTCGCGCTCATCCTCGTGAGCTTTCCCGCGGCGCGGCAGGTGGGCACGAGCCTGCTCGCATCGGCCGGCGTGGCGGGGCTCGCGGCGGGCATCGCCGCGCGACCGGTCATCGGCAATCTCATCGCGGGGCTGCAGATCGCGTTCGCGCAACCCATCCGGCTGGACGACGTGCTCATCGTCCAGGGCGAATGGGGACGGGTGGAGGAGATCACCTCGTCGTACGTCGTGATGAAGCTGTGGGACGAGCGCCGCCTCATCGTGCCGCTGCAATGGATGATCGAGAACCCGTTCCAGAACTGGACGCGCAACCGGGCCGACATCCTCGGCAGCGTCTTCGTCTGGGTCGACTACCGAATGCCGCTGGAGCCGGTGCGCGAGGCGGCGCGCAAGGCCTGCGAGGCCTCGCCGCTGTGGGATGGGCGCGTGTGCGTGGTGCAGACCGTGGATGCCACCGACCGCGCGGTGCAGATCCGCATCCTCGTGAGCTCGGGAGATTCGGCGAGGAACTTCGACTTGCGCGTGGCGGTGCGCGAGGCGCTCATCCGCATGTTGCAGCGCGACTATCCGGACTGCCTTCCCCGCGTGCGTGCAGAGATTGACGGCCCCTCGTCTCAGGAGTACCTGAGCCGATCCCCCAAGGGGATGGCGCCCGGGCCTTGGGGCGGCCCTGCGGACGGGCGCTAACTTTCCCCTCGCCCGCCAGAGCGTGCTGACTGACCGCCCCTCGTCTCAGGAGTGCCTGAGCCGATCCCCCAAGGGGACGGCGCCCGGGCCTTGGGGCGGCCCTGCGGACGGGCGCTAGCTTTCCCCTCGCCCGCCAGAGCGTGCTGACTCGGACAGGAGCGGTGAGCGAGGCTGCCCCATCCACGAAGCAACCTCCCGCGCCTGCGCCGCATCGATATGCAGCCCGAGCTTCGAGCGACGCCACAGCACGTCCTCGCTCGTGCGCGCCCATTCCTCGCGCACGAGGTATTCGAGCTCGGCCTCGTGCAGGCCCGGGGCGACCTGCGCGCCGAGATCGCCCGCGTCGCGCGCATCGGCCAGCACGCGCTCCATGCGTGTGCCGTAGGAGCGGGCGTATCGCTGAAGCAGTCCTGCATCGAGCCATGGCCAGCGGCGCGCCGCTGCGGCGAGGAAACGTGCGAAGTCCTCGTCCGGCCGCGAGGGCGAGGCGGCCCATTCGCGCAGGTCGCCGCCGGGCAGCGAGGCCGTGCGCGTCCAGGCCGCGCGGCGCTCGCCCAGGCGCGCGGAGATCTCGTCCGCCGCTTCCTCCGAGAGCCGTCGATAGGTCGTGATCTTTCCGCCCCAGACGTTGAGCAGCGGCGCCCCCTCGACCTCGCGCAATTGCAGCGCGTAGTCGCGCGTGACGGCGCTGGCCGCGCTGCCGGGCTCGTCCTCGATGAGGGGGCGCACGCCGCTGTAGGTCCAGCGCACGTCGTGCGGGCGCACCGGCTCGCGCAGCCATCGGCTGGCCTGTTGGCACAGGTAGTCGATCTCGCCGGGCTCGATGCGCACGCCGCGCGCGTCGCCGGTGAATTCGAGCTCGGTCGTGCCGATGAGGGTGAACTCGCGCTCGTAGGGCAGCGCGAAGATCACGCGGCCGTCGAGGTTCTGGAACAGATAGCCGTGGTCATGCGAGAAGCGGCGTGGCACGACGATGTGGCTGCCCTTCACGAGCCGCAGGGGACGCGAGTGCAACGGCGCTCCATGCGCGTCGCGCACGCAGTCGCCGAGCCAGCTGTCGGCCCAGGGGCCCGTTGCGTTCACGAGCGCTCGCGCGCGCACCTCGCGCTGCGCGCCGCCGGCCTCGCGCAGCCGCGCGACCCAGCCCTGCGCATGCGCGCTCGCCTGCACGCACTCGGTGCGCGTGAGCACCGTGGCGCCGCGCTCCTTCGCATCGATGGCATTGAGCACGACGAGACGTGCATCGTCGACCCAGCCGTCGCTGTAGACGAAGGCGTGGGTGAGTCCCGCAGCGAGCGCGGCGCCGAGTTCGTCGCCGCGAAGATCGATGGACTGCGTGGGCGGCAGGATGCCGCGCGGCGCGAGGTGGTCGTAGAGGAAGAGCCCCGCGCGCACGAGCCACGCGGGCCGCGCCCCCGGCGCCAGCGGCACCACGAAGCGCATCGCCCGCATGATGTGCGGCGCGCTGCGCAGCAGCACCTCGCGCTCCTGCAGGGCGTGGCGCACGAGGCGGAACTCGCGGTGCTCCAGATAGCGCAGGCCGCCGTGCACGAGCTTGGTCGAGGCCGAGGAGGTGTGCGCGGCAAGGTCGTCTCGCTCGCACAGCAGCACCCGATGGCCGCGACCGGCCAGGTCTCGCGCAATGCCGCTGCCGTTCACGCCGCCACCCACGACGAGGACGTCGCAGTCGCCGGGTTCCTTGACCAGTGATTCGTTCGACACAAGCGTCTGCCTTGGCGGGGGAATGGCCCGAGTCTTGCAGCAGCGCCGCCGCGCGCGTGCTGGGGCGAGCCCCCGGTGTTCGATCGCCGCCTGCCGCGCTACGCTCGCCGGGCCATGACCGCCACACCCTCGTACCTGCTGGCCCTGGACCAGGGCACCTCCAGCTCGCGCAGCATCGTGTTCGACCGCGACGGACACATCGTCGCGCTCGCCCAGCGCGAGTTCCGGCAGATCTACCCGCGCCCGGGCTGGGTCGAGCATGACCCGAAGGAAATCTGGGAATCGCAGCTGGCCACCGCGCGCGAAGCGCTGGCGAAGGCGCGACTCTCGGGCGCCGAGGTGCCGGTGCGCTCGATCGGCATCACCAACCAGCGCGAGACCACGCTCGTGTGGCGGCGCGATACCGGCGAGCCCATCCACAACGCGATCGTGTGGCAGGACCGGCGCACCGAGCCGCTGTGCGAGGCGCTGCGCGCGCAGGGTTTGTCCGACCTGGTGCAGCGCAGGACCGGGCTCGTCATCGACCCCTACTTCTCCGCGACCAAGCTCAAGTGGCTGCTCGACCACGTGAGCGGCGCGCGCGAGGCGGCGCAGCGAGGCGAGCTCGCCTTCGGCACGGTGGACAGCTGGCTCGTGTGGCAGCTCACGCAGGGCCGGGTGCATGCCACCGACGTGACCAACGCCGCGCGCACCATGCTCTTCGACGTGCATCGCAATGCCTGGGACGACGAGCTGCTCGCCGCACTCGACATCCCGCGCGAGCTGCTGCCGCAGGTCCATGCGTCCTCGCACGTGTACGCGCACACGCAGGCCGCGCTGCTGGGCGAGGCGCTGCCCATCGGCGGCATCGCCGGCGACCAGCAGAGCGCGCTCTTCGGGCAGGCCTGCAACCGCGCGGGGCTGGCGAAGAACACCTACGGCACCGGCTGCTTCATGCTGATGCACACCGGCGAGCGCTTCCTGCGCTCCACCAACGGGCTCATCACCACGTCTGCGGCGCAGCGCGAGGGCGAGTCGCCGAGCTTCGCGCTCGAAGGCAGCGTCTTCATCGGTGGGGCGGTGGTGCAGTGGCTGCGCGACGGACTGGGTGCCATCCAGGCCTCAGGGCAGGTGCAGGCGCTGGCGCAGAGCGTGCCGGACGCGGGCGGCGTGATGTTCGTGCCGGCCTTCACGGGACTCGGTGCGCCCTACTGGAAGCCGAATGCCACCGGTGCCATCGTCGGCCTCACGCGCGGCAGCACGGTGGCCCACATCGCGCGCGCGGCGCTCGAAAGCATTGCCTTCCAGAGTGCGGCCCTGCTGCAGGCGATGAGCCGCGACGCGGTGGCCGCGGGCGCCGCGCCGATCAGCGAGCTGCGCGTGGATGGCGGGGCCAGCGTGAACGACCTCCTGATGCAGTTCCAGGCCGACCTGCTGGGCGTGCCGGTGGTGCGGCCCCAGGTGGCGGAGACGACTGCGCTCGGCGCGGCCTGGCTCGCGGGCCTGAGCTGCGGCGTCTATGAAAGCGCAACCGAGCTCGAGGCACAGTGGCGCGCGGGCCGGCGCTTCAATCCGACCCTGCCGCCGCAGCGCGCGGCCGAGTTGATGAAGCGCTGGGAGCACGCAGTGCGCCAGACCACGCTGGAATGACCCACAGAACGAATCAACGGAAGGGATCCCGACATGCACACCAGGCCCGTGCTCGATGACAGCCACATCCACCCGAGCGTGCAGGGGCGCATCCGCAACCAGAAGGCGCATCTCGTGGACGAGGTGCAGCGGGCGCTGCACGAGCACACCGTCCTCGTCGTCGGGATGTCGATGAACCCGTTCCCGCGCAAGGCCTGCCGCGCGCTCGACGAAGCCGGCATCGGCTACCACTATCTGCAGTACGGCAGCTACCTGAGCGCCTGGCGCGAGCGCCTCGCGCTCAAGCTGTGGACCGGCTGGTCCACCTTTCCGATGGTGTTCGTGAAGGGCGTGCTTGTCGGCGGTGCGCAGGACGTTCAGCGCCTGATCGACAGCGGCGAGCTCAAGCGCATGCTCGGCTAGGCAAGCCCTCGCCTCAGGCACCTCTGAGACGAGCGGCATACTTTCCGCATGCCTGCCTCCCATTTGTTGCTCGCCCTGGCCGTCATCCTCGTCTGGGGCTCGAACTTCGTGGTCATCAAGCTCGGACTGGCGGAACTACCTCCCTTTCTCTTCGCCACCCTGCGCTTTGCGGTTTCCGCGTTTCCGTTCCTGCTTTTCATCAAGCGGCCCGCGGTGCCGCTGCGCAAGCTCGCGGCCTTCGGCGTGCTGCTCGGCGCGGGTCAGTTCGGGCTGCTGTTCTACGCAATGCGCTCGGACATCTCGCCCGGCCTCGCCTCGCTCGTGATCCAGATGCAGGTGTTCTTCACGATCGGCCTGTCGATGGCGATGCATCGCGAGCGGCTCATGCCGGCGCAGGCACTGGCGCTGGCGCTGGCGGTGCTGGGCATGCTTGTCATCGCCTCGCATGTGCAGGCCGCTGTGGTCACTGCATTCGGCCTGGCGCTGATCCTCGCGGCCGCGGCCGCGTGGGCGGGCGCGAACCTCGTGGCGAAGTCGGTGGGTCGGGTGAACATGCTCGGCTTCATGGTGTGGTCGAGCGTGTTCGCGGTGCCGCCGCTGCTCGCGCTGAGCGTGGCACTCGAAGGGCCGCAGCTCATTGCGGCCTCGCTGCGCAGCGCCGATGTCGTCGGCTGGAGCGCGGTGGCCTGGCAGGCCGTGGGCAATACGCTCTTCGGCTACGGCGCCTGGAACTGGCTGCTGGCGCGCCATCCGGCGGCCACCGTCACGCCCATGGCGCTGCTCGTGCCGGTGGTCGGCTTCGCCTCCGCGGCGCTGTGGCTGTCGGAATCGATGCCGCTGTGGAAGCTCCTGGCCGCAAGCCTCGTGATGGCCGGGCTTGCATTGAACGTGTGGGCGAGCCGCGCCGCGGTGCGAGCTTCGGTGAGCCGCGCCTCCACCTGAATTCCTTTCACGACCCGACAGGGTCCGCGCACCCGATGAAGCCTTCCCCGATGCAGCTCCACTACTACCCCGGCAACGCCAGCATGGCGCCGCACATCGTGCTCGAAGAGCTCGGCGTGCCGTATCGGCTCAAGCTCGTCGACCGCACGGTGAACGCGCACAAGTCGCCCGACTACCTCAAGCTCAATCCGAACGGACTGATCCCGGTGCTGGTGGACGGCGAGCTGGTGCTTTACGAGTCGGCGGCGATCTGCCTGCACCTCGTGGACACGCATGCGCAGGCCGGTCTTGCGCCCGAGGCTGGGACGCCCGAGCGCGCGCATTTCTACAAGTGGCTGGTGTGGCTCACCAACACGGTGCAAAGCGCGCTCCTCAACTACTTCTATCCGGAGCGCTGGGTGGATGCGGGCAACGAGGCGGGCGCCGCGCAGGTGAAGGCGCATGCCTGCGCGCGCGTGGGGCAACTGCTGGACCAGCTCGACGCCGAACTCGCCCGCCACGGCGGCCCGTGGCTCTTGGGCGAGCGCTACAGCGCGGTCGATGCGTACGCGCTGATGCTGTGCCGCTGGACGCGCGCCTTCGAGC
>Ga0134124_10005171_pt1 | contig 10487 bp, 8 predicted proteins | sample KB304_FD_96880 | JGI IMG/M metagenome (GOLD analysis project Ga0134124, IMG submission 96880) | Terrestrial soil microbial communities without Nitrogen fertilizer from Kellogg Biological Station, Michigan, USA - KB3-0-4 | ecosystem: Environmental > Terrestrial > Soil > Unclassified ... | reverse complement strand
GTTTGCCGCCGATCGAGGCGTAAAGTTCGTCGATGGTCACCAGAAGCCTCACGCTGACGGCCTTGGCGCGGCTTCCTCTGGTCAAAGCCGGCGACGATCTTGGTGCGCTGCTGATCGAAGCGCTGCGTGCCGACAACATCGCTCCACGCGACAAAGATGTGCTCGTCGTGGCGCAGAAGATCGTGTCGAAAGCTGAAGGCCGTATCGTCGATCTCACCACGGTCGTTCCGTCGGCGCGCGCGGTCGCGCTCGCGGCTGAGGTGAACAAGGATGCGCGGCTGGTCGAGGTCATCCTGTCCGAATCCGACGAAATCATCCGCCACCGCCGCGATGTGTTGATCGTCGCGCACCGGCTCGGCTTCATCATGGCGAATGCCGGAGTCGACCAGTCGAACGTCGCCGGCGAAGACAGCAATCAGGCGCTGCTGCTGCCGCGCGATCCCGACGCAAGTGCGGCCGCCTTGAAAGCGCGATTGGATCGTGAATTTGGTGTCGACCTCGGAGTCATCATCAACGATAGTTTTGGCCGCCCGTGGCGCATGGGCGTGGTCGGCATCGCGCTGGGGGCTGCGGGCCTGCCGGCCATGCACAATATGGTGGGCGTGCCGGACCTCTTTGGCCGTAAGATGCGGGTCACCGAGATCGCGGTCGCCGATGAGATTGCCGCAGCGGCATCGCTGTTGATGGGGCAGGGCGCGGAAGGTCAGCCCGCGGTACACTTGCGTGGGCTCGACTGGACGGCGGCGGCGGCGCCTGCTTCGACGTTGATCCGGCCGAAAGAGTTGGATTTGTTCCGATGAAGGAACCGGCACCTCAGGTTCTTGCGCTGTGCGGCGGCATTGGCGGCGCCAAGCTGGCGCTCGGCCTTGATCGCCTGCTCGGGCCGGAGCTTGCGGTCGCCGTGAACACGGGCGACGACTTCGAACACCTTGGCCTCGCCATTTCGCCCGATCTCGACACGGTACTTTACACACTGGGTGGCCTGGCCGATCCCGAGCGCGGCTGGGGCCGCGCCGGCGAGACCTGGCAGTTCATGACCGCGCTCAAGCAGCTCGGCGGCGAGGACTGGTTCCAGCTCGGCGACCTTGATCTCGCGCTGCATGTCGAACGCACGCAATGGCTGCGCGCGGGAAAAACCTTGTCAGCTTTTGCCGCGCATGCGGTCCGGCAATTCGGCATCCGCGCGCAGGTGCTGCCGATGTCGGACGATCCCGTGCGCACGGTTGTCGAGACCGTCGAAGGCAGCCTGCCGTTCCAGCGTTATTTTGTTGAGCGGCGCTACGCGCCGGTGGTACGAGCGATCCGCTTCGAGGGCGCGACGGATGCAAAGCCTACGTCCGGCCTGCTCGATCTCATCGCCAGCCCGTCGTTGCGAGCCATCGTGATCTGTCCGTCTAATCCCTATCTCAGCGTTGATCCGATCTTGGCGGTGCCTGGCATCGCTGCCGCTCTGCAGACGGCGCGTGCGCCGGTGATTGCGGTCTCGCCGCTCATCGGCGGTCAGGCCGTGAAGGGTCCGACGGCCAAGATCATGAACGAGCTCGGTCTGACGGTCACCAACCAATCTATCGCCGAGCATTACCGCGACCTCACCGACGCGCTGGTGGTTGACGACGCCGATGCCGCCGATCGCGCGCGCATTGATATGCCTGTGCTGGTCACCCGCACCATGATGCGCGATCTCGCCGATCGCGAGCGGCTTGCTGGCGATGTGCTCGCGTTCGCCGATGAGCTGGCGCAACCACCCGCGTTGCGCGTAGGAGGGCGGAAATGACGGCGCGCCTGTTCGCCATCGTTCCGGTCAAACGCTTTGACGCCGCCAAGCGGCGGCTCGCACCTGTGCTCGATACCGCCGAGCGCGCGACCTTGGCGCGACTGATGTTCGAGGACGTGCTCGATACGCTGATGCCGTGCCACGACATCCTTGCCGATGTGCTCATCGTCACGTCGGACAGCGACGCGGCCGCGCTTGCGCGCGAGTGTGGTGCCGCGGTCGTCGCGGATCACGCGGATTGCGGCATCAACGAAGCGATCCTGGCGGCAATCGACTACGCCGCGCCGGAGGCCGACGACGCCATCGTGGTGATGCCGTCCGATATTCCACAGGTAACGCGCAAGGCATTCGCGTTAGCCGCGGCCGCCGTGGCGAAGCCGCGCAGTCTGGCCATTGCCGCCGCCGCGCGCGACGGCGGCACCAATTTGTTTGCCGCGCGCCCCGCCGGTGTTCTGGCGCCGCAGTTCGGACCGCTCAGTTTCGAGCGCCATCGTCAGGCCGCGATACAGGCCGGCATTGCCGTGCAGACTTTGCGTCTGCCGGAATTGGGGCTCGACATCGATCGTCCGGACGATCTGTCGGCATTTCTCGCGCTCAACTCAGCCACGCGGACGCATGCTTATCTCGCCACGCTGCCGCTGCATGAGCGGCCTGCCTATCCGGTTCTCCTGAATGAATCCGGCCGCGTGCTTGTCGAGGCCGGCTCATGACCGCCGAAGTGCAAACGATGCTGACCGATCTCTCGACAGAGCAGGTGCTTACCCCCGAGCAGGCCTTTGCGCTCTGCGATCTCACCGATAACGCCGCGCTCATGCAGGCGGCGGCGCTACGACGCGACGTTGCGCATGGCGGCGCGATCTCGTTTTCGCGCAAGGTTTTCATCCCGCTGACCCAGCTTTGCCGCGACGTCTGCCACTACTGCACCTTCGCGCATGCGCCGCGCGACGACCGTCCGGCGTTCCTCTCGCGCGAGGCGGTGCTGGAGATCGCGCGCGCCGGCCGCGCCGCCGGCTGCAACGAGGCGCTGTTCACGCTTGGCGACAAGCCGGAGCTGCGCTATCGCGCCGCGCGCGAAGAGCTCGACCGGCTCGGACACGCGACGACGCTGTCTTATCTCGCCGAAGTGGCGCGGCTGGTGTTCGAGCAGACCGGACTGCTGCCGCACGTCAATCCCGGCCTGCTCGATGCCGACGATCTGGCGGCGCTGCGCAAGGTGTCGATCTCGCAAGGCACGATGCTGGAAAGTGCTTCGGCTCGCCTCACCGAGCGCGGCATGCCGCATTTCGGCTCGCCCGACAAAGACCCGGCGGCGCGGCTCGCCACCATCCGCATGGCGGGTGAGCAGCGCGTACCCTTCACCACCGGCATCCTGGTCGGTATCGGCGAGACGCGGCGCGAACGCATCGAGGCGCTGCTGGCGCTGCGCGAACTGCACGCCGCGCACGGCCATATCCAGGAGATCATTATCCAGAATTTCCGCCCCAAACCGGATACGCGCATGGCCGACGTGCCGGCGCTGCCGCTCGACGAGCATCTGTGGACCATCGCGGCAGCGCGGCTGATATTTTCGGCCGACATGAACATCCAGGCGCCGCCGAACTTGAATCCCGGCGCGCTCAATAAACTGGTCGCGGCCGGTATCAACGACTGGGGCGGCGTGTCGCCGGTGACGCCGGATCACGTCAATCCGGAAGCGCCGTGGCCGCATTTGCGCGTGCTGGAGCGCGCGACGCAGAGCGCCGGCAAGCGTCTAGTCGACCGGCTGGCGATCTATCCGAGCTATGCCCGCGCCAGCCAGCATTGGGTCGATCCTGGCTTGCGCACGGCGCTGTTGCAGCGCGTCGATGCCGACGGCTGGCCGCGGCGGGACGATTGGTCGCCGGGCATGGATGCGCCGCTGCCGCCCGATGCCAAGCGCATTGGCGCTCCGGCGGTGGCGCGCGGCGAGTTGGCGCGCATTCTCGACGGCGCGACCGCAGCGCGCGGGCTCGGTGAAAGCGACATCGTGCGTCTGTTCCAGGCGCGCGATGAGGAATTCTCGGCGGTCTGCGCGACGGCCGATGGTTTGCGTGCCGAGACGTGCGGCAAGGCCGTCTCCTACGTCGTGACGCGCAACATCAACTACACCAACATCTGCTCGTACAAATGCCAGTTCTGCGCCTTCTCCAAAGGCAAGATGAGCGAGAATTTGCGCGGACGTCCGTACAATCTATCGCTCGACGAAGTCGCCACCCGCGCGCGCGAGGCTTGGGAGCGCGGCGCGACCGAAGTCTGCATGCAGGGCGGCATCCATCCGGATTTCACCGGCGAGACCTACATCGACATCTGCCGCGCCGTGCGCGCGGCGGTGCCCGGCATGCACGTGCACGCCTTCTCGCCGCTCGAAGTGCACCAGGGCGCGGCAACGCTCGGTCTGCCGCTCGATGAATATTTCATGCGTCTGAAGGATGCGGGCCTCGGCACGTTGCCGGGCACCGCGGCTGAAATTCTCGACGACGAAGTCCGCGCCGTGCTGTGTCCGGACAAGATCAATACGGCGCGCTGGTTCGAGGTGATGCGCGCGGCGCATCGCGCCGGCTTCAAGAGCACGGCGACCATCATGTACGGCCATGTCGACGGCTATGTGCATTGGGCGCGGCACCTGATGCGGCTGCGCGCGCTGCAGGAAGAGACCGGCGGCTTCACCGAATTCGTGCCGCTGCCCTTCGTGCACATGGAAGCGCCGATCTATCTCAAGGGCAAAGCGCGCCGCGGTCCCACGTTCCGTGAGGCGGTGCTGATGCACGCCGTGGCGCGGCTCGTGCTGCATCCGCTGGTGCCGAACATCCAGACCTCGTGGGTGAAGATGGGGCCTGAGGGCGTCAAATCTTGCCTCAATGCCGGCGCCAACGATCTCGGCGGGACGCTGATGGAGGAGACCATCACGCGCTCGGCCGGCGCCACGCACGGGAGCGAGATGACGCCGGACGCGCTGGAACGCATCATCCGTTCGATCGGGCGCGTGCCGCGCCAGCGCGACACCCTCTACCGCGACGCGTCGCCTGAGCGATGCCAGGTCTCCTATGAAGCGCAGGCGCCCGCGCAGGCCGCCGACAAAACTCCTATTGTTCTAAACATAGTATGACTTTATGATCCGCCGCATGTCGGGCCGAAACGGGCCCGGCGCGCCGCCAGGCCAAGAAACAGGACCCTAATGAGCCTCTCGCTCGAGCCCCGGATCGTCGACCCGAAGCGCCGCCGCGCGGCTGTCGAACGGCTGCGCCAGGTGGGTGGCCGCCTGCCGACCTGGAGCGAGCTGGCCGATCCGAGCAAGGCGCTGGCGCCGGTATCGCTCGGTTCAGTCGATCCGGATGCGCCTGACGCCGCCAACCTGTGGCGCGTGCACTGGTTCAACGACGCCGACCGCAAGTCGCTGGTCGATGTCCCCGGCCATATCGTGCTGCCGCCCGAACTGACCGGCGTGAAGTCGCCGATCGTCGTCCTGCTCGGCCGCCGCTTCCCGATGATCGGCGCGCACAAAGTGCTCGCCGCCTATGCCTGTCTGGTGCCGCGGCTGGTGACCGGACAGTTCGATCCGTCCGACGACCGCGCCATCTGGCCCTCGACCGGCAACTACTGCCGCGGCGGTGTCGCCATCTCGCGCATTCTCGGTTGCCGCGGCGTTGCCGTGCTGCCCGCCGGCATGAGCCGCGAGCGTTTCGACTGGCTGCAGAAGTGGGTGGCCGATCCGAGCGACATCATTCGCACGCCCGGCACCGAGAGCAACGTCAAGGAAATCTACGACAAGTGCGCGGAGCTCTCGCGCGACAAGCAGAACGTCATCCTCAATCAGTTCTCCGAATTCGCCAACTACCTCATCCACTATCACTGTACCGGCCAAGCCTTCGACCGCGTCTTCGCCCATATGCGCAAGGCGCGCTCGGGCGCGCGGCTCGCCGCGTTTGTGTCGGCGACCGGCTCGGCCGGCACGATTGCCGCCGGCGATCGGCTCAAGGAGTTGCACGGCACCAGGATCGCCGCGGTCGAAGCCGCCGAATGTCCGACGCTGCTGTGCAACGGCTATGGCGAGCACAACATTCAGGGCATCGGCGACAAACATATCCCGCTCATCCACAACGTGATGAACACCGACGTCGTCGTGGCGGTCTCCGATCTTGCCAGCGACTCGCTCAATCTGCTGTTCCGCAACGAAGTCGGCCGCCGTTACCTCACGGGCCGCCGCAAGATCGATGCCGGCGTCGTGCGCCAGTTCGAGGACATCGGCATCTCCGGCCTCGCCAACGTCGTCGCCGCCATCAAGCTTGCCAAGCATTTCGATTACGGCCCCGACGACGTGATCATGACGGTCGCCACCGACAGCGCCGCGATGTACGGCAGCGAAAGCGAATCCTTCGTGACGCGCCGCTATCCGAACGGCTTCGACGAGGTGAACGCGGGCGAGGTGTTCTCGCGTCACCTGGAAGGGCTTGCGGACGATAATGTGATGGAGCTCCGTCACATGGACCGCAAACGCATTTTCAACCTCGGCTACTACACCTGGGTCGAGCAGCAGGGCGTCTCGGTCGAAGACTTCGACCGGCGCAAGAGCCAGGACTTCTGGCGCGGGCTCACCGCCGGTATTCCGGCCTGGGACCGCCTGATCCAGGACTTCAATGCCGAGGTCGGGAGCAACGCATAACCATGAGTCTGGTCCATCCTTACAGCAAACTGCGAAAGGACCTGGCGCAGCGCGACCGCAGTCTGCGCGAGAAGGTCGTGTCGCTGGAGGAAGCCGTCTCCTTCGTGCGCGACGGTGACTCCGTCGGCATCGGCGGCAGCACCATGTCGCGCACGCCGATGGGGCTGATCTGGGCGCTCATCCGCGCCGGCCGCAAAGATTTGTCGTGCTCGCGCTGCATCGTCTCGAGCGATGGCGATCTCCTTTTCGGCTCAGGCGCGACCCAGCACATCGTCACGAGCTGGTTCAGCCAGGGCATCCTGTGGGGCGTCTCCAAGGTGATGCGCCACTACACCGAGACCGGCAAAGCGCGCTTCGAAGAATGGAGCCACATGGCCATGGGCATGCGCTTCCGCGCCGGCGCCATGGGCGTGCCCTTCATGCCGATCCGCTCGATGCTCGGCTCCGATGTCGTGCGCCAGCGCCCCGAAGCCAAGGAAATGGATTGCCCGTTCACCGGCGAAAAGCTGCTGCTGGTGCCGGCGCTCAATCCGGATGTGGCGCTGATCCACGTGCAGCGCTGCGACGCCTACGGCAACGCGCAGATCGACGGCCTGCAGTTCATGGATATCGATCTGGCGATGGCCGCCAACCGCGTCATCCTCACCACCGAGCGCATCGTATCGAACGACCAGATCCGCCGCGCGCCGGACCAGACCAAGATTCCGTTCTTTGCGGTCGACGCGGTGGTCGAGTTGCCCTTCGGCAGTGCGCCGCATGAATGCTACGGCGTCTACGAGCCGATGATCCCGCACATGGAGTACTACGTCGGCCTGGTGAACAAGGACCCGGTCGAGGGCATGAAGCAGTACCTCGACCGCTTCGTCTACGAACCAAAGTCGTGGAACGGCTTCCTCGACCGCATCGGCATCGACGAAGTGCTCAGGGCGGCGCGCGCCGGGACGACGATCTATGACGCTTAAATCCGCCTATACCGCGAGCGAACTGCTCGCCATTCTGAGCGCGCGCCAGCTCAAGGACGGGCAGGTGGTCTTCGCCGGCGTCGGCATTCCGCTGCTCGCGGCGACGCTGGCGCAACGTCTGCACTGCCCTGGTCTGACCATCCTGTTCGAAGGCGGCGTCATCGGCGCCTTCATCGAGCCCGGCAAACTGCCGCCGTCGACCAACGACCAGCGCTGCACCAGTCGCGCCAACATGGTGCTCGGCAGCGCGGAAGTGCTGCTGCTGCTGCAGCGCGGCTATGTCGACGTCGGCTTCATGGGCGGCGCGCAGATCGACCAATACGGCAACCTCAACAGCTCGTTCATCGGCGATCCGGCGCATCCGAAGACGCGCTTGCCGGGCACCGGCGGCGGCAACGATATTTCGAGCCTCACCGAGATGATCGTCGCCATGAAGCACGAGAAGCGGCGCTTCGTGGAGAATGTCGATTTCATCACCAGCCCCGGTTGGCTCAAGGGCGAACAGACGCGGCGCGACGCCGGCCTGCCTTACGGCGGCATGTTCCGCGTCGTCACCGATCTGGCGGTGTTCGGTTTCGACGAGACGTCGCGCCGGCTCAAGCCGCTCGCGCTCAATCCAGGCGTCACGCGCGAGCAGGTGCAGGACAATACCGGCTTCAAGCTCGAATTCGACCACGACACGGGAACCACCGAGCCCCCGACCGAGCGCGAGCTGACCCAGCTTCGCTCGCTCGATCCGCAGCGACAGTACATCGGATGACGGCGGCTCGCTTCATCACAGGAGACGTTCGACTATGACAGCGTTGAGCAAGACCTTCGGCATTGCCGCCCCGAATTTCACCGCCTATCCGAAAATGCCGGACGCCAAGGCGCTGGTCGATTACGGCGTGAGTATGGAGCAGCTCGGCTTCGACTCGCTGTGGGTCTGGGATCACATTCTGCTCGGCGTCGATCCGAATTTTCCGATCATCGAGTCGCTCACGCTGCTGACCGCGGTCGCCGCGCGCACCACGAAGATCAAGCTCGGCACTGGCATTCTGGTGCTGCCGTTGCGCAACCCCGTCATCCTCGCCAAGCAACTCGCCAGCATGGACCTTCTGTCGGACGGCCGCCTGATCATGGGCATGGCATCCGGCTGGTACAAGCGCGAGTTCGACGCTGTCGGCATTCCGTTCGACAAGCGCGGCAAGATCATGGACGACAATCTCGAGATCATGAACCGCTACTGGAACGAGGACATCGTCAGCGGCGAGTACTTGATGCGCAAGATTCCGGCGACCGTCATGCATCCGCGGCCGTCGCAGAAGCCGCGGCCGACCATTCTGATCGGCGGTTATGTCGATCGCGTGCTCAAGCGCGCCGCGCTGAGCGGCGACGGCTGGCTCACTTATTTTTACACGCCCGAAAGCTTCGCCAAGTCCTGGTCCAAGGTCCGCGATTTCGCCAAGGAGGGTGGAAAGGACCCCGACAGCCTGCTCAACGGCTCGCAGCTTCCCATCCGCATCGGCAAATCGCGCGCCGCGATCGAGTCGGAAATGATGGATTGGCTCGGCAAGGAGTGGGACTACGCGTCCTGGAGCGAGTCGAGCAAGGACAGCGCCATCATGGGCACGGTCGACGAATGCGTCGAGCAGTTGAAGCGGCATATCGCAGTCGGCGTGCAGAAGCTCATCTTCGTGCCGTATCGCTACGAGCCGGAGCAGATCGAGATCATCGCGCGTGAAATCATCCCACGGTTGAAGAACAGCTAGTTGTCAGGAATTCTATACCGTCGAAACGGCCGCCGTTACGACGTGCGATACCAAAAGCCTGCGCACCGCGCGTGAGACGATCGGTCACGCGCAACTGTGCGGATGCACGCGCATCGTTCTCAAGTGTTGAGAACGGTTCGCGAAGATTGCCTCGAAATATCGCGCCGTTGCGCGCGGCTTGGTCACAATTTGAGCTTGCCTGCAATTTGCGCCTTAACTAACATCCTAAAGATAGGATGACTTGGGCCGGCACGCGCGCCGTGAAACGTCGGTCGCGAAAGATTTGAAAGCGTGAGCGCAACAGGAGCGTCGATTGCGATCGACGCGCATCGGAGGGAAGCGAGCATGAAGAAACTTGGAGGATTGATGGCGACGGCGATGGTTTTCGCCGGCAGCGTCATTACGGGAGCCTACGCGCAGGAGACCATCAAGATCGGTGTGACGCAGCCGCTGACCGGCGCCTTCGCGGCATCGGGTAACTACGTCGCGCAGGGCGCGAAGATCGCCGAAGACGAGATCAACAAGGCGGGCGGCGTGCTGGGCAAGAAGATCCAGCTCATCATCGAAGACAACAAGTCGAACCCGACCGAAGCGGTGAGCACGGTCGAGAAGCTCACCCAGAAGGACAAGGTGCCGGTGCTGATGGGCGCCTGGAGCTCGACCTTGACGTTGGCCGTGATGCCCAAGCTTGAAGAATACAAGGTGCCGATGGTGGTCGAGACGTCATCGTCCGGCAAGATCACGACGTCCGGCAATCCGTACATCTTCCGCATCAGCCCGACCTCGGCGATGGAAGCCGTTGCGTTCCAGCCGCTGGTCAAGAAGATGGGCATCAAGAAGGCCGACTTCCTCTACACCAACAACGACTTCGGTATCGGCTCCGGCGCCGAATACTCGAAGATGCTGAAAGAGAATGGCGTCGCGGTCGGCATCATGGAGACCATGGATCCGAAGGCGACCGACTTCTCGGCGCAGCTCGCCAAGATCAAGGCCTCGGGCGGCGACACGCTGTTCGTGACGACGGCGGTCGAGCAGCTCACTTTGATCCTCAAGCAGGCCAAGGAGCAGCAGCTCAAGGTTCGCGTCGTGTCCTGCGGCGGCTCCAACTCACCCGATCAATTGATCGAGCAGGCCGGCGATGCAGCCAACGGCTCGTTCCACACCGCGTTCTTCCCGCCCTGGTTCCCGGAAGTCACTCCGAACCCGGACGTGTCCAAGCGCTACATGGATGAGTGGAAGAAGCGCGGCCATAACGTCGGCGGTCTGACCGAAGGCTTCCGCGGCTTCGACGGCATCTACGTCATCACTGCCGCGATCAAGGC
>Ga0134124_10005170_pt1 | contig 10491 bp, 15 predicted proteins | sample KB304_FD_96880 | JGI IMG/M metagenome (GOLD analysis project Ga0134124, IMG submission 96880) | Terrestrial soil microbial communities without Nitrogen fertilizer from Kellogg Biological Station, Michigan, USA - KB3-0-4 | ecosystem: Environmental > Terrestrial > Soil > Unclassified ... | reverse complement strand
TGCGCGCGATGTACGGAGCCGCCAGTTCGGACGCCAACTTGGAGGGCTAATGCGGATAATTCGCAGAGCGCATCGCGTAACGCTCCCTCCAGTTCTCTTATACGGGATTGCTGCTTGTGCCAGTCGGTGCGGAGATCGGCATAACTGGTGCAGCAATCGCCGCCGTCAGGCATCATGCATCCGGGCAGGTTCTTATCTGGATGGAATGTCATCAGCATGCCCTTTTTCTAGATGCGCGGCGAGCGTGTCGATAACGTCGCGCAAGGTGCCCAGCGTGCGAGCGAGCACGCCTGTTGTCGCCATCAGTTGCTCCGACTCGGTCAAATCGGCAGGTATACTGTATAGAAATCTCTCGATTAATCTGATCTCTCGCCGCAACTCTTGCGGGCTCATGGTCGTCATCAGCATACTCCATTAGAAGCGCAGCCCATCGCCCAGCCCAACATAGTGACCAGCGCGTATATGAGGATGGCCACGACAAGAAAATTGCCGAATGTGTGGTTCACCGGTCCTCCTCAATGTGAAACATCACGCACAGCGTAAACACAACGATGCTCGTCACAGACGGTATCGCCAAAATCATGAGCGTCCAGAACGCTACGTCACTGAGTTGTGCAATCATGGTCCCCTTGCTCCCCTTTACGTTAAGCAATGTACCGGACTTTTTGTCTAAAGTCAATATGGACTTTTTGTCACGACCGTGTTATTTGTGTCTAAGACACGGGAGATTTGCGGACGAGATGAACAACGTCACCCCCACCGAATTCAATCGCATGATGCATGACATCGGGCTTAACCAGCTGGAGTTGGCGAAGCTGCTCGATCGCACCACGCGACACGTCCGCCGTTGGCAGAACGGCGACGTCAAAGTCCCCACGACGGAATGGCTGCTATTGACGCTGATGCGTCGCGGCGCCGTCGATCGGGCGACGCTGGAGGAAATCAAGACGGCGAAGAAAGGGGCGAAGAAATGAGTTGGCTGTCCAGCATACTTAATCGCGCCAGAATGCTAAAACAGGCTGAAATACTAGAGATGTCGGTACCGCTCGGTATGACAGCACAGGAATTCTCGCGCGAGCTAAATCGGCTCAGTGGCAGCACTCTTCCAGACAACCCGACAATTAACGATTTCCGTATTGAATTGGACCGCCTCGTGCAGTTGGCGAAAATTGCGCAGAATGAAACCCCCGGGGGACGATGGCCGCCGGAGCAATACCGATGGATAATGAAACACGCCGAAAAGAACGCGGAGAAGATAAAGTGAGGATCAGCATGAGGGGGCCGGACACGATCAACGTCGAGAAAGTGTTCGAACAAGCCGAGCGGCATCGGCAGGCGATGCGCGCCGGGGTGAGCATCGTTGCGCACAAGCACCAACAATATATTGCGCGAATGGTCGCGCTCGGTCATGATCCGGATGTTCTGTTTGAACACCCTAACCGCATGACTTGACCCGGCCGCAGGTTTTGCAACCGTCCACGCGGTCGGGTCTGTTTTACGGGATGTGCCCGACCACCGCGCCGTCGATGTAGAATTCAAAGCGCACTTTATCCGGGTTGAACTTGACCCACGCTCGCATGGTGCCGGCCGTCTTACCGTCCCACGCAAGCAGGTGCCCCGGCCCCATGTGCATCGCGACGACGCTGTTCTTCATCTGCCACGTCGAAAACGCCTCGTAGCCGATCGTGCCCCGGATGTTGACGCCGTACCCCCAGCTGCAACTCGGGTCGCTGTCGGTCTGGATCGCCACCCCACCGTTGAAACTGGAGCTTTCGGACTTCGCGTGAACCGTAAACCCCGCCGCGGGTCCGGTGGTCGGCTTGCCATAAACGTCGACTTCCAGCCCGACCACGGTTCCGGGGCTGCCCGGGCTGCGGTCGGCCACACTGATGTTGGAACCAAATACGGTCTGCCCCTGCGCGCCCTCGTATTTGAACGCGCCGGCAAAATGGGCCACGTTTTCGGTAGGGAACGTTGAATGGTCGTGCAGGAACGTGGAATTTACCCGCACATGCGACGGCGAATCGACGATGCCGCCGAAGTGGGCTATGGCTACCGGGTTACCGCAGTTCCATGTCTCCTCTGACGACGTCGAGGTGCCGTCCGGGGCTAGGCCGAATTCGTTACCGTCCCACGCCATTCATTCCCCCAAACTAGGCCCGCCGTCGTGATCGCGATCCTCGCGCACCACGCAGGCAGCCGCGCACGCGAACAGCAACAGGACCGCGAGGGCGAGGCCGATCAGGAACGCGCTCGTCGCCTCGTAATCGATTCCCATCAGTCCTGATGGACCTTGTCGCCGTTGATCGTCACGGTGATGTCGACGCCGTCAGGAACCGTCAGCGCCACGATGACAGGGATATTCTCGGGTTCGGGCTCTGGCTGGGGCTGCGGAGGCGCCACATAGGCCGGCGATATCCAAGCCAGCAATTCCTCGTCCGTGCCGTTGAACCTATCCAGATCGACCGCTGAGCCGCTGATGCCGTCGATCTTGCCGGTTTCGGAATACTGCCACAGCGCCCATTTGGGGTAGGTCGCGGTCGGCCACGTCGGGGTTCCCGCGGTGTACTGCGCCAGCCAGAGGTCGGTATTCTCGGCCAGCAAGGCGTCGCGCTTGGTTCCAAGCTGCTGCTTGAGCAGGTGGCCGGAGTAGATGGTTACTTTCAGCTTGCGCGGGTCGTCCAAGAGCCGTTGCACCGCGGTCTTGAGGTCGGCCAGCGTGCAGCCGTCCTCCTCGTAATCGATCACCATCCGTTCGCCCGGCTGCGGGTTCACTACCTTGAGGAAGTAGTTCATTTGGGCGACAGGGTCTTGCTTGGGCTTAATCCAATGGTAGCAGCAAACCTTGATCCCGGCCGCGATGGCGTTGGCGCAATTCTGCGCCCGGTTCGGATCGCTGTAGCCGGTGCCCTCCGTCGCCTTGTGGATCATGGCGATCACACCGGCGGCACGGACTTTCTTAAAGTCCGGGAAGTTCTGCCAATGGGAAATATCGATGCACTTGACCGCTTCGCTCATATCCGCCCCCACATATCGAGCCCGAGTAAAAAAGGAAGACGGCGGCTAGCGCCGCCGTCTTTAACGTCTTCACCGCCGCTCTCCGTCTGCCTCGACGCGTGGCTTGCGCTTGGTCCAACTGGTATCATCCACGCAGATACTCACGAGGTCTCCGATTAGCCTGTCTTTCCGGATCGCCATGTCATTCGCGACGATGCCGATCTGTCCGATCGCGTAACTTCCTGTCCCGAGAAACAGTAGATTAATCAAAACTAGCGCGAGCGCCAACGGGTGACTCTTACCTAAGGTTTCGACAGTTGTGACGGCTACCTTGCCGCCCTCGTCAATTGCACTCATTCCCCAAGCCTCTTGATCCGCCAACGCACCTCCTCACACGTCTCTAGCACGCTGACAAACTTGCCGTCACTAAGACTGACGATACAGCGTGCATTTTCGGTGACGTACTCGCTCGGCTTGCCCGGAACGCCGGCGCGCAGAGATGTGATGGCGGCCGGGTTGATGAGGATATCCGCGCCTTGGGGGCCATGAAGTAGGATCAGCACGACGACGCCGACCGTGCCGTCCATCCCTATTTCCTCCGGCGCGCCTCGCGCGCCCCCAGCTCACGGAGCCCGATGTTCGCGGTGAGCGGACTTGGCTGCACCGGCGGCGGGTTGAACATATAGTCGAGATAATCCCGCCAATTCGCCGTTTCCTCCGATGCGGACGGCCCCGAGTAGGCCGGCTCGCCCCGCCTATCCTCGACGTTGGGCGATTGCCGCATCAGATCGAACTTGGTCGGGAACCGGTCGGCAAACGTCCGCGGTTCCGCCAGTAGCGCCATTGCGATTTCGTCACGCGGTTCTGCCATCGCGGCCCCCTTGACAACAGCCGTTTACCCGGACACAATGTCCGCTATGAAAACCCTGATCACAGCCGCCATCCTGCTCACCGCCAGCCCCGCTATTGCGGCGCCGGTTACCGCCACGCCTGCGCAATGGGAGACCATGCGCGCCATGGTCGGCGCGATGATGGATTGCGACCCCGATGCGAAAGAACAGGCCGCCTGCAAACGCTGGCGCGCGCTGGAGGCCGCGTTGGCGAAGCAAGGGATCATGCACTACAAGCGCGGCGGGGTTTGCAAACTGGCCTATGACGGACCGAAGGCCGATCGCGTGACGGACGAGCCGTGGAAAGACGGCAAGTTCTGTTACGATCTGCGCGACCCCGCTCATCGGTAGAACGCGTTGTACCACGCCTGATTTTTGGCGGCGATGCCGGCGCCGGTCGTCGGGTTGCTGATGTCTTTGCGGAAGAACTGTTCGTTGCTCGGCGATGTCCACGTCGGGGTAGCGGTATTCTGCGAATTGGCGGCGACGGAGCCGCTGGCCCAATCGGTGGCGTAGTTCGACAGGTTCGAACCGCCCCACGCCCGCTCCATCTCCTGATAAATCTGGTTGAGCAGTTCGTTGTTGCTCGAAACCGTCTGCAAGGCTTGCGGCAGGCGGCTGGTCGCATCCGAGGGGTAGTATTTCGGATTGAGAGGGTTTTGCCCGGTGGCGTTCATCCGGTTCAGCATGGCTTCCATGATGCCCGTGCGGGTGTCCGGGTTGTTGTTGTCTTCCGAATACAGCCGGGCCGCCAGCTGCAAGCTCAGCTGCGGGTTATCGCGCACCATGTTGGCATAGCCGGAGCGCTGGGCGGCGAGGGAGTTGGTGTTGGCAGCGAAGCCGCCTTGGCGCTTCTCGTTGGCGCCGAACTCAAGATAGTGAGCCAGCGGGTCCGTTCCGGCGAGCGCGACGTCCGGGTTACGCGACAAATAGTCGGCGGCGTTGAACGCGCCGGTCGGCGCCGCGCGGCCTTCCCGCGCCCCGAACTCGAAATAGTGCGCCATCGGGTCCATTCCGGAGGACGCAACGTCCGGGTTCTGCGAAAGATACGCGTTGCGGTCGAAAAAGTTTTCCGACGTAGGCGAGGCGCGCCCCTCGTTCTTGCCGAAGTTCATGTAATGCGACATGGGGTCGGTGCCTGCCGCAGCCACGTCCGGGTTTTGTTGCAGGTACGCCACGGGGTCAAAGAACCCGCGCCCTTCGTCCTCGCCATACGCCAGCAAGTGTTGGCGCGCGAAATCACCGGGGCTCAGGCCTGATTTCTGCCCGGCGGCGTAGACGTCAGGATTGGCCGCGTAGTATTCCTGCGCGAAGACGTCCATAGCGGGGTTGCTACCGGCTTGCGGCGAGCGGTTGAACGGCCCCCGATCGTTCCACAAGTCTTGCCAGTTCTGCCCCGGCGCTTGTGCTTGCGGCTGCCCCTGCTGCCCGACGTTCGGCAGCCCCATGCCGTAGGTCTGAGGGTCCCAAGGATTGTAGCCGCCGTTCTGATATTGCTCGAACGGATTGTACTGCTGCTGTTGATACGCCGACATTGGGCCGGGCGGCTGCTGCTGGCCGTAGTAGTTGGCGACGTTCTGTTGCCAATCCAACCCGAAGCCGCTCGCCGGGTTGCCGACGCCGCTGTCGCCGACGCCGTCGCCGGGGTAGACGCCGTTGATGCCGAACCCCACCGCGTTCGGGTACGGCACCGGCTGCGCACCAGTGTTGAATACGCTGCTGTCGATAGGCACTTGCTGCGGGGGCACGGCGGTTAATGGGTCTGCGTTCGGCGCGCCTAAACCGCCGTAGCCGCCGGTGGCGCGACCATAGGCGGCGGCAAGCGCCGCGTAGTAGTCGGTCTGCTGGCCGAAATTGTTGAAGTTCTGATCGTAGACCGGCTGGCTAAGCTTGCTGGCGCCAAAATCGCCGACCGCGCCGATCGCCGGCTGCCCGGTAGCAGGGTTGCCGCCGAGGATCGCGCCGCCGCCCATGCCGGGAATGCCGAGGTTGGGGATGCCAGAGATGTTGATCTCACCGACCATGGGGGCGTCTCCTACCGCGCTTCCAGCGCTTCGATGCGCGTCATCGCTTCCTGTAGCGCCTTCGTCAGCGCCGCGACGACGGGGAACAGGTTCGGGCTTTGCAGCGCGTCTGGTGCGTCCTTCGCGGCGTTGGCTGCCGATGGCAGCAACGTTTCCTGTAATTCATGCGCAATGAACCCCCAGCGCTTGACGTCGTCGCCGCGCACGAACGGGTAGCCGTCAACCGTCTTGCCTTCCTCGCTCGGCGGCGTGAAATCCTTGAGTGTGTACTGGATCGGGCGCAGCCCCTTCACCGTGGCCCACATGCTCGGAAGATTGATGACATCTTTCTTGATGCGGTAGTCCGAGGTGTAGGCAATAGTGCCCATCAACGTGTTGTCGATGTAGAGCGAGACGTTGCCGCCGCCGGTCCAGAACATATTGAAGTAGTTGCTCTGATAGCTGCCGGTGAGGCTTTGGCGACCTCTGTACCCGGTGGCGGCCACGGTGGCGCTGCATTGGAGCGGGCCGCCGGTAAGATTGAATTGCGTACCGTCGAACTGCAAATACTGTACGGCGTTGTTGCCTAAAAATACCGTACCTTGGTTGGCTGCACTGTAGGCGAGGACGCCACCGGCCACATAAAGGTTACCGCCCCCAAAAAAGAAATTGGAGCCGTCGTAACTAAGGCTTTTGGTGCCGCTGGCGCCGAACTGAAACGCTCCGGTGGTGGCGCTTGACTGCGACCATACGTTACCTTGGCCTATGAGTTGGGGGGCAGTGAAGTTACCTCCGACATACGCCAAATTTCCAGACGTGACATTGAGGTAGGAGGTGCCAGCGTTGCCGAAAAATAACGTGCCGCCCGCACCGCCAGCGCCGACCGTCACATTGCCGTTAAAGTTCGTGAGAAGATTGTTAAACGTCGCGTTGCCGTTGCTGCGCTGGACGTTGAGCGCCGTACCTAAATAGGAGCCGTCGTCAGCGTAGCGATGAAGGTCAAAGTCACTTCCGACGTTGCTTCCGGTTTCGAGGGTGCTATCGCCAACGTCGACGAACCAGCGCAATTTACCGCCGATGATGCCATAGAGGCCCATGTCTTGCGCGAATGACGTCTTGCTCACTTGCACGGTAGGAGTGTTCTTAAGAATTACCAGATCGCCGCTCATCGTGTCGCCGGTCACATTGACATACCGCGCGTCATTGTGCGTATCGGCGCCGGTGACGTCGGCAAAGTCGACCTGTTTCCACGCGCCCCATGTCGTGCCGTTGTAGAAACGGCGGTAGGTTATCAACGTGCTGAGATCGACGGCCTCAATCAGCCACGAATTGGACAGCGATCCGGTAGCCCATGCGGTACCATAGAAATACTTGGCGCTGGTCGCACCGTCAGGCGCGTTGGTTGCACCGGGGGCGGAAGTGAAGCTGCCGCTCTGAAACAGAAATGAGTTGTAGTTGGTCACCACCTGTAGCGCCATTTCGCCGCCTAGCGCCGTCATCGCTGCGGCGGCGCTGGTCGCGCCGGTGCCGCCGGCCACGATCGGCCGCGGGGCGTTGAGGTCGGCCGTCACGTCGGCGACATAGCTGTTGTACTTGGCGCTCTCGATCGTGGTGCTCGGCGTGCCGAGCGTGCCGGCCGGGTAGCTGTAGACGCCTGATCCGTCGCGGGGCATTACATGAACTCCTCAACAGTGCCGTCCGGACGGACGCGGTAGGTTTGGGGAAGCTGCTTGCGCTCACGCGCGCGCTCGGCCACCGCATCGGCGAGGCCGTAATTCAACAGCGGCGACGGGTTGGCGTTGAAATTGGACGGCGCGGTCGCGAACTGGTCCGCATAGAGCGGCGATTGCGCGCGGATGGCGTTGTCGGCCTCCTCTGCCATCCGCCGGGCACCGCGATTGGCGTAGGAGCGCGCCGCGTAGCCGGCCCCACCGGCGGCCCCGGCGGCTACCGCCGCGCCGACCGGCGACCCCGCCACGCTGCCGGCGACCAGCGGCGCGAGCGCGCCGGCCGCACCGGCGCCCGCGACAGTGCGGAAGTTGAGCGCGTCGCCGACGCGCTGCGCACGGTCAATCGCCGGGGTGGCGTTCCTAGCCGCCGTCAAGATACCCCTTTCGGTATCGGAGAAGCCGCGCAACGCGCTGCGGCTATTGAGCAGTTGCGCAATGTCGGTGCGCTGCTGCTCCGCGGTAAGCCCCGGCCCCTGCGCCTTGGCGATGTTGAGGCCAGCCCTCGCCTCATCCTTGCCGGTTACCACCTCCGAGTGCCGGGCCTGCCGGTAATTGCCGACCGCGTCGTAAATGCTGCGGTCGGAGCCCTCCGGAAGGTTCTTCTCGATGTAGTTGAACAGCTGATCGCGCGCGGCCATGGTGCCGGCGAGGTCCTGCCCCTTCAGCCCCTTGGCTTGGAGTTGCGTTCGCAAGGCGTCGAGGTCTTCCGAGGTCACGAACGGCGCGTTCTTGGTGCGGTCCATCTCGCGCTGGAGGATGCGGTGCGGCACGGCGGCCCCGCCCGCCACGTCATGATACCCGCCCTGCTCCAGCCCCTTCGCCGTGTCGCGCAATAGCGCGCGGTACTCGTCCGCGGGGTATATCTGCAAACTCTTGCGGTAGTTCTCAAATCCCTGCCCGGCCGCCGTGTCGAGCGCTTCCACGCTCGGCGCGCGCACGCCGCCGGCGCCGGCGCGGCTGGCCGCTGCGCCCGGCCCGTAGGTCAACGCGGCGTTGGCCGCGCCGCCGATATATTCCGGGTTGCGCACGTCGGCCGGGATTTGCCCGGTGCGCACGCCATAGGCCCAATCAAACGGCGCCTTGACCATGCCGAGGATGCCGGCGCCGGGGTCAAAGCTGGCCTCGCCCCGCTCGTCGACGCTGAACGGAATGATCTGGCCCTTGTAGGGTTTCTGCCGAGGGGGCGGCTCTGCGGCCGGCTGGTAGCCCTCAACGCCAGCCAGCGGGTTGCCGGCTGGCGCTGCCCCTTGCGCAGCGTCCGCCGCTCGGGCTTGGTCAAGCAGCGCACGCAGCGCTTGAAGGTCTTCCTCCGCCATCAGTCATCCTCCAGCGCCCGCTTGGCGCGGCGCTTGGCGCGGGCGATCTCCAACGCGGCCGTGCCGGCGCCGAACTGGCGGTCGATCTCGTTGCGAACGAACTCGCTGTCTTGGTTCTTGAGCAGCGCGTCTTTGAGTTGCGGCCCGATCGGGCTCGGCGCGTCCACCTTGAAGAACTGGTGCGCCGGGTCGCCACGGAGCAATTCGCGCTGATCTTCATACTTGCTGATGCGGCTCTGCTGGTCGGCGAGGGCTACGTCAAGCAGCTTGCGCTTGGCCGCCTCCTGCATCTCCGGGGTGCCGAGCACGCCTTGCGCCGCCATCATGTCGGCGTTGGTGAACCGGGTGTCGCCACCGTTGACCAGCGCCCGGCCATAGCCGATCGCGCTCTGGAGCGCGGCTTTGTACACTTCTGTTTGCGCCGCCACCTTGGCCGCGTCGGTGCTGCCGAGCTTGGCCGCGATCCGGTTGGCGTTGAGTTGGGCGTCGGCGCCGAAACCGGAGACGACAAGCCCGCTGTCGATCGCGTCTTTGGCAACCCGCAGGCTCTTGATCGTGCTCGCCGCCACTTCCGCCGCGTCGCGCTGCTTCTCGAAATCCCGCATGAACGGCTCGCGCTCGCGGCCCGTTCGGGCTTCGAACGCCGCGCGCTGCGTTTGCGTGCCCACATCGAGGCGCGCCCGCTCCGCGTCCGCGGCCGCCTTGGCGCGCTCGGACTGCAATTGGCCGGCGTAGCCGGGCACGGCCATCTCGGCTTGCGACGCCTTGGCCGCCTGTTCACGGGTTTGCGCCGTCTCAAGGGCGTTGCGGCGCTGCGCGTCGCGGGTCTGTTTGGAGGCGTCGAGCCAGTCCTGTTTCCGGATTTCGTAGTTGGCCTTTTCGTTCTCGTAGGTGGTGTCGATCCGGCGCTGTTCCTGATCGAACACCTGCTGCGCGGCGGCCTTGACCCGCGGGCTGTAGTCGCCGGCAAGGTAGGGCTGCATCTCGACCTGCCGCGGGGTCAGCGCCGGGCGCTGCGGCGGCAGCGGCATCGGCCCGAGCGGCGGCACTACGTAGGGCGCCGGCTGCGGCGCACCTTGGGCCATCTGCGCCCCGGGCATGGGGGCAGGTGCAGCCGGCATGGGCTGGATGTCGGTGACCGTCGCCGGGCTAGACGAGCCAGAGGAGGGGGTCGCCGCCATCTGCGAGGGCGGCGGCATCGTAGGGTTTACCGGCGGCACCTCCGGAGCCGGCGCCTGCTGCTGCATGAGCGCTTTGGCGGCGGCGTCGCGGCCGGACTGAACGCTGTCGACGATGCCTTGGCTGGTCGCAGGCGCCATCCCGAGCGGCGGTGCGTCGCTGGCGATGTCGCCGCGGGAGGCGGTCGTAGGATAGCTCTCCGCCCCGCCAACACGCCCCGACAGCTGGCCAAGGGTGTCGTCTTGGGCCGCTGCGGTCGGGCTGATCGGGCTGGGTGGGGGTGGGGCCGCCGCAACCATGGGCGCGGCTTGGGGGTCGGTCGGGCTCAACGCCAGCCGGTTGTACCAGTTGGCGGTCGCTGCAACGGCCCCGGGGC
>Ga0134124_10005169_pt1 | contig 10493 bp, 9 predicted proteins | sample KB304_FD_96880 | JGI IMG/M metagenome (GOLD analysis project Ga0134124, IMG submission 96880) | Terrestrial soil microbial communities without Nitrogen fertilizer from Kellogg Biological Station, Michigan, USA - KB3-0-4 | ecosystem: Environmental > Terrestrial > Soil > Unclassified ... | reverse complement strand
TTGGCCAGCCGCGCGCGCGCCTGGACGTTGGCGTAGAGCGGGATGGCGATAGCGGCGAGGATGCCGATGATGGCGACGACGATCATCAACTCGATGAGCGTGAAGCCGCGCTGGTTGCCCAGCGCCTTGCGGTTCCAGAACTTGGTCATTGCTCTCTTCCTCCTGAAGCCTGGTGGCCTTTCGGCCGAGTATGGAAGTTGAATTGCGTCTGCCATGGGAGATTGCAGGTTCAGTGCCAGCTGGCGCGGACTGCCACACGTCACAGCGCGAACGGTGCTCGAGGAGTACTACGAGGCAGTGAATGACTAGTAAGTATTCGATTCTAAATGTTAATTACCCGTCATGCTCCACCTGTATTCTTGGCCCGCCGAATTCATGACATGAGACGCCGGGTTGACAGCCCCTGTTACCGTCAGGTCACAGAATGTCATTCGTCGCCCGGCGCGCCACGCTTGGCCAGGCTGTGCTTCTGGAGCTTGTAGCGAAACTGCCGGAACGTCATTCGGAGCAGCTCGGCGGCCTTCGTCTGAACACCGCCGGTGCGATCCAGAGCCCTCTGGAGGTAGCGCCGCTCGAGATCGTCCAGCGTGGCCTCGAGGTCGAGGCCCTCCTCCGGAATGTCGACCAGCTCCGGCCCGCGGGTCGGGCGCTCGCGTCGCACCGACTCGGGCAGCGAATCGGCGTTCAGCATGTCGGCTGCGCCCAGCACGATGGCGCGCTCCAGCACGTTCTCGAGCTCCCGGATGTTACCGGGCCAGTGATAGCGCTCCAGGACCGCCAGCGCCTCCGGAGTCACCCCCCGCACGTCCTTGCCGAGGTCCTTGCTGAACTTCTGCAGGAAGTGCGCGATCAGAAGCGGGATGTCCTCGCGCCGCTCACGCAGCGGCGGCAGGTGAATGGGAAGGACGTTCAGGCGATAGAACAGGTCCTCGCGCATGACCCCGTCCCGCACCGCGGTCTCGAGATCGCGATTCGATGCCGCGATGAGGCGCACGTCGGTCTTGACGTCGCGCGTGTCGCCCACCCGCCGGATCTCGCGCACCTGGATCGCCCGCAGCAGCTTGACCTGGAGCAAGGCCGGGATCTCGGTGATCTCGTCGAGGAAGAGGGTGCCGCCCTCGGCCGCGGTGAAGAGGCCGATCTTGTTGGCCACCGCGCCGGTGAACGCGCCCTTCACGTGCCCGAAGAGCTCGGACTCCATGAGGCCCTCCGGGATCGCGCCGCAGTTCACCGACACGAACGGCTTGTCCCGGCGGTGGCTGTTGAAGTGGATCGCGCGGGCGACGAGCTCCTTGCCGGTGCCGCTCTCACCGGTGATCATGACCGTCGAGGGGCTGTCGGCGATCTTGCGGATGGTGTCAAAGACCTCGACCATCCGGGAGCTCTTGCCGATGATATTCTCGAAGCGATGCTGCGTCTCGAGCTGCTTGCGTAGGTACTGGTTCTCGGCACGCAGCTGCTTGCGCTCGAGCGCGTTCTTGATGATCAGATTGACTTCGTCGAGCTTGAAGGGTTTGGTGATGTAGTCGTAGGCGCCGAGCTTCATCGCCTCCACCGCGGTCTCGGTGGAGGCCATCGCGGTCACCATGATCACCGACATATCGGGCGACTGCTCCTTGGCCGCGCGCAGGACCTGGAGCCCGTCCACCTTCGGCATCCGGAGGTCGGTGATGACCGCGTCGAACGGGTCGCGCCGGATCGCCTCGATCGCGGCCGCGCCTCCATCGGCGAGGGTGACCTCGTAGCCCGCCTTCTGCAGCGTGATGGCCAGCAGTTCACGCATGCTCTTCTCGTCGTCCACCACCAGGACCCGTGCCTCTTTCATGTCTTCCTCGTTTCGGACTATCTGCTCATCCGCGCCCGGCGCCGTCCGGCGCCGGGAGGATGAGGATGAATGTGGTGCCCTCTCCCACGCGACTGCGCACCTCGATCGAGCCGCCGTGCTCCTCGACGACGCGATAGACCAGGGCGAGGCCAATGCCGCTCCCTTCCGGCTTGGTGGAGAAGAACGGCTCGAAGATGTGGGGGAGATCTCCTTCCGCGATGCCCTGGCCGCTGTCGCTGATCGAGATCTGCAGCCGACCCGCGCGCTCGCGCAGGTTCCGGGCGCCCACCCGGAGCTCCCCGCCATCGGGCATCGCCTGGACCGCGTTCAGGCAGAGATTCCAGATCGCCTGGCGGAGCCGCTGGGGATCCGCCCGGGTGGGCAGCGCATCGCCGTACTCGCGAGCGACCTTGAGATTCGCGGGCAGACTCCGGTGCTCGATCAGGAGAAGGACTTCGTCCAGGATCTCGGCCATGTTGATCTCGATGGGCGCCATGGGAGCCGGCCGCGCGTATTCCAGGAAATCGCCGACGATCTGGTTCAGGCGAGCCGACTCGCGCAGCACGATTTCGACCAGCTGGCTGCGAGTGGGATCCGCGGGCAAGTCCCGGGCGAGCGCTTCCACCGCGCCCGAGATCGACGCGAGCGGATTGCGGATCTCGTGGGCCATGTTGGCGGACAGGCGCCCCACCGCGGCCAGGCGGTCCGCCTGCCGCACCCGCTGCTCCATCTGCTTGATGCTCGATAGGTCCTGGCACACGCCGATGAGGCCGGCCACGTCGCCGGCGCCGGAGCGGAGCGACCAGAACGATATCCCGACCGGGACCTCCTGGCCGTCGCGGCGGCGCAGGCGGAACTCGTAGCGGGGAGCCGGCTCCCCGCCCTCGGAGACCGCCTTCTGCACATCGGCGAGATTCACGCCGTGGCCGAATATCGACTCCCACGGCTGATCGATGGCCTCATCGGCACGCACCCCGGTGATGGACTCCGCGGCACGGTTGAAGGCGGTGACCTGACCGGTCGGATTCACTCCGACGAGACCCGAGCCCACCGACTCGAAGATGAGGTCGCGGAAAGCCTGGAGGTCCGAGAGGTGCTTCCGCTGATCTTCCATGTGCTGCTGCAGCTCGTGATAGCGACCGGCCAGCGCCCCGGTGAGCACCGCCACCAGCAGCAGGACCCCCGCGTTCATGAACACGGTGAGGATCTCCACCGCGGTGTTGTCGGAGGCCGCCCCGGTCTCCAGCATGGGCAGGATGGTCCGGCCCCACACCGGGAAGACGTACAGCAGACTGCACATCGCGGCGACGATGAACCCGCCCGAGCGAGACAGGACGAAGCACGACCCGACCACGAGCAGGACGTAGAGCGGAATGAAGACCGATCGGGGCCCGCCGCTGTCGGTGACGATGGCCGTGATGAGCACCGCGTCGAGGGAGATCTGGAACCAGGCGATGTGCTCCGATCGGACGCGCAGCCAGTCGGCCACCGGGAGGACGAGGCAGGCCGCGACCCCGCCGAACACGATCAGCGAGAAGGGTCCGAACGCATAGGGGAAGGCGTCGGTGAACCGGAGCAGCGCGCCGACCGCCAAGACGATGACGGCGGTCAGCAGCCGCGCCCGGTTCAGCCCCCACAGGGACGACTGGAGCGCCTGCGGCTTCGGCAACCAGGTCTCGCTACTTCACCAGCGTGACCAGCTTGAAGATCGGGAGGTACATGGCCACGACCAGGCCACCGACGACCACGCCCAGGAACACGATCATGATCGGCTCCAGCAGCGAGGTCAGGGTGCTGACCGCGGTGTCCACCTCGTCGTCGTAGAAGTCGGCGATCTTGCTCAGCATCGCGTCGAGGGCACCGGTCTGCTCTCCGACGGAGATCATCTGGGTGACCATCGGGGGGAACACCCCCGAGACGCGGAGTGGCTCGGCCAGGGTCTTACCTTCCGTCACCGCCGCTCGGCACTGCAGCACCGCCTTCTCGACGACCTTGTTGCCCGCGGTGCGGGCGGTGATCCGGAGACCATCGAGGATCGGCACGCCGGATTGCACGAGAGTCCCGAGCGTCCGGGTGAAGCGCGCGACCGCGACCTTGCGGATCAGGGTTCCGAAGATCGGCAGCTTGAGCATCAGAGCATCGATGGTGGCCCGCCCGCCCTCGGTGCGATAGTAGGACCGGAGCGCGAGCACGCATCCGACCATCGCGGCGATGATCAGCAGGATGTAGGTGCGGACGAAGGTGGAGAGCCACAGGACCACCTTGGTCGGCAGGGGCAGGTCGGCCCCGAGATCCTTGAACATCTGGGCGAAGGTCGGGATCACGAAGGTCAACATGAAGATGACGACCATGATGGCCACGCCGATGATCGCGCTCGGGTACACCATCGCGGCCTTGACCTTCCGCTTCAGGGCCGCCGCCTTCTCGATGTAGGCGGAGAGACGCTGCAGGACGACATCGAGGATACCGCCCGCTTCCCCGACCTCGACGAGGTTGGTGAAGAGATCGTCGAAGGTGCGCGGGTGCCGCCGCAACGCGTCGGCCAGTGTGGACCCCGCCTCGACGTTGCGAGCCACCTGGCCCGTCACCGACCGGAGGGTCTTGGAGTCGCTCTGCTCGGCGAGGATGTTCAGACACTGCACGAGCGGTAGGCCCGCGTCGATCATGGTGGAGAACTGGCGCGTGAAGATCGCCATCTCCTTGTCACTGACCTTGCCCCCGAACTTGAACGTCACCCGGGGGGCGCTCTTTTCCGCGATCTTGGTCACGAGAATCGCGCGTCGTCGCAGCTCCCCGACCGCCGCGGAGCGGTCGGGCGCTTCGATCTCGCCATTCTGCATTCCGTTCGCGGAACGCCCCTGATAGACGAAGACAGCCATCGCGTGAGCCTCCTCGGTAGCCTACTACCGTCGGCCGAAGGGAGAGCCTCCAGCCGCGGCGGCGGCCGGAGTGGCGGACGAGGTGGCCGTCGCGCCGAGCAGTCCGGCGAGCTCTTCCGGAAGCGTGCTGCGGTTCAGCGCTTCCTCGCGGCTGATCCGTCGCTTCTGCACCAGCTCGGCCAGGGACTGGTTCATGGTCTGCATGCCGAACTTCTGACCGGCCTGCATCGCGGAGTAGATCTGGTGGATCTTCTCCTCACGGATGAGGTTCCGGATCGCCGGAGTGGCCACCATGATCTCCAGGGACATCGCCCGACCCCGTCCGTCGGCGGTCGGGATCAGCTGCTGCGACAGCACGCCCTCGAGCACGAGCGAGAGCTGAGCGCGCACCTGCGCCTGCTGGCTGGTGGGAAAGACGTCGATGATTCGGTTGATGGTCTGGGCGCAGGAGTTCGTGTGCAGGGTGCCCAGGGTCAGGTGGCCGGTCTCTGCGATGGTCAGGGCGGCGGAGATGGTCTCCAGGTCCCGCATCTCGCCGACGAGCACCACGTCCGGGTCTTGCCGCAGGATGGACTTCAGGGCGTTCTTGAACGAATGCGTGTCCGAGTAGACCTCACGCTGGTTCACCATGCACTTCTTGTGCTGGTGCACGAACTCGATCGGGTCCTCGATGGTGACGATGTGCTCGGCCCGCTCCGAGTTCACCTTGTCGACCATCGCGGCCAGAGTGGTCGACTTGCCGGAGCCGGTGGGGCCGGTCACGAGGATGAGCCCCTTGGGTCGGTCGGCCATCTGTTCAACGATCGCGGGGAGGCCCAGCTCGTCGAAGCCGCGGATCTTCACCGGGATAACGCGGATGGCCGCGGCCACTGCGCCGCGCTGGCGATAGACGTTGCAGCGAAAGCGAGCGAGCCCCTGGATACCGAAGGAGAGGTCGAGCTCGTTCTCTTCCTCGAACTTCTGCTTCTGCCCTTCGTTCAGCACGCTATAGGCCAGGCGCTGGGTGTCCGGCGGCATCTGCACGTCGAACTGGGTGAGCGCGGTGAGCTTGCCGTGCAGTCGGATCTGCGGATGCGTCCCGGTGGTGATATGCAGGTCCGAGGCCCCACGCTCGATCATCAGGGTCAGCAGGTCGTGCATCGTCGCGGCCATTGGGTGCCTTGTGCCTCCTTGGCGGTATGAGGGGTTGATGCTGATGCGCCCCTCAAAACCGCATGCAACCTGCGTTCCACAATCCCCTGAGATCCTGCCGGCGTTTTGCCGGATGCCCGGGGCGTGCCTGGGTGGCAGGGCGTGCCAGGACGGACAGTTCATTCTAGCCCAGGGGTGGGCCAGTAAATGCGTATTGGCTGCAACGACGGGGCCCCGGGGGAGGCTCGGGGGCCAGGTGGGGGGCGGACCGTTGGAAGCTAGCGAATCCCTCCCAGGCGCTTCAGCGCCTCGCTGAAGGCCTTCTGGGCTTGATCCTCATAAAGGATGAAAATCACCTTCTCGAGGCTCGAATTCCCACGCTTGACGTGTTCCACGACGGCTGAGATCACCGCGTCGGCGGACTGGACCGCCGGAACCCCGCCGATGCCACTGCCGAGAGCCGGAAAGGCCAGGGACGACAGCTTGTGCTTCTCGGCGAGTGCCAGCGTCGCCCGGGTCGCGGCGGAGATCTTGGCCGGATCCGCCTTCAGGTCCTTGCCCATGGTCACCGCGTGGATGACATGGGTGGCGGCAAGGTTGCCGGCGACGGTGAGGACCGCCTCTCCGATCTCGATCGGGCCCTGGCGCAGTGCGTCTTCCTCGATCACGAATCCGCCCTTGCGCTTCAACGCACCGGCCACGCCCGCGCCCATCAGGAGCTCGTCGTTGGCCGCGTTCACCACCGCGTCCACCTCGGCGTCCGTGATGTCGCCCCGCTCGACCACGACCGTCGTCTTGCCGATCTTGCACTTCATGGCCGCGATCCGGTCCGCTTGGCCTCTTCTGCCTTCACTGCCTCCCACGCCCGATCGAGGTCCTCCATCGACTCCTCGGTGACCGACCGTCCCCCGGCCCTCATCTCCACTTCCACCTTTCCAAATCGCCTCGTGAACTTCTCGGAGGAGCGCCGCAGGCATTCCTCGGCGTCCAGCCCTCGCAGCCGGGCCACGTTGACCATCGAGAACAGCAGGTCGCCGAGCTCGTCCGCCACCCGGTCGTCGATGCCACTCTCGAGCGCCTCACCGACCTCACGCATCTCCTCCTGGAGCTTCGCCCAGGCATCCTCCCAGCGCGTCCAGTCGAACCCCACACGGGCCGCCTTCGCCTGCAACCGTTGAGCGCGCAGCAGAGCGGGCAATGCGGCCGGAACTCCATGGAGGGCCGATGTGGGTTGCTCCTTCGCGGCGGACTCCTCGTGCTTGATCTGCTCCCACTGGGCCAGGGCTTCACTGGCGTCGGCCACTACGCGGTCCCCGAACACGTGCGGGTGCCGGCGCGTCATCTTCTCGCAGAGGCGCTCGACGACGTCCTCCATCGTGAATTCCCCCGCCTCCGCGCCCACCTGGCAGTGGAACACGACCTGGAAGAGGAGGTCGCCGAGCTCCTCCACGAGGTGGTCGCGCGAGCCCTCGTCGATGGCGTCCAGCACCTCGTAGGCTTCCTCGACGAGATAGGGCTTCAGGGAGGCCCGCGTCTGCTCGCGGTCCCAGGGGCAGCCGCCCTCTCCCCTGAGGCGAGCCATGAGTGAGAGGAGAGACACGAAACGATTGCCGGCGGCGTCACTCATGGGAGGACCTAGAAGTCGCAGGGGCATTATACACAATGGGTACATTCGCTTGAAGGCTCTGGGGCCGCGTGCTAGGCTCCGCGCCGATGTGACCCGGGAGCGCATGGCATGAGCGAAGAGGAGAGCTTCAAGGTCACGGATCGGCGCGGCCGCATCGAAGAGTCGGCCGGGCAGACACCGAAGCCGGACGGGCCTGCCGCACCGTCTGGGCAGCCCACCAGCGCCCGGCCGGACGGTCCTCCCGCCGAGCTCAGCGCGCTGCTGGTGATGTTCGCGAACTCGGCCCTGGTCAGCCTCGGGGCCGTCACCGAACCGGGGGCCGCCGAGCCACACGTGGACCTTGATCGCGCCCGCTCTGCCATCGACATCCTGGTGATGCTACGCGAGAAGACCCAAGGCAACCGAACCGAACTGGAGAGCCGTCTGCTGGAGGAGATCGTGTACGACCTCCAGATGCGGTTCGTCCAGGCGACCCGAAGCGGCGGCTAGCGAGTCCGGATCATCAGGCGCCCCTCCCTGATGTCGAGCCGATCGACCGTGGACGGCACGGGCCAGCGAAGCAGCGACGCTCCCCGGGCCCCCGCCATCAGCGTGAGGAGCCAGCCCGGCACCGGGAGGCTGCCGACCCGAGCACTCGCGATCTTCGCCTCCGCGTAGCGGGGGCGCCCCGGCCTGGAGGCTGACTGGAGCTGGACGACCCCGGCCAGGGTGATCCAGATGGGTGATCGCCCCATGGGCTGCGTCAGCACCGCCGCGAGCCACCCGAAGGGGGGCCCTTGGAGCAGTGACGCCACGGGCCCCCGCCACTGGACCACGGCCCGGCCTTCGCGCATCTCAGTGGAGAAGGAGGAGGTCAGGAGCCCGGCGTCCTCCAGGAGCCTGGCGGCCAGTGCGGAGACCTCGGCCTCGCTCAGGATGACCGATTCGGGGAGAGTGGCGCGGTTTCCGGTCCTGTGCGTGAGCTGGGCCAGCTTTCGGTCGAGCCCCGAGGGCTCGCTCCGGGCCTGGCTTCCCGCAAGAGGCGGAGGGGGTGTCCAGGCCCTGGACCAGGCCGAAGCGCCTGCGCCGACCAGTGCTAGGAAGGCCACCAGGCTGAGGGAGGTCCCCAGACAGCCGAGACAACCCAGGCGCATGGCCGGACCCTATCACCCAGCTTTACGGAAGCACCCGAATTATTTGGCTATCGAGACCTTTTGGCTCTAATTTGACAGATACTAGCTCAGCATATATAAGTCATATAGACTCAGATTCAGCCGAGGCAAGGCGCCGCGGCAACCCAGGAGGAAATCCATGATGGCTGTTCGATTCCACCCGTTCGGAGAGGACCTGTCCCGAGATCTGACCGATATCCAGACTCAGATGAACCGCCTGTTCGGCCCGGTCGAGCGCATGTGGTCGCCGCCGGCGGACATGCACGAGACACCAGACGAGGCGGTGATCGCCGTGGAGCTGCCCGGCCTGAGCGAGAAAGACATCCGGCTCTCCATCGCAGACGACGTGCTCACCGTCCAAGGCGAGAAGCAGCGGACTGAAGTCGAGGGCGCGAGCCACTACCGGCAGGAACGCTGGTTCGGGAAGTTCGAGCGGGCGTTCTCGCTGCCGTTCCCGGTCGAGGCGGGTCAGGTGAAGGCCACCTTCCGAGACGGGGTGCTGACCGTGAAGCTTCCGAAGGCGGAGGTAGTGAAGCCGAAAGAGATCAAGATCGAAGTGGCGTAGCGCCGCCCCGCAGTGGTGCCGGCGGGGTAGGAGTGGCGCCCCGCCGGCGCCGGTGAACGATCCAGACAATCAGATAGGAGAGAGAACGACATGGCGAAGGTGATCGGCATTGACCTCGGAACGACGAACTCGGTGGTGGCGGTGGTGGAGGGGGGAGATCCCACTGTCATCGCCAATCAGGAGGGCAGCCGCCTGACTCCGTCCGTGGTGGCCTTCACGAAGGAAGGGGAGACCCTCGTCGGGCAGGTGGCCAAGCGTCAGGCCATCACCAACCCCGACAACACCATCTTCTCGATCAAGCGCTTCATGGGCCGGCGCTACGACGAGGTGACGAGCGAGATCAAGCTCGTGCCCTACAAGGTGCTCAAGGCCCAGAACGGCGACGCCCGCGTGGAGAGTCGGGGCAAGGTGTACTCGCCGCCTGAGATCTCCGCCCTGGTACTGCGCAAGCTGAAGGAGGCCGCCGAGGCCTATCTGGGCGAGAAGGTCACCCAGGCCGTGATCACGGTGCCCGCCTACTTCAACGACAGCCAGCGCCAGGCTACCAAGGACGCGGGGGCCATCGCGGGTCTCGAGGTGCTCCGCATCGTCAACGAGCCGACCGCGGCTGCGCTGGCCTACGGGCTCGACAAGAAGAAGGACGAGACGGTGGCGGTGTACGACCTCGGCGGCGGAACGTTCGACATCTCGGTGCTCGAGATCGGTGAGGGCGTGGTGGAGGTCAAGGCCACCAACGGTGACACCCACCTCGGCGGCGACGACTTCGACCAGCGGGTGATGGATTGGATCGCGGAGGAGTTCAAGCGCGACAACGGGATCGATCTGCGCAAGGACCGCATGGCGCTGCAGCGGTTGAAGGAGGCGGCGGAGAAGGCCAAGTGCGAGCTCTCGACGACCGTCCAGACCGAGATCAACCTGCCGTTCGTGACCGCGGACGCGACCGGGCCGAAGCACCTCGTGCTGACGCTGACCCGGGCCAAGCTCGAGTCTTTGGTCGCCGACCTGATCGAGCGGAGCCTGACCCCTTGCCGCGAGGCCATGCGCCAGGCCGGGGTGAACCCGGGTGATATCGACGAAGTCATCCTGGTGGGTGGCCAGACTCGCATGCCCAAGGTGCAGGAAGAGGTGAAGAAGCTCTTCGGCAAGGAGCCCAACCGGACGGTGAACCCCGACGAGGTGGTGGCGGTGGGCGCGGCAGTGCAGGCCGCGGTCCTCACCGGGGAGGTCAAGGACCTGCTCCTGCTCGACGTGACGCCGCTCTCGCTCGGCATCGAGACGCTGGGCGGTGTGATGACCAAGCTGATCGAGGCCAACA
>Ga0134124_10005167_pt1 | contig 10495 bp, 9 predicted proteins | sample KB304_FD_96880 | JGI IMG/M metagenome (GOLD analysis project Ga0134124, IMG submission 96880) | Terrestrial soil microbial communities without Nitrogen fertilizer from Kellogg Biological Station, Michigan, USA - KB3-0-4 | ecosystem: Environmental > Terrestrial > Soil > Unclassified ... | reverse complement strand
GCGCCGCGCTCCTCGTCGCCGAAGCGCTGCCAGGCCTCGCGATCCGCGTCCCAGGCCGCGATCGGATGGACCGCATCCTCGCCCTCCTCGATGCGCCGCCGGGCGGCGGCGGTCGCGACCGTTTCGTGCCAGCCGGGCGGCGTGAGCCCGGCGGCCACGTCGGCAAGGGGCGCGAGGACGAAGAGCCGGTTCGCCGCCTCCGGGTGGGGGACCACGAGCAGCCGCCCGACCTTGCCCGGGTCGAGCGACATCCCGTCGGGCGGCCGGTCGAGCGAAAGGCGGGCGCGGCCGAAGACGAGCAGGTCGAGGTCGAGCTCGCGCGGCCCCCAGCGCTCGCGCTCCCGGCGCCCGAACGCGCGCTCGAGCTGCTTGAGCGCGATCAGGAGGGCGGTGGCGCCGGTCGCCGGGTCCGGACCGGCGGGCACGTCGAGGGCGGCCGCCGCGTTGCGGAACGGCGGTTGGTCGACCACGCCGACCGGCCGCGTGACGTACAGCCGGGACACGGCGTGGAGCCGTACGCCGGGCAGCGTCGCCAACGCCCGGATGCCGTGGGCGATCGTGTCGGCGGCCTCGCCGAGGTTCGCTCCGAGGCCGATGTACGCCCGAACTCGTCGCAGGTCGAGCCTCCCGACTTCCCTACACTCAGGTCGTGGTCGATGTCGCCGTGCTCATCCTGCACCCCGCGCCCGCCGAGCGGGCGGGAGCCATCGAAACGTGGGTCGCCGCTGCCCGGGCCCGAATCGCCGAACGCCATCGCGCCGGCTTCCTCGCCGCCGGCGCCTCGGACGTCACGGTCGTCGCGGGACGCGCGGACGGGACGGCGTTCGGCGCTCGCCTCCGAGCCTTCGTGGACGCCCGGCGGCCGGCCGGTCTCGTGGTCCTCGGGTCGGGCGCGATGCCCCTCGCGACACGAGCGGATCGTCGGGCGTTCATCGACGCGGCCGGGGCGGGCGGCTGCCGGGCGCTGGCCAACAACCGCTTCTCGGCCGACGTTGTCGCGGTATCCACTGCCGTCAACCTCGCGGCGCTCCCCGACCTGACGACCGACAACGCCCTCCCACGGTGGCTGAGCGAGGTCGCGGGGTACGAGGTCACCGCCCTCGGTCGCCGATGGCGGCTCGGGTTCGACATCGACGGGCCGCTCGACCTGGTCCTCGCGCGGCGGCGGGCATGGCTGGACGACGCACCCGACGGGGCTCTCGACCTCGCGATCGAGCGGCTCGCGGCCGTCGGAGCCGTGGCTCGCGACCGCCACGCCGAGCTCGTGGTGAGCGGTCGCCTGTCCGCGGCAGGGCTCGCCTGGCTCGAACGATCGACCGCGTCGCGGACCCGGGCCCTGGTCGAGGAGCGCGGCTTCCGGACCCGGCGGGCCGGCCAGCGCCCGGTCCGGTCGAGCCTCGGCCTGCTCCTCGACCGGGATGGACCGTCCGCCCTCGGCGCGATCCTGCACGAGCTCGGGGAGGGTGCCCTCGTCGACACCCGCGTCCTCCTCGGCCATCGGTTCGGTGCCGACGAGCGCGGCTGGCCGGTGCCCGAGGATCGGTATGCGAGCGATCTCCTGCTCGCCGACCGGATCGCCGATCCGTGGCTGCGGTCGCTCACGACGGCCGCCCGCGACGCCGAGATCCCGATCGTCCTCGGCGGCCACAGCCTCGTCGGACCCGGGCTCCGCCTCGCGCTCGCGAGGGAGCGATCGTGGACCTGAGGCGCGTGCCGCCACAGGGGCAGGACGTCGCCTCGGATCCGGTCCTCCTGACCGCGATCCGCGACGAGATCGGCCGGTCCGGACCGATGACGTTCGCCCGGTTCATGGAGATCGCCCTGTACGACCCGGCGCGCGGGTACTACCGGGGACCCGTCGCGCGACCCGGCCGCGCGGGCGACTTCCTCACCTCCCCGGAGGCGAGCCCGATCTTCGGCCGGACGCTCGCCCGGTTCGCCCGGGGCGTCCACGCCGCGCTCGGCGCGCCGGGCACCTTCACGATCCGCGAGCACGGGGCGGGGACCGGCGCGCTGGCTGCGCCCCTCGTCGAGGAGCTGTTCGCCTCCGAAGGGAGCCCGGACGCCGTCGACTACCTCGTGGCGGAGGTCGAGCCGGCCCGCATCGAGGCGGTCCAACGCGCGCTGTCGCCGCAGCCGGGCGTCACGGTCAGGCCCGACGACGGCCGCCCGATCGACGGCCTCGTCGTCGCCAACGAGGTCCTCGACGCCCTGCCGACGCATCGGGTCGTCCAGCGCGATGGGCGGCTGCGCGAGGTGCTGGTCGGGAACGGCGAGGACGACCGCCTCGTCGACATCGAGTCGGACCCGACGACACCGGCCCTCGCCGACCGTCTCGCGGCGGAATCGATCGAGCTCGCCGACGGTCAGCATGGGGAGATCTGCCTCGCCGTCGACGCCTGGATCGAGCGCGCCGCGGCCGGTCTCGCACGCGGCGCCCTGCTCCTGATCGACTACGGTCATCCGGCGCAGGATCTCTATGATTCCGCTCGTCGCGCCGCCGGTACCCTCGCGGCCTATCTCGGCCACCAGGTGGGCGACGATCCATACCGCGCGATCGGCCACCAGGACCTGACCGCCCACGTGGACGTCACGGCGGTCGAACGGGCGGCCGTCGCCGCGGGTCTCGATCTCCTCGGCACGACCAACCAGACGGACTTCCTCGCCCGGCTCGGAATCGGCGACCTGCTCGTCGCCGAGCAGACCCGACCCGGCGCGGATCTCCAGGCGTATCTCGAGACCCGCTCGGCTCTCGTCCGGATGATCGATCCGGGCTCGATGGGCCGCTTCCGCGTCCTGGTGTTCGGCCGCGGCCTCGCGCCCGAGGCCGCGCGCCTGCCGGGCCTGGCGCCGGTGGCCTGAGCCACGCCGCCGGAGCCCAACTAGGGCGAATGCCCTATTGCCGTTGCACCCCCCGGAGGACGACGCTCCGCATGTCCCGGCGACGGGGCACACCGCCGGGGAGCGGATCGTGAACTGGCACGCGCGCTCGGCACGATCCGCTCCCCGATCACGCTCGCGAGGCGAGCTCGTCGCCGGCGATCCCGCGCTGGTTCCGGGCCGTCGGCGCACGGACCCAAGGCCGCCGCCGGCGCGCTCCGACCCCCCGCCAGGCACCCCCCGGCAGCGTCCGGGCGCCCCGTCGCGCGCGGTGGACGAAGGGGTCCCCCTGATAGTATTGGCCCGCGTGACGGGCGCTGACGGAGCGTGCGGCGCGCGCAAGGGGACCAATCCCGGGTGCTCTCAGCCGGGTTCGGTCGACCCGCCAGCCCAACCGGAGAGACCGTCGACGTGACCAACATCTGGTACATCGTGGGGTTCATGGTCGCCGGCGTCTCGTTCGTCTTCCTGACGATCGGAGCCGCCTGGCTGATCTCCCATCGGAACCGCGGCGACGTCCACAAGGGTCTGCCCTACGAATCCGGGATCGACACCTACGGCGATACGCATGGCCGGTTCGGGCTGTCGTTCTACATCTACGCGCTGCTGTTCGTCGCGTTCGACATCGAGGTCGTCTTCATCTACCTGTGGGCGATCATCTTCCGTGCCCCGGGCGTCGACATCGGCGCGCTGTTCGTCAGCATGCTCGTCTTCGTCGGCATCCTCCTCCTCGGGCTTGCCTACGCCTGGCGGAAGGGGGTTCTCACATGGCGTTGAAGAAGAACGCGCGGAGCGGTCACGGGACGGGCTCGGGTGATGCGACCGCGGCCGGTTCGGACGCACCCGGCAACCAGCCGGCCGCGCTGACCGTCACCCAGACCGCGGTCGCCGAGCCGATCGTCGTGGCCAACTCGCTGTGGCGCTCGACCGATCCGAACGCCTACCAGGGCAGTCTCGAGCCGGACGTGACCCATCTCCGCGAGGTCGAGGCGTCGGGCATCGCGCGCCACGACGACGCACGCTGGTCGGGCGCCCTCGACGTCATCCCGACCAAGGCGGACTACGTCCTCGACCTGATCCGGGCGAACAGCCTGTGGCCGCTCCTGTCGGGGCTCGCCTGCTGCGCGATGGAGATGATGTCGAGCGCGACGTCGCGCAACGACATGGATCGCTGGGGCATGTTCCCGTTCCGGGCGAGCCCCCGCCAGGCCGACGTCCTGATCGTCGCCGGGACCCTGACGACGAAGATGGCCGGCCCGCTCGTCCGGCTCTGGGAGCAGATGCCCGAGCCGAAGTGGTGCGTCGCGATGGGCGACTGCACGTGCTCCGGCGGCCGCTACAAGCGGAGCTACGCGACGATCGAGGGGATCGATCGCGTGATGCCGGTCGACGTCTACGTCCCGGGCTGCCCGCCCCGACCGGAGGGCCTGATCTACGGGATGATGAAGCTCCAGCAGCTCGTCAAGGATCGGCGCGGCCATTGGCCGGACCGGGCGGTGGGACCGACCGTGCCGGAGGACGTCTAGGTGGACGCCGCGCTCAAGCGCCGCCTCCAGACCCGGTTCGGGGCGCAGCTGATCGCACCGATCCACCAGCGCCACGACGAGACCGAGATCCGGATCGGGCCGGGCGACGTGCCCGACGTCTGCCGCGCGCTCCACGACGAGCCGGCGTTCGGCTTCACGCTCCTCGCCGACCTGGCCGGGGTCGACACCGGCGACGTCATGCAGGTCGTCTACCACCTCTGGAGCGAGACGAGCCCGGACTGGCTGCGGGTCGTCGCCGACGGCCTGTCCCGCGAGGACCCGCGCGTTCCCTCGATCACGTTCCTGTGGAAGGGCGCCGAGTGGATGGAGCGCGAGGCCTACGACATGTTCGGCATCACGTTCGAGGGCAATCGCGACCTCCGCCGGATCTACATGCCGCCCGACTACCAGAGCTTCCCGCTCCGCAAGGACTTCTTCCTGCCGGACGACGCGGCCCGCTCGCCCGGCGCCGGGGTCCGTCACATGGAGCAATCGCACGCGCCGACGAACGCCCGGTCGGCGACGATGATCCGGAAGACCCGGGCATGACGACCGCCACGCCCCACGTCCACCCGGCCCAGGAGGTCCCGTCGGACGACCCGCGGGTCCAGCTCGACGAGGCGGTCGGCGTCTTCGAGCCGATCCCGCCGTACCCGCCGCGGACCGAGCGCGAGTCCGAGTTCTACACCCTCGGCGACGGCGAGATGTACATCAACATGGGGCCGCAGCACCCGTCGACCCATGGCGTGCTGCGGATCGTGCTCAAGCTCGACGGCGAGAACGTCGTCGACCTCGACCCGGTCCTCGGCTACCTCCACCGCGGCGTCGAGAAGCTCTGCGAGAACGCCGACTACCACCACACGATCGCCTACCTCGACCCGCTCGAGTACATCAGCTCGCTGTTCTGCGAATGGCCCGGCGTGCTCGCGTTCGAGAAGCTGCTCGACGTCGAGGTGCCCCGCCGGGCGGAGTACATCCGGGTCCTCTCGACCGAGCTGAACCGGATCCTGTCGCACTCGCTGTTCATGGGCTGGATGGCCCTCGACCTCGGCGGTCTGACGCCCATCCTGTGGAGCTTCATCGAGCGCGACGAGATCGCCGAGATGCTCGCCGCCCTGACCGGCCAGCGACTGCTCTTCAACTACCTCCGGATCGGCGGGGTCAACGGCGACCTGAACCACGAGTTCCTCAGCCGGCTCGGCGACTGGATGACCCGGGCGACGACCCAGATCGAGAACAACCTCGGCCTCCTGAACGAGAACGAGATCTTCGTCCGGCGGATGCGCGGCCTCGGGATCCTCGACAAGGAGACGGCCTTCCGGATGGCGGTGACCGGGCCGAACCTGCGGGCCAGCGGCGTCCCGCTCGACTTCCGGCGGGCGCATCCGTACAGCGTCTTCCCGGAGCTCGAGTTCGACATCCCGACCCGCGACGAGTGCGACTGCCTGGCCCGCTACCTCGTCCGGCTCGACGAGATCAAGCAGAGCCTCCGGATCATCGACCAGTGCCTCCACAACATGCCGGACGGGCCGATCATGGCCAAGCTCCCGCGGCTGCTCCGCCCGCGACCGGGCCGGGCCTATGCCGCGGTCGAGGGACCGCGCGGCCAGTACGCGGCGTACGTGGTCAGCGACGGCACCGACCAGCCGTTCCGGATGCGGATCCACGACCCGTCGTTCGTCCATCTCCAGTCGGTCGGCGTGCTGATGCCGGGCCACCTGATCGCGGACGCGATGGCGGTGATGGCCAGCCTGGATCCGATCATGGGCGGAGTCGACAAGTGACGGGACCGACTCGCGGGCCCGCGGACCCGCCTGACGCTTGCTTGAGCGACATCTGGCAGGATCGTAGCCGGAGCCAGGATCGTGGCCAGGGGCGGGGCGGCCGCGTCCCGAGCGAGGCCCGCCCGTGACCGCGATGGCCCGCTCCTTCGGGCGGATGACCCTGGCCGGCAAGATCCTGTTCACCGTCGTCCCGATCCTGCTCGTCCTGACCTTCGGGTTGATCGTCCTCGTCGTCGTCGCCGGCAAGCCGGTCGTCGACTTCCTCGCCACGAACATCTGGCTCGTCCGGTTCGTCGTGGCGGCGACCGCGGTCCTCCTGATGAGCGTCCCGAGCGCCTTCCTGATCATCTACATGGAGATGAAGGTCATCGCCCTGATGAACCTCCGGATCGGGCCGGACCGGGTCGGGCCCTTCGGCTCGCTCCTCTCGGTGGTCCACGGGCTCAAGGTCCTGATGAAGGAGGACTTCAGCCCGACCGGTGCGGACCGGCTCGTCTTCACCCTCGCTCCGGTCGCCGTGTTCATGGCAACCGTCCTCGGGCTGCTCGTCCTGCCCTTCGCCCCGGGGCTGTTCGGCGTGGACATGAACATCGGCCTGCTCTACCTCTTCGCGGTGAGCGGCCTGACCGTCGTCGGGCTGCTGATGGCGGGCTGGTCGAGCTTCAACAAGTACTCGCTGCTCGGCGGCCTTCGCTCGGCCGCCCAGGTCGTCAGCTACGAGATCCCGCTGACCCTGTCGGTCGTCGGGCTGCTGCTCCTCGCCGGGACGATGAGCCTGAACCAGCTCGCGGAGAACCAGGCCGGCTGGTTCACGAGCTGGTACGTCTTCCGCCAGCCGCTCGGAGCCCTGATCTTCTTCATCGCCGCCACGGCCGAGGCCAACCGGACGCCGTTCGACCTGACCGAGGCCGACAGCGAGATCGTCGCCGGCTTCGCCACCGAGTATTCGGGGATGCGGTACGGGTTCTTCTACTTCGCCGAGTACGTCAACGTGTTCCTCGTCTCGGGCCTGTTCGTCACCCTGTTCCTCGGCGGCTGGAACGCGCCGTTCCCGTGGCCGTGGCCGATCACCCTGAACATCGACCCGGGCTCGCTCGGCCTCGGCCTGCTGTTCGGCCTGCTGATCGTCCCGCCCCTGCTGGTCCTCGCCCTCGCCGCCCCGTTCTACGTCGGGCGGAGCTCGATGCCGTGGTGGCAGGCCCTGATCCTCGGTTTCGTCCTGTTCAACCTGCTCGTGACCGTGGCCGTCGGGGGCTGGGCGTTCATCAGCTGGAACTGGGTCGCGGGGCTGCTCTGGTTCCTGCTCAAGAGCTACGTCTTCGTGTTCATCTTCGTCTGGATGCGGGGGACCCTGCCCCGCGTCCGGATCGACCAGCTGATGGGGTTCGCCTGGAAGTGGCTCCTCCCCGCGGCGCTGTTGAACCTGTTCGTGACGGCGGCGGCGCTCGTCGTGGTCCACCCGTCATGAGGTCGCCGCGATGAGCTTCGTTCCGGGCCTCGGAATCGTGAAGGGCATGGCCCTCACGCTTCGCAAGTTCTTCGAGCCGAAGGCGACGATCCGATACCCCGAGGTGCGCCTCGACGTCCCGCACAAGTTCCGCGGCCGGCTGCAGCTCCTCTACGACGAGTACGGCACGCTGAAGTGCGAGACCTGCTTCCAGTGCGCCCAGGCCTGCCCGATCGAGTGCATCGACATGGGCGGGGTCGACACGAAGGGCCGCTACCACATCCACTGGGGCGCCCCCGAGACGTACGGCGAGCGCCGCGAGGAATCCGCCCTGCGCCGGTCGGGCCGGCCAGTTCCGGACCGGGCCTACGCCCACTTCGACCCGATCCATCCGGACGCGGTCCTCGCGATCCTCGAGCGGTTCGACTTCGACCCGAAGCACATGCTCGAGATCCTGGAGGCGACCCAGGCCGAGTACGGCCACCTGCCCGTCGCCGCCCTCAAGCTGATCAGCCAGAGGACGGGTGCCTGGTACGCGATGATCTACGGGACCGCCACGTACTACCGCCATCTGCGGTTCGAGCCGCCGGCCGCCGAGCCGCTTGCCGCGGCCACGGCGGGCGCCCGCGCCGGCCGCGAATCCGCCTATCTCGCCGGCCTCGACGCGTCGCTCGCCGGATCGTCCGGCCGGGCCCGAGCCTGACCGGCCGATGACGACGATCCTCCGGACGCCGAAGGACTGGCCGGCGATCCTCCTGCCGGCCGAACCGGCCCCACAGCGGGCACGGCGCGGCGCCGCGTCCGCGGCTCCGGAGTCCGCCGGCGACCCGCTCGACCTCGACGCCGCCCGCGATCGAGGCGCGTTCAGCGGGCTGAAGCGCTCGCTCCACGACCTCGGCCCGACGGCCACGATCGCGACGATCGCCGCCTCCGGACTGCGCGGTCGGGGCGGGGCGGGCTTCCCGACCGGCGAGAAGTGGCGGGCCGCCGCCGAAACTCCGGCCAACCAGCGCTACGTCGTGGCCAACGGCTATGGCGCCGATCCGTCGTCGGCGACCGATCGGACGCTGCTCGAACTCAACCCGTACGCCGTCCTCGAGGGCGCGGTCATTGCCGCGGCCGCGATCGGCGCGAGCGAAGTGGTCGTCGCGGTACGCGCGGAGGCGACCGATGCGATCCGGGCGCTCGAGACGGCGCTCGACCGGATGGTCGCCGCCGGGCTCGCCGGCGACGACGTCCTCGGCTCGGGCGAGTCGATCGAGATCACGATCCGGGCCGTCCAGGGGGCCTACATGCTCGGCGAGGAGACCGTCCTCCTCAAGGCGATCGAGGGCAAGCGCGGCCAGCCCGAGCAACGCCCCCCGCATCCGGCGGAGCGCGGCCTCTTCGGCAAGCCGACCGTCGTCCAGAACGTCCAGACCCTGGCCGCGATCCCGTGGATCATCGCCAACGGCGCCGAGGCGTTCGCGGCGATCGGCTCGAAGGCGAGTCCGGGCACGGTTCTCGTGTCCGTTCGGTCGCCGGGCGGGTCGGGCGTTGCCGAGGTCCCGATGGGCACGTCCCTCCGGGAGATCGTCGGCCTCGCCGGCCGGGACGCGACGAAGGGCCTCAAGGCGCTCCTCGTCGGCGGCCCGTCGGGTGGGATCCTGCCGGCCGCGCTCGCCGACACCGGCTACGAGTACGACGCCCTGCGCTCGGTCGGCGCCCACATGGGCTCGGGCGCGATCGTCGCCGCCGACAAGCGAGCGTGCATCGTCGACCTGGCCCGGCTCCTGACCCGGTACTGCGCCGACGAGGCGTGCGGCAAGACGATCCCCTGCCGGATCGGGCTGCGCCGGGTCAGCGAGATCGGCGACCGGGTCGCGACCGGCCTTCCGAGGCCGACCGACGTCCAGCTCCTGGCCGACCTGTCGAGCGACATCGTGGAGTCCGCGCTGTGCGACCACGAGCGCCTGGCGACCCTCCCGTTCATGAGCGGGATGCGATACTTCCGTTCCGAGCTCGACGAGCACATCCTGCGGAGCTCGTGCCCGGCCGGCGTCTGCCGACCGATCGCGGTCGCCGCCGGCGGAGCCCATTGACGAGACGATGACCGACCTCCTGCCTCGCCCCTACGCCGAGACGAACACGCTCCAGCCGCTCGACGATTCGCTCGCCGAACGGCTGATCTCGACCCAGTCGCCGCAGCGTCCGCAGTCGACGCCGCGGATCCGGATCGAGGTCGACGGACGGGTCGTCGAGGGCTTCGAGGGCCAGACGATCCTCGAGGTCTGCCGCGACAACGGGATCGAGATCCCGACCCTCTGCTACGAGCCGAAGCTGCCCGGCTTCGGGGCGTGCCGGATGTGCGTCGTCGAGGTCGAGGGCGAGGAGCATCCGCCGATCTCGTGTTCGCGGACGTGCGAGCCGGAGATGGTCGTCAAGACCCAGACCGAGGAGGTCCGCCGCCTGCGCCGGACGAACCTCGAGCTGATCTTCTCCGACCACAACGCCTATTGCCTGCCGCCCTGCCAGAACAAATGCCCGAGCCACATCGACATCCCGGGCTTCCTGAAGGCGAACGCCGAGGCGAACTTCACCGAGTCGACCCGGATCTTCAAGCGGACGATCCCGTTCCCGAGCGTCCTCGGGCGGGTGTGTCCGGCGCCGTGCGAGGAACACTGCCGGCGCGACGAGGTCGACGAGGCGATCGCGATCCGCGATTCGCACCGCTACGCCGGCGACCAGGTCATCAAGGCGATGATGGACGACGGCGTCGATCCGCCGGTCCCGTTCGAGGTCCAGCCGCGGTCCGGGCGCCGGGCGGCGATCATCGGCTCCGGGCCAGCCGGCATGGCCGCGGCCTACTACCTCCTGAT
>Ga0134124_10005166_pt1 | contig 10495 bp, 9 predicted proteins | sample KB304_FD_96880 | JGI IMG/M metagenome (GOLD analysis project Ga0134124, IMG submission 96880) | Terrestrial soil microbial communities without Nitrogen fertilizer from Kellogg Biological Station, Michigan, USA - KB3-0-4 | ecosystem: Environmental > Terrestrial > Soil > Unclassified ... | reverse complement strand
TTCCTGCTGAAATCCGTCATCCTCGGGAGACACGACAGAAAAGAAGAGAGCGAGGATACCGATCCCACCAAACAAGTTAACCCAACCCGCTCGCCGAGGCGCAGTAAAGCTATAGAGCGTCCAGCCAGCAAAAGCGCCTAGACCCACTAACAACACACAGATATTTACATCGAGCCCCATGCCCGGACACCTCAGACAATCCTGACTCTGGACGGCCCCCCTTTAGAAGTTAAGAAAGGCTATGCCGAGCCTAGATTCGTGTCAAGAAGTCCACTGAAGTCCACTGGCCAGATTCGGAGTTCGTAAAATGCGATGGGAATCCTTTATGCCCGTTGACTCTGATCCGCGTTACATCGACCTGTTCAAACGCATGGGCTTTCCGCAGTAAGCGCTTTTTCGCCCTCGGGAATGACGCCAATCCAGACATTCCCCTTTATGGAACAGGCGATTTCACACTGATTATCGGGCCAGGAAACTACGAGCCTACTCGGTCCCGCCCGCCAGGTTCTTCAGGTGAGAAGACAACACACGGGGCGGAGCAGGCGCAGCCGGCGTGATGCAGACCTCCTGAGCTCTTTTTCTTATTCTCCCAGCCGCAATTTCGGCGTTACCCTCATACACGTTTCTCGTCACAAAGTGCCCGAGTTCATGCGGAATGCAACGCAGGACGGTGTCCAGATCCCTGAATACATCGGACGACAGATACATTCGCCTTGCACCCAGGTTGGAGAAAGCGAGCTTCGTCCGATAAGCGCCGAAGCTGTCCTTTATTTGCATAAATCTCTCGTGCTCCAGGATGACGATGGTCATGGAATGGTCTGAACCTGGGAGTCTGTCCAAGTCATCAGCCGAAGATTGTTCGATGCAGGCGGTGAGCTGTTTCTGATAACTAGTCCCACCGATCACCGCCAGGTTCTGGGCCGGGAGCAAGCCCGGAGACAATAGGCAGCCGAGGACCAGCCATGTCAGCACCTGTGATCTGGGAAGCTTACGCGCCCAAAGCTCCATTGGGAACCTCCAGGTGGGCGGAGTCTTGCTTCAAACTGGAAGGTGATCAATGGAGCGAGTCTGTTACCGCACTGAAAAGAGGATGTTTCGTTAATCTGCTGAAACGGCGGGTCTTAGCTGAGCGCCTAACAGAGCGGAACGGTGTCAAAATTTGCAGTATGCTGCTACACTGCGTGCCTGGCAGGAGCGGTCGCAGGGAAAACATCAGCTTCACCCTCACCGGTCACCCGCTTCGGAGTCTTCGAGCTTGATCTGCGGTCCAGAGAACTTCACAAACAAGGCATGAAGATCAGGCTGCAAGGCCAGCCGATCGAAATTCTCGCGATCCTGGTCGAGCGTCCCGGCGAGATTGTCACTCGCGAAGAATTACAAAAGAAGCTGTGGCCAGCCGACACATTCCGTTGACTTCGAGCAGGGCCTGAACAATGAAGCGGCTGCGGGCGGCGCTGGATGACAATGCCGAGAGCCCACACTTCATCGGTCCATGAAAACCAACGGGCAGACATTGATAGGTGACGCCTTCATAGCTGCCGTACGGTCATATAGAGGCCGACCTTTCAGGGGTGGAGAATCAATTTGTGATTCTTCAGGTCAACCACTACCACTTCGAAGTCGCTGAAAAAGTCCATCCCCAGCAGACCGTCGGCCTTTTGTCCCAGGTCTTTTGAAAAGGCGCGCATGTCCATTGCCACAACCTTGTGATCGCGCCAGGTGATGGGTCCCACTTTCAGTGTGGCCTTGGTGAAGACTCCCGCACCGGCGAAGCCGGAACCCCTGCTGGTGGCTACGAGGTTGTCCAAGTTGCGGGGTGGGGCATCCGTCAGCTCGGAACTAATGATGGTGTGATTCGAGGCAGTATCAACGATCAAAATGGCTGATCTTCCGTTTACCTCGACCTTGACCAGGACCAACCCGAACATGCGACTGTTCTCGAAAGAAATTTCCTTCGGACTCGAGGACTGCGGATAGGCGGGAACCTGGAGTATGGCGGCCAACATGATAGCGATCGCGCACTGTGAAGCAGCTCTCAAGGAAAACCACCTCTGGCGGTCGTTGCCGGTACCCATGAACTCTGCTAAGCTTTGGCCGTTCATTCGCGATCCGGAATGGCGACCCGGCCAGGCAGTAACCGTGAGCGCACCCTACGCGTCAGCCGTCCCGGACGTCCTTGGAGAAAACTAAGAAAATTATAAGAATTTTCTGAAAGTGCCCAACATGCAAGAAGGAAAGCACTTCTATGAATTCGGCCCCTTCCGTCTGGACCCCGCCGAGCGGTCGCTCCTGCGAGATGGCAACGCCGTGCCTCTCACTCCGAAGGCCTTTGAGCTCCTGGTTCTGTTGGTCGAAAACCGCGGTCACCTGCTGAAGAAAGATGAGTTGATCGAGCGGGTGTGGCCGAACACGTTCGTAGAAGAGGCCAACCTGGTGCAGAACGTCTCGGCGCTGCGGAAGGCGCTGGATGACAAAAACGGGGTACAGTACATCGAGACTGTGCCGAAGGGCGGGTATCGCTTTACTGCTGCGGTGGGGGATCACACCCCGGCGGCCGGAGTCGAATCGCCTGCGGTTGAACCCCGGAGCTCTCGGCCTGCGTTGAGAGTCGCACGGCGATATGTACTCGCTTTCCTGGCTATCGCGGCCGTGGCGGTCACACTCCTGCTTGCGTTTCAGCAGGGCTTTCTCCCTTGGCGGTGGTCGGGCGCAGCAAGTGCCCTACGGATTCAGTCTCTGGCTGTATTGCCGCTCCACAATCTCTCGAATGACAAGGAGCAGGAGTATTTCAGCGATGGCATGACCGACGAGTTAATCACCGAGATATCCAAGTTCGGCAAGCTGCGGGTGATTTCCCACTCTTCGGTGGAGCGCTACAAGGAAAGAAGACGACCTCTGGCAGAGATCGCGCGAGAACTCGGGGTGGACGCGGTGGTTGAAGGCACGGTAATGCGCTCGGGAAATCGCGTTCGCATCACGGCGCGGCTGGTCGACGCGCGCTCGGACCGGAATCTGTGGTCGCAAAGCTACGAACGCGATTTACGGGATGTCCTGGCGCTGCAGAACGAAGTGGCGCGGCAAGTCGCAGCCGAGGTTGGAATTAACCTCTCGGCAGGCGAGCGAGCGCGGCTGGCCAGCAGTCGGAGCGTCAATCCGGATGCACACGAAGCCTATCTCCGTGGCGTCTTTTACTGGAACTGGTTCACCTGTGACGGATTTAAGAAAGGGCTGTCATATTTTGAGCAATCCGTGGATGAGGATCCGCATTTTGCGCTGGCACACTTGGGATTAGCCCAATCGTACTTCAAGATGGTGGATTGGGGCTGCCCTCCTTTATCTGAATATGAGACACTCCAGAAATCCAAAGCAGCGATCCTGAAGGCCATAGAGCTCGACCCTAATCTGGGGGCAGCTCACGAATGGCTTGGCAGGCAGGCCTTTTACTACGAATGGGACTGGCCCAAGGCGGAGGCAGAACTCAAGCAGGCAATTGAGCTGGATCCGAACAACTCAGGTGCGTATGTTGCATACGCAATGTTTCTCGTGGCCATGGGCAGGCGGGAGCAGGGCCTTGCCGAAATGAGGAGGGCGCTTGGACTTGACCCCACTTCGCTGCTGACAAATTATTCCGCCACTTATCTGCTCTACCTTGCTCGTCAATATGACGAAGCCATCGACCAAGGCAAAAAGACCATCGAGCTGTATCCCAACACGCCTGCGGCATACATCTGGCTTGCCCCACCCTATGAATTGAAAGGCATGGACGACGAGAGCATCGCCATGCGCCTGAAATCAGAAGCAACCTGGGGCGCCACGCCCAAGGACCTGGACTTGATACGAAGTGCGTACAAGAAGTTCGGCCTGCAAGGGTATTGGCGCCATGAACTTGAGATCGAAAGGGCGAGAGGCACCGACAATGCACCAAATAAGGCTTGCTGGATGGGGGAAGTCTATGCGCACTTGGGAGAGAAAAAGCTGGCCCTGGAGTATCTCCAACGGGCTTCCCAACACCCTTGTAACGGACTGCAGTTTTTAAACGTGGACCCCATCTACGACGGCCTGCGACAAGATCCCGAGTTCAGGGAACTCGTTAGCCGCCTTCAGCTATAGCGATCCCGCACTCTCAACCCTTATTTTCGAAGGCCATGCCCCAACTAAGCGGGTGCCTATTGTTAACGCGATTACATCAACTACGACCCTTTGCTCTCGGGCTGGTAATCCCGCGCGAGATGACAGCCTGATGGCGCTCTTGCAGAGCTGTCTACAGGCTCACGTTCTCGATTTGATGGAGAACGGTGTCGCGATAGCACCGAAACCACCGGCGATGGCCCCTCGCCTTACCTTGTCCCAGGCCGCAATCTCAGCGTGTCTGTTTCTCTCCCGATCTATTAGAATCTTCAAGAAACCTTGCATCAGAATGAAATACCAGGTGGACTCATGGAACCCGGGGAATTTCGCGAAGTTGGACATCGGGTGGTGGACCTGCTGGCCGAATATTTGGAGCACATCGAAGAGAAACCAGTGTTCCCGAATGTGGAACCGAGCAAACTGACAGAGCTCTTTGCTGAGGGGCTGCCCCAAGATCCCATCTCCCCAGACAAGGTGTTGGGAGAACTGGAAGAGAAGCTTCTTCCGTATTGCACACACGTCGGGCACCCGGGATACATGGGGCTCATCACACCATCGCCAAACCCAGTCGGCATCATTGCGGACTTCATCTGCTCAGCTCTCAACCAAAACATCGGGGCTTATACGATTGGTCCCGCCGCTGTGGCCATGGAGCGACGAACCGTGCGCTGGCTTAGCGACCTGGTCGGTTACAACGATAAGGCTGGTGGCAACCTCACCAGTGGCGGAATGATGGCGAACTTCATTGGGCTCAAGTTAGCACGGGATTGCGTTTCGAACGACCGGATACAGCAAGATGGGATTCAGGAACGCTGGGCAGTGTACGCGTCCGAAGAGAGGCATGTTTCGATAGACAAAGCAGTTGACGCGGTAGGATTGGGCCGAACAGCGCTCCGTGCGCTGCCCACCGATGCTGAATTTCGAGTGAGGCTGGATGCCCTTGAAGCGGCAATTGCGGATGACCGTAGTCGTGGGATACGGCCACTGTGCATCGTGGGTATGTTCGGGACTACCAACACCGGGGCGGTCGATCCCGTCCGCGAGCTTCGGACGATTGCGGATCGAGAGGGGATGTGGCTTCACGCCGATGCTGCTTATGGCGGCGGCATGTTGCTCTCCCATGCGTGGCCGATGCGCAACCGCGGTTTGGAGCTTGCGGACTCGATAACGATTGACCCTCACAAATGGTTCTACGCGCCGCTGGATGCGGGAGCAATCCTGGTTAAGGATGATCGCCGATTGACGGCGTCCTTTGGAATGAAGCCATCGTACCTTACCGACGAACTGGATCGTAAGAATGAACGATACCAGTATTACGTTCACAGCTTCGAGCAGTCGCGACGTTTTCGGGGGCTAAAGGTGTGGATGAGCTTCAAGCGTTACGGAGCAAACCAGATCGGCGAGTGGATTGACAATAATGTGCGCCAGGCAAAACGCCTTCATTCTTTGGTCGTCGAACATCCGGAGTTCGAAGCAGCAAGCGACCCGCCGATGTCGGCGATCTGTATTCGTTATCGAGGGGCAGACCCGGACGAAGCGCAATCCAAGGAGTTACATGCCGAGGTTGCGAGGCGAATCGAGGAAAGCGGGAAATTCTGGTTCTCGACCACGGAACTGAAAGGGAAGACATGGTTTCGGATTAATCCGGTGAACTTCCGAACGCGCGCGGAGCACATCGACCAACTGTTGGCCTCGCTCGAGCAGGAATGCCGTTCTTTGCTCCAAGGTGGAAGAATGGCGAGCGGCTCGGTTGTCGATCGTTGACCGGTCTTGAATCGTCAAATTGCCCAGCCAAGTGGGCGGTAACCGGCGTTCTGTCGGTCCGCCGCCCTCGTTCTGCGCTGCAAAAAATGGCTTTGAGTCCAAATGTTACTTGCCCTTCACTAACGAGCAGTGGGTCGAAGCCGTCTTCCATGTTCCGGAATCATTCACCCAGGTGTCGCTGCAGATGACCGTTCGCGCCCGATGCGTGCCCTTAAGCTCAGCGTCGTAGGTGAACGTGTAACGTGAAACCGCGGTGTTCGAACCGAAGGTCGCCACCTGCACGTCGCTGATGTCGCCGCTCTTCCACTTGTTGGTCTTGTTCTGCAGATCCTTGATGAAATCGTCCTTCGTCTCCCAGTCCCCCCAGCTGTTTCCTGCCATGAATCCGTCAGCCAAATGCTGCTGCGCCCACGACACATCGTTCTTCATTTGTGCATTTCTGGAGTCCTGCTGCAGTTGTTTGATCTGCTGGGCGACATCGCTGTCACCCTGGGCGTGAAGGTTGTTGGATAGCGTAAGACAACAGGACAGGGTTAGGACAGCGATAGCCGTTGTTTTTGTCACTGTAAGGTCCTCCGTAAGATGGCTGGAATTCTACACCTCGGTGACCTATCTCTTAGGAGAATTTCAACGGAGGCTTCATCCGTCACCATTTGATTCCCTGAACATTTGCCACGCTAGAAGGGCGGTACTGTCTCGTTCAGCTGAGTGGACACTGGAGCGTCGGCTTGAGCAGCAGAGTGAGCAGGTTTTCGAGTCGTGTGCTCAAAACCAAAGCAGCACGCGGTACGTGGCCCCGTTCGGCGCTCATACTCATATACGTAGCAGTACCGTCAGCAATGTTTGAGGCTATAATTTCGGCCAATGGAGTTTGAGGCTTGTCGCGTCTCATGAACGGCGTGTCCTCGGCATTGCAGCACGCCTAGGCTAGCACGAGGACTTCAAACGTCGAATATCGTTCGTTCGACAGGACTCGGGTATGGAACAGGAACTTCGGCGGAAGGTCGAAAGGCTTTGCCACGCGGCACTGGAGCGGGCGCCGCATACACGGCAAGCATATCTCGCGAACATTTGCGGTGCGGACAGCGACCTCAGAAGACAGGTCGAATTGCTACTGGCGAAAGAAGGGGCCGCCGGAAGTTTTCTCGAAGGACTCACCATTGACAACGAGGATACGTCAGCCACGCTGATGCCAGCGAAGTCCTTGCTGGGTCAACAATTCGGACCCTATCAGATCGTCTCTCCGTTGGGAGCGGGCGGCATGGGAGAGGTATATCGGGCCTTGGATGCCCGTCTCGGTCGCGAAGTCGCCATCAAGATTTCCCAGGAACGGTTCAGCGCGCGTTTCGAACGCGAGGCTCGGGCAATCTCGTCCCTAAATCACCCTCATATCTGCACCCTTTACGACGTGGGTCCCAACTACCTGGTGATGGAACTGGTGGAAGGCGAGACGATGCGCGATTGGCTCAAGCGCGCACCTACCGTGGTGCAAAGCGTTGAGATTGCGAGGCAAGTACTGGAAGCGCTCCGGGCAGCGCATCGTGCGGGCATAATCCATCGCGATCTAAAGCCGGAAAACATAATGGTGCGTTTCGACCGTTATGTGAAGGTGCTGGATTTCGGTCTGGCCAAAATGATATCGACCTCCCCTCTGCTCGGGGCCCAAGCAACGGCGTCGGCGGCTTTGAGCGGACCCGGTCAAGTCGTCGGTACGGTCGCCTACATGTCGCCGGAGCAGATTCTGGGTCAAGACACCGATCAGCGCAGCGACTTGTTCTCATTCGGCATCATTCTCTATGAAATGTTGGCCCGGCAACATCCGTGGCCCCGTAATTCATCCGTGGACCGTCTGCATGCGATCCTCCACGATGAACCACATGACACATCTTTGATGAGTGCGGAATTGGCAGCTATCGTGCACAAGTTGCTCCGCAAGAGTCCTGCTGAGCGATATCCATCAGCCGAAACGGTTCTCGAAGCCCTTGCCAGCCGTGGGTCCTCTTCAAGACTTGTAGCGACCGCCGCGAGTCAGAAGCCCCTCACCTCGATTGCGGTACTGCCCTTTGTTTTTTTGAGCGACGTCGAAGAACACAAGGCATTTTCATTGGGTTTCGCCGATGCGCTGATTACGATGCTGGGGAGTCTTGAGGATATGACCGTGATTCCGACATCGGCGATCCTTAACTACCCTGCCGGGAGCGATCCTGGAAATACCAGCCGCGAGCTAGGGGTGGGCTACGTCTTACAGGGGAATGTCCAGAACTTGGGCGCACGCTGGCGTGTCTCGATTCAACTGTTCGACGGCACCACACAAAAAATCGCCTTTTCGGAAAAACATGACTTCGAGATGGAACACGTGTTCGAGGTGCAGGACGAAATAGGTCGGTGGGCGGTTGAATCGCTGCAAGGGCGGTTTTCGCGTGCTGTGCCGAAATCCCGCGACCGGTACAGCAGCGATCCGGAAGCTTTCGACGAATTCGTGTCGGGCATGCAAGAGAGCTACTCGAACCAGCCAAAACTACTCCTGAGCGCCGTCCAACACTTGTCCACCGCCGTCGAGCGTGACCCCGAGTTCGCTCTTGCCCATGCGACCCTATCGTACGTCTGCCTGAATCTGTATTACGAATTCGATCCGCAGCGTGCCTGGCTGGAGAGGGCGGAACACCATTGTCGCTTGGCCATGACCCTGGACCCGGCGCTCCCCGAGGTGCATTTTGCTCGCGCATTTATCCTGTGGAGTCCGGCAAGGAATTTCCAGCATGCTGAAGCCATGGCGGCTCTGGAACAGGTTTTGGCGGCGCAACCCCACAATGAGCGGGCCCACAACCGGATGGCTGCGATTTGCTTGCATATTGGATGGCTTCAGGAAGCGCGGATGGCTTGCGAGCAGGCGCGCAGGTCGAATCCAAAGACTCGAAGCAACAACTTGCAGTTTATCTATCTCTACAGCGGGGAATTCGCGCGTGCAGAGAAGGAAGCGGAAATCTGGATCAAGGACAAAAGCGGACATGGCACGTATGCTCTCTGGTATCATGCACAGCCCCCGCTCATGACTGGAGACCTGGATCTGGCGGGGCAGCGGTTGGCGGAGGCCTCGAAGAAACTTCCGGACGAACCCTTGATCATCAGCCTGCAAGGTCTATTGCATGCCCGGCGGAGCCAACCCGAGCTCGCACAACAGTGTGTGCAACGGGCGCTGGATTCCGCACGTTCCTTCGGCCATACCCACCACACCTACTACCAAATTGCATGCGTTTACGCCGTTTTGCGCGAAACTCAGAAAGCAATGGAGTGGCTGGAGCGCAGCGTCCACACCGGATTCTCTTGCTGGCCATTCTTCAGGATCGATCCCAATCTCCAAAATCTGCGCGAGGAGCCCAAATTCCAGCAACTCATTGCCGACCTCGAGCACAAACACACGCTGGCCAAGGTCCAGAGGTTATAGCGAAAGCGCCCTGTTTTACATACCGGGGTCGTCGCCGGAGGGTCCGTAAATCGACGGAACTTGGCCTCCCATCGGCCGAATGTAAGTGCTCAACTGGCCGCGGTGGTGGATGGCATCAAAAAAAATGTACCAGAGGAACTCGCCGAGAGGAGCTTCTCGATAAAGTTGGTCGTTGACCAGAAGCTGAGCCTTGCTCTGCCAGGCATCTTCGTCAAGCCGTTCGATGCGACGATCCAACTCCGAAGAATGGTTTCGGAAGCTGGAAAAAATTATTTCTGGATCGGCGGGCAGAGGATCTGGTTTCCAATTCACTCGGCCGGTGTCAATGAGATCGGAGCAGGCCTTGGTCTCGAGGGCAAGCGTCCACACGATCTGTGCGGCCGACGGCGAGCGCTCGTGGGGAGTATAGTCGATCCGCTCTTTGGGAAGCGCGTTTAGAACCTTCATGAACACCGGATACTCTGCTTTCCGCCGGCCTTGCAAGAATTCTCGAATAGTCATAGTCAGCACTCCTTGAGAACCGCCACGACGGACCACCCATTCCGTCCAAGCAGCATACATCGGTCGGACAGCTGGTCGCGGGGGACTCGTTGTGGGCCGATTGGCCCTTCTTTCAGTTAACTATCGCAAAATCGTGAATACACTAGTCGCCGGGTTGTGAATATAAACTCCTGATCGCGTCACTTTTGGATCGCGCCTATCTTGCTGATTTCTGGATTTCACCCTTTCGAGCCTATCGTCGATAGGCTTGGGTGATGACAGTCTTCGCTCAAGAAGCAGTCATTTGTGCTCGCCTTCACGAACGCGAATTGCCTCCGCGAGACCTACATTTTGTCGTAGACAATGGTCAAAGCTTTCGGCTGGCCGGTTTCGCGAACCGTAAGCGTCAGCGTCTTCCCATCCTGAGAAACTTCGAATTTCGTGTGATCCATCGCCTCACCCTTCACCTTGTCGGTCACTTCCAGAGTGTGCTGATTCACGCGCTTGCCAGCAGACGTGGGACCGGGGGCGACGTTCGGGCCCTTCTCTTCGTAATCCTTGCCGTCAAATTTCATGCTGAGGACGTCTTGATAAGCGGGGGTATTGAAAGTCAAACCATTGCCATCGTAGGCCTCAATTTCCCACTCATCGGGAGAAGTGAATTTCACGTCAGTGCTT
>Ga0134124_10005165_pt1 | contig 10495 bp, 10 predicted proteins | sample KB304_FD_96880 | JGI IMG/M metagenome (GOLD analysis project Ga0134124, IMG submission 96880) | Terrestrial soil microbial communities without Nitrogen fertilizer from Kellogg Biological Station, Michigan, USA - KB3-0-4 | ecosystem: Environmental > Terrestrial > Soil > Unclassified ... | reverse complement strand
GATTTCGCCAAGCTGGCCAAGGAAAATTCCGACGATCCGGGGTCAAAGGATAAAGGTGGCGAATATCAATTCGCGCGTGGCCAGATGGTGCCTGAATTCGAAGCGGCTGCCTTCTCGCTCAAGACAAACGAAGTCAGCGATGTCGTCACCACTCAGTTCGGGTATCATATCGTTAAACTGAGCGAAAAGATGCCGGCCAAGAAAGTGGAATTGGCAAAAGTTGCTCCTGAGGTGAGAGACTACCTCAAACAGCAAGAAATGCAAAAACGTCAGCAAGACCTTCAGGATTATCTGGAGAAGCTAAAGAAAGACTCTGCCGTGGAAATCCTGGATGACACGCTCAAGCACAAGGAAACTGCGGCCACCGAGACGCCGCCCCTTGCGAAGTGACGGGGCACCAGTGTTGGCTAGGGCTGATTGCAGAATTTCACCATATGCCGCTCTTACGGGCGGTAACCGCGGGAAGCGCCTTACCGGCTAAAGCCCGCGTTCCCAACTACGTCCGTAACGCTGCGTTTACGCGGCAGCGACGTCATTAGTGAGCGGAGGGCGCTTTAGACCAAGTCAGTATTTCTTACTGAACTTCTTGCGATGCTCGTCTTCCGCGGCGGGAGCGGAGGACGCATCTGCTCCAGAGTCTGGCGCCGGCTGAGAGGCGGTTGATGCCGGCTTCTCTTTTGTCCCGGATTCGCCTTTCAGCTCTGGCGTCTCGACAGCTTCGACATACGCCAACCGCAAGTTCATCAAGCTCTGCTTGAGCAGCCCTGTTTCTTCTTTGTTGAGGTTGCCGGCGGTTTTCACCTCGAGCATTTCGAGCTCATCGATAAACAAACGCGCGGCCTCAACATCTTTATAGACCTGGCCGCTTTCGGGATGCGCGATCTTTCCCAAAAGCATCAATGCCATATTAGTCTGTTGCAGGACAAGTTGGGCAAAGAGTCCCGACATCTTGTCCTCGCGGCTCAGGTGCGCGGAAGCCTTATCTGAAGAATGCTGCTCGGTCATGGCTCGCTATCTTTTCGTTTATTCCGGATCTCAGCCAGTAAAAAATGAATCAAGCGCCGAAGGCGCACTTCGACATCAACCGTCTCAAGGATCGCCTGACGTTCTGCCGCTCCAGGCAAGACCGCGCACGATACCAAATCCGCCGCTTGTTCCGGATCGCTAATCGAATCGAGATAGTTCAGGATCTCTTTCGGAGAAAATGAAGGTGCAGCCGGGCTGACTTCGGGCTGACTTGGAGACATTACGGGAAAGGGAAAAGGCAACCCGAGCTGGATCCTTTCCTGGAGTAGCTCCCGAAGTTTGGCGACGAGAGCGTCGACTTTAACGTTATCGCAAGGCGGTGCCCGTAAAGGTTTAATCCGTTGAATGCGGTAGGGCTTATACTTGACGGTTTCCTCAAGCTCAACACGGGCTAACCCTTGCAGAATCAGATGTGAAGTGCCATCCCTGTGCCCAACCGACACTCGAATCAAGCCCAGCCCTGCTACCGGAGAAGGGGTTTCGCGCGAGCTGCCCTGCTTTTGCATGGCGACCGAGAACATTCGGTTGGAGTGCAACGCGTCGGTCAACATTTGCCGATAACGCGGTTCGAAAATATAGAGAGGCAGAAGTGCCTGAGGAAACAACGTCGCGTTGGGCAGCGTCATTACCGGAATCTCGCGCGGTATCTTCATGGGGCTAATGTAGGTCGGTCGGTGGTTTAATCAAGAGAACCCCGGCATATAGTGCTGGTTGATCAGGTCTTCATGGAACTTGGGCCTCCGACTTGGCTCGAGGTAACTCGCCGAAGGCAAAAACTTGTGCTCTTGCCAAAAGCAGCTCCTGCCTGCATGTTTGTTAGCCTATGAAGAACCGAATTGGGCTGATCGTATTGGTGGTGCTTTGTCTTGGACTGGGTATTGCCGTAATCACGATCCGCAACCATGCCGTTGAGCAGAAACGGACTGATAATGATGCCATCCTGGGTTTTTCGAATAAATGGGTGGAGACCAGCACCAAGCTTGAAGATCAGAAGCAGGTGACCGCCACAATGGAAAAGGATCTGGATATTCGCAAGAGAATCCTAATGGATTTGACAAACAGTTTTACCACCGTTTCATCCAATCTTTCCGAAAGCTCCGCCAGTCTCGCCAAGACTGAGGCCTCGCTTAAGTCGAGTCAGGAGGAACTTGCCAAGCGCGACGCCAAAATCGCCGAGCTGGAAACCCAAAACCAGGCTTTGGACAAGCAGGCAGTAGATCTGAGCGCGTCGATTACCAACTTAAACCTTCAAATCGCCGATACTGAGAAAAAGCTTGCTGCTTCGGAGGGAGATAAGAATTTTCTGCAAAAGGAACTGAAGCGCATGATGAGCGAAAAAGCTGAGCTGGAACGCCAGTTCAATGACCTGACGGTGTTGCGTGCGCAAGTTTCGAAGCTCAAACAAGAGCTCAATATCGCACGCCGCATCGAATGGATACGACAAGGCCTTTTCGCCAGTTCCGAGCAGAAGGGCGCACAAAAGCTGATGCAAGGCATGGGTGCTTCGCCGAGCTCGGCCAAAGCCGCTCGACCTGCTTACGATCTCAATGTCGAAGTTGGCGCGGATGGCTCGGTCAAGGTAATCCCGCCGCCTGCCAGCCGCACCAACTCGGCACCGGCTAAATGACGCAAGCGGGCTCCCTCATCGACTCTCACGGGCGTATTCTCCGCGACCTGAGGGTCAGCCTGACGGATCGCTGCAATTTTCGCTGTCTCTACTGTTTGCCGGAAACCGAGGCGGCACAAAATTTTTATCGCGGCCACTGGGCGCACCTGCCAGATTCGCGACCCATTGTTCAGCAGTGGGTGCCCAAACACGACCTGCTCAGCTTCGAGGAAATCGAGCGGGTCGTTCGCCTTGCGGTGGGCCGAGGAATCCAAAAGATCCGTCTGACTGGCGGCGAGCCGCTTTTGCGGCAGGGGATCGAGAAACTGGTGGAGCGAATTTCGGCCATACCCGGGATCACCGATTTGGCAATGACGAGCAATGGTTTCCTTTTCCCCCAAAAAGCGCGCGAGTTGCGCCAAGCGGGACTTCGCCGTCTCAGTTTCAGCCTGGACTCGTTGAATCGAGAAAACTTCAAAAAGATCACCGGCCGCGACGGACTCCAGGCTGTGCTGGAAAGTATCACGCTGGCGCAGGAGCTCGGGTTCAACCCGGTGAAGGTCAACGCCGTGGTCATTCGCGGTCTCAATGACCATGAAATCGAGGACTTAGCTGAATTTGGCCGGCGGCGGGGACTCACCATGCGATTTATCGAGTTCATGCCGCTGGACTCCGCTCGAGCATGGCTCAAGGAATTGGTCGTTCCGGGGCGGCAGTTGCTCGAACGGCTTCAAAAGAGGTTCGAACTCCGACCTGTGGTTGACCAGAATGTCTCTTCAACGGCCAAGCGATGGGCCTTTGCGGAGGGTGGCGGCGAAATTGGGATCATTGCGCCCGTGAGCGAACCTTTTTGCGGCCACTGCAACCGGATCCGCCTGACGGCCGATGGCAAAGTGCGCACCTGCCTTTTCAGCGTCCGCGAGCACGACCTGCGATCCGTCCTGCGCAATGGGGCTTCAGACCGAGAGATCGAACAATGGCTCGAAGGCGTGGTTTACCAAAAGGAGGCTCGTCATCACATCGGCGAGGCGGACTTTGTTCCCGCTTCGCGTTCGATGAGTTGCATTGGTGGTTGAGCCTGCTCCAGTGCGCTAAAATCGGCTTTGCTTCTCTGCCCTTATTTGCGATAGTCTAGGGCGATATAAAGGCAATATGCAAAACGTTACGAGGAATCTTTTTTCGGCAGTTTTGATCGCTACGGCTACTACGGCGTTGAGCTCGGAGAAGCCAGCGGAACTCACCACCGCGGCAGTGCCAGCTTCTGCTAGCACCGCAGAGACAAACCGGGGGCCTAGAATCCAGTTTGAAGCGCCCGTGTACGACTTCGGCCGGATCAAGGCTGGCGAGTTGGTAAAGTATAGCTTTGTATTTACAAATAATGGCGATCAGCCGCTGGAATTAAGCAATGTCCAGCCTTCTTGCGGTTGCACGACCGCCGGGGATTGGAGCCACAAGGTCATGCCGGGCGAAACCGGCAAAGTCCCCATCCAGTTCAACAGCGCCAACTTCAATGGCTCGGTCTTCAAGACCGTTTCCGTAAGTTCGAACGACAAGCAGAAACCCGTGATTGTTCTGCAGCTCAAGGGAACTATCTGGAAGGCGATTGAACTTATCCCCCCCTACACCGTGCTCAACGTTCTGCCCGATGCCACCAACGCTTCGGCGTCAATTCGGATCATCAACAACACGGACGATCCGCTAACTCTCTCCGCCCCCGAATGCAGCAACAACTCCTTCGCCGCGACACTCTCAACCATTAAACCAGGGAAAGAGTTCCAGCTCACTTTGGCCTCAGTCAGTTCGTTAGCTGCGGGAAATGCCCAGGGCAAGATTTCCATGAAAACTTCCTCGACGAACACCCCAACGCTGGACGTGCCGTTCTGGGTGAATGTTCAACCCGCGCTCTCCATTATGCCCTCGCAAATCATGCTGCCGCGAGCTCCGCTGACGGCCAAAGCGCCCACCACTGTCACTATCCAGAACAACACCGCGAACGCGGTGAGCCTGAGCGATCCGGCCGTGAACGTGCCTGGGGTGGATGTGGAGATCAAAGAGGTTCAGCCAGGCAAGATTTATCATGCGTTGCTGACCTTCCCGGAGGGCTTTGAGATTCCTGCAGGCCAGTCCATTGCTCTGACGATGAAATCGACCAGTTCGCAAGTCCCGCAAATCAAAGTTCCCATCCACCAAGCCACCGCGGCATCGGTACCGGTTCCGCAGACGCTCAAGCCGCAACAGCCGCCCACTGCTACTCCTGGCGCTCCTGGTCATCCCGTCGCTACCGGGCCCGCGATTCATTAGAGATGCCGTGCTCAGTCCGCCTTGTAGACGCGGCGGCGACCTCGAAATGGCTTGTGAAAAATGCCGTTCTGGAAGCTGTCCTCATCGGAGCGGTCGGAGCGGTCTTGGCTTTTGCTGCTAACGCCTTTTCTCCACGCGGGCTAAAGTTGACCCGCAACTACGCTCCTGGAGGAGCTCTGGCGGCCTCCAGATCGTTGGGCGATCCCATCGGAACGAATGGCACGGCGGCTGGTCGAATTGAGGCACAACTGCGCGCCGAAGGACTGCAGCTCGCCGACAGCAATCAGGTCGCAAAGCTCTTTACTGATCCGAAAAGGGAACACGAGTTGGTGATCTTCGTCGATGCTCGCGATGACGATCACTACCAAGCCGGTCACGTTCCGGGCGCCTATCAACTGGACCATTACCATCCTGAGAATTACCTGGCGACGGTATTGCCCGCCTGCCAGCTTGCCGAGAAAATCGTGGTGTACTGCAAAGGAGGGAGTTGTGAGGATAGCGAGCAAACGGCCATTTTTCTGCGTGATGCCAATGTGCCAAGAGACCGGTTGTTCGTTTATGCAGGTGGATTCGACGAATGGAAGGCCAACCATATGCCTGTTGCGGTGGCCCACCTCAACGGGCATATGGTTGGCCACCGCAACAGCGGCCAGTTTGAACAAGCGAGTCCCGTATCCAACGCGGCTGCTGGAGGTCCAAAGTGAATTCTACCACGTTAGCCCCTACAAGCACGAGGACAAAGCGGGCGCGTGGATGGCCGGAATGCGCGGGCCTTGTCATCAGGTGGATTCTGGGCGGGCTGTTCGTTTACATGGGCTTGAGCAAGGCAGTGCATCCTGAGGAATTCTTAAAGCTACTGCGACAGTACGACCTCACATCCAATTCGCTTCTGCTGAACTCAATTGCTGCCGGGCTGCCCTGGTTTGAGGTTTTTTGCGGCCTGTTGCTGCTCGCGGGAGTGGCGGTGCGTGGCTCAGCGCTGCTGCTGATATTGATGCTCGTCCCTTTCTCGGTCCTGGTTCTCAAACGCGCCTTGACCGTTGCCGATCTGCAACACATTGCCTTGTGCGCTGTGCGATTTGACTGCGGCTGTGGCGGGGGGGAAGTGCTGATCTGTCGAAAGCTGGCTGAGAACGCTCTGCTCGTTCTGCTTTCGTGCTGGCTGTTGGCCGGTTTCGGCCGCCCACTTGCCGCACGATTCAGTTTGTGGCGGTTCTGAAAGACCGTTGAACAGAAGCCGAATGTATCTCAGAGGCTCCTTGCTCACCCGAGGTGGCTTAACGCGATAGTAGGTTGGAAGCTGGAGAAGAAAGCCAAAGCCAACAGGCCGAAACTAAACAGTGCCAGCGTCGCGGATGATTTGGACGCATTGAATGCGGACAGACAGGAGTCACCGGGTCAAGCCCGCCGAGCAAGTCCGGCGCAAAATGGAAGCGACGATCGAAGCCAAAACGAAGCAACGACGTGGCCGCGAGGCCCCAGCGTCCTCAGCATGGAAGCGATAAAAGTTTATATGGAACATATATCCCGGCGCGACATGCTCACTAAGGCCGGCTTGGTGGGAACTACATTAGCCGCGGGTTTACCGCTGGCGGTTTCTAACGTCCAAGCGAAGGAGACAAGCTCAACGAAACCAAAGCTCAAAGTGATCGTGACCGGCGGGCATCCCGGCGATCCGGAATACGGCTGTGGCGGCACCATCGTACGTTATTCGGACCTGGGTCATGAGGTAGTCCTGCTCTATCTTAACGAGGGTGACCCACCTGAGAAATCGGGGCCCAAAGGCCTTCGCGTGGCTGAAGCAGCTAAATCTTGCGATCTCCTGAAGGCACGGCCTGCTTATGCGGGTCAGATTGACGGCCAAGCCATCGTGGATCCAGCACATTACAACAAATTCCGACAACTCCTGGAGGCAGAGCGACCGGACGTCGTGTTCACGCATTGGCCGATCGACAATCATGCTGACCATCGGGCGATGTCACTCCTGGTTTACGACGCCTGGCTGCGCCTGGGAAGAACCTTTGCGTTATATTACTACGAGGTCTCCAGTGGGGAAGATACTCTGCAGTTCGCTCCGACCCATTTCGTTGATATAACAAATGCGGAACCCCGCAAACGCTCGGCTTGCTATGCACACGCGAGCCAGGCTCCCGACAAGTTCTACGCGCTCCAGGAGTCGGTCGCCCGCTTTCGCGGGATTGAAAGCGGCTACAAACAGGCCGAAGCGTTCATCCGCCACGTCCAAAGCCCCGACTTTACACTTCCCCGTGCCTCTTGAAAGCTGACCGCCAGGTCTTGAATTCTTTTTATCCGCGCAATCCGCGGTCGGTCATTCGGAAATACCCACGTGCCCTAAGTCTATAGGTTGAAATCCGAGCTTGGTGGCCGGTGAATCGGCGCGAAACCGAAAGTCATACTTTTCAGGCGCCACGAACAAAGGGTCCGCGATCAGCGAGTGCAAGTCGTGTCCTCGCGCTCGCCACTGCGCCAGCGGGGCATTGGCGAATATCATTGCCTCAGGCTTCGCGGCCGAACGCGCATCGTAGAAAACATTCCAGTCCATTTGATATTTGTCCTGCGACCAGTCACTTCCTAAGAGCACTCCCGAGTCAAAGTAGACAATGTTGGTTTCAAACGAAAAGCTGATGTGCGGTTCGACCCGTGTCCGCTGGAGCTGCTGATCGCGTGCGAACGCAAAAATGTTGTTCCGCAAGATATTGGTTTCGCCATAGTGCTGATGAAAGCCGCCATGAGTTGTTCGATAAACCACATTGCTGGCAGCAATATTTCCACTGGTGCCCTCGTCGAAGTAAATGCCTCATCCGCCATAACGAACTCCGGCCATGTCGTGCCAAAGATTGTTGACTATGCGCGTACCGGGTTGCATGCCCAGCGTGTAAATGCCGGCCATATCGCTCAGAATCGGGCCATCTCCGTCCGTTTTGATCCCGATGTGATGAACATGGTTGAAGGCGACAAGATTGTTGGAAGCCAGGGCAGGCCCATAGCCCCAGGTCCAGCCAATCGAGATCCCGGTATAATAGAAATCATGAATCAGATTATGTACGATTTGATTGTCAGGTGATTGGCCGATCCACACTCCGATGGCGCTGTGGAACATCTTGCCTCCATCATGGATTTGACAGTCGCTGATCTCGTTCGCACGCGTCTGGTCGGATTGCTCGCTCCGGACGGCCGTTTCCCCGAGCTTTATCCCTCCCGCGCCCAATTCTGAAAACTCACAGCGCAGGATACGATTGTTTTGACAACCCCGGGCGAGTTCCAGCCCGTAGTTGCCCAGATTCTTGAAGGCGCAATTCTCGAAGACGCTGTCCTTCACACCCTCTCCCCAAACAGCACCAGGAACACCGATTTCCGCCTGCCCGAATCCTCCCACTTCCGGCTCTGGTGCGGGAAAAATCGTCGATTTGTCCTTGGCAAACCCTTCAGGAAAGCACCACTCGGTGTGCGAGAAGGTCAGCCCTCGCACGATGACGTGCGAGACGAACTGGTTTTGCTCGGGCCGGCCCTCGAAACGCAGAACTTGAGTGAGAATCGGGGCTAAGGCCTCCATCTTTTTCAGCGACTCTCCACCGCGAGGCAGATAATAGAGCGTGCCTTGATGCCGGTCCAAATACCATTCGCCCGGTTCATCCAGTGCCTCCCAGGTCCCTTCCAAGTAGTACAGATCTCCGTCCTCCAGCGCAAAGACCGAGCGCTTGCTGAAATTGATTACCCGCTCCGGCACGTCCACGCTAAAGACCGGCAAGCGGGAATCCACCCAACGATTCATCACGACCACCTCTCCTTCGGTGATGGATGGCCATGCTTTTATGTCATCGGGAGCGTAGCGGAATCGAGTTTGGCCACGCGTCCAGTCTGGCCGAGCATCTAGCAGATTCGCTATTTTCAAATAACCTTTGTTCGGATAGCGCGCCCGCACCGCTCGGCGTCCATTTACCCAGAGTTCGTGGAAGAACCAACTCCCGGTCCGCACTTCAGGCACTTCCGCCGCCCACATTTTTTTGCCTACCTTTTCGATTTGCTTCCACCCGGTGATGCGCCTGCCGCCACTGAGCAGCGGGCGTTCCTTGGGCAAACCGGCCAAGGTCAGGCCCGAATCTTCAGGTCGGAGCACCAATGCATTGGTAAGCAGATGGGTTCCCGCGCCAAAATAGATTGTGGCAGCCACACCGCCCTTGGCATCGGCGCTCTTTCGCCAAGTGCGTGCCGCTTCCAACGCCCGCGGGACCGTCGCGAATGGTCCGTCGGTTTTTCCCCAGTTCGGTGAAGCGCGGCCACCTGACCACTGGTCATTCCCTTTCGGGGCAACATAGAAAACGCCGGGAGTAGCGTTGGCGATGGGACCGATCAACCCGGCAGCCACTCCGATGAACAACAGGTGCACAAAGGCCAATCCTCTTAGGCATAGCTTCCAATTAAGGGTATTCATAGACTAGTCCATTCACTCCTCGCTGCTGTTATTGGCAATCACCGCTTTGGTTCCAACCTGGTTAGCGAACCGTAATTTTCCCTTAATCACGTTGTCCGTCAGTACCGCCCGATGCACCGTGGCGCCCAGCTCTATCTGGGCTTTGTTTTCTCGGAATTCGCAACCGCGAACCAACACGGTCCCGCTGCTCGCTTGCAGCGCATGGCGTCCTTCATTTTTGTGGTCCCATTGCACAAATGTGCAATCACTAAAGCCGGTCGTGCCGGTACCCGCCATAGTAGCAATCTGGTTGCAGGGCCCCCAAAACGCGCAGTTCACAAACCTCACGCTGCCCTTGTTGGTCGGCTCGACTCGCACCATGGTGGGATCGGGACCATGAAAGGAAACAAACTCACCATTCGAAATGAGCAGACCAAAGGGCGCGGAGTTCTCGACCACCACCGCGCTAAAGCAATCATCGGCTCCAATTCCCAAAAAATTTCCATTGCACACGCCGGCTTTGGTTTCGATGAACTTGTACCCGATGTTGTAACCAAAACAAAAGGTGTTGAAAACATACTGCCAATCGCTGCGGCCAATGATGAAAGCCTCTCCGTTGGCTTGCTGCCAGCGAAACAGCTTTGGTTTGGTGCTCCACCACGGGTTGAAATGCACGTTCTCGATGCGACCGATGTCGTAAATATCGTCCACGAGCACGCCGCGCCGCAACGGCTGTCCCTGCACGTCTCGAATCAAGTGCCGTTCATTGTGGCGCGCGTCGATTCCGTTATACGGATTGAGCAATTCCACCGCAAGCACCGCAGGGTTCTTCCCTCGCATCGCCACGGTCCACGGATAAACGGCTGGTTCCTCATCTGGCTTCTGATCGGGGTAATAAATCACCACTCCCTTTAAAGTGCTGTTATGGTTCAAGGTGATGAACGGCGGGGCCTCTTCGTTAGCCCGACTCTCCGTCACCAGGAACGTCGTCCTGGACCGCGGGTGGAACCTCGACCGGCTCATCACCCAGTTCGGGCGGATGTCCGGCGGCGACATCCGGTTCGTCACCATCCCGACCGCAACTCCCGCGCTCGACACGCCGGTCGACGGGTGGACCACCAGCAGGTTGG
>Ga0134124_10005164_pt1 | contig 10495 bp, 9 predicted proteins | sample KB304_FD_96880 | JGI IMG/M metagenome (GOLD analysis project Ga0134124, IMG submission 96880) | Terrestrial soil microbial communities without Nitrogen fertilizer from Kellogg Biological Station, Michigan, USA - KB3-0-4 | ecosystem: Environmental > Terrestrial > Soil > Unclassified ... | reverse complement strand
CTGCGCCGCCCGTTGCTGCGCCGCCCGTTGCTGCGCCGCCCGTTGGCGTACCGCCCGTTGCCGTACCGCCCGCTGCCGTACCGCCCGTTGCTGAGCCACCCACTGCCGTACCGCCCGTCGCGCCTCCGTTGGTCGCTCCGCCAGGCGTGGAACCGCCGTTGTCCGCGCCGGCGGCGCCGTCGTCGGAACCGCCGGCAAAACTCGTGTCGTTGCCCGTACCTCCAGAGTTCGAATTGTTCGAACCCGCGCTGGACGCGGAGACGCCGCCCGAGATCGAGTAGCCCGAAACGCCACCAAAGCTCGTCGAACCGCCGGCCTGGCTCGCGCCGGCGTTCGAGCCAGGCCCGAGCGAGTCGAAGTCCGGCATGCACTGGGCGAGCAACGGTGTGCTCAAGAGTACGAGAAAAGCCGAACGTCGCGCAGAAGCCATGACTACTGTCGCGTGTTACGACCGCAACGCGGGGTCGCACTAGAGGGCAAAGACCACACGGCCCAACGAGGCGCGGGTCGAATGTCCGCATTGGCGCAGGTCCCCGCAAGATGCACCGGTTTTGAGCCGTATTGTCGAGGCGTGCAAGGCTCGATCGGAGCCGTTGCCGACACCTTTCCCTACGCGCCAACCCGTCATGAAACCCGCTAAAACTTCAGCTTTCTCGGCAAATCCTCGCCCCCGTTTGCTCGCTGCCGTGGTTGCCGTGTGCGGATTCTTGCCACATCAGGCTCAGGCCCAAAGCGCCCCCGCTGACGCGGAGGAGGGGGCGAAGATTTCCAAGATCGAGTGTGCCCAAGCGTTCGAGCAATCCCAGCGGTTACGCAACTCGTTCCGGTATCTCGAGGCCTCGGCCGAGGCGCTTCGCTGCGCGAGCTTGCAGTGCGGAGCGGCGCTCTCGGAGGAGTGCGGTCGGCTCTACAGCGACCTACAAGCGGCGACGCCGTCGATCGTGCTGGCAGCGCGCACTCAGGACGGCAAGGAGCTCGACAACGTGATCGTCAGCATCGACGGCGGCGCGCGGAGCGCCATGGTCGACGGCACCCCGTTGCTCTTGGACCCGGGCAATCATGAGTTCACGTTCACGGCCGATGGCTTCGAGCCGTTGAAGCAGGCGGCCGTGATCTCGGCAGGTGAGCGCTATCGTCGAGTCGTGGGCGTGCTCACGAAGCCAGAGTCGGCCGCCGCGAGCACGCCGTCACCAGCGCAAGATCGGCGGGGCAGCCGCACGATTCCGATCGCCAGCTACGCGCTCGGTGGCGTCGCGGTCGCCGGCTTTGCTGGCTTCGTCGGTTTCCGAATCGCCGGTGCCAATGACTACGAAGCGTTATCCGACACGTGCAAGCCGACGTGCGCCCAAAGCTCGATCGACGCAGCACGCCAAAAATACGTCCTGTCATACGTAGGTCTGGCAGTGGGCGCAGCAGCTGGCATCGCAGCGGTCACCGTGTACTTGCTGTCTCCGGGCAAGCCAGCGTCGCAGGCAGCCACGCTGCAGCTGGGGTCCCTTCCGAGCGGGGTGGGGGCGCATCTCACGAAGTCCTTTTGAGCGCGCATGCGGTCCATGCGTGGATTGCCGTCGGGGTCAATGATTGCTCGTGACGCCCTCAACGCGTCTCGCCGGATGACGGGGTGACCACTGCGCTACGGATAAACTTTCATCAATCGCAACACCGAGGCAGGAAAGTCCACGGACTGCTTGCGCGCTTGGCTGAGATTGATGAGCAACTTTGGGCGACCGGATACGAGGTCGAAGCCGAGTACGATCCCGGCTTCCACATAGTCGGGCGTTGCTCCGACGGTCAGCAAGCTCACGTTGGACGAAGAATTTCGGATGGCGGTCAGCTCCTTACTGAAGCCGGGGCCAAAATAGACAATGGCAGCTTTCCGCGTCCTGACCATCTCTGCCAACGCAGCCGCGCTGCTGTAAGTGACGATTTGCTCGTCGTGGGGACGATCTCCGACCAAAGGAAGGCGCGCTAGCGCGGTCTTCAGCTCCTGCGCGGCTGCGGCCGATTCGGCGTCGTTCGGCATTTGCATCACGAGTACGAGCGCGCGCGGACCAGCTCGCGTGGCGAAGTTTCGATCGAAGCTGGCGACCTTCGCGAGTAATTCGGCCTGCACACTGAAGGGCACCTGCACGCTGCCGGCCCCAGCAAGGGAGGTGACGGTGAGCATCGTCGCCGCAAGCACGATCGCCCGTCGAGCGAAGCGGGCGTACGCAAGCAGCGGACCATCGAGTCGCGCCCAGACCCCGCGCAGCAAGTTCCGAGTCTCGCTAAAAGTCATACTGCAACCCAGCGGTGGTTCGGAACCTGTCGATCGGGTTGAGCGTGGCGGTCGGCTGGGTGGGTAGCGAGCTGGTCACCGGCCCAACCACATAGGCTCCGCGGCGCGCGGTATTGTAATCCGCAATCAAGCGGTAGCTCAGGCCTTTGATTACCGGTGCACGACCAGACAACGTGAGCTTGAGCTGCGCTCCAGCCGGGGCATACGGCGCTGGATCGAAATTATTGGCCAAGTCGGCTGGACGAGGCCCGAGGAAGCGGGCGGCAAACCCCAAGGTCGGCAGCTGCCCCCCGAACAGAAATGCAATCCGCGCATTGCCAAAGATTTGTGGCGCCACCGGCAGCCGCACGGAGTTGCCGTCGCTTTCCTTGTTGGCGATCGCGCCCGTGAGGCTGAGCCCGTAAAGCAGGTGACCCGAGGCGAACGCGCCCTCGACTCCGGTGTTCAGTCCGTAGTTGATCACCGTACCCACGTTCCGGTACTGCGTGAGATGAACGCCTGGCGTGAACGGCACCGAAGTTTCGCCGTTGCGGATTGCGTCGATCGTCTCCTGGTCAGAAAGCGTGGCAAGCTCGACGAGGTCCGTCCATTTCGAGTAGAAACCCCCGAGGACCAGGCGGTGGGTGCCCACTCGCTGATTCACGCTCAACTCGACTGACTTGACCTTCTCCGGCCGCAGCCCGTCGGCGAGAATACGGCGCGATGTGGCGTTGTTCGCCTCGTCCCAGCTCGGCGCGCGGAATGCCCCGGCATAGGAGATTTTGAGTGTGCCGCCCTCCCACGGCTGATAGCCCAACGCCAAACGCGGAGTCACCACAGCGGCGAAACGCGAGTCCGAATCGACGCGTGCGCCACCTTTGAGAACGATGGCCTGAGTCGGTATCCAAGTTTGTTCGGCGTAGGCGGCAACCGTTACATCGCCCCGGTCCAGTCCGGGTGGCGGCTTGTAGAATGAGCGGCCAGTCTCCGCGTCGAAAGCGTCGGTCGACGTCGAGACCCCCCGCTGCCGCACGTCGGCACCGGCCATGGTCGTGAACGTGTTGTTTCGGAACCAATCCCAATTGCTCTGCAGCTCGAGGCCGAGCCAATGAGCGGTGCCGGCGCTCCGATAATCGCAAGTCACGTTTCCGAAAGGGCAGAGTTCACCTCGGGACGCGATGAAATCGCTTCTGGTAGAGTAGTAGTTGGCGTAAGCGCGCGCCGAAAACTCCAGCATCGACGAGACCACGAAGCGATGCTTCAAGCTGGCGATGGCCCGAGTCTCTCGCTCGCCAGCGGCGGAATCATCGAAGTCGCCGACGGTCGGGGGCGATGCATGCCGGTAGTAGACACCTTGCACATGAAGCTCGGTGTTTCCGCGCACGATCCGCAGGATGCCCGAGGGGCTGTCGATGTAGTACGAGTGCGTGGCATCCCGTCCGCCCCAGATGCCGTCCGCGGGTCCGTTGCGCGAGTGTCTGCCGGGCTGACCCGTGAAACGATCGATGCCCGTGTTCTCGGCATCGAAAAAGAGGTCTGGCCCGTTCTGCTTGAAGTACTCGAGCTGGGTCGTGATCTCCGTGGGCACCCCGGCAAGCTTGAACTCCGCGCCAGCGCCGGCGCCGACCCGCAAACTGATGGGTAGCGTCGATTCTGCGAGTACGCGCGCGCCGGAGTAGTCCTTTGCGCGCTTGGTCACCACGTTGACGATCCCGAACATTGCGTTGGAGCCATAAAGGACCGAGCCCGGGCCCACGACGATTTCGATGTGGTCGACGAGCTCCATCGGGATGCCGGCACCAGCGCCGAACGTCGTACCTCCGCGCAAAGGGTCGTTCATCGTCTGACCATCGACCAGCAACAGAAAGTGACTTCCCCTGTCCCCCGTGAGCAAGACGCCTCGCGCCCCGACTTCGCCGCCGCTCAAGTTGTCGGAGGAGGCAATCGCAATTCCGAGAAAGTCGACAGCCTCTGCGACGGTACGGATACCGTACATGCGTAAGTCTTCGGCGCTGAGATTCGTGGACAGCGCGGGAGCCGAGCTGGCGCCCTCCGCGTGCTTGGAGGCGGTCGACACGATCTGCTCACTGAGCACCGCTTCCAGGTCGGACACGTCCTGCGCTGCGGCGGGTCGCTCCCAGATCGCAACGAATAGGCCAGCCGCCAGCCAGGCACGCGTAAAACTTCGACGGATCATTGCTTGTCTAGTGGGGTCGAGGCGGCATTCCCCCGACGCTTTCTGCCGATTCGAGGCGGCGTGCCGCGAGTACGACCGAATCCGGCAAGCTCTTTAGGAGGTGTTGCACCTTTGCGCATCCCGAGTGGCAGTCACCTGGGAGCGTCAAGTAGCTCACACCTACCGCAGGTGAGATCGCTCAGGACCACGCGCTGTCCACTGAACTCGCGCGCAAATCGTCCGTTTTATCATTCAATGTCGTTTCGAAATAAACTCAGTATTGTCTGTTCCCTTGGCGCGATGTGTCTCGTCGGCTGTGGAAGTAACCCCGAGTCCGACGCGTCGTCCTCCGCTGGCGTTTGCAAAACTCTCCCACCGCTCGCAGAGAAGAGCACCTATCGCGTGGGCTTTGCGCAGCTCTGGGAGGACAACGGTCCTTGGCGCAATGCCAACACTGCGAGCATGAAGGACGAAGCCGCGAGACTCGGCTACGAGCTGGTCTTCGACCCCGGTACCAACAGCGATCCGGCCGAGCAAGTGGGGCGGATGCAAGCCCTCATCGACGCGAAGGTCGACGCAATCTTTCTTGCGCCACACGATGAGACCGTTCTCGCCCCCTCGGTCGTGGCCGCGCGAAAAGCGTGCATTCCGGTGTTCATCGTCGACCGCGCGGTGAACCCGACGATCGCGATACCAGGCACTGACTACGTGTCCTATCTGGGCTCGGATTTTCGCCTCGAAGGTGAGCAAACCGCCGATTGGCTGATTGAAAAGACCAAAGGCAAAGCCGAGATCATCGAATTGGAAGGAACCGTCGGTTCCTCGCCGGGTGTCGCGCGCAAGCAAGGGTTCGACGATCGAATCAAGTCCGAGCCCGGAATGAAGCTATTGGTTTCGGAGAGTGCGGACTTCGACGAGAGCAAAGCCTACGAGGCCACCATGCGCTTGCTCCCGCAATACCCGAGCGCGACGGTCATTTATTCCCACAACGATGCCATGTCGTTCGGGGTAATCACGGCCTTGGAAGAACTGGGGAAGACTCCCGGCAAAGACATCCTAATCGTGTCCATTGATGGCACGAAAAAAGCCACACAGTACATCCTCGACGCGAAGATCGGCGAAGTCACGGAGTGCAATCCGAAGTTTGGTCCGGTCGCGTTCCAGACAATGTTGAACTACGCGGCTGGCCAAGAGGTTCCGCTGGTCGTCAAGAATGTCGATCGAGTGTTCGACATCGACAACGCCGCTGACTACCTGCCGGAGGCGTTCTAGGCAGCAGCCGCAGGCCACGTTTCAATGGCGATGTCATCATCTTCCGATCGCGCCCGTCACCGCTGGTTCGTGCCTCTCGGCACGCGCTTGGCGGTGCCGGTGCTCGTGCTAGTGTGTGGCGTCGCGGTTGCCGCTTATTACGGGCTCGCGCGCACCTCGCGCCTGACGGCCATGCGCTCGAAGGAGGTGGCCGCAGACATGGTGGCGCAACTGACGGCGCTATCGGTCATGCCCGCCGTCGTGTTCGCGGACGAACAGGAGATGAAGCGAGGGGTCGCGGACGTCAGCAAAAATCGAGAGATTACCGACGTCGAGATCTGGCCGGCTGACGAGCCCTCTGCTGTGCTGGCGGAGTTGCACCAACCCGGAGGGCGAGCGCTAGGTCGGCCGAAGCGCGTCGCGCGCATGCGCTCGCTGGAGGCGCGCAGCGTAGTTGCCGTAGAACCCATCGTTGACCCAGATGGCAAGATCGTCGGCACCATTTCACTGCGCATGTCGACCGAGCGCGAGGCGCAAGCGCTCGCCGCACTCACTTCTCAGCTCTGGCACGCCTCGCTCGGTTCCGCGTTGGGGCTCGCTCTCGCCCTCGTGCTCGTGCTTCAGTGGCTGGTAGTGACGCGTATTCGTCGCCTGCAGAGCGCGGCGGTTCAGCTCCAAAGTGGCGGCACCGGCTTGCCCGAGGCTCTGAATCGAGCCGGCCATTTCGACGATGAATTGGCGCAGCTCGCGGAAGCCTTCGTCGACATGGCGGAGGCAGTGCGTGATCGCGAAGCCCGGCTGGCGGTGCGCAACGAAGAGCTCAAAGTCATCCTGGATAGCGTGGATCAGGGATTTTTCACGGTTCTCGCGAGCGGCGAGCTGCTTCCGGAGCGCTCCGCCATCACGCGCACTTGGCTGGGTAGCCTCCCTGATTCGGCTCATGTTTGGGACGTCGTCGAACGGCTCGATCCCGGACAGGCGGATTGGATGAAGATGGCTTGGGAGCAAATGCAAATAGGCGTGTTGCCCATCGAGGTCGCCTTGGATCAGCTCCCCAAGCGATTGGTGCATAACAATCGCCATTTCGAACTCGCTTACCACGCGGTCACGCCAGGCGAGGAGCTGGGGCGCACCGTGGTCGTGCTCACGGAAGTCACCGCAAAGGTCGAACGCGAGCAGGCGTTGGCCGAGCATCACGAGTTCTCGGTATTGGTCGAGCAGATCGTGCGTGATCGGCGCGCGTTCATGGATTTCTGGTCCGAGGCGACTGGGCTAGTGGATTGCATCACGAACGAAACGAGCGGCGAGCAGCCGCAGGTTTTGAGGCGGGCCATTCACACGCTGAAAGGAAACTCACGCTTCATTGGTTTGTCGCGCCTCGCGAAATTGTGCCACCAATTGGAAGACGAGCTGGCCGAGCGTGCTCAAAGCGTGCTCACGGAGGCACAACGCCAACGCATTCGCGAAGCTTGGGAGACGCTCCGTCGCCGCGTGCAACCGTTCATCGGCGAAGCAGACGGTTTCGTCATCTCGGCGGGGGAGCACGCGCGCTTGCTCGAAGCCATCGACGCAAAGGTCGCGCCCAAGAAGCTCCGCGAGCAATTTCTGGCGCTGCGCTACGAGTCCACGAAATGGCGCCTCGAACGCGCGAAGGAAATGCTGGTCAATGCCTGCCAGAAGCTCGGCAAGCCCGTCCCGCACGTCGAGATTGTCGACAATGGTCTACGCTTCCCACCCGAGCGGTTGCAGCGATTCTGGGCGGTGTTCCCGCATCTGCTGAACAACGCGGCCGACCACGGGATTCAGTATGCCGAGGAACGCGCCGAGCGCGGCAAGCCGGAAAATTCCACGGTCGAGCTCGTGACTCGTCTCGAGAGAGAGGCGCTGATCGTCGAGCTGAAAGACGATGGAGGCGGGATCGACTGGCAGGCAGTAGCCGCCTTGGCCCAAGGACGAGGGCTTGCCGTCGACAGCGCAGACGATCTGAAGCGCGCGCTTTTGAGCGATGGATTCTCACTGAAGACGAGCGTGTCCGAAACATCCGGGCGCGGCGTGGGCATGGCCGCAGTCAACGCGGTCGTAGAAGCCCTGGGCGGGAAGGTCGACGTAGATAGCGTGCCCGGGCAGGGCACGTGCTGGCGCATCATCTTTGCCGAATTGAACTCGGGCGCACACGACTCGCCTGCCTCGGCGGGCGCGGGTCAACGCTTGGCGACCGGGCGATGGCCGGAAAAGGCGGCGGTATGAAGAAGATACTCGTCGTGGACGATTCCGATACGCTTCGGAAGGAAGTCTCGCGTGCGCTGGAGGGCGCCGGTTTCGAGGTATTGCAGGCGGCAAACGGTTCGCAAGGCTTGGCTCACGTGAAAACCAGCGACCTTTCTGTGATCCTCCTCGACGTGAACATGCCCGGTTTGAGCGGGCTCGACGTGTTGGATCGTCTCAGCGCTGACGGCACGACCGAAAAGACCCCGGTTCTGATGCTGACGACCGAGGCACACGAGGCGATGGTGCTACGCGCGAAGAACGCGGGCGCCAAAGGTTGGGTCATCAAGCCGGTGCGCATGGAAATATTGCTCAGCGCGGTTCGACACCTCGCGACCTAGGCGCCAGGAGGCGCGACTCATCGCACGAAGTGTTGCCTCGAGTTCGCGTCGAAGGAGGGCGAGCACTAAGAATTCGACGAGTGTGCCCTCTCCGTGAGCGTCGGCGAGCGCGGGCTGAAAGGCTCCCGTCGTCTAGCCTCACTTTAGCTTTGCGCCCGCGTGGGGCCCGAGATATCCAGTGCCGCGGGTCGCCAGTGTTTCACTTTGGGCGAGCCTGTGCGTAACATTCGCGCTCCTGGGAACCCATGATGATCTTTGCTCGAGATTTGAACGAAACACGTTTTCGAGTTGCTGGTATCGCAACCACATGTCTGTTGTGCTTCGCGTGCAGTAGCAATGGTCCCACCGGTTCGGGGGCGTCTGGCGGCACTAGCGCGGGTGGCGGCACTAGCGCGGGCGGCACGAGCCCCGGACCTGGCGGCGCGCAGAACGGCGGCAGCGGTGGCTCGGCGATTGCGGCGGGAGCAGGCGGCGCAGCGTCAGGTTCCGGCGGCTCCGTGAGTTCCGGCGGCAGCGGCGCCAGCGGTGGGAGCGGTGGCAGCAACGCAAGCAGCGCCGGCTCGGCGGGGGTGAATGGCGGCGCGCCCGGCGCGGCGGGTGCAGCTGGGGCGGCGGGTTCAGCGGCTAGCTCGGTGGTGCCCGTCGAGCTCCCCAGCAGCGGGCTCTACCGTTTTACCGCCGGCGACGTGGTCCTCGAGGTCGACCCGAAGACGGGCGGGCGCGTCTCCAAGTACTCGCTCTCAGGTACGGACATGATCATGACCGCAGCCACGGATTCGACCACTTGGGGTTCGGTGTTCTGGACCAGCCCGCGCTTGAAGACCTGGTCACCCGAATGGCCGCCACCCGCGGCGATCGACAACGGGCCGTACAGCGCAGTGATCTCGGGCACGCACTTGATGCTGACGGGCGCTGCTGATTCTGCGCTCGGCGTGTCGATGGCAAAGGACTACTCGGCTGACGCAGGCTCGGGTTGGGTCACGATCAACTACACCATCAACTCGAGCAAAGCGCAAAAGGCTGCGCCGTGGGAAGTCAGCCGAGTGCCGCGTGGAGGCATCGCGTTTTTCCCGCTCGGCTCGGCCGTGACTGCCGGCCCACTCACCATCACGCAATCGGGCGGAATGGTCTGGTTCGATGACGGCCCCAAGACTGCCTCGAGCAGTGACGGCAGCAAGCTGGTCGCAGACGGAAAAGACGGCTGGGAAGCCTATGCCTTGGGCGGGAACTTGTTCTTGAAACGCTTCACCGATCAACCGGCGAGCGCGCAGGTCCCGAGCCCCGAAGGGGAAATCTGTCTGTACCCGGGCGCAACCTGGGTGGAGTTCGAGGTGCAGGGGCCGTACACCCAGATCGCCGCCGCGGGCAAACTGGATTGGAAGGTGCAATGGCGCCTGGTGAAGATCCCGACCTCGGTGACGGTCTCGGTCGGCAGCGCGAGCCTCGTCGCTTTCGCGCAGCAGCAAGTGGCGATCCCCTGAGCGCCTGAATTCAGAGCGCCCCTTTCGCTCGTCGCTTGGCCTGGGCCGCGCGAGCGGGGCGCAGTCCCTTCTTCAACGCCTTGGCGGTCGTGGTCAGGATTTCCCGAGATAGCGCTTCGTCGTTCGTGGCGCGTGCCAGGCTCAGCGCGCCAACCAGCGCCGAGTAGGTGAAGATCGCCGCGGCGCGCGCGGCCGGCGTGCGGCGATCATCGAAGACACTCGTCAACTTCTCCAAGACGGCCCTCAGCTTGCGAGTCGCCACCGCACGCGCATCCTCGTCCGCACGCCCGAGTTCGCTGGACAGCGCAGCAAACAGGCAACCCTCGCCCGGATGATCGCGGTGCTCCGGGCTCGAGTAGCTGTCGACCAGCGCATCGAACAGGATCGGGTTCGGCTGTCCGCGCTCCTGCGCGTCGGCGAAGATCGCGTCCCAACCGGTGCGCATCGTCGAAAGCGCCTCGGCGACCAGCGTCGCGCGTGACGTGAAGTGCTTGTAGAAGCCGCCGACGGTGAGCCCGACTTCTTGCATCAAGTCGGCGACGCCGATGCCCTCCAAGCCCGCTTCGCGGAAACGTTTGCCCGCGCTGTCCAGGATTTTTGCGTGCGTCTCGAGCTTGCTGTCCTGCGAGTGTCCCATGGCGGCCTTTCAGATTTCGATCGTAATCCAGGATGCGCGGGCCCGCCAGTCGCCCCCTTGACGTTCAGGATTATGGTCGTAATCCTT
>Ga0134124_10005163_pt1 | contig 10497 bp, 9 predicted proteins | sample KB304_FD_96880 | JGI IMG/M metagenome (GOLD analysis project Ga0134124, IMG submission 96880) | Terrestrial soil microbial communities without Nitrogen fertilizer from Kellogg Biological Station, Michigan, USA - KB3-0-4 | ecosystem: Environmental > Terrestrial > Soil > Unclassified ... | reverse complement strand
CCGATGCCGCCGCAGATCGCCGAGTAGATGTCCGCGCCGGTGCCGGTGATGACGCGGCAGGTGAACGTCGAGGCATTGAACTCGTGCTCGGCGTACAGGATGAGCGAGGTGTGCATGGCGCGCACCCACTCGGCCGAGGGCTCGCGGCCGTGCAGCAGGCGCAGGAAGTGCCCGCCGATGGAGTCGTCGTCGGTCTCGACTTCGATGCGCTTGCCGTTGTGGCTGTAGTGGTACCAGTACAGCAGCATGGAGCCGAACGACGCCATGAGCTTGTCGGCGATGTCGCGCGCGCCGGGCACGTTGTGGTCGTCCTTCTCGGGCGACAGGTTGCCCAGCACCGAGCAGCCGGTGCGCAGCACGTCCATGGGGTGGGCCGAGGGCGGCACCCATTCCAGCGCCGCCTTGAGGTTGGCGGGCAGCCCGCGCAACGCGCGCAGCTTGGCCTTGTACGCGGCCAGCTCGGCGGCGTTGGGCAGCTTCTCGTGCACGAGGAGATAGGCCACTTCCTCGAACTCGGCCTCGTCGGCGAAATCCAGGATGTCGTAGCCGCGGTAATGCAGGTCGTTGCCGGCGCGGCCCACGGTGCACAGGGCGGTGTTGCCGGCCGGCACTCCGGACAGGGCCACCGATTTCTTCGGCTTCGGGCCGGTTGCGGGAGCGTCGCTCATTGTCATTCTCCTCCGTTTGCTGTCGTTAAGCGGTTGTTGAAAAATCAGAAAAAGGCCTTGGCGGCCGCGTCGGGAACGGGCACGCCGGTGACACGCGCCTTCTGCAGCAGCTCCCAGAAATAGCGGTAGCTGGCGCGGTCATGCAGCTCGCCCTGGTACTGGATGGGCCCCCAGCTTTTCTGCTGGGCGTCGAGCAGGATGGCGGCCGCGTCCTGCACCTCGGAATGATCGGGCTTCATGGCGTCGACAATGGGCTGGATCTGCGCCGGGTAGATGGACCACATGCGCAGAAAGCCGAAATCGTTGCGCGCGCGCTTCGCGTCCTGGAACGTGCCCTCGACATTCTTGAGATCGACCGACACGTTGTGCGCCGGCACCACGCCGTTGGCCAGCGCCGCGGCCACGATCTCGGTCTTGGCGCGGATGAGCAGGTGGTGCTCGAACTGGCCGGGCGAGCGCATGGCCGAGGCCGGAATGGCGCCGTGGTGCCCCGACACGAAGTCGAGCAGGCCGAAATCCAGCACCTGCATCCAGGGCAGGGCGCAGATGTCGTAGGCCTCGCGCAGGGCGCCGTGGGTTTCGACCAGGGCATGCATGGGAATCTGCCGCTTTATTCCGTGCTTTGAGGCTACGCTCTGCACATATTCGATCATCTCGGCGACCTGGCGAACCGAGGTCGGCTTGGGGATGGTGATGTGAGCGAGTTTCGCGCCCGCGCCCGAGACCAGGATGTCGACGTCGGTTTTCCAGTGCGGATGCGTGTAATCGTGGATGCGCACGCCGACCTGGCCGAACTTGTTGGCGGGGCCGTTGACGACACGGACGACCATTTCGGCGTGGGCCTTTTCCTCGCCGGCCTTGGCGCCGTCCTCGCAGTCGCAGGAGACATCGAAGATGGGGCCGAGCTTTTGCTGGAGTTCCAGCGCTTTCAGAATGAGTTTTTCGCTGCCGGCGTAGTGGTCACAAGACGCAATGACAGGGAAGGGCTTTTCTCCCTTGAACAACGCATCCCTTGGATGAACAAGCCCGGTCATAAGACTGTCGAGTTTTTATCGCCGTTGAACGTTGCCCTCATCCCCGGCCCTTCTCCCTGGGGGAGAAGGGTGAAAACCCCGCGGTGCTAGCCCCTCTCCCCCAGGGAGAGGGGTTGGGGAGAGGGCTACGAGAAAAACTATTACAACTACTGATGCTATTTAGCCGACCAGATGCTTCACGCCATCCCGCTCTTCGGTCAGTTCCTGCAGCGTTGCATCCATTTTCTGCCGGCTGAACGCGTCGATCTCCAGACCCTTCACGCGCTCGATCTTGCCGCCCGCGCTGGTGATGACGGGCACGCCGTACATGATGCCCTCGGGAATGCCGTACGACCCGTCGGAGGGCAGACCCATGGTGACCCACTTGCCGTTGGATCCCAACAACCAATCCCGTACGTGATCTATCGCCGCATTTGCTGCGGAAGCCGCTGAGGAAAGTCCTCTTGCCTCGATAATCGCTGCCCCGCGTTTGCCAACGGTGGGAATGAAAGTGTCCTTGTACCAAGCCTCGTCGTTGATCACCTTGGGAGCAGGCTGCCCCGCTATCGTTGCAAAGCGATAATCGGGGAACATGGTGGGTGAGTGGTTGCCCCACACGATGAGCTTCTCGATGGAATCCACCGGCTTGCCCGACTTGGCGGCGAGTTGCGACAGGGCGCGGTTGTGGTCCAGGCGCAGCATGGCCGAGAAGCTCTCGCGCGGCAGGTCGGGCGCGCTCTTCATGGCGATATAGGCGTTGGTGTTGGCGGGGTTGCCCACCACCAGCACTTTCACGCTGCGCTTGGCCACTTCGTTCAGGGCCTTGCCCTGCACGGTGAAGATGGCGCCGTTGGCCTCGAGCAGGTCCTTGCGTTCCATGCCCTTGGAGCGGGGGCGCGCGCCCACCAGCAGCGCCACGTCGATGTCCTTGAACGCCACCTTGGCGTCGGCGGTGGGCACCACGCCGGCCAGGAGCGGGAAGGCGCAGTCTTCCAGTTCCATGATCACGCCCTTCAGCGCGGCCTGGGCCTTCTCGTCGGGGATTTCCAGGAGTTGGAGTATGACCGGCTGGTCCTTGCCCAGCATTTCGCCCGAGGCGACGCGAAACAGCAGGCTGTAACCGATTTGACCGGCGGCGCCGGTGATTGCGACTCGAACGGGTGGCTTGGCCATGAGAAAATGCTCCTGAAGCAGCGTGTTTGACACGACGACACGGGAAAATGCCGCGGATGTTGCGGCGCAAGGCGAATTCGAGTTTAGGGAGTCGTCTTCAAGGTGTCAATGCGATTATATATCTTATATAAGACATACTATAGACGAATCGGGCCGACCGTGCTGTAATGGTGCATGGCCACCCCAGCGCAGCCCCCGAGCAGCCCCGCCAGCGCCTCGGGGCGCGCCCCCGACGCTCCCCAGCCCGCCGGCCCGGACGCGGCCGAGGGGCCGCGGTTTTCCCCCCTGTATCGCCAGATCAAGGCGCTGCTCATTTCCGGCCTGCAGTCGGGCGCGTGGAAGCCCGGCGAGGCCATCCCCAGCGAAACCGACCTGGCGCGGCGCTTCAAGGTCAGCCAGGGCACGGTGCGCAAGGCCATCGACGAGCTGGCGGCCGAATACCTGCTGGTGCGCCGCCAGGGCAAGGGCACCTTCGTAGCCACCCACGACGAGACCCACTCGCAGTACCGCTTCCTGCGCCTGCGTCCGCTGGAAGGCGAGCAGGAATATCCCGAAAGCCGGCTGCTGGAGTGCAAGCGCGGCCGCGCCGCCGGGGACGTGGCGCGCATGCTCGAGCTGCGCCTGGGCGAGAGCATCATGGTGCTCAAGCGCGTGCTGTACTTCCGCGGCCAGCCCACGGCTCTGGACGAGGTGTCGCTGCCCGGCTCCATCTTCAAGGGCCTGTCCGCGGCCATGGTGAACCAGTACGGCGTGTCCCTGTACAGCCTGTTCGAGTCCGAGTTCGGCACGCGCATGGTTCGCGCCGAGGAGCGCATCCGCGCCGTGCCCGCCGAGGCCGAGGCGGCCGGCGTGCTGCAGGTGAAGGAGAAGACGCCGCTCCTGTGCGTGGACCGCGTGGCCTTCAGCTACGGCGAGCGGCCGGTGGAGTTCCGCCGCGGCCTGTACCGCACCGACGCCCACTACTATGCCAACACGCTGGCCTGACAGGCGGATGACAAGCGCGATGACACGTGAGATGGCAAGCGCGGTGACAAGAGTGAAGACAAGCGCCAGCAAGCATGAGGAAGCGGTGCTTTCAGGCATGCTCAAGCGTCGCAATCCGCGTCGTTCGAGCTGCCGAAGCGTCCCGTTCCTGACGAACGCTGCTATACTTCCACGGCTCGATGAGTCAAATCATCGAACCCATAGAACACTGATAAATCAGGGAGCTGGCCCCGGGCCGGCCGTTTTCGGAATCAAACGCGGGATTTCCAATGCCTGAGCTTGCAGCAAAGAAGCCACGCCCCATCTGGTACAACCTCAGTCCGGTCAACCTCCCGGCGCCCGGACTGGTCTCGATCCTCCACCGCGCCAGCGGCATCCTGCTGTTCCTCGCCATCATCTGGCTGCTCTACCTGCTCGACATGAGCCTCGCCTCCGAGGCCGGCTTCGACCATCTCAAGAGCTACGCCGCCAATCCCATCGTCAAGCTGGCCATCCTGGTCCTGTCGTGGGCCTTCCTGCACCACTTCTGCGCCGGCATCCGCTACCTGTTCCTCGACCTGCAAAAAGGCATCGACCTGCCCGCGGCGCGCGCCACCAGCTTCACGGTGTTCGCGGTCAGCCTCATCCTCACCGTCGTCGCCGCGGTGCTGATATGGTGAACCGCGTCGTCGTCGGAGCCCATTACGGCCTGGGCAGCTGGCTGGTCCAGCGCGTCAGCGCCATCGTCATCGCGGTGTACGCCGTCATCATGGCCATCGCCCTGCTGGGCGGCCACGCCCATGACTACGCCGCCTGGAAGGCGCTGTTCGGCCAGGGCTGGCTGCGCTTCGCCACCTTTCTGTTCGTCGTCAGCCTGCTGCTGCACGCCTGGGTGGGCATGCGCGACATCTGGATGGATTACGTCAAAAGCACCGGCCTGCGCCTGACCCTCGAGGCCCTGACCGTGCTCTGGCTCGTCGGCTGCGGCGGATGGGCCCTGCAAATTCTGTGGAGATAACGTGGGCGTTGCAATAAGAAAATTCGACGCGGTGGTGGTGGGCGCCGGCGGCGCGGGACTGCGCGCCGCGCTGCAGCTCTCCGAGGCCGGCGTCAAGACCGCCGTGCTGTCCAAGGTGTTTCCCACGCGCTCGCACACCGTGGCGGCGCAGGGCGGGGTCGGGGCATCCCTCGGCAACATGGGCGAGGACAACTGGAACTGGCACATGTACGACACCGTCAAGGGGTCGGACTGGCTGGGCGACCAGGACGCCATCGAGTTCCTGTGCCGCAAGGCGCCCGAGGTGGTGATCGAGCTCGAGCACTACGGCATGCCGTTCGACCGCAACGACGACGGCACCATCTACCAGCGGCCCTTCGGCGGCCACTCCATGAACTTCGGCGAAAAGCCGGTGCAGCGCTCCTGTTGCGCCGCCGACCGCACCGGCCACGCCATGCTGCACACGCTGTACCAGCGCAACGTGCGCGCCAACACCCAGTTCTTCGTGGAGTGGATGGCGCTCGACTTGATCCGCGACGCAAGCGGCCAGGTGCTGGGCGTCACCGCCATGGAAATGGAAACCGGCGAGGTGAGCGTGTTCCACGCCCGCGCCACGCTGTTCGCCACCGGCGGGGCGGGGCGCATTTTCGCCTCCACCACCAACGCCATGATCAACACCGGCGACGGCCTGGGCATGGCGGCGCGCGCCGGCATCCCCATGGAGGACATGGAGTTCTGGCAGTTCCACCCCACGGCGGTTGCCGGGGCGGGCGTGCTCATCACCGAGGGCGTGCGCGGCGAGGGCGGCTACCTGCTGAACAAGAACGGCGAACGCTTCATGGAGCGCTACGCGCCTACCATGAAAGACCTCGCCAGCCGCGACGTGGTGTCGCGCGCCATGGCCACCGAAATCAAGGAGGGCCGCGGCGCCGGCAAGGACGGCGACTGCGTGCTGCTCAAGCTCGACCACCTGGGCGTGGAAAAGATCGAGAAGCGCCTGCCCGGCATCCGCGAAATCGCCATCAAGTTCGCCAACGTCGATCCCATCAAGGACCCCATTCCGGTGGTGCCCACGGTGCACTACCAGATGGGCGGCATACCCACCAACTTCCACGGCGAAGTGGTGGTGCCCCGCTTGAATCGTGACGGAACCGGCGACCTCAATGCCGTCGTTCCCGGCTTCTACGCCGCGGGCGAGTGCGGCTGCGCCTCGGTGCACGGCGCCAACCGCCTGGGTACCAATTCGCTCACCGACCTCCTGGTGTTCGGCAAGGCCTCGGGCGACGCGGTGGTGCGCTTCCTGCGCGAAAACCCCGGCCACAAGGATCTGCCGAAGGACGCCGCCGACTATTCGCTCGCGCGCCTGGCGCGCCTCGACAACCAGAAGGGCGGCGAACCCTACGCCGTGGTGGCGAAAGAGATGCGCAAGATCATGCAGGCGCATTGCGGCGTGTTCCGCTTCCCCGACATGCTGGACGAGGGCGTGCGCAAGATCCGCGAAGTATCCGACCGCGCCGCGCGCACCGAGATCAAGGACAAGTCCAAGGTGTTCAACACCGCCCGCGTCGAGGCCCTGGAACTGGACAACCTCATCGAGGTGGCGCGCGCCACCATGGTGTCGGCGCAGGCCCGCACCGAGTCGCGCGGCGCGCACGACCGCGCCGACCACCATGCGCGCGACGACGTGAACTGGCTCAAGCATACCCTGTGGTACAAGGACGGCGACCGGCTGGAATACAAGCCCGTGAACCTCAAGCCCATGACCGCCGAGAGCATCGAGCCCAAGGTTCGGACGTATTAAGGAACAAGGGGGACTCATCCCCCTTGTATATCCCCCTACTTCGGAATAGAAGCCCAATAGCCAATTAGTAGCTAACGCTGCAAACGATGAAAACGGACCGATCATGAAATTCCGCGTTTTCCGCTACGACCCCGACAAGGACGCGCAGCCCTACATGAAGGACTACGACGTCACGCTCGAGGCCACCGACCAGATGCTGCTCGACGCCCTGAACCGCATCAAGGAGCAGGACGACTCCCTGGCCCTGCGGCGCTCCTGCCGCGAGGGCGTGTGCGGCTCCGACGCCATGAACATCAACGGCAAGAACGGCCTGGCCTGCACCACCAAGCTCAACACGCTCACCGAGCCGGTGGAACTGAAGCCGCTGCCCGGGCTGCCCATCATCCGCGACCTGATCGTGGACATGACCCAGTTCTTCAAGCAGTACCACTCCATCAAGCCCTACCTGCAGAACAATGAGCAGCCGCCCGAGACCGAGCGCCGCCAGTCGCCGGAGGACCGCGAGGAACTGAACGGCCTGTACGAGTGCATCCTGTGCGCCTGCTGCTCCACTTCCTGCCCGTCGTTCTGGTGGAATCCCGACAAGTTCGTGGGGCCGGCCGGCCTGCTGCAGGCCTACCGCTTCATCGCCGACACCCGCGACACGGCCACCAGCGAGCGCCTGGACAACCTGGAAGACCCCTACCGGCTGTTCCGCTGCCACACCATCATGAACTGCGTGGACGTGTGCCCCAAAGGCCTCAATCCCACCAAGGCCATCGGCAAGATCAAGGATCTCATGGTGAAGAGGGCGGTATAGGCGGGAGCCTTCAAAGCGGCATGGCCCGAAGCGGTATAAAGTTAATCGGTAAAGTACAAGGCGCGGCACTTGAGTCCCCTGGAATTCAACCGGCTGAAGTGGAGCTGCCGGCGCGGATTGCTGGAAAACGACCTGGTGCTGGAGAAATTCCTCGAGCGACACGGGGAGGCGCTGGACGGCGAGCGGCTGGAGGCATTCAAGGCCCTGCTGCTGCTGGACGATAACTCGCTGTGGGAAATCCTCAGCGGACGTCGCGAGCCAGAGGCGGAGGCAGGTTCGGCTGCCACCGAAATTGTCACGCTGCTGCGCGCGTGTTGAGCGCCGGCCGGGGACGGGAGGGGAACGCTTGCCAAATGCGGCGGCGGCCCCCATGTAGACACAGGAGAGCACAATGAGTACCAGCAAGAAGGCCGTTCTGACCCTCGACGACGGGAAGACGGTGGATTTTCCGGTGCTGTCGGGCACCATCGGCCCGGACGTGGCCGACATCCGCGCCCTGTACGGCAAGACCGGCATGTTCACCTACGACCCGGCCTTCATGTCCACCGCGGCCTGCAGTTCGAAAATCACCTACATCGACGGCGACCAGGGCGTGCTGCTGTACCGCGGCTACCCCATCGACCAGCTGGCGCAGAACTGCGACTTCCTCGAGGTCTGTTACCTCCTGCTGAACGGCGAGCTGCCCAACAAGGCCCAAAAAGACAAGTTCGTGGGCACCGTGACCCAGCACACCATGGTGCACGACCAGCTCAGCCGCTTCTTCACCGGCTTCCGCCGCGACGCCCATCCGATGGCCGTGCTGGTGGGCGTGGTGGGCGCGCTGTCGGCCTTCTATCACGACTCGCTGGACATCAACAATCCCGAGCACCGCGAAATTTCGGCCTTCCGCCTCATCGCCAAGCTGCCCACCATCGTGGCCATGACCTACAAGTACGCCATGGGCCAGCCGTTCGTGTACCCGCGCAACGACCTGGGCTACACCGCCAATTTCATGCGCATGATGTTCGCCGTGCCGGCCGAGGACTACAAGGTCAACGAGGTGCTGGTGCGCGCGCTCGACCGCATTTTCATCCTGCACGCCGACCACGAGCAGAACGCCTCCACTTCCACTGTGCGCCAGTCCGGCTCGTCGGGCGCCAACCCCTTCGCCTGCATCGCCGCCGGCATCGCCTGCCTGTGGGGCCCGGCGCACGGCGGCGCCAACGAGGCGGCGCTGAACATGCTGATGGAAATCGGCGACGTGTCCAAGGTGCCGGAGTTCATCAAGAAAGTGAAGGACAAGAACTCCAACGTCAAGCTCATGGGCTTCGGCCACCGCGTGTACAAGAACTACGACCCGCGCGCCAAGCTCATGCGCGAGACCTGCCACGAGGTGCTGAACGAACTGGGCCTGCACGACGACCCGCTGTTCAAGCTGGCCATAGCACTAGAGAAAATAGCATTGGAAGACGAATATTTCGTGCAGCGTAAGTTGTACCCGAATGTGGACTTCTACTCGGGGATCGTGCAACGGGCTTTGGGTATTCCTGTGTCGATGTTTACCTGCATCTTTGCCCTGGCTCGGACCGTCGGCTGGATTGCCCAGTGGAACGAGATGATTTCCGACCCGGAAAACAAAATTGCACGGCCGAGACAGCTTTATACCGGCAGCCCGCGCAGGGATGTAAAGCCGATCGGGCAACGTTGAGCAGATTTTTCAGATGAAAAGAAAGGGGGCGGCGAAAGCTGGCCCCCTTTTGTGTTTTAGGAATCGCGGAACGAGGCCCTCTGCTCCGCAGAGGGGGAAAAGGCCGCTCCGATGACCGCAGGATGGGGCTTGAAACTACCGCTCCGAAGGAGCGGGCCTCGTGAAAGAGACATTGAAGCTGTGCTGTTGTGACCGGGAGTACGCCATGAGCGCCATGAAGCAATTTATGTCCAATTCCTACCTGTTCGGGGCGAATGCTCCTTTCGTGGAACAACTCTACGAGTCCTACCTGGACAACCCCCAGTCCATCCCCGAGCAGTGGCGCGAGTACTTCGACAAAATGCAGCTCCTGCCGGCCACCGCCACGGGCTCCAGCGACGCCCGCGATATTGCTCACGCCCCCATTGTCGAATCCTTCGCACAAAGGGCCCGTAAAGGCACGCTGCGCGGCACGATCTCACCCGCGGAACTGGGCGTGGAGCGCAAGCAGATTTTCGTGCTCATGCTCATCCAGGCCTACCGCACCATGGGCGTGCGCTGGGCGCAGCTTGATCCGCTCAAGCGCCAGCCGCGTCCCGCCATTCCCGAGCTGGAGCCGGCCTTTTACGACCTGACCGAGGCCGACCTCGACCTGATGTTCAACACCGGCACGCTGGTGGGCCCGGAGCGCGCCACGCTGCGCGACATCCTGCAGTCGCTGCGTCAGACCTACTGCGGCTCCATCGGCGCCGAGTACATGTACATCAGCGACATGGCGCAAAAGACCTGGATCCAGCAGCGCCTCGAATCCGTGCGCTCGCAGCCCAGCTTCACCCCCGAGGTCAAGAAGCGCATCCTCGAGCGACTCACCGCCGCCGAGACCCTGGAGAAGTACCTGCACACCCGCTACGTGGGGCAGAAGCGCTTCTCGCTGGAGGGCGGCGAAACCGTCATTCCCTGCATGGACGAGATCGTGCAGCGCGCCGGCGCCCACGGCATCGAGGAGCTGGTGGTGGGCATGGCGCACCGCGGGCGCCTCAACGTGCTGGTCAACACCCTGGGCAAGTCGCCCAAGGAGCTGTTCTCGGAGTTCGAGGGCAAGCACGACCCCGAAGGCCTGGCCTCCACCGGCGACGTGAAGTACCACAACGGCTTCTCCTCCGACATCTCCACCCCGGGCGGCCCCATCCACCTGTCGCTGGCCTTCAACCCCTCGCATCTGGAAATCGTCAACCCGGTGGTGGAGGGCTCGGTGCGGGCGCGCCAGCACCGCCGCGAGGACAAGACCGGCGACAAGGTGCAGTCCATCCTGCTGCACGGCGACGCGGCCTTCGCGGGGCAGGGCGTGGTCATGGAGACCCTCAACCTGTCGCAGACGCGCGGCTACTCTACCGGCGGCACGGTGCACCTGGTGGTG
>Ga0134124_10005162_pt1 | contig 10497 bp, 10 predicted proteins | sample KB304_FD_96880 | JGI IMG/M metagenome (GOLD analysis project Ga0134124, IMG submission 96880) | Terrestrial soil microbial communities without Nitrogen fertilizer from Kellogg Biological Station, Michigan, USA - KB3-0-4 | ecosystem: Environmental > Terrestrial > Soil > Unclassified ... | reverse complement strand
CGCTAGCCTCGATCTTTCGCGTCTCGGACGTCGATGATCGCGGGCTGTCCTCCCGGCTTTGTTGATGTTGAGTTATGGGGCTCGGCCGGATTCGGCGGTGGCCAAGCGTCCCGCTGTCGCGCGGGGAGGGCGCCCGGTCCACGTCCGGGTTGGTCTTTCGGGTCGGTGGGCGGGGAGGTCGGTGGCGCCGGTTATCCGGGTCTGGGTAGGGCGCGTAGCCGGTTGATCGCCTCGGCTGCCAGTGGTGTCCAGGGGCGGTGGCTGGGCAGGTGGAGCACCACTTTGCGGGCGTGGCGGGCGATCCGGCCGGCGAGCCGGAGCAGTCGGTGGCGGAGCCGTTTCGGTTCCCAGCGGCGGGCGTCGTGGCCTGGGAGGGCGAGCATCTGGGCCCAGGCGATCAGGCAGAGCGCGAGCATGATGATCGCGCACCAGATCTGGTTCTGGGCGAAGTCGTGCAGGGGCAGGTTGGTCAGGCCGGTGTGTCTTTGGCGTCGCGGATGCGGTCCTCGCAGCGGGCGCGGCGGCGGTGGCGCAGTTCGAGGTCGGCGAGTTGGCCGCGGCGGCTGTTGGTCGCGAACGCGGTGATCCGGTTGCCGTCGATGTCGGTGATCCGTAGCTGGGCGCCGGGGTGGGGGCGTTCCTTGCGCAGGATGACCCGCATGCCCGGTGGCCAGCTGGTCAGGTCCATCAGGCCGGTCAGTTCCGCGACCCAGGCCCCGGGGCGGGGCAGGCCGTCGGCGTCGTAGGCCGGGGTCCACGCCGCCTTCGGCAGCTTTCCGATCAGTTCAGTGGCGTCGTCGGTGAGGGTGAACCCGACCGAGTAGGCGAGGCGCCGGCCATGCAGCCAGGCGACGAAGTCGTGCGTGCCCCCGCCGCCGTCGGTGCGCACCAGCACCGAGCGCGACCGGCGCAGCCGTCGCGGCAGCTGGCCCAGCGCGCCTTTGGCCACGGTGATGTGGTCGGCGGCCGTGTTCGACCCGGCGTTTCCGCGGCGCAGCAGCACCGCCGCCGGTTCCCCGGTGCCGGTCGTGCCGTGGTCGATGAGTGCCCAGAGCGGGTGAAACCCGAAGCCGCGTTTAAAGGTCGGCGCTGCTCGTTCCTTCTCGGAGTGCGCGGTCACGAGGGTCGCGTCCACGTCCACGACCAGCGGATCATCGATGCTCGCCTGATGGCCGGGGGCGTGGATGCCGGCGAGCGTCCAGACCCGTTCCCGCGCGACGGCCAATGCCGAGAAGATCGCTTTGAGTGTTCTCTCCGCGTCGGCAGCGAGCCGGTCGACGGCCCGCGACACCGTCGGGTCCGAGGCGACCAGACCAAACAGCTCCGGCTCGACGCGCAGCAGCGCGATGTCCGCCAGACAGTCCCCACCCAGCGCGAGACTGACCGCCAGATCAACCAGCACCTTCGCCGGGTCATGAACCGCCGTCGCTGACCGCCACGGCGCCAGTGCCTCCGACAGCGCCGCGCCCAGCCCGGATACCCGGACCGCCTCGGTCAGCAACAGCCCGCCGGCCGACGACACGACGCCCTTACCGGCGGCGTCGATGCGGACAGACGGATAGACACCGGTAGGGTTCACCCTGAAGGTGCTCCTTGGTTTGGTCGGATTCAGGCCCTCGACAAGCCCAATCCTCCCTGCTCAGGGGCACTTTCCTATTTCCGGCAGCCCAACAGACGATCATCCGCGCGAAAGCCTGAGGCTAAAGGCCCAGGTCAACCTGGCAGCAACACCCAAGGCAGCAGCGACCTGACAGCCAAGTTGACAGCCGAACCACCGGACGTCGGTGGACTCCCACGGAGGGTGGTCGGCTCGACAGCCGAGGCAGCCGGAGTCCACGGACGTCTCTGCCTGGCGCAGGAGAGCGAGCGCCAGAGACGGCCAGCGTAGGGAGACAGCGCGTAGTCGGGGCGGGCAGTGATCAGCGCCCGTCGGACGCGAGCCTGGCAGCCATGTTGGCAGCCAAGCCAGCGGACGTCTGTGGACGAGCGTGGACGTCCATGGAATCTGAGCGGCCCTTGACCTGCACCAACGGACGTCGGTGGACTCCCACGGACAACCGCACCAAGATCTCATAATCCCCGGTCGATGGGACCGCCGCCGTCATGCTCTACGCCTTGATCGTCGCCGCAGGCGCGCTGACGGCTCGATCCGTCACCGGGTGATGAGGGGCATGTCGTCGACTCGGTCCTGATGGACGTGGAAGAAGTAGGGCCCGGGTCGGGTCTGCGCGAGGCGGATGATCTCGTCCTTGTTGTCGATCAACCGATGGGCCATCTCGCGGCCGGTGAGATCTTGGCGAGCGAGTGCGAAGCATCTGGCGCCAGAACCGATGATCGCGTCGACAATGAGGCGGTTGAACCGCATCTTCGAGTCCTTGGTGAGCACGGCCATGCCGGCCCGGGTCACGTCGGGTATCCAGTCCTCGTCTGCGAGGCGTTCCGCTTTCGCTGGCCCGTAGTGGTCCTGCATCGCAACGACGTCGAAGCCAGCCGCCCCGTTATGCTTCTGGAACGATCTTGGCCCCCATGCCGCGGTCCGTAAGGAACCGTGGCGGGTCAGGCGGCACGTCGGGCGGCGACGTCAACGGCGTCCGCGATCTCGTCCAGCGGGATGCCGTAGTCGTCGGCCAGGTCCTCGACAGGCTCACCCGCGCGGTGCCGACTAAGTACGCTCTCCAGCGGCACCCCACTGTGGACGAAGTAGGGCTGGCCGAAGTTCATGCGCGGGTCCGCGGCGACGACCGCTGTGTCATAGCCGGGAAGCTGGATCCGCTCGACCAGGTCGTCCTCCGCGTAGGTGATCAGCCGCAGGTACCGTTCGACGACCTCGGCGAAGACCCGCTGGCCACTGCGAATCGCGACCAGCTCGCGTACCCCGCGGGCGGCGCGCGGGTCGGCGTCGTCGTGCTGCGCGTAGTCCCACAGCAGTTCCGCGCCTGCCAGATAGAGCCGGCGGCTTGCCAGTGCATGGTCCATGCCCACCTCGTCCCGCAGGAAGTCGAGCGCAGGACGGATCTGCTGCAGCGGCACGTGCGCCTGGCGGAACGCGGCAAGCACCAGCCCCTCCGCCAGCCCGATGAACGGCACCGTCGGGCCGCCGTGGAACGGCGCCGGCAGCGCCGTGACAACGGAGCTCTTGCGCACCTGACGACCGTCCGGAGTCACCCGCGCATAGCCCTTGGCCCAGCTCCGGAAGGTAGTTCTCCGCTGAGCCAGGTAGCGCGCGGCCTCCGCGAGGCTGTAGAGGGGCACGGTCAGCCGGACGTCCTCTCCGAGGTCCAGCCGTTTGGTCATGCCTCGATCATGGCCCATGCCACCGGGGGCACGCACGACGGTTGCGGACGAGCCGCCGCGCGTCCCCCGACGATCCAACGATCCTCCGTCGCGTGGTGGCCGTTCCCCGGCGGGCGCCCGAGGATCTGACGGGACACCGGCCGCGTCAAGGGCGCCCTTCGGGCGGTCCTTCGGACTGGCTGCGCCACCCTTGACCCGGCCGGCGACCCGCACAGGCATTGACGCCGAGCCGGAGAACGGAAGAAAGACGGGAGGTCCCAAGGCTCGGGTTAGACCGCCTTCCGCCCTTCCCGCATGTACCGCTCCATCACGGTCCGCCCCTCGTCGTACCGCTCCCGCATCAGGTGTGTGTAGACCTCCGCCGTGAGGCCAGCCGATCGTCCGCTCGACGGGCCAACGCTGGCTGCCGTCCGGAGCTGTGGGTATGACCACGGCCGCCCCGGATGTCCTGATTCGTCACAGAGCTGATCATTCAGGTTTGGGTCGAAGTGTGGATCACAGTGCGGGGCCACGAGTTGTTCGCATACCCCTTCGGGTTCCACAGCGGTTCGGCTGATTCGGGTTGCAGCGCCCCTGTGTCGTCCCATGCCCGCGCGACCAGCTCGATGTCCGAGCTCGGCGGGAGGACTACGTCGGCGTGCCAGAGCTGCCAGGTATGCGCGCTGGCCGTCGGGTCGAGGTCCGCCTGCCGCCAGCTTCGGCCTCCGTCGGCGGACAGATCCACCCGAACCACCTGACGGTGTTCCCCGGCCAGGGCGTAGCCGCTCACCGTCGCTGGACCCGGCCGCACTGTCGCGCCGCCGTCGGGCCGCAGGATCGCGCAGTTCAGCGCGATCGGACCCAGCGACAGTCCGGCCCCCGGCTCGGCCCGGTCGGGATCGGCGTCCGGAGGCAGCAGCCGGTAGGCGACCGCCTGGAAGTAGTTGTCCGACGGGTCGGTCTGTAGTGTGACACTTCGTAGCCATTTGACGCTGCGCGCTCCGATGTAGCCCGGCACGACGACCCGCAGCGGGGCACCATGCACGATGGGCAGCGGATGGCCGTTCATCGCCCAGGCCAGCAGCACGTCCGGCTCCATTGCCTTGGCGAGTGGGATGGAGCCGCCGTAGGGCTGCGAGGGATGGGCAAGCGGCGAGACGTCGACGGCTTCGAACGCCACATGGCTGGCCTGACGCAGCGGACGCGCGGTCGCCAGGACGTCGGCAAGCCGGACACCGGTCCACTCGGCGGTCGAGGTGGCACCGTCACCCCACGGATCCTCCCCGGGGATCTGGCGCACTGCCATCATCCCGGCGCGCCGGTTCCCGGCGCACTGCAAGGTCACGGTCAGTGTGCGCGGCTCGAAGCCACGGCGCAGGTCAGCCAACGCCAACGTGAGCGCCCGTTCCACCAGTCCGCGCACCGCAAGCCGCCACGTCCCTCGATCCACCCGCGGGATCGGCCCGTGGTTACGGCTGTAGAAGGCCTCGACGGGGGTGAGTGGCTCGTCGGCGAGTGCCGCTGGCGGAGGCTCTGCGTTGAACGGCTCCCATTCGTGCACGACCATGTCGTCTCGTTTGTCCCACAACACCGTTGACCTCCGTCCCGCTCGCCGACAGGCCTCTCGGTCCATTCCCGCCAGACCCGGAGGCACCCGTCGAGCGGACCAACAGCGCATCAGCCGCGAGACGTCCCGAGCGGCGGCCACGCCACGGCTCACGTGGACGATGAGGCTGTGGTGCGCGCCGTGTGGCGGCCGAATCCTCGCGTCCGGGGGACCCCACCAGGCAGGGCGCGGGTCGAACCCATTTCGGTCTTCGAGTTCTCCGTGCGCTCGTCTGGTGGCTGAGCAGTGGAGGATCGGGTTTCGTCGGCGGGGCGCCGACGGGAGCGTGCGACCACTGCCAAGACGATGGTCGTCACCACGAGGCCCACGACCGCGGCCCAGAACAACGGGCTGCTCCACACCTTGGTGGGCAGCTGCTGTGCGAGGACGAGGCCACCCATCGCCACGACGAACCAGCCGAAGGCGCGGCGAAGCCGGTTCTCCTGGATGCGGCCCGCGAGCCGGCTGCCGACGACGCTTCCGAGCAGCGCGGCCGCCGTCACTCCGCCTGCCAGCCCCCAGTCGATGCTCACGCTGGACAGGGAGCCGGCCAGGCCCGCGAACGAGTTCATGGCGATGACGACCAGCGAGGTACCGACCGCGACCGGCATCGGCAGGCCACCGAGCAGGGCGAGCGCGGGCACCACGAGAAAGCCGCCCCCCGCGCCGATCAGGCCGGTGACAAGGCCGACGGCGACACCCTGCCCCACGATGCGCGGCAGCGGTAGCTCGCCCACGGGCTGCCGGCTCGCGGTGGTAGGCCGGCCGCGGATCATCGCGGTGGCGGTGGCGAGCATCATCAGCGCGAACACGGTGAGCAGGACCGCCGAGGGGATGAAGTGCGCCAGCCGGCCGCCACCGTACGCGCCGGTCATTCCGGCGAGGCCGAAGACCAGGCCGACCCGCCAGCGGACACGTCCGGCCCGGGCGTGCGGCAGTACCGCCACCGCGCTGGTGACCCCGACGGCGAACAGCGAGGTGGCGATGGCCTCCTTGGCCGGCAGGCCCGCGACGTAGACCAGCAGCGGCACGGCGAGGATGGATCCGCCGCCGCCCAGCAGGCCGAGGCTGACCCCGACGGTGACCGCGAGCGCGATGGTCAGAGTAACGGTCACCGCCGGCTCCCGGCAGCGGGCGCGTCCCGGAGCTGGCTGACGATGGTGGTCAGGTCGCAGCTGGCGCCGCGGTTGTAAGGAAGCCTGGCGAGCAGCATGCCCATGAGGCAGGTGTTGGTCAGCGCGGCCAGGGCCAGCCCAAGGCCCACGGCCCCGGCGACGTAGCGGACCGAGGGCACGAAGACGGAGACCGCGATGCTCAGGAGCATGACGAGGCCGGCGACGAACCGGACCTGACGTTCCAGGTCCCAGCGGAGGGCGCCGCGGTTGACAGGCGCGTCAGCGGCCTGCCAGGCGAGAATCCCGCCGGTCAGCACCTTGACGTTGGATAGTCCGGCCTCGGCGAGCGACTGCTCGGCCTGGGTGGCGCGGGCGCCGGAGCGACAGACCAGCACGACGTTCTCGTCGAGATGCGCGCTCAGCTTGGCTCGATGCTCCCGGAGCAGATCCAGCGGCACGTTGTACGAGGACGGGATGTGTGCGGTCTCGAATTCGGCCGGGGTGCGGACGTCCAGGATCCGGGGGGTATGCCCGGAGGCGACCAGCTCCCGCAAGCCCACCACGTCAATCGCTGACGGACGGTCGAGGTAGGTACTACTCATTGTTCTCCTTCCGGCCACACCAGGCAGGTCTCCGCCGGTCTTCGACCGACGCGGACGCGTAAAGCCCCGTGCCAGCCCAGAGACCAAAGAGGTGATTTGCCTGTACTGCGATTCCGGCGTCGTTGGACCGGGCGCTCGGCGCAGGACCACCGCCGGCGGACGATCAGGGCACCGGGGGCGCACCCGGCGGATTGGAGGCGGCCAACGGATGTCGCCCGAGCCTCTTGTCCACGGGTCGACGATACCCCAGGGGGTATTATTTCTCAACGCAGACGACCCGGCCGATCAAGGGTCCGCGAGGCCGCCGGAGGTCGCGAGGCCCGCAAGAGCGGATCCGCCGCCCGGGCCTCGCCCCGGAATGAAGGCCACCCCTCGGGGCTTTATACCCGTGGGGGTATATGACCGACCGGTGCGAAGGGGAGAACGATCGTGTTGTTCAGCCAGTACTACCTGGACTGCCTGTCCCAGGCCTCGTACCTGATCGCCGACGAGACCAGCCGCCGGGCCGTGCTGGTCGACCCGCGCCGCGACGTCACCGAGTACCTCGCCGACGCCCAGGCCCACGGACTGACCATCGAAGGGGTGATCAACACTCACTTCCACGCGGACTTCGCCGCCGGCCACCTGGAGGTCGCGGCAGCCACCGGCGCCTGGATCGGCTACGGCCGCCGCGCCGACACCGAGTACCCGATCCGCAGGCTCACCGACGGCGAACGGATCAGCCTCGGCGACGTCACCCTGCAGATCATGGATACCCCGGGCCATACCCCCGAGTCGATCAGCGTGCTCGTCTACGAACACACCGCCGACGCCGTCCCCTACGGGGTCCTCACCGGTGACGCACTGTTCATCGGTGACGTCGGCCGACCCGACCTGCTGGCGTCCCTCGGTGTCACCGCCGCCGAGCTCGGCCGGATGCTCTACGACAGCGTGCAACGCAAGCTGATGAGCCTTCCCGACGAGGTCCGGGTCTTCCCCGCGCACGGCGCCGGCTCGGCATGCGGCAAGAACCTGTCCACCGAGCGGTCCTCCACCATCGGCGACCAGCGCCGCACCAACTACGCCTGCGCACCGATGGACTCCGAGCGGTTCCTCGCGCTCGTCACCGGCGGCCAGCCGTCCGCGCCCGGCTACTTCATCTTCGACGCGGTCCTCAACCGCAAGCGGCACGCGGTGTTCGACCCTGCGACGGCACCGCGGCCCATGACCGCCACAGCGTTCCTTACGGCACGCGCCGCGGGAGCCCTCGTCGTCGATGCCCGCGACCCGCACGAGTTCGCGGCCGGACACCTGCGCGGCTCGCTCAACGTCCCCGCCGACGGCCGGTTCGCCGAGACCGTCGGCATGGTCGTCGAACCCAGCCGTCCCGTGCTCGTCATCGCTCCGCCCGGCCGCGAGGAGGAGGTCGTCGTGCGGCTCGCCCGAATCGGCTTCGACCAGGTCACCGGCTACCTACGCGAGCCGGAGAACGCTCTGGGCGAGATCGCCGACGCGACCTCGGCTGGTCAGGTCGTCCCCGCCAGCCGCATCACCGCCAACCAGCTGCGGGACGCGCTCGGCCGCAAGCGCGAGCAGGGCGGCCCACCCGTCGTGCTCGACGTGCGCAACGCCGGCGAACGCGCGCTCGGCGCGATCGACGGCTCGCTGCACATCCCGCTCGCGGAACTGACCCGCCGCCTGACCGAGGTGCCCGCCGACCGGCCGGTCGTCGTGCACTGCGCCAGCGGCTACCGCTCCTCCGTCGCCGCGAGCGCGCTACGCGCCGCCGGCTTCACCGACGTCTCCGACCTGCTCGGCGGCTACACCGCCTGGACGCACGATCTGATCAACGCCACGGCCTGAGCGCGCCTCCCGCAACGCTGGCGGCACCACACGGCCGACTAGTGCCTCTGACGCAGAGTATTTCTGAAGCCGGCCGTATAAAGACTATCCGCCGCGGGGGCAATCTCCGCAGGAGCAGGCCGATGGACCACGAGGTACGTATCCGCGTATCCCGCCGTCTACCGGTGCCCATCCTCGCGCACGAACAGGCTGGCCCGGACCGCCCACCGACCGACGGAGGCGGACCGGGCCCTGCGCCCGGGGGATCACGGCGCGATCTTCGTTGAAGCTTCGTGGTTCGTCGCGGGGGATGTTCGTACCGACGGGGCAGCTTGGAGGACGAAGGTCGGGCAGGTGGCCCGGCTGGGCGGCACCCGTTGCCTGGCCCGAGCTGAGGCGAAGGGAGCAGGACGATGATGGATTACGGCGGTGGGATGGGCTGGGGCGGCTGGTTCGTGATGGGCCTGTTCTGGCTGCTGCTGCTGGGGGTGATCCTTTTCCTGGTGGTGCGGTTGCTGCCCAGGGCAGGGCAGGGGGGCTCCCGTCAGAGCCCTTCCGGTCAGGGTGTCTCTGGTGATCCGGGGGCCGAGTCTCCGGAGGAGATCCTGGACCGGCGGTTCGCGCGGGGTGAGATCGACATCGAGACCTACCAGGCGCAGCGTGCGGCGCTGGCCGAGGCCAGGGGGAAGAAGTGACCGGGACACGGCGGGGCTGGCTGATCGCGGCCCTCGCCCTGGCGGTGCTGGCGCTGGTCGGCAGCCTGGTCGCGGTCGCCGCGGGGGTGGGCAGGACGACGGCGGCCGGGAATGGGCCGCGCGGGTACGTCACCGGCACCGGGCCTGGCGGCTACGGGCCGGGGATGATGAGCGGGTCCGGCACGGGAGCCAGGGGGCACGGCCCCGGCATGATGGGCAGCTCAGGCCCGGGGTCGCTCGGGCCGGGCATGATGCTGGGCGCGGCCGGCTCCTGGCAGGGCGGGGGCCGGTTCGGGCTGGCCGGCGACGGCCAGGCGGTGACCAGCATGCCCGCGGCCAAGGCTCGGGCGCAGGCGTTCGCCGATCGGCGGGGGGGCGGGCTGCGGGCGGGTGAGGTGATGCATTTCTCCAACGGCTACTACTCGGAGCTGCTGACTTCCAGCGGGCAGGGCGCCACCGAGGTGCTGATCGACCCGGCGTCCGGGGCGGTGAGCATCGAGTACGGGCCGGCGATGATGTGGAACACCCGCTACGGGATGCACGCGGTCGGGGAGTTGACGGCGCGGGTGAGCGCCGCCGCGGCGGTCAAGGACGCCCAGGCATGGCTGGACGCCCAGCGCACCGGGCTGACCACCGGTGAGGCGACGGCCTTCCCCGGCTACTACACGATGCACACCCTGTCCGGCGGGAAGATCGTCGGGATGATGTCGGTCAACGCGGTCACCGGCGCGGTCTGGTACCACACCTGGCACGGCACCTTCATCGCCATGGTCGGCGAGTGAACGACGCGCGGCCGTTCGGCAGCCTCGACGCCGGCAACCGCGGGCCGGCTCGGCTGGGCCTGCGGGCGCTGGTGGTGGACGACGAACCGGCGTTGGTGCGGGCGGTGGCCGGCTACCTGGAACGGGAGGGGTTCAGCGTGGTCACCGCGGCGGACGGCGAGTCCGCGCTGCGGGCGGCCCGGGCGGACGTGCCCGACGTGGTGGTGCTGGACCTGATGCTGCCCGGCCTCGACGGGATCGAGGTGTGCCGGGTGCTGCGCACCTTCACCGACGCCTACGTGATCATGCTCACCGCCCGGGCGGACGAGGTGGACAAGCTGGTCGGGCTGTCGGTGGGGGCGGATGACTACCTGACCAAGCCATTCAGCCTGCGGGAGCTGGTGGCCCGGATCCGGGCCATGCTGCGCCGCCCCCGAACCACGGCCGGACAGGAGGAGCCGGAGAGGGTCCGCCGGTTCGGCAAGCTGGCGATCGACCCGGCGGCCCGGGAGGTCCGCCTCGGGGATGAGATCGTGGAGCTGACCCGGACCGAGTTCGACGTGCTGGCGGCGCTGGCGGCCCGTCCCCGGCAGGCGTTCACCCGCCGGCAGCTGATCGGCGCGG
>Ga0134124_10005161_pt1 | contig 10497 bp, 15 predicted proteins | sample KB304_FD_96880 | JGI IMG/M metagenome (GOLD analysis project Ga0134124, IMG submission 96880) | Terrestrial soil microbial communities without Nitrogen fertilizer from Kellogg Biological Station, Michigan, USA - KB3-0-4 | ecosystem: Environmental > Terrestrial > Soil > Unclassified ... | reverse complement strand
TTCTCCGACCCGGAGCGGCGGACGTCCGCGAGCGGCCAGGCGGTGTTCCCCGGGCACCTCGGCATCGTCTACAGGGCGCTGAACGCCCGGTTCCTCGGGCGGGCAAAGCGCCAGGTCCTCCGGCTCCTGCCAGACGGTCGGGCCTTCCACTACGCGAGCGTCCAGAAGATCCGCCACCGGAAGCAGGGGTGGCGGTATGCCGCCGAGCAGCTCGCCGCCGCCGGCGCCGCGCCCCTCTCCGCCGTCGAGGATCCGGCCGCGTGGCTGGACTGGTGGCTCCCGCGCGTGACGCGCCCGCTGAAGCATGGCGGCAACCTGAAATACGTCTGGGCCTTCGACCGGGCGGCGCGGCGCGCGCTTCCGGCGGGACTCCCCTATCCGCAGTGGGCTGACCTCGCAGCGGGTCGCGTAGAGAGCGCGCGGAGGCCCGCCGCGTGACCTTCGTCACCGTGAACCGCCTCCGCCGGGCCCTCCAGTTCCTCCGGGCCGGGAGGACGCTGCTCCAGGACGCTCAGGAGGGCTCTCACCAGGCCCTGGCGCTGATGGAGCTGGGCGCCGGGGTGGAGCAGGAGATCGCCCGTGGCGAGGAGCTGCTGGAGGAGGCGGTGCGCGTCCGGGATGAGCCGCACGCGTTCGTCCCCTCCCGGCGGGTCGACGCCTGCCTGAGGTGCGGCGGCGTCGCTGACCACCCGGGGCTGCATCCACCGGAGCAGATCAACACCAACGGCGCCGAGCAGGCGCGAGGAGCGGCGTGATGCCCGCCGCGAAGCCTCCCGCGCCCACCGCCGAGCGCCGCCCCTCCCTCCCGGGCTGGGTGGAGCTCCCGCTCCCGTTGGTTCCCACGGCGCTGCGCGCCTCGCTGGCGGTCAGCGCCTGGAAGAACGGCACCACGGTCGTCATCTCCTCCCTGGAGAACGCCGAGCTGCCGGACCGGAGCGGGGTGGGGCCTCAGTGGCAGATCTCCGTGAGCCGGATGGGGAAGAGGCCGAAGCCGCACGACGTGCGGCGGGCGCTCCGGGCCTTCGGCATGGTGGGGGCGGAGGAGGACAACCACCACCCGGGGGTGGCCCGTCACTTCTGGGTGCCGGTGGACGCCGCGCACCGGGTGGACTGCCAGTGCAAGGAGGACGAGCACATGGTCACCGAGCCGGACGGGTACCAGTGGACGAACCCCAAGGACGGGCCGTGCCGCGGGTGTGAGCTGGCGGAGCTGACCGGCTCGCCCTGCCCGCTCCACCCCGCTGAGCGCGGGCCGGTGCTTCTCCAGCCGGAGGGCGTGCGGTGATCCACGACGCCGCCGGACTGGCTGAGGTGGATACTGCACTGCCCGCGGGTCGGTGGATGCCGATCGGCACAGTGCGGATCCGCACGCGCCACCAGCGCGGCGGCGAGCGCCGGGCTTGGGTGAAGGTCGCGGAACCCAACGTCTGGAGACTGCGCGCTCAGGTGGTCTGGGAGAAGGCGAACGGACCAATCCCCAGCGGCTACGGCATTCACCACCGGGACCGAAACAAGCTGAACGATGCGCTTGGGAACCTCGAGCTGGTTTCAAAGGCCGAGCACCTCGAAGAGCACCGCGGCGAATTCAACACGCGCATCGCCACACTGATTGACGAGAGACGGCGCCGACGATGGTCGACCAAGAGCTCCATCAAACGCACCGGTCGTCACCCGCGCGCGTGTGAGTGCCCTCTTCATGGAGGGGCGCGGTGAGTCCCCCATTGCGAGCACCGTTTCCATATTTCGGGGGGAAACGCCGGGTGGCGTCGCTCATCTGGCGCGCCTTCGGTGACCCCGTGAATTTTGTCGAGCCCTTCGCGGGCTCGCTGGCCGTCCTCCTGGCTCGGCCCACCGCGCCGCGGGTGGAGACGGTCAACGACCTGGACGGCTACCTCACCAACTTCTGGAGGGCGGTGCAGGCCGCGCCGGACGAGGTGTCCCGGTGGGCGGACTGGCCCGTCTCCGAGCTGGATCTCCACGCCCGGCACCGCTGGCTGGTCGGGCGGGAGGACTTCCGACGGCGGATGCGGTGGGACCCTGAGTTCTACGACGCGAAGATCGCCGGGTGGTGGGTGTGGGGCATCTCGCAGTGGATCGGCTCCGGGTGGTGCGCGGCGCCGAACTGGACCGCTGGCGCGGCGATGGTCCACGGCTCCAGGGCGGAGGGCGCCAGCACCAGGCCGAACCTCCAGCCCCAGGGCGTCCACGTTCGGTCGATCCGAGGAAGCGCGACGTCGGAGCATGAGCAGCGCCCGGACCTGAGCGGCCAGCGCGGTGTGACGGGCGGGCGCCTTCGGGACCTGGGCAATTCCCACCACTGGGAGAAGCGTCCCAACCTCAACGGCCGCCGCACAACCCTCTCCGAGCAGATGCCAATGCTCAGCGGGGCCACGGGGCGCGGGGTGCACGGGTCACGGCTCCGCAAGCTGCGGCTCGTGTACGTCGCGCTGCTGGTGCAGCTGGGGACGCCTCTTCGCGCCGGGCGGGATGAAAGGGCCGAGGAGGAGTTCGAGCTCCGGCGGGTGGCGGCATGACGGCCCCCGGCAAGTGCCTGGGTACGGCGGGGTGCCTGTGCTCGGGCTGCCGGCAACGGCGGGGCCTGACTGAGCGGCCCGACCCGGGGTCCGGCGCGCCGCCGTCTACCCAGCAGCAGGAGGGCGGGCGGTGATCGGCCAAGGGCTCATCGTGGACCTGTTCGCCGGCGGAGGAGGCGCCTCCACCGGCATCGAGGCGGCCACCGGCCTGGCGGTGGACGTGGCGATCAACCACAGCCCGGTGGCGCTGGCGGTCCACGAGGCGAACCACCCGCAGACCCGGCACCTGACCGCGGACATCTGGGAGGTCCGCCCGAAGGAGGCCACGGGCGGCCGGCCGGTGTGGCTGCTCTGGGCCTCTCCGGACTGCACCCACTTCTCGGTGGCCAAGGGCGGGAAGCCTCGTAGCCAGAAGATCCGCTCTCTGGCCTGGGCCGTTATCCGGTGGGCGCGGGACGTCCGGCCGGAGCTCATCTTCCTGGAGAACGTGGCGGAGTTTCAGGGGTGGGGACCGCTCGACTCCGAGGGACGGCCCATCAAGGCGCGGATGGGGGAGACGTTCCGGCGGTGGCGCCGGCAGCTGGAGGGCCTCGGCTACGCGGTGGACCACCAGGTGCTGGACGCCTCGCTGTACGGCGCGCCGACCCGGCGCCGGCGGCTCTTCCTGGTGGCGCGACGGGACGGGCAGCCCATCCGGTGGCCGGAGCCGACGCATGGCGGGGAGAAGGCTCGGGCGGTTCGCCCCCACCTCCAGCCGCTGCGCACCGCGGCGGAGTGCATCGACTGGTCGCTGCCGTGCGCGAGCATCTTCGAGAGGAAGCGTCCCCTTGCGGAGAAGACGCTCTGGCGCATCGCCCAGGGCATCCGGCGCTTCGTGCTGGAGAACCCCCGGCCGTTCATCGTCGGGGTCGGCGGGCGCGCCGGCCAGTCGCACCCGACGCCCATCGACGCGCCGGTGGGGACGGTCACCGCGAAGGGCGATCGCGCGCTGGTGACGCCGCACCTGATCGAGGTGAACCACGGGAAGCGCGAGGCCCGCGGCCAGCAACTGGGGCTCCCGCTCTCCACCGTGACCGCCTCACGGCGCGGGACGGCGCTGGTGGCACCGGTGATCGCGCGCACCGCGCACGGCGACGTGGACCGGAACGGGAAGCGCCGTGGCCAGGGGGCGCACGATCCGGGCGAGCCGATCCCAACCGTCACCGGCTCCAAGGATTTCGCTCTGGTGGCCGCGTCGCTGGCGACCATCGACCAGCAGGGCTCCGGGGCGAGCGCGGTCACCGGCGCCGACGCTCCGGTGCCGGTGATCGTCACGAAGAACCGGAACGCGCTGATCACCGCGTTCCTGAACAAGCACTTCGGCGGGGTGATCGGGGTGCCGCTCGATGGGCGCCCGCTGGACACGGTCACCGGGGTTGATCACCACGCCCTGGCGGCCGCCACGCTGGTGAAGCTGCGCGGGGAGTGCTCCGGGGCCGACGCGGGCGAGCCGTTGCCCACGGTTAGCGCCCAGGGGAACCACATCGCCGAGGTCCGGGCCTTCCTCACCACCTACTACGGCGAGGACGGCACCGGCGGCCAGGACGTGCTCGAGCCGCTCCGCACGGTCACCGCCAAGCACCGCCTGGGCCTGGTGACGGTGGAGGGGACCGAGTACCAGATCATCGACATCGGGATGCGAATGCTGGAGCCGCACGAGCTGCTCCGGGCGCAGTTCGGCCGGTTCGCGCCCTCGTACGACCTCTCCGCCGCGCGAACGAAGGAGCAGCAGGTCAAGCTGATCGGCAACAGCGTGTGCCCCGAGGTGGCGGAGGCGCTGGTCCGCGCGAACATCTCTGAGCTGGCGAGGTCGGTCGCGTGATGCCCACGTGGGAGGTGCGCCAGGGCCACGTGCTGGACGTCCTCCGGGCGATGCCCGCTGAGAGCGTCCACTGCGTGGTCACGTCCCCGCCGTACTACGGGCTCAGGGACTACGGCCTCCCACCGCAGGTGTGGGGCGGCGATCGGACCTGCCAGCACCGCTGGACGGACAGCGCGCACCGGTTCCGGACCACCGACGAGCCGTACACCGAGAACTCCGGCGTCACGGGTGAGGGTCACGAACACGCCCCTTTCGGTTCCATCACCTGCGGCACCTGCGGCACCTGCGGCGCGTGGCGCGGGTCGCTGGGCCTGGAGCCGACGCCGGAGCTGTTCGTCCAGCACTTGGTGGAGGTGTTCGCCGAGGTTCACCGGGTGCTGCGCGATGACGGGACCCTCTGGCTGAACCTGGGGGACAGCTACTCCTCCGGTGGACGGGAGACGCGCGCACCGGATGCGAAGAACGCGGCGCGGGCGATGGAAGTGCGCCCAGCCGGCCTGGGCTCGAAGAACCTCCTCGGCATCCCCTGGCGCGTCGCCCTCGCCCTCCAGGCGGCGCAGTGGACGCTTCGGATGGACGTCATCTGGAGCAAGCCCAACGCGATGCCGGAGTCGGTGCGGGACCGGCCGACGCGGGCCCACGAGTATCTGTTCCTGTTCAGCAAGGGGGAGCGGTACTTCTACGACGCTGAGGCCATCCGCGAGCCGCGCACATCGGACGAGGCCGCGCGCGGATTCCGCGGCGGCGCCTACGTCGGCGGCGCGACGTACGACAACGGCGGCGCGGGCGGGAAGCGGACGACGACGGGCAACCACCGGGTAGCGCCGGAGGGCAAGCGCAACCGGCGCTCGGTCTGGACGATCGCCACCGCGCCCTTCCCCGAGGCTCACTTCGCCACGTTCCCGCCCGACCTGGTGAAGCCATGCATCCTCGCTGGCACGTCGGAGCGCGGGTGCTGCGCGGCCTGCGGCGCTCCGGCGGAGCGGATAGTGGAGCGGACGCGGACCGTGGACGGCCAGCCCGCTTCGCTGCCGGCTGCGAGGACCACCGACAAGGACAGCCCGAGCCAGGCACAGGGCGTGGGCCACGGCCGCATCGCCACGCTGACGAAGACCGCTGGCTGGCGGCGCGCCTGCGACTGCGATGCCGGGCTGAAACCGTGTAAGGCGATGGACCCGTTCAGCGGCGCCGCCACCGTAGGCAAGGTGGCGCTGGAGAGCGGCCGCTCGTTCTTCGGCATCGAGTTGAGCTCCGAGTACGTCGCGATGAGCGAGCGGCGCCTCTCCGCGGTGCAGGCCAGCGCCCCGCTGCTCATCCGCCGTGCGGAGGCCGCCCATGGGTGACCTGGCCCTCGGAGCGGCCCTGGCGCTGGTCGTCCTCCTCACGCTGGCGGGGCTGGTCGCGTTCATCCTGGCCTGGTGGCCGGCGCCGCGCCCGGAGGACGAGCCCCTGGAGAAGCTGGCCCGGCAACTCGTCCGCGTCGCGGATGAGCGGGACGCCGCGCTGACCAAGCTGGATGAGGTGGCGCAGCGCCTGAGCCGGTGCACGTGCGGCGTGGGCGCGGCGGTCGCCGCCGAGTTGGACAACTACGAGAGCGAGAGGGCTTGAGCGATGGGCTACGCGGAGGGGACCACCGTTGACGTGATGCGGAGCCGGCTGGAGGTGGAGCGGCTCCTCCAGAAGGCCGAGTGCAGCCACGTCGGGGTGATGCACGAGCCCGGCAAGGCGATCGTCTTCTTCCAGCGACGGGGCTGGCAGGTCCAGATGACGGTCCCCATCCCGATGATCTCCAACGCCCCGCAGACCAGGCGGGGGCGCTGGCTGACCGACGACCAGAAGCGTGAGTGGGTGGAGCAGCAGGCGCGGGAGCGATGGCGCCAGCTGCTGCTCGCCTTGAAGGCCAAGTTCACCGCCCTCGAGAACGGGCTGGAGACCTTCGAGCAGACCTTCCTCGCGCACCTGGTGGTGGGCGGCGTCCACCTCGGGGACCGGCTGCTCCCGGCGGTGCGGCAGGCCCAGGAGAAGGGGACGCAGCTGCAGCTCGGCGCGGGCGCGGCGCCACCGAAGGGTCACGCTGACCCATCGGGGGCGGCGGGGGTGTCCGGTGGGTGAGACGACGGGCATTAGCTGGGCCCACCACACCTTCAACCCCTGGCGGGGCTGCAGCCACGCGCTGTTCCCGGCCGGAACGGAGAGCGCCGGCAAGCCGCATCTCGGGTGCCTCAACTGCTACGCCGAGTTCCTGGTCACCCAGAAGTTCCAGATGGGCGGCGTCAAGGGCGAGTGGGGCCCGGGCGCGCCGCGGACGGTGGCGGCGGAGAGCGGGTGGGCGCTGCCTGCGAGGTGGGCCCGTGCCGCCGCGGAGGCCGGTGAGCGGCGCCGGTGCTTCTTCTCCCTTGGTGACCCGCTGGACGAGGAGGCGCCGAAGGAGGCGCAGGAGCGCCTCTGGCAGCTCATCCGCGAGACGGCGGACCTTCGCCATGGCACGGATCCGGATCTCCCGGTCGGCGGTCTGGACTGGCTGCTCCTCACGAAGCGCCCCTGGCGCTGGGAGCTGATCCCCGAGGACGTGCGCCCGCTGGTGTGGCTCGGGACGTCGGTCAGCGATCAGCCAACCGCAGACGCCTGGCTCGACGAGCTGATGAAGGCGCGCGGCTTCCGCTTTCTCTTCTGCTCGTACGAGCCAGCGCTGGGGCCGTTGTTCTTGCGGGCGACCTGGACGCGGGGGGTGCTCGGCGGGGCGCGCGTGCCGGGCCTGGACTGGCTCATCTGGGGAGGAGAGTCCGGCGGAAATCGCCGCCCCGGGGAGGTGGCCTGGGGACAGGCGGTAGCGGACCAGTGCGCCCAGACGGGCATCGCCTTCTACGCCAAGCAGGACACCGCCTACCGCGCCGGCCAGCAAGGCCGCATCCCCGACGCGCTCTGGGCGCGAAAGGAGGTGCCCCGTGCAGCCTGACCTCCCGGTCCCCACCACCTGCAGGCAGTGCGAGGCGATGGTGTCGTGGGTCACCACGAACTCCTACAAGCGCCTCCCGCTGGACGTGGAGCCGCATCCCCAGGGGAGATTCGTGGTGCAGCAGCTCGGGCACGGCGAGTACCAGGCGGAGCCCTACGACCCGGTCCGTCACCATGGACAGAAGCGGTACCGGTCGCACCTGGACCGGTGCCGACCGTCGTCAGGCCTGACGGCGCCCGGACACAGGCCCGACCCGACGGCGGAGCTGAAGTTCCCGCGCCGGCGCCGCGCGCTGCCGCCGTTCCCTCCCCTGGCCGACCTGGTGGGGGCTGCGGTGTTGCCGCGGGGCGCGGTGATGCTGACCCAGGCGGAGCGGCGATGGGCGGAAGTGGAGGTGGCCCGTGGTTGAGCGCCCCGCGCTGTTCTCCGACCCGATGGTCCGCGAGCTCCTGGCTGACCGGAAGACACAGACGCGGCGCCTCCTGCGGCCCCAACCGCAGAGGATGTGCTCGCACGTGGAGCCGTTCCGCGGCGAGGGCGTCGGCTGGGTTGCCGGCGACAACCGGGGGCGCGTGTTCCCCTGCCCGCACGGCGTGCCCGGTGACCGCCTCTGGGTGCGCGAGGGCTGGGCGCGCTGGGCGGACACGAAGTCTCACGAGTGCATCGTCTACCGCGCCGGCGGGGCGCCCCGGTCGATTCTGGCGACCGAGGAGGGGGAGGGAGACCCTGTGGCGCTCGGTGGGGCCGCGGTGCCAATGGTCGGGGAGATTCCTCGCTGGCGGCCCTCCATCCACATGCCGCGGTGGGCCTCCCGGCTGACGCTGGAGCTGGTCTCCGTCCGGGCGGAGCGCCTCCAGGACATCAGCGAGAAGGACGCGCGCGCCGAGGGGGCCTATGGCGCGCTGCGCGACAGCGAACAAGAGTTGGACGCGTGGGCCCGGTGGACGAAGCAGGTTGACCCGCGAGCGCTGGCCGCGACCATGCGCGGGGCGTTCGCGCTGCTCTGGGAGCGGATCAACGGCCACCGCCCGGGCGCGCGCTGGGAGGACAACCCCTGGGTCTGGGTGCTGGGGCTGAAGCGACTGGAGGTGGCCCGTGCCGCGTAAGGGACGTCCCGCCACCGCTTCCATCCGGCCCGCGGAGAAGACGCTGCGCGGGCAGTTCGACGCGCTCATCCCCGGGACCAACAGCTTCACCAGCGGGACCCGCCTGAAGCCCGCACCGCCACCGGAGAAGCAGCTCGACCCCGGCGAGGTGGAGGTTGACGAGGACGGCCTGGACGCGCTGGAGCTCATGGAGCGCGGGGGCCCGAGGTGAGCCCCCTGATGAGCATCAAGCTCCGGGAAGAGCACGCCCAGGACCTCCAGCGCCACCTGCGCGGGGAGAAGGTGGAGGGCGCGTGGCGGTGCATCAACGCCACGCTGGCGGCGCTGGACGGCGAACTGGGCCGCCGGAAGCGGAAGGCGGAAAGGAGGCAGGCGCGCGCGGTGGTGAAGCGGCCGGCGGCGCACCGGCGGGACTCCCCCAAGGGCTGGCCCACCAAGGAGCTCCGCCTGGCGGTCTGGGAGCGCTCCGAGGGTCGCTGCGAGAACCCCGCCTGCGGTCGGCCGATCACGTGGTCGACGTTCGACCTTGACCACTTCGTGGGACGCGGGAAGGTCGTGCAGTTACCCGAAAATACCTGGGCCCTCTGTTCCTGGGTGTACGCGGTGGGGTCGGGCTCCGATCCGCTCTGCCACCAGCGGAAGACCGCGGGCGACCCGAGCCGCCTGTACTGGCTGGAGCAGTTCCTGAAGTTCGCGCGCCGGCGGTTCGCGGGCTCGCCGACGGTGCTGGAGGTGGAGGGCCAGCTCGAGGCGGAGCGAATCCGCGCCCAGCTGGACGAGCAGCTCGCGCGAAAGCGGGCGCAGGAGATGGCCGGTGGCTGACCCGCGGGTGTGGCTGATCGGGGAGACGAACCCCTACCAGGAGGACCCGGCTCGCTCGCAGCGGTACGCCCTCTACTTCGAGCCACCGGAGTCCGCCGGCGGCCGGCTGTGCAGGCTCATCCTGGGGATGGACGAGCGGGACTACCTCCGGAGCTTCGCGCGCCGGAACCTTCTCGCGGGGAAGTGGAGCGCTCCGCTGGCACGGGCCTCCGCGGCCTGCCTGACCTGGGAGCTCCACCCGGGTGACGTGGTGCTGCTGTTCGGCCGGAAGGTGTTCGAGGCCTTCTTCCCGGAGCTGGACTGGTCCGCCTTCATGCCCCTCTTCGGCGACGGCGTCCGCCAGGGCGGCGCCCTGTTCATCCCGCTGCCGCACCCGAGCGGGTTGAACCGGGTCTGGAACACCTACGGCAGCTACTCGCAGGTCCGGAAGGTGGTGCGGGAGGCCGCGCCCCACCTGGCGTCGCTTCTGGGCCGGCACCCGGACACGCGCGGGCGCATCGCGGCGGAGCGGGAGACGAGCCATGGCTGACCAGCCGACGCCCACCGGGAACGGCACCCCCATCCTCCCGCTGGTCATCCTGGACCTGGAGCAGCGCCAGGAGCGCAGCATCCCGAAGTACGGGACGGTGCTCCGGGCCCACAACGGCCGGGACGCCCTCCAGGACGCGCTCGAGGAGGCCTACGACCAGGTGATGTACCTCCGGCAGCTGAGGGAGGAGTGGCCCGCGCTGGTGGCGAAGGTTCGCGCGGCCGCGTTCGACCAGGTGGTGGAACTGCTGGAGACGTTCCTCCACGCTGAGCCGCCGGCCGGGGCGGTGACGAACGAGTTGGACCGGATCGCCACCTACAGCAACGGGACCATCCGCCGGGCGATCGCGGCCGTCCAGGGGCTCCAGAGCCAGCAGCCCGGGGAGCTGCTCTGATGCGGATCCCGTTCTTGCAGGTCCACCAGAGCGCCTGGCCACGCGCCCGGACCCTCGCCGGTCTCCTCCGGATTCACCGCCGGGAGGCGATGGGCCTGATCCTCGACTTCTGGTGCTGGGCCGTGGAGCTCTCCCCGGAGGACGAGATCACCGGGGTCTTCCTGGACGAGCGCCCCGCGGAGTTCCTGGCGGCCGGCCTGGAGTGGGCTGGGGACCCGGAGGCTCTCCTCGCGGCGCTGGTCCGCACCGGCTTCCTGGAGTTGGTGAACGGCGGCATCCGGGTGAAGGGGCTGGA
>Ga0134124_10005156_pt1 | contig 10504 bp, 21 predicted proteins | sample KB304_FD_96880 | JGI IMG/M metagenome (GOLD analysis project Ga0134124, IMG submission 96880) | Terrestrial soil microbial communities without Nitrogen fertilizer from Kellogg Biological Station, Michigan, USA - KB3-0-4 | ecosystem: Environmental > Terrestrial > Soil > Unclassified ... | reverse complement strand
TCGCCGCGCCGAACGGGTCCTTGCCCCACTTCTGGCTACGGCGTAGCTGTGCGCCGGTGTAGCGCAGCGCGTCCGGCGCCGGCCATGGCGCGGCATGCGGGTAGAGCCGATAGAAGTGGATTAGGAACTTCCACATCTCGTCGGTGAGCAGGAATGGCTGACCCTGCTGGTAGCCGTCGGGGATGACGACATGCGACTCGATCCACTCGCCCATGTCGTAGCCGAGAGTCGGGAACTCGCCATCCTCATTCGGACCACGCCACGGCATCAGCCGACCGCCTTGATGCGGCCCCTCACGCTCGGCGCGTTCGTGGCGCGGCGGTCGCCCACCTCGTCGCTGACGATCTCCCACAGCAGCATGCGCATCGCCTTGGGCGTCAACCCGAGCCGGTCCTCGAGCGCGAGCACGTGCGTCAGCTCTGCGGGCAGGGGCAGTCCGGCCTCAACGCGCACTAGGAAGCGGCAGTACCGGGCCACAGTGCGAGTCCAGCCGAGCCGCTCCCACGCAACGGCGTGCGGAGTACGCCAGAGCTGGGCCCACGTCGTCTTCTCGGCCGCGGACTGGCGCCCGAGAGGCCACGCGGGGGCGTCGCCCTGGCGCCCCTCGGCCGGTAGTTGCAGCGGGCCGACCCGGGAATGACGTCGAGCGGGGTCGATCTTCGGAGGAGGTCCGGGCACGCTCGTCACCCCCTGTAATGATCCAGTTGAGCGGAACCCGCACAAATTGCGGGGAGGCTGTGGTGCGGGTCGTTGGGCCGACGATCTTGCGTTGTGACCCCGCCCCCCCACCTCTCGTCACGCAGCGTGACCTTTGCTGCTGTTGCATGATCGACACAGGACTATGAGGGGTTGGTCCTCTGCACCACCACGAGCAACGGCATCAAGGTGGTCGGCAGTCAGGTCCCCTGCTGGGTGTGGTGCCCTGTGCCAGCCAGGGCACCAATCGCCGAACGTTGCTCTGTGCTCAGCTACAGCCTGCGCCCTGCGTTGACGCTCCGCCGCTGTGTATGGCCGCCGCTCCCGCTTGCCCGCGAGGGTGGCCCTGTCTCTGACCCTGGTGTGGGCCGGGCAGCGCCGGGTCTGCGACAAGGCCCCACAGTCAAGGCATGGCCGCAGGGGCATGACGGTAGCGGTCAGACGGCCGGCGGTACTTCGCCCTGCAGCGCGGCCTCGTCGGTGGCCTCCGCGGTGTCGCTCGCGGTGACGCCCCCGATGGAGTCGATGAGGGCCTGCGCCTGCGCGGCCTGTTCGTCGGTGAGGGTTCCACCGGCTGGCGGAAGGGCGGCGAGGAAGGCGCGGACGGCGGCGGCGAGCGAGTCGAACGCGGCACGGTCGGACGCTTCAGCCGCGGACAGGTTGGCCACGGCGGTCGAGAGCGCGGCGAGGTGTTCGTCGACGGTGGTCATGGTTGCCTCCAGGGCTGCGGTGATCAAAGTCTGGACCTGCTCGGCGGTGAGGCCGATGTTGATGGTGACGGCGCCGGGGAAGCTGAACTGGATGGGCAGGCTCATGGCACCCCCAGACACGAAGAAGCCCGGTACGAGGTGTCCTCGTCCGGGCGTGGATCGGCGCGGTGCAAGTCTTAGCCGATCATGGGTATTTGAGCACGCGCTCAACGGTTCGTCAAGGATGGCGCGGTGACACGCCCGAGATCGGCCATGGACCATGCGGTGACGGTGGACCGTCCAACCCTGACACGGTGCACCGGCTCGACACCATGGTTGCGCGCCCACCGCCGGAATGACCGCGGGTTGATGCCGATGAAGCTGGCCGCCTCAGCGGTGGTCAGGGTCGTCCGCAACGGTCTCACCGGCGCGGGCGGCCGCATCTTTCAACCATGCGACCTCAAGCTTCGCGCGGCTCTCCTCGATAATGCCGCGCCAGTGATCCATTTCCGCCTGCGCCTTGTCGGCCTCGGCGTTGAGCCATGCCGCGACCTGACGGGCCCGCTCAGGCGTGAGCGACACCGACCGGCCGCCGCGGTCATCGCACAGGTCCAACTCGACCGAGGCGGGCCGCCCGTAGGTGCTCAGCATCCGGACGATCAGCGATTGCGGCGAGTGTGGCCCACCGCCGTGAAATGAGCCGCCGTCGAATGTGTGCCCGTGAGCGGTGCTGTATCCGTCAAGTCCATCCATGCGCTCCATCACGCCACCTCCGCTCTGATCGTCATGCCCAGCCACAGCCACTTGTCCCGCGACCACATGGTGTCGCACCGGGGGCAGCGGATGATGTCCAAATACGGGTCGGCGGTCAGCGCCGCACCGCAGGTGCCTTTGTCGTCGGTGACCGGGCACGGGCCGACGTACACCCGATCCGACTTGACCCCGACCACCGCGGCGAGCCCTACGCGTAGCCGTCGCATCTCGGCGGCGAACTCGTCCACGGCGGGGTGTGTGTCGCACGCTTCGGTGAGCCACAGCCGCAGCCAGCGGCCGAGCTCGACCACAGTCGGGGCCGGCAGGTAGTCGCCGCAGCGGATGCTGGTCTGCCAGTCGCGGGCCCAGCTGTCCAATGCGGACGCGACGGAGATCTGCCCGATCTGGTCGCCGAGCGCGTCGTGTACGGCGGCGACTCTGGCGGGCATCATCAGGTCGAGCGGGTCGACCCGCAACGGTAGCGGTGCTTCCCGTGATCCGCTGACGCGTTGCCCGTGGGCTCGGCCGGGCATGAGGTTGGCGGGTAGCAGCGCGTACAGCTCGACGATCTCGACGAGGGTGCGGTCGAGCCACGTTCGGCAGCCGTTGCAGACGGCGGCGCGTTCGTACTGGCGGCGGTGGTCGATGACGCACAGGTGCTCGGTCACGGTCGCGTCCACTCGCGGTCTGGATTCGTACCGCGAGCGCCATGCTCCACGCAGTTCGGGTTCGACCGCCCGCGCACCGTCTCCGGCGGGTTGTCCCACCCGACAAACACACGGCTGCACGTGCACACCACGTCGTCGGCGTGCTCCAGCTTGTCCCGCAGGTAGTCGACGAGGTCAGGCATTGTCGTACTCCTCAAGCTGGCGCTCTTTCTCGTTGCGGACCCAGTCGTCGATGTCCTGATGCCATTCGGCATGCTTCTCGCCGTCCTCGCGCTGGACGAGCGCCCAACAGATCTCGCACCGGCCGATCTCATACCAGGACACGCTGCCGAGGGCGCCGAGCATCACTCCACCTCCACCCGGTACCGGGTCGCCAGGTCGCGGATCTCGTCGCAGGGCCATGGACGGCCGAGCGGCTCGCCGTCATTGCTCCGCAGCTCGCACCATTCGCACTGCGGGTCATCGACCATGCCCTTGCCCACGAAGTATTCGCGTCGAATGACTACGGCGTGCCGCTCGAGCACCGCCAGGTCCCGTTCGCAGGCGAGGATGACGTCGGCCGGGTCGTTGAGGGCGATGTGCTTGGCGTCGGCCCTGACTGGCCAGCCGCATTCGTAGCTGCACTGCCTGCGTGCCTCGACGGTGTAGCAGTAGCAGGCACCGACCGCCGCGACGACCATGCCCTTCATACCGGCGTCGGCGTTGACGGAGTTGCCCTCAGTCGTCCACGGTCCCGGTGTCGCCGCCCGTGCGACCGCCAGCCGCTCCTCGACCACCGCACGCAGCCGGGCGCTGAGGTCAGTCATCGGCCGGCCTTTCGTGCTCGCAGTTGGCGTATTCCTCGGCCATCACCAGATCCGGGTCTTCGCCATTGGCCACCCGGCGCAGCATGGACAACAGCGCCTCGTCGCTGATCACCCACCAGCCGCTCACTCCCCACCGCCGATCCGCCCGGCCCGCTCGCGGAGCATGACCGCGACAGTCCAGACGCCTTCGTGGATGTCAGAACCGATCAGCGAGTCGGCGAACTCATCGAAGTCGTCCGCCGCCTCGTTCAGTGCCGCCGCCCGGAGGTGAGGAGCGGCAGCGCGGACGGCAGCGATCACCGGGCCCCTAAACTGCGGGTCGTCGATCGTGGACTTGACGTCGTACTCCCGGTGTCGTGCGGACGCTTCGTGGTCGCTGCCGTGGTCGTAGTCGAACCGGTCGCAGTCCATTTCGGCTGCCGCACGGATCGCCGCCTCGATCGCCGCGTCCAGCCCTGCCGGGTCAGCGGGTGCGGGCTCAACCAGATGCGGCCGAGCGGCGTCGATGTCCTCGGGTGAGTCCGACCACGGACCGCCCTGTACGCCTCCCTGGGCCCGTAACCCTTCCGTGCCCGCACCATCGTCGGCGCCCCGTTCGTCGGCCTGCGTGGCTCTCAGGGCCGTTTCCGGTGCCTTCTGATTTGGCTGGGCCGCCGGCTCCTCCACAACGTCGCCCTCGCCGGGCACCAACGCGCCGGGGGTGTCGTCGGGCTGGGCCGCACGCCACGCGCCGACAGCGCCGATGAGACCCCGTTCGGTCGGACGGTTGCATGCAGACCGGTTACGGAGTCGATCGAGCATCGCCAGCCACGCATCCGCCGCCTCTACGACCGGGCGCATGGCGTCGCGCTCCAGTTGCAGATTGGCGGCCTCAACGGCGAGCCGGTTCACGCCGACCCTCGCCTCGTCCCGCTGCCCGCGCAACTCCTCGACGTGGGCGTCGGCGGTGTTCAGCCGGGCCTGCAGGCGGTCGCGGCTGTCCTGTACCAGGCGGGCCAGCGCCTCGGCCCTCTCCGCGCGCTGGCGTAGGCGGGCGTTCTCGGCGGCGAGGTCGGAGCGCAGCCCGGTGACGAACGCGTCCCACTCCTCGGTGGTGGCGAAGAGTGCCATTTCGGTATCCGTGGCGCTGATCTCGACGCCGCCAGGGACCTCGCGGTACTCGACGCACGCCGTGGCGGCGCATTGGTTCGGGCGTGTCCATCCGGTGCTCATCGGCCACTTCCAGCGGACGCGATGAGCGCGGCGGCCATGGCCAGGGCTGTTTCAGTCGAGAGGATGACGTCGCGGCGGCCCATCCAGACGACGACTGCGCCGCGACCGTTCGGGTGGACCCCTAGTTCCATGTGCCGGATCGACTCGCCCTTCCATGGGAGTTGGCCGCCGTCGCCGGGCTCGGCGAGTACGGCCTGCGTTGGGTCACCCATCGTTGCTCTCCTTCACGGCGTCGAGGTAGTCGGCGGCCACGGCGTTACTGCGCCAGTTGTCACGGTGCGGGATCACTTCCGGGAACAGCCATGCCATGAACGCCTCGTCGTCCCGCAGCCGTGCCACCGCCCGCTCGTACCCGCGACGTTCGGCGGCTTCGTCGTCTTCAGCTCGCCACTCCCTCGCGCAGGCAAGATCGCTCTCCAGTTCGGCGATGCGGGCCAGCAGGGCGGGGACGTCCTGCGCCGACGCGTAGTGCGAGTTCACCTCGTGAATGTGCGACAGCGCCCACTGAGATCGCTCGCGGATCGCGTCCAGGTCGAGGTCGGTCACGGCCATGTCCCCGTCGGAACGGTGGTCCAAGTGCCGCTGGGGATGCACCAGTTGCCGCCGGTGTCCTGGTAGACCTCGGCCGAGCGGCCGGGGCCATACCGGACGGCGGCCAAGGGTTCGACCATGGGCTCGTCGTCGACCAGTTGCCAGATCGGTGAGAAACCACCGCGTTCGGTCGGCGACGGATCCTCGCCTAGGGCGTAGAACGCGCCAGTGAATCCGAGCCAGCCGACCTGCCGCCAGATCTGGCGGTTCATCGCCGAGTAGGTGATCCGTTCTTCGTCGCTCATCTCAGGCTCCGATCAGGTGGACGACGGCCATGGTGCGGCGGCCGATGCGTGGCGAGTTCGGGTCGGTGGGGTTCATGCGGGCTCCTCAGTGAGTACGCCTTGGCTCATCCGGCGGGCGATCATTTCGCAGTACCGTTCGTCAGCTTCGACGAGGATGGCTTTGCGGCCGGTGAGGCGGGCCGCTTCGGCGGTGGATCCGGATCCGGCGAACGGGTCGAGGACGGTGCCGCCGGGTGGGCAGGCGTAGCGGATGAGCGGGTCGAGGATGCCGACGGGCTTCTCGGTCGGGTGCATCGCGCGACCCTGAAGGTTCGACACCCGGAACACCGACCGGACGATGCGCAGGCCGTCGTCCTGGTAGCTGCGAACGCGACCGGTTACGTCGTTGATGTGCTCACCCTTGACGGACTTGGCCGCCCGAATCTCGCGGCGCGGCCCGTGATTCCGTTCGCGCGGCACCTCGTGGTGGATCTCGCCCCATGGGCCGCGGTACCAGTGCGTCGCGGCTTCGTGCACCCGCTTGAACCGGTCGTCCATGAGGTCGGTGCCGTTTTGTTTTTCCCAGACGATGTCGTGTGACAGCTTCCAGAACACGAACTGGTCGCGGCGGTCGAGGAACATGCGCATCGACCCGAAGCACCACATCGACTTCGCCGCGCCGGAGATGGCGGTCGGCCAGTCGTCGGGCCAGCGGTCCCACGCCAGCGAGGTCTCGCCGTATGGCGGGTCGGCCACGATGCAGTCGACGGTGAGGTTGAGCGCGGGGACGATTTCGCGGCAGTCGCCGTGGTACAGCGTGACGGCCTCGTCAGCGTAGAAGGGCTTCATGCGGCTTCACCTCGGCAGACGTTGCGGTGGTAGGCGCTGGTCACGGCGTTGTCGCAGCGCGCGCAGCGGGGTGGCCCTTTCGCTCCCTTGGCCGGCGGCGACGTGAGTCGCTCCGCCGCCGGCTTCAAACCTTCAACTTCCTCTTCTGTCAAACCCTCAAATTCCAGCACCTGGCGGCTCAACGGGGACTCACTGAATGGCTCACTGAGGAGTTCGTGAGCCGGGCATGGAGGATGCATTGAAGGACTCGGGCGGTTGGGCCGTTGATGCTCACTCCAGTAGACCGAGTGGATGTACCGACGGCCGCCGACCTCATACCGGCACAGTGGCGGGTCGCGGTCCGGCTCGATCTTCGTTCCAGCCATGAGCCTCAGCCACCGCTCGATGACGGTGGCGGTTACCTTGTCGTCGAGCGGGAAGCAGTCGCCGGCGATCGCCTTCGGGATGTCCAGGCCGCGGCCGAGATCATCCAGGTAGCCCCAGAGGAGCACCCAGAAGTAGCGCACCTCGAACGGCCACATGGCCACGACCCGCGACGTACGCAGGGCCGGCTTGACCGAACGGATGCGGGCCATGGACCTTCCTCTCGATCATGTCGGACTGACTGGCTTTGCGTTCCCTACTTGGGTTCGGGAACGGCCACGTTCGCGCCGTCGCGGGTCCGCAACAGCAGTGCGTTTACCTTCTGCCCAGCCCGCCAGTAGTTCCAGGCCCGGAACACGAGGCTGAGGTAGTCGTTCCGAGTCACCAAACGCCCGTTGCGGCGAACCTCGGTCAGGCGGTTGAGCAGCGCCAGAATTGCGTCACCGGCCCTGAGGTCCGTCTTTGCGGCCAGCGTGGACATGAACCGTTCCGCCGCATCGGGATCCACCCGGCCGAGAATCCAGCACGACAGACCAAGGACGGAGACGGGCATGTCGATGGCGTTGCGATACGACGCTGCCATGTCGACCGCACTCTTCAAATCCAAGTTGCTGTCAATGAAGTCGAGAATCTCCGAATGGGTCGGCCTGAGTCCCGTGGTGTCGGCATTGCCGAGTTGGGTGTAGATGATGGCGATCCGGGCAGCAGCCGCCAGCGAGGTGTACGAGCCCTCGCCGCGCATGCGCAATGCGTCACCGGCGGTTCGCGCGGTCCCCGCATCGATCACGGACTGCACCACCTCGGTGAGGCCGCGGACGACGACCAGCTTTACAGTCTCACCAGACTGGACGATGGCCAGGAGTCGGTGTTGGCCATCGATAAGACGGCCGCCCTTGGCGAACTTGATCGTCTCGCCGGACAGGTGCCATTTGCCAGCCGCCATGTCTCGGGCATACGCATCGACCACCCGCTGGCGGATGTTGCGGTTGCGCTCGTTCTTACCCAGCCACTTCTCGGCGGTCTCGGGGTCCACGGCCTCTACGGTGATGTCGAGCTTCTCGTTCATTCGGTACTCTCCTTATGTGGGTTAGGAACGCGGTCGACCGCTTTGGCGAGCAGGTCGAGCGCACGGAGCAGGTCGTGGCGAACCAGATGCCCGACCTGCTCGGCGTTGTAGGGGAACCGTTCGTCGGTGCTGAGTCGGTCGATCCGCTCGACGATTCGAAGCAGGTCGCCGGTTGCCTTATCGAAGGCCTTGACCAGTTGCATTCGGTTCTTCTTCGGCGCGGACGGCTTGTCCGGCGTCGCTCGCGTGGTCGGCCGCACCTTTCCGTCCTGGCCGAGGGTCTTTGGTGGGCGGGTCAACTTGAAAGCGTTTTCTAGTTCCCGGATGTCCGCGCGCACCGTTGGCGCGGTGACTCCGAGCGCTGCCGCGATGGCCTCCGGCGAATGCCGGGCTACCTCTTCTCGTCCGCCCGGGCCAGCGGCGACCGTCTCGGCGGCGAGCAACGCGACCACCTCTTTGCGCTGGTCTTCGCTGAGGTGGCGACGGTCGGAGTTCAGGGTCCGGGCCATCTCGCGGGCTTCGGCATCATCGGCAACAACGACCCGATCGACCTTGTAGTCCACGTGCAGCTCTGCCGCGATCCGCGACCGGTGGTGGCCGTCGACGATCTCGCCGTTTTGGTCCTTCACTACTGGCACGATCACGCCGAACCTCACGATGCTCGCTCGCAATGCCGCCTCCACTGCCGGCGGCAACGGTTGGAACAGTTGGTGTTTCCCGGTCACTCGGTCGCCTCCCCAACTCGGCGACGGTCAATCACGTCGGCCTCGGACGACACCATCAGGTCATGGATCTTGTGGTTGTCCAGGTTCCCGCACTCGTTGCAGATCCGTACCCCGGCGTAGTCGCGCTGGCCGGCGTCGTGGAAGACATGGGTTAGGACCCGCTTCGGCGGGCGCTTGCGCGGTGTCGCCGTCGGGCTTTGCCGCGTCGGTCGCGCCCTCGGGAACTGGCTCACGAAGCCAACCCTTCGTCCGGGTGTGACCGAACTGCGCTTCGCTCGTCGCCGACACGCCGCACGGTGCGGTCAGATACTCCGAGCATGGCGGCGATCTGTCGGGCGGGCATACCGCGGCGCACCAGTTTGTCCATGGCCACCCGCCGCTCGGCTTTGGTCAGGTGGATCGGCTCGCCCTTGCAGGCCCGCTCCACCGCGATCTCATCCACGTAGTTCGGGTCGCCAAGCGTCCACTCGGTAAGGCGCAGCCAGTCCGGTGCCGTCTTGCCGCACGGAACAGCTGCGCCGAGGACGAACAGCATCCGGCGCCAGTCCTCCGGCGAGGGCAACTGTTCGTCGAGCCAGCGGCCGTTGTCTTCGGCGTCTCCGGTACGCAGGCGCATGACGAACTCGACTGCGATCTCAGCGAGGCGGTCAACGTCCATGCTCATCCGAACTCCACGTCCTCGCCAAGCCGCGCGGCTTGGCGCAGACCGTCGATGAACCGTTGCGTCTTGTCTCGCCAGTTGCCTATGTGTCCGGGGGCGTCTTCCTCCGGCAGCAGCGGCAGCAACTGCTCAAGGCGGTCGGCCAGCGGCCTACCGTGCTCCGGGTGGATCACACCGTCGCAGTCCGAGTGGGCGATGAGCACGATCAGCGGATCGCCGGGCATCTGCGACCAGTCGCCCCCGTAGTTCTTCTCCTCGATGCCGTCCCACTCGATCATGGGGTACTTACTGACGACGAAGTACTTTTCCCGCTCCTCTGGCGTGGGCTCCATCAGTGAGTAGCCAGCGACCTCGGCGATCGTGTTGCGCCACCGGGTGAACGCCGAGTACGAGCCGTGCCAGCAGTCGTGCGACGTGTCGAGTCCCATCTAAGCCACCTCCGCGTACGTTGCCGAGTTGGTGAGCCGCACGATCCTGCCCTGCACTTCCACCGGCGTATCGGCCGGATCCTTGTAGCGGGACACCAACCAGCCGGCATTGGCGGCGAGGAACCGGTGCGACTCGACATAGCCGTGGCAGCCGGTTGTCCCGGACCCGCAGAGCACCAGCAGGTTCGACGGCAGGTTGCACCCGAACCACCTGGTGCCGCCCATGCCCCGGGCCCGGCGGTGGTGGATCGAGTAGTCCGTACCACGCTGGTCGCCGACGAGTTTGCCGCAGGCTTCACATCTGTAGCCGGCGCGTTCGAGTACCGCGGCGACGGTGCTGTTGTCCGGGCCGCTAGGCATTGCGCAACCTCGCCAACGAGTCCGCCAACGTCGTCCCGGTGCCGCCCTTCGGACGCCGATACTCGACCTCGCGCCAGTCGCAAGACCAGCACTGGTGCTCCATGCGCAGGCGTGTGCCGATAAACTCGGCGTCCAGCTCCACGAACATGCGCTTGTGGCAACGCGGGCAGCGGCGGGGCGAGTCCTCGATCATGCCGGCACCCCGTTCAACTCGCCCTTACGGTGGCCACCGGCGATGGCGAGCTTGTCGTAGGTGGCCGGGCTCAGCTCCCGAGACCGTTTCGACGACAGCATCCGCTTGCCGATCGCGGCCAACTCGTCCATGGACGAGGCGTCCTCGATCTCGGCCTGCCACGCGTTAAACAACGTCTCCTGTTCGACCGGATCCCACTGCACTGGTCCCCGTTCGGCGG
>Ga0134124_10005154_pt1 | contig 10508 bp, 6 predicted proteins | sample KB304_FD_96880 | JGI IMG/M metagenome (GOLD analysis project Ga0134124, IMG submission 96880) | Terrestrial soil microbial communities without Nitrogen fertilizer from Kellogg Biological Station, Michigan, USA - KB3-0-4 | ecosystem: Environmental > Terrestrial > Soil > Unclassified ... | reverse complement strand
GGCGTTTCGTTGGAACTACAGCCGCCGCGGCCGCACCTACGATTTCGAAGGCTTCAATCGTTTGCCGAATTACGAGCCTTTGCGTGGTTCGCCTTCACTGTTTGGACCAAGGGCAACTACCGACGATGTTGCGAACTTCATGCGCCGCTTTATTCCGTATCTCCAGGGCTCGCGCGACGTCGGTGAGCCAGAGTCGCTGTACCTGTGGGATGCTGCGGCGCGCGCCGGGCTGACTTATCGCAACTACGGTGAGTTTGTCGTCACGCTCTCCGAGGCGGATGTCAAAGCGATTCGAGAGAACCGCGCGAAGTCGTACCCGGATCTGTCGCCGACTGTTTCAGCGTTTCCGACAAAGAAGTCGCTCGAGGGCCGTGTTAGTACTGACTATCGCAACTTCGACATGGACACGCCTGACGCGATGACTGTCGATTCGTATCGCGCCGCGCGTGAGAGCAATGACAGTCCATTGATCACTCGCGGCAATTCTCGATTAGGTGTGTGGCTGGAGGAGTTTCGCACGGGTCAGCTACCAAATCTTTCCGTCATACGCCTCCCGAATGATCACACGGATGGCGTCAGTGTGCGCAAGCCGACGCCGCAGTTTTACGTTGCTGATAACGATTACGCGCTCGGGTTGATGGTGGAGGCGGTATCGAATAGTCCTTACTGGAAAGACACAGCGATCGTAGTTGTCGAAGACGACGCGCAGGATGGGCCAGATCACATCGATGCGCACCGCTCAGTCGCGCTCGTGATCAGCGCCTACAACAAACCGGGCGCGTTAGTTCATGAATTTCACAACACGGTCAGCTTGATTCGTACGATCGAATTGCTGCTCGGCATCGAGCCGATGAATCAGCTCGACGCAACGGCGACGCCCATCAACATCTTTCGCGCAGAGCCGGACCTGCGACCTTACAAAGTGCTGCTTCCGAGCCTCGCGCTCGACAACCTCGTCACGCCACCGCCGCGAGATGTCGCGACTGCTTACTGGATGCGCCTCACAGAAGAACAGGATCTCGAACGGGCCGACATGGCCGATCCCGAAATCTTGAACCGCATCATCTGGTACTCAGTTCGTGGTAACACCCCAATGCCCTCGATCGCGCGTCTTCCCGCCTTCGATGCCATGCGCCTCGGATTACAAGAAGAGCGCGAAGAGATCGCGGACAGACGTTAGACAGGATTTCAGGATTTGCATGATTTACGAGATACGTCTATGCTCCCCACAAGGAGTGCAACGATGTCCTCAGAACAACTGAATGAAGACCGCTTAGACCCAGATTACGTAAATAATGAATACGTGAGTATTCCTGACTGGCACATGGCCATCATCGAAGAGCGCATGGCTCGCTATGAGTCAGAAGACATAACAAAATGGACAACGTGGGAAGAGTTTGAGAAAGAACTCTTCGCCGATGACGAAGGAGAGTTGAAGGATTAAAGTAAAGCTAGATCCTCACTTATAGCTAAATGAACTATCACATCGTTCTCTCACCGGACGCTAAAGCGGACATCCGCTCTGCCCGTCGGTGGTATCGTCGTATAGATCGGAACCTGGCCCGGCGATTCTCATTAGAGAGTCGCATCACAGTGCATCGAGTCACACAATTCCCTTATCGATTTCCGCTCGTCAATGAAACAGTTCGGCAAGCATTGCTGAAACGCTTTCCCTACGCCATGTACTATCGTCCCTATTCGAAACTAGTGTTTGTTATCGCAGTGGTCCATCAGCGCCGGTCTGACGATATCAGGAAACAGCGAAGCCGCCGCTAATTCGCTGCGTAGACCAGCTCACGTCAGCGTGTGGTTGCGCCGAAGAGCAGGCCGGCGCAAAACTTCTAAGGCTTCTCGGGTGGCGGCGCGATGAGTTTCTTGAAAGCAGGCAAAGCAGACAATGGCTTCAAGTCCGCTTCATCAGCGATGTAGCCCATCTGCTTTTCGTCAAGTTCGATGGACTTCTCGAGCGCTGACATCGCATCCTTCAGACGTCCAAGCCGCGCCAAAGCACAGGCCCGCTGGTAGTGTGCTTCGCTGTCCTCTCGATCAAGGTTGACAGCTTGATCGGCGGCTTTCAGCGCTGCGGCGAAACGCGATTGTTTACGGTGCAGCGAAGCCAACATTACATACGGCCCGGGCGCTTTCTTGTCGAGCTGCGCGGCCACATTGAAATATCTGAATGCCACCGCGTAACGTCCCGCGTCCAGGTGAACTCTTCCCACTAGCAGGTTGGCCCCTGAGCTGCCCTTCACTCGCTCCGGTTCACTGGCCGCTAGCTTTTCTGTGGCCGCAGGCTCATCTGAAAAGTAGAGTTCGTCAAGCGCCAACTCAAACACGTTTTCATCCGTGTCTTTATGCTCGTCATAGGAGACAAGCACAGGTTTTACGTCGGCCACACGCTCGTTGAGACTCAAAAAGAGAACCAATTGTACATAGGCGTCGCTATCAGCCGGATTGAGCTCGATCGATTTTCTATAAGCAGCTTCGGCTGGACCCAGATTACCAACCACGGTATGTGCGTAGCCGAGCTTACGGAAGCCGCGTGGATCGTGTGGCTCAAGCGCCGTGTAACGCTCCCAAAGCTTTACCATTTCCTTATGCGACTGCTCATCTTCCTCGTAACTGATCTGATCGGCGAGCTCGTAGATCGCTGGAGCGTAATCTTCATTGCTCAACTCGCGCAGTAACTGGAGAGCCTCGTCGTCCTTTTCTGCGCCAAGTAACGACAAGGCTTTTAGCAGGCGCAAACCTTTATCTGCTGGTTTAGCTTTAAGTGCGTTGTCCGCGAGTGCGATCGCCTTCACCGGGTCCTCTTCCATCAGGAGCAGCACACGAGAGAAATCCGTTAAACCCGCAGGTGAAGCTTTCTGACCTGCACGAACTTTCTCGATGTTAGCGATTGTTGTCTGAAACGTGTCAGAAACGGTGTAAAGATCAGCATAACTTTGCTGAACTTCGACCAGGGACCACAGCTCATTCCGCCGCACCAATCGAAGCTTTAACAACGTGTCAGACGGAGCAAGCAGACACGTCGCTTCAGCTTCGTTTGCTTTCTCTTCGAGATGTAGCAGGCGCAGCTTTTTGTTCGAAGAGTAGCTGTTGCCGTAAGCCGTTATCACCTCGATCATTCTGCGGTACGCCGACCACATCTTCTCCTTTTCGCGATCGTTCATTTTGGCCCAGGCGCCTTGGCCCATCAATTCATCCGTCAATGCCGGTAGATCAATAGCCGCTTCGATATCGGATCGCGCTGCCGTCGGAATCGCTTTTGAGAGATGCTGCGCCAGCGCTTTGGCTGTCTTTTGAAACTCACCAACGTTGCGCTTCGCTTCCACAACCTCGATATCGATCAGATTCAACGCCGCAGACGTGACGAGGGCGTTTGAGCTGTCGCGAATGTGCGTCGCGTCAACAAAGTCTGTGCCCCAGGTCGGATCAAGCTCAATCCACTTTCCGATCCACACTTCGACCCATGCATGACCACCAAACGAGTTGCCGCTGTAAGCAAGTCCAGTGACCATTCGCGCGGGCAAGCCCAGCGAGCGCGCCATTGCTACAAACAACGTACTGTACTCGGAACAGTCAGCCTCGCGTGTCGCAAGTGTCTGCGCGGCGTCTGCACTCGCGACGTGTTTCCACTCGAGGTTTTTGAAGGTCCACTCGGCGAGCTTCCGCGCGACGTTCCACGCATCGCGATCAGTCCCCGCGATCTCTTTTGCTTTCTTTTTTACGTCTTCGTTGTCGGCGGCAAACTCAGTCGTCGCTTTTAAATACTGAGCAAACTCTGCCTCTTTAACCGGCAACTCGATCGCTTTCTCAGGACTGCTTCGCCGCGCAGCGATCGTCAGCAACAATTCTTGCGCCGACTTCTGCTCGATTGTTTGTTCTACTGTCTTGATATCGTCGCGGATAAATTCAATCGGTCCAGGCGCCTTCGAATGGACTTTCAACACGAGACTACTCAAGCGATTCTGATTGGTGATGGGAATGCCAACAGGCTCGAGCGTAGCGAACGTGATGTTGCTGCCGCGCGAAAGCATAGCGAAGTCGGCCACCGGATAACGGCCTTCGCGATCCATCGCCACCGACGAATGTGCTTCCACCGCGCCCGCGCTCGCAGTCGCGTAAAAGTTTTGACTGTGAAATGCGCTCGCAACCGAACCAATCAGGTTGGCTGCAAACGCTTGTGTTCCTTCACTCGGTATCTTGTTCGCTGCGGCGATCGCGGCTTCGAGGTTGTAGCCGCCGAAAGCGACAATGCCGCTCGGCACTTTGTCCACTGCGCGCGAGTAGTCGCGTGTTTCAGCGAGGTTGGTCTTGCCGTCAAACGCCGCGATCCCTCTATCGTGATTCGAAACTAGGAAAAATCCTTTGCGCGTCGCGACAAAATAGCTGTCTTTCCCGACTTTAACTTCCGCGAAATCTTTCGTTGGACCAACACCCGTAAAAAGTTTGCCGGCGGTCAGCGCCTCAGACAGTTTCGTGCTCTTCAACTTGCAAAAGCCGGCCCATGTTATTTCGTCGAAGTCTTTGAGGTACGGAAGCTCGAGCACTACCGCGCCACACTCCGGCCCCAGCTCAGCCAGCACGTCTTTCAAATCGAGCGCCCACAGATTCGACTTATCCTGGCCGTCGTCAGGGAGGAAATACTTTCTCAACTCCGTGGGCCAGACACTCGCCAGATCAACTTTCATCAGGTAATAAGCAATCGTCGAGGCCGGCAACAACTCGCGCGGCGCCGTCAGTTCCTTCGGATGGAACTGCTGCAAAGGCTTGGACCAGTCACTCTCCTCGAACACGAGATGGTGCGAGTTTTCCCACGAGCCGTTCGAGATATTAAAGGCCCCACTCTCGTTGATGTGGGAGCCGGAACCTTTGGTGTCTATTGCCAACGCGCCCAGCACGCTTTTCAGATCGCTGAAATAAACAACGTCACCGCTACGCTCAATCGCTTTGCGAAACTCCGTGTTCGTGGCGAGGTTCTCGCCATTGCCGGCATGGGCCAGCAAATCTCGAATCGCCGCCAGATCGGACGCGAGAATCACGGAGTCGCCAATCGAGACGATGTGAGTCGCAGCGCCCATAATCTGCAAGTCGCGGCTGACCGAGCGATGCTCGATTGTCTTAACGCGCAGCCCGTTCCACTCCTTTTCAGTAACAAACGAGTACGAAAGTAGCTGGCGTTTTGACGGTCTCTTCGTGTCGCTTGCTCGCAGCGACGCGACACCGAGCGGCAGCGCCGCCGGCAAAGCAGCGACCGCACGCGTCCCAGCGGCAACATAATCGATCCAGTTAGTGACCCCTGTGTCAGATGATTGGACCCACTGTATGGCTCGCTCAAACCGCGCGCGATCTTTGACTCGCAACACGATTGCTCTTCGCTCTGCGATGCTCGTGGTGTCGAGCGCTTTGTCGGCAGTCCAAACGCCCATCGCGATCGGCGAATTCGGATCGATACCCGTGTATTCGATCAGCGTTGCGGCTTCAGCGGGCGCACTCAACTGGTTCGCGAGTGACTGACGAAGGGAACCGATCGTCAATACCAGACTCGCCTGCGCGCGCGGAGACTCCATCTGAAGCCCGTTCAATGTTTCGTAGAACCGCTGCACAGACTGGCCCGGAGTCGGAATCGCAGCGTAGTGGCGCACTTTGCGAGGAAACAGGTTTTCAGCGAATGGCTTAACTGTGAAGTCAGTTTTCAGAGCCGGTTGCCCCGTTCCACATCCGTCGACTGTCCCTTCACAGTCGTAGCGCCAGGCAAACTCGTCGAGTAACGGATCCGTCAGAGCTTTGCTAATGATCTCACGCTGTTCGGCGAGGGTTTTAGCAGTGCTCAGCTCGTTTCGAAATCGAATCTTCTTGATCGAGAGCTTGAGCTCGTCGTCGAGTGACTTCTTAGCAGCGGCGGAGTCTTTCGAAACGAGCGCCTCGATGCGGGGAATGTCAGCCATACTTGCGGAAAGGCCGAGATTCTGGGCCGCGAATCTGCTCACCTGCGGATCGGAAGACGCGACTAGCTTAAGTAATGAATCGAGCGGCAGCGCTTCACCGCGTTGTTCCGCCACTTGCAGGCCTACTGCGATCAGCGGGTCGTAATCTGACGCCACGAGGCGCGCGAGCGGGAGTTTGAACTCGTCACGCCCGATCGTGCTGAGCAGCATTAGCGCGCCGAGCTGAACATCGGGTTCGTTGGAAACGCCAACCGTCACATCCGGCACAGGCGTTCCCGGCTTCACAACTTTCAGCTCGCCGGCCTTTACAGATACATCGAATTTTGGAGAACCACTTACTATCGTGGGTGTTTTTGGGGGTGGCGTAGCTGTCTTGCTGAAGAGCTGTTGCAGCAGCTCAACTCGTTTGTCACTCGGCATGAACGGCCAAACTCGAGCGATCGTTTCCGTGTCGGAACCTGACGACGAGTGTTTGAGAGTCTTGGCCACAACGTCCGGGTCGGTTGCGACATTCCGTGCCGCAGCTTCCGCGACGATTAGTTCTCGGTCGTCGATCATCTCCCACAGAAACGGCTTGAGCGTGTTGTTGCTCGTACGCGCGAGTGCCTGGACAGCAGCGGCGCGAATCAACGGGCGACGATCGAGCAGCAGGTCGATGGTCACGTCACCGTGCGTCGAAAAGAGCGAGGCCAAACGGTTGATCGCTGATTCTCGATCGGAAGTCGCTTCGCCAAGAGCGGCTACGATGCTCTCGATCTCATTGATTGGACCGGGCGTAGACGACTTGATTATCGAAGCGCGCAGTGATTCGAAGCTTTTATAGTCGCCGGAAACAAAGACCACGGATTGCACCACCGCCTTGAAGAACGGCTCGAGCTCAGTCGCATGTGCAGTGGGCGCCAGGAAGTTGAAAACGACCGCCAGTGGCCCACTTACTGTGATCCACGATGTGTTTCGGTAGGTCTCACCCTCACTGTTGTCGATCTCGAGGAGGATCTCGCGTGCTTCCAGATCTTGTAGCTGCGTCTTGCGCGTCAACATCTGCTCCGCCGCACCCGGCACGTCTCTCGCCCCCTGGAGTACTGCTGCAAAATACTCCTGGAACGGATAGCCATCGGGAACTTTCTGGACAGTAACTCTTATGACCGACGTGTATGGGCCAGTGAAGACTAGCTCGTCTCCCTGTTGCTTCCAGTCGGCGGGCACGCGAAAGAGAAACTGTTTCTCGGGACTCAACTGCCGGGCGAAGTTAGTCTGTGGGAGTGGGTAACTCTTCCATTCGGCCTCGCGCGCCTGGGCCGGCGTCAATTGCGCCTGGCCGAAAGCCACACTCGTGCATAACAGAAGAAGTAGAAGGAGGGGGAACAGCTTGCGCATGTGGTCTTGCCTTTCGGAAATCGTGAATTCTGCCACAAAAAGGCGCAAAAGACATAAAACATGAAGCCATTTTTTGAATTTATACCTTTTTGTGGCTCAATATGCGGCATGCGACGCGTCACAGTCATCGATTCACACACCGGTGGTGAGCCCACGCGCGTGGTGGTCAGCGGTGGGCCGGAGCTCGGCAATGATTCTCTCGCAAATCGTCGCGAGCGATTCAAAAATGATCACGACGACTTTCGCCGCGCGATCGTGAACGAGCCGCGTGGTTCCGACGCGGTCATCGGCGCTTTGCTGTGTGCGCCCGTCGATCAATCGTGCGTAACGGGCATCATTTTTTTCGATCGCGCAGGGTATTTGGGCATGTGCGGACACGGCACCATCGGCGTAGTCGCTACGTTGGCCCACCTGAACCGTATCAGTCCCGGATTACACCGGATCGAAACGCCGGTCGGCATTGTTGTGGCGCATCTCGATGAGAATAAAACTGTGGAAGTGGCGAATGTTCCGAGTTATCGTCTCGCCGCCAATATCATGATCGACGTTCCCGGCGTTGGACCGGTTACAGGCGATGTCGCCTGGGGAGGAAACTGGTTTTTTCTCGTCAACGAACATAGCCAGGAGCTGGAGTTCGACAATATCGATCGCTTGCTGGATTTTACTTTGCGAATTCGTGAAGCCCTTGCGCGCGCCGGTATCAAGGGCTCTGACGGCCATGAGATCGATCACGTGGAGCTCTTTGGCCGATCGCAACTGCCCGGAGTTAACAGTAAAAACTTTGTGCTCTGTCCAAGTAAGACTTACGACCGATCGCCTTGCGGCACGGGCACGAGCGCAAAGCTCGCATGTCTGTTTGCTGATGGAAAACTCAAGGAAGGCGACGTGTGGAAGCAGGAGAGTATTGTCGGCAGCGTCTTTGAAGGATCAATCAAGGTCGTCGACAACGTTGTTCACCCGCGTATCAAAGGCTCGGCTTTTATCACCGCTGAAGCAGATCTGATTCTCGACGCGCGCGATCCCTTTGCCATGGGCATTGGCGGATGAGCTCGAAAACTTACGACGTCGTCATCATCGGCGCGGGTATTGTCGGATCCGCGTGCGCGGCGGAGTGTGCGAATGAAGGGCTGACAGTTGCGATTGTTGAGGCGGGAATCATCGGCGGTGGCGCGACAGCGGCGGGCATGGGCCATCTCACGGTGATGGACGACTCGGAAGCGCAGTTTGCCCTCACGCGTTACTCGCAACAGCTCTGGGATCAGATGAGCGACGCGTTGCCGCGCGAAGTCGAGCACGATGCGTGTGGCACGATCTGGGTTGCGGTTGATGACGAAGAGATGGCGGAAGTGCGCCGCAAAGAGAAATTTTATGCTGACCGCGGCGTGAAGACTGAGGTTCTCGATGCGCAATCGATAGTGGAAGCTGAGCCGAATTTGCGACCGGGATTGGTAGGCGGGCTTCGTGTTCCCGGCGACAGCGTGATCTATCCGCCGTGTGCCGCGCAATACTTTGTCGACCACGCGACCGCGAAAGGCGCCGCGCTTTTTCTCGGCCGGGCAGTCGACAAGATTGAAACCGGCGGGGTTCGCTTGCGCGACGGAAGTACGATCTCCGCGGGATTGGTTGTGAATTCAGCCGGTAGCGCGTCGCCGGCGTTGACGCGCGGACTCGAGGTGAAGAAGCGCAAAGGCCATCTCGTGATCACCGATCGTTATCCGAATTTTGTGCGGCATCAACTGGTCGAGCTCGGTTACCTGAAAAGTGCGCACTCGATGACATCGGAATCAGTCGCGTTCAACGTTCAACCACGCAAGACCGGTCAATTATTGATCGGCTCGTCGCGACAGTTCGGCGTTGACGATTCGCACGTTGAGAATGCAATCGTCACGCGCATGCTCGAGCGCGCGGTTGAATACCTGCCTCGTCTCGGCAAGCTCTCGTCGTTGCGCGCGTGGACCGGGTTTCGTGCCGCGACGCCTGACAAACTTCCGTTAATTGGTCCACACACGGAATACGAGCGACTTTATCTCGCTACCGGACACGAAGGCCTCGGTATCACGACTTCAATCGCCACTGCCAAACTACTCGTCGATCAGATCGTGAACCGCGAGAGTGCGATTCCAGTCACGCCTTACTTACCCGCGCGGATGGTTCGAGGTGTGGTGCATGTCTGAGACTGTGATGCTCGCCGTTAATGGAATTACCGTCGAGATGCCTGCGGGGAGCATGGTGTCTGCGGCGATTCTGAAAACCGGCACGCATGCGTTTCGACGTTCGGTGACGGGTGAGCCGCGTGGTCCTTTGTGTGGCATGGGGATCTGTTTTGAGTGTCGCGTAACGATCGACGGCGAGCAGCATTGTCGTAGTTGTCAGACGGTTTGTAGAAACGGGATGGACGTGCGAACGGATGGGTGACGCGCGTGATCTGCTCGTGGTCGGCGCAGGGCCCGCGGGCATGGCGGCGGCATGGCGTGCAGCGCAGAATGGTTTGCGCGTGTCGGTAGTTGACGACAACCCGGCGGCGGGCGGCCAGATCTGGCGCGGTGGACCAGCTGAAGCGCAAGTGTGGTTTGAAAGAATTCGCAGCGTTGATGTTGAGATGATCAATGGCGCACGCGTGTTTGAGCAATTGCGTCCGGGAACGCTGCTCGCTGAGACGACGAGCGGCGTTTGCGAGTTGAATTACTCGAGTATGGTGCTGGCGACTGGCGCGCGTGAGCGTTTTCTGCCGTTTCCCGGTTGGACGTTGCCGAATGTGATGGGCGCGGGTGGTTTGCAGGCGCTCGTGAAGACCGGGTTGCCGATCGAAGGGAAGCGTGTGGTCGTTGCGGGAAGCGGGCCGCTGCTGCTGGCGGTCGCGGCTTATTTGCGCGGGCGTGGTGCGAATGTGTTGATGATTGCCGAGCAGGCACCCGCAATGCGGCTTGCGCGGTTTGCTGTTGGGTTGTTTCGTAAACGAACGCAGGCGTTTGAGTTGAAGCGACAACTGAAAGGTGTGCCGTATCGGAGTGGTTGCTGGGTGTCGGAGGCGCACGGGACAGAGAAGCTCGAAGGCGTCACGTTAGCTCGGGGTGGAAAGAGTTGGCGCGTTGCGTGTGATTATCTCGCGTGTGGTTTTCATCTAGTGCCGAATGTCGAGCTCGCGGAGTTGTTGGGATGCTCTATTGAGTCCTGCAGCGT